>Ga0181536_10006937_pt1 | contig 11248 bp, 15 predicted proteins | sample PEATcosm2014_Bin_41_FD_121105 | JGI IMG/M metagenome (GOLD analysis project Ga0181536, IMG submission 121105) | Peatland microbial communities from MTU Mesocosm Facility, Houghton, MI, USA - PEATcosm2014_Bin17_60_metaG | ecosystem: Environmental > Terrestrial > Soil > Wetlands > Peat | place...
GAGAACTGAACCCTGCGAGGGTCCTTATACCAGGATGACGCCCGGCCGGCCGACGATGCCACGAAAGGAACCGATGAAAACATATAATGAACTGAGTCACTTCGGAGGGTTGGATTGGGCCAAACATCATCACGACGTCTGTATCCTGGACCCACAGGGACAGATCGTGGAGCGCTTGCGCTTTGAACATAGTGGGCCTGGTTGGGAGAAATTTCGGGAGCAGATCGGGAAGTATCCGGCGTTGGGGATAGCGATTGAGACCAGTCAAGGGGCGGTAGTCGAACAGTTACTGGGCAGCGGGGTCACGGTGTATCCGGTCCATCCCAAGGCGGCCAAGGAATATCGGAAACGTCAGGCGCCCAGCGGGACCAAGGATGATGAATTGGACAGCTGGTCACTGGCCGACGCATTGCGGATGGATGGAGGACAGTGGCGTGCGCTCAGTCCGCAGGACCCGATGATCGAAGAGTTGAGGCTGCTGTGCCGGGATGAAGAGGAATTGATCGAGCAACGGACAGCGCTGGTCAATCAGTTGCAGGCGGCATTGGGGGAGTATTATCCGGCGGCGCTGGAAGCGTTTGAGGATTGGACCATGCCCTATACCTGGGAGTTTATCGCGCGTTTTCCCACGCCGCAGCAATTAGCCGGGGCGACGGTTCATCGGCAGCGGGTATTTTTACACACGCACAAGCTGTGGCGGCCGGGAACAGCCGATAAGCGTTTGGAGATCTTCGCGCGGGCGGATCAGTTTTGCGGTGGCGAAGCGGTGACGCGAGCCAAGAGTCGGCTGGCGTTGTCGTTGGTGAAACTGCTGCAAGCGCTGGAGCAGCAACTGGATAGTTATCGGGGGGCGATTGAGAAGCTCTTTGCCGAGCATCCCGACCACGATGTTTTCGGGAGTTTGCCGGGCGTAGGCCAGAAGCTGGGGCCGCGGCTATTGGGGAGCATGGGAGCTGATCGCGGGCAGTATCCGGACGTGCAAGGGTTGCAATGTGTGGCCGGCAGTGCGCCGGTGAGCTATCAGAGCGGGCAGATGCGGCGGGTGAAGATTCGGTGGCATTGCGACCGGTTTTTACGGCACACGGTGCATCTGTGGGCCGGTTGCAGTCTGAAGACCTGCGCGTGGGCGGCGGCGTATTACAAGGCCAAACGGGAAGCGGGCCACAGTCACGCCTGCGCCCTGCGGTGTCTGGCGCAACGGTGGCTGAAGATCCTCTGGAAGATGTGGCAGACGCACACCCCCTATGACCCGGAGTTTCATGCCCGCAATCAGCAGCGACATGGTTCCTGGGTCTTGCAACTCAACCCCAAAAAAGCTTAACTAAACCGGTTAACAAAAAGTCCAAAAATGAAAATTAGAGCTCAGAGAACTTCTGAGCTCTGGACGTTAGGCGACATCGCCTCTTCGATGGAGTTTGTTTATGAGTGACACGAATGGTCCGACAAAGATCAACTTTAAGAAACTCACGATCACATCGTTTGTCTTCGGTTTTTTCCTCGTTCCTATTCATGAGCTCGGCCACGTAATTTGCGATTGGATCACAGGGCATCCGGCGGCTATGTCGTATGCGCGAGATTACTTGCTTTCGGGCGGCGAGACGCCATTTCTTGGTCTGCTCGGTGGCCCATCATTGCCAATCATCGTGGCCGCGGTTGCCGTGATTCTGATATATCTGGGAAAGGACTTGTCGTTGCTCTACCCGGTAGCAATCCAAGGCTCAGTCGAACGACTCGCCCAGTACGTTTGTGGAATCCTGCCGAGTGACGAACAAGATCTTGCGAGGTTAGCTGGATGGAGCAAGTATTCGTTCAGGAACATCTTTTTGGGGTTGGAGGTGCTCCTGTTGAGTCTAATCATCATTTCTTTCTTCAAGCACAGATTGGGGGGCAAGCAATCAGTTGCGGTCATTGTGATAGCCCTGATATGCGTTGTGGTCAGTGCCGCGCTGGGCATCTGCATCGTTGAGCGGTTTGTTTTTCCAGAGCAGTTTCACCATCAGTTTGGCTGAACATGAACGCATGGTCGCTTAACAGGGCGCTGCAGCCAACAGCCGCCAGCCCCGGCGTTTTCGACGTTGACATGAAATTTGATTGTCGGGCTTGCATTGGAGAGTCAGGCTCGGCGGCTGTGGCTGAGCTTGGACGTTGATATGGCTTCGACGCACACTTTATGAAAACATCACTGATTCTCATTTTAGCGTTTATTCTTATCGGATGTGAGAGTTCGCAGCGGAGTGCATCGCTGACAGCAGAACAGGCGTCGACTGTCGCCATACGATTAGCCAACGAAAAGGCATTCACACTTTATCAGCACCGGCCTTTTGTTGCCGGCCAGCCTGCGCAGATTGTGGCGGGTCATTGGCTTTGGGTTGCGCGGCAGGGATTCGGGCATGGTGACATTCAGGCCATCGTCGAGCTTGCCGCAGATGGTTCAACAAACAGCGTTGACCTTCAGTTATTCGATAGCCAGAACATACTCCGAGGTTTTTAGAGAGTCACATGACACCGCCGCCTCATCATGCCGACGTCCGTTGGAGACGATTAGGATTCTGGAGACAGGCAAGTGTCCGCGTTGTCAGACACAGGTGATTCGTGATGCCTAACAATTCACTTCAGCCAACGCCGGTTGGCCGTCTCAGTTCCGCATTCGCGGTTGACATCACAGCCCCGGCGTGGCTGAGTTCTGGACGTTAGGCGGCTTGTGAACATTTTTCGAGCATTCACGTCCAATACGAATATGAAAACGATAGACGCTATGAGTGAGTCACGCAAAAGATACCTCACATTATTCTCTTGGTTCAGCTTGTTTGCGCCATTGATTGTTTACGGCCTTTGCTACCTGGTTTATTCACCTCCGTATCCGTTGGATCGGTTGGTGTGGTGGGGCGTTCCATGGGGCCACCGATACGACGCGGAAGTTTTCACCCGGCATTATGGATTTTTGGTTGCCATCGTTGTCGGCGGACTCGTTCTTTTGGCAGACATCGGGTTCAAGCGGTGGCGGTTGGTCGGGCTGCCGTTGGTCGGCTTGGTGTTCGCGTGTTGGCTTTATGTTCAGGCGGGTTTCTTTTTACAAATGTTTAGGGAGACCGCTTTAGCCGCCTAACACCGCGCTGGAGCCAACGCCGATTGCGCCTCTCGTTTCGCATTCGCGGTTGACATCGCAGTTCCGGCGTGGCTGAGTTCTGGACGTTAGGCCACATCGAGCGCCATGCACTCTGTATTGAAAAAGCGCGTTGACATACCTTGGACACGAGTATCGAAGGTTGTAGCCATTTTGCTTTCTTTGCCCTCATGGGCATTCATCGTCAGTTGTGCTATTGCTATCGTTCGAGTTCGCGTGGTGGGTGGCGATTTTTCGCCATCTGTGATTTTTTGTTTAGGTTGCATTGTATGCACGTTGCTATCCGTGCTGCTCTTTTTGCTTAAGCTCGGCGACTCTGATACCACTCGCTCGGACGTTCTTTGGATTATATGGTCGGCATTCCCTGTTGTTCTAGCGATGGTGATTTATTGCTTGTTATTATTGTTGGGGGTGTTGTTGGCACAATTCGGCTTGATCTGAAGGATATGCGCGTAAATTATGACCATGTGGTCTAACAAATCGCTGCAGGCAACGCGGGATGGCCGGTCCAGTTCCGCTTCGCGGTTGACATCACAGGTCCGGCGTGGCTGAGTTCTTGTTAGGCAAAGTTACTATGCCATACGACTTTATCATCAAGGCAGAGCAGCATGTGGTTTTTTCGAGGGGCGTTGGTGTATTCACGCACGCCGAGTATCTTGCACATATTTCACGTTTGCAGCGGGAAGTTCTGTTCCACCCCGAATTTGATCAAATTGTTGATTGCCGGTTGATCACGAAGATAGATATAACCAGTGATCAAATAGCAATGCTGGCCAATATGAGTGTCTTTGCAAAAAGTTCACGACGGGCGTTTGTTGTATCTTCAGATCTGAATTTTGGCTTAAGCCGAATGTTGGCAACGCAACTAGAAGTCAAAAAAGGTCAGCAAACTAGGGTGTTTCGGGACATGCAAGAGGCTCTTTCTTGGCTCAATCTGCCGCTTGACCTTGATCCATTTGTTGCGCACGAATCTAGAGATGATACCAATATTGCCTCCTGAGAAACAAGGCGCGCAAACCGTTGATAATCAACGAAACGTCCCTGTCTTGTTTCTTGGGTCATTGCCCCACCTCGGATGTGGTTGGAGTGCTAACAAATCGCTGCAGCCAACGCCGGTTGGGCGTCTCCGTTCCGCATTCGCGGTTGACATCACCAGCCCGGCGTGGCTGAGTTCTGGACGTTAGGCGGCTTAAGACCTTATGAATACCATGAAATACATCATCGTATGTTTGCTCTCCTGCTTGCTTCTCAGTTGTGCAAGCACCCCGTCGGCACTGCAATCATTCCGTTTCGATGGAAGCACTGAGCAAACGACAAAGGACAGCAATACAGAAATCATGAAGCATTTATCTAATCGTGGTTGTGGAGAGTATCTTGCGGCGCTAGTTCGGATTCAAATATATGACCGAGATCAGCGCAGAAAAAGCGATCCCGATGCCAAGCCCGGACCTCTCGGCAAGAAGATTGACGGAATGACTTACCAACAGATTATGGACTACTCCCGTCAGTTCCCAGACAACGTCAAGATTGTTACGGTCGGCCATTAAAATGAAGCCCAAGCCGCCTCCTGAGAAACAAGGCGCGCAAACCGTTGATAATCAACGAAATATCCCAGTCTTGTTTCTTGGGTCATTGCCCCACCTCGGATGTGGTTGGAGTGCTAACAAATCGCTGCAGGCAACGCGGGATGGCCGCTTCCTCCGTCGCCGAGGCTATGGAGGACAGGCCAGTTCCGCTTCGCGGTTCGCGTCCTTTGGTCCCGCGTGCCTGAGCTCTGGACGTTAGGCGGCTGCACACGACTTATGAGATTACGTCCACGGGTAAAAGTTTGTTGTATCAAGTCTCCAGTAGAAGCGGCGCAAGCGATTGCCTGTGGTGCTTCCGCTGTAGGACTAGTTTCAGCCATGCCCAGTGGTCCGGGTGTCATTTCCGAGGATGCTATCGCACGAATTGCCGCCACCATTCCTCCTCCGATTGCCACGTTCCTGCTCACCAGCGAACATTCGCCGCAAGCCATCATTGCTCAGCAGCGGCGTTGCCGCACGAACACGATACAGCTTTGCGACCATTTGCCTATTTCCACTTATGCACACCTCCGTGACGAGTTGCCCGGTATCGCCTTGGTTCAAGTAATTCATGTGACCGACCAAGCATCGGTAGATTATGCGGTTGCGGCGTCGGCACATGTTGACGCTCTGCTGCTCGACTCTGGCAACCTAAGTTTAGCAGTTAAGGAGTTGGGCGGCACCGGTCGCACGCACGACTGGAGCTTGAGCTGTCGCATCCGTGAGGCCATCGGCATTCCGCTATTTCTTGCGGGTGGTCTAAATCAGGCCAATGTTGCCGAAGCCATTGCTGCGGTGGAGCCTTTTGGTCTCGATTTATGCAGCAGCGTTCGGACGAATGACCACCTTGACCCGGTAAAATTGCGAGCATTTTTTGCTGCCATTCCCAATGAAGCCGCCTAACAAATCGCGAGCCTGTGTGAAAAGTGCCGACATGAAATTCGGTAACGATCAAATTTTTGCTGCGTGGCATTTTGACGAAACGAGCAGATGGATTGGGTGGTCGAAAAATGAGTTTTCACACAGCCTCTCGCTGCCGGCAACGCGGGATGGCGGCTTCAGTTTGTCGAGAAGTCGCTGGTTGGCGGATGTCACTGGTCCCGCGTGCCTGAGCTCTGAACGTTAGCCTGCTTCGAGCACCATGCAGACTCTTGCGACCTACCTCAAGCAGCGATTGCCCGGTGGCATGACGTACCCCGACGCCACGCAGTTGTGCTTACGACTCTATTGCACTGCCGATGGCGTTCCAGAGGCGCTTCGTCCGCAGCTCTCGCGCCTAGGTTTGGCAGACTCATTTGCCGAGCTTGCCAGAGCGGGCTGGATTCGTGAGGCTGGTGCTCAGGTCACAGAGAGCGGTCATTGGGTCGAGGTGATTGCCTCTGTCTTGAAGAAGGGCGCAGGCGTTGTGGACATTCCGCGTGGCGAGGTGTTGGCACGCGAGGTTGGTTTTGTTCAGGAGAGTTTGCGATGACACAAAAGCAGGCTAACAAATCGCTGCAGGCAACGCGGGATGGCCGGTCCGGTTCCGCTTTCGCGGTTGGCGTTTCGTATCAAATTAAAAAGGGCGAGGGGTAAATGAATCGTATCAAACAAACAGTAATGATTCGAGCAAAAGATGACACAGGGGAACAAATTATTATTGCCCCGTTAGAATTTGACGGGGAACGCGCCTTTGTGGTTCTGGAAGAGTATTACATCAAAAACAAACAAACTGGCTGCAAAGACAAGGTCGAGGTTGATCCAAAATTTCTAGTACCTATGAGTCCCAATTTGGGGGCAAATTATTTGTATAAAGGCAAATTCGATTTTGCGAAAAATGAAATGAATTAAATCCAAATTAGGGCATTACCCGATGTGACGGCGGCTTGACCTGACCGGCGATACCGGCTTAACTCCGGGAACTATGACACATCTAACTGCCAGTCAGTTGCGCCGGGCGGCTGACATCAAAGACAAAATCGCATCACTGCAAAAGGAATTTTCCCGGCTGTTCGGCAGCACAGGTGACGCTGCTGCTGCTCCCCGCAAGCGCCGGAAGATGAGCGCCACTGGAAGGCGAAAAATTGCCGCAGCGGCCAGAGCGCGGTGGGCAAAAGTTAAGGGGCGGAAGTCAGCCGCGAAGCCGGTCAAGAAAGCCAGACGCAAAATGAGTGCAGCCGCGAGGGCAAAAATAGCGGCGGCAGCCAAGGCGCGTTGGAAGAAGGCCAAAGCTCGAGGGAGAAATTCGCTGTGACCCAACTCTGAGCTTTGGACGTCGAAGTCACCAAGACGCCAAGGACAGCCAAATCCATCCGGCGATCAAGCTGACACCACCGACCGGGGTGATGGCTCCCATCCAATGCATATCCGTCACCGCCAGTAGGTATAACGAGCCGGAAAAAATCACGATCCCGGAGAAAAAGCACCACCAAGGCCCGGTCTTTAGCGGCTGGCGTTGGGCCAAAACAAACAACATCACAGCATGGATGAAATGTTAGAAAACGGCCTTGTCCCAGACCGCCGCCGTTCCATTTTGCGCCAGCAATTCCTTCAATCCATGCGCGCCAAAGGCGCCGAGAGTCACCGCCAGCGCACCTAACACCGCCGCCATTCGGGTTGCCGTCGTATTGATCATGTGCCCCAAACTAGACGAAGGCCCTGGGTCTTTCGAGCGGCAAAATGGCGGCGCAACAGAAAAGGCACTCTGAAATAAACAGAGTGCCTTTGAAAATGGGGGCCGGTTTTACTGTGTACCGAGGATGGCGTCCTTGGCAGCTTTGGCCACGCGGAACTTCACGACCCGCTTGGCTTTGATCTGGATCGTTTCACCGGTGGCCGGGTTGCGTCCGACGCGAGCCTTGCGATCAACCAGCACCAGCTTGCCCAGACCAGGCAGGGTGAAGGTGTTCTGGGCATTCTTGTAGGCTAGTTCGGCGATGAATTCGAGAATCTCCACCGCCGCCTTCTTGGTAATGTTGCTCTTGGTTGCGAGTTCCTCTGCAATTTGGGATTTGGTCAGGGCTGTTGCCATAATTTGGTCAGTTCGTTTTGTTGGTTAATGGTTGTTGAGCGGCGGATTATTGCTGCAGCTTCGCCTTCCAGTCGCGGGATTGGGCTTCACCGTTCCGTTCGAATTCCATTTTGCCCTTGATGACGCCGTCCGCGAGGGTGCCGGAATATTTGTTCGTGACCGTGTTGTCGTTGAACGAGTGTACCACGCAGAACGAAACAACCGCACCGGTGATTTTGCCGTCGCTGATTTTCGTTGTGGTGGTTTGGCCGCCACGTCCCGGCGCGGTCAGGTTGCCGGTCAACTTGTCCCCGTCCAGCTTCAGCGCGAGGGTGTTCGTCCGGTCCGGTCCGCCGTTGCGTCCCGGCACGGTCCAGATGTAGGTTCCTGTCGGATCCGCCTTTTTGTCTTGTGCCTGGGCTGGGACGATGACGCCCATCACCAGGATGGCGCCGGCCAGGGCAGTTGCAAATTTATTTGCTTTCATGTGTTTGAATTGTGGTTTGTTTGGTTGCAGTGGCCCATAGATGCATTCCAACGGCGCACCGGGGAAACTGGCTACCCGTTAGACTGCGCGATGGGCCGGTCTGTGGCTATGGGGTGTAACCCTACCGTGGTTAGTGGACGGAGACTCGCGTCCGCAAGGCGGGAGCCTACAGGATTTGCTGACAGCCGTTCGCAACCGTGGAAAGAGAGAATGAAAATGCCGCCTAACCAGTTACTGAGGTCAACCCAGGTGGCCATCGCAGTTCCGCATTCGCGGTTGACATCAAGCGACAATTTTTTCGTAACGTTCAGAGGCAAAATCCCAATTGATGACATGAAAAAACGCGGCCACGTATTCCGGTCGCCGGTTCTGATATTTGAGATAATAGGCGTGTTCCCATACGTCAACACCGAGCAGCGGTTGTTTGCCTTGACGTAGTACGTTGCTGTTGTCAGCGACTCCGTTGCTAATGCGGGTCGAGCCACTTCGGCAGGACCCCGTACCAGTAGTGGCTCAGGGTGAGCCAGACGAGCGAGAGCACATAAAGGTAGAGCCCGGCGATGAATATTTTCTGTACGAGCGTGGCCGAATAATTTTGCTCGGGCTCTCCCGCTTGCGAGATTTTGTTTTCTTCCATAGCAGGATAAATAATAAGTTGGCAAACCTTGGGACGCTATAGGGTGTTCACCCCATAGACGAAACACACTTGTTTCGTAGCATTTTCTCCAAACGCACAACTAAAACCCAAACAGCAGAAATAAAACCTGACGTCATGAATACCAAAAGCAAATCCTACGAACCCAAGTACGCCGCCAGGAATGGGGCAACAATTAAAACAGTAAGCCTGCAGGTTGCCGTCACGGAACCCGATCTGCAAAATGCCGTCCGGGAAGCTTTTGACCTGGCAAAAAGCGGCGGCCGGGAACTCGACCTCGCTTTCAGCCTCCAGCCACTTACTCAAGGCATTCCAAAACCGTCCGACATCAGGGCGGCGCATTTCATGTCGCCTCGAGTGGGTTGCTGACGTTTTTAATGGTCGCCAAGGACGGGAATGCCCTTCTCCTCACGGAAAGGGCATTTTCGGCGACAATCTCAAGTGACTGCGCGACCAGAAGCTTTTCCTCGACGCCAGCGTGATCTGGTTTCCCGCGTCGAAAAACACTCCTCTAAATTTCGTTGCGCCGGGAATTGCACCGCGTCACGCCATTGCGCCACGTCCTCGACTTTCTCACGCTGGTAAATTTGATGAATCAATTCCGAAGCGTGATTGACCAGACGCATGGCCGCTTCACGCGGCACACCGGCGCGGCGCAGACGATTGACATAGGTATCGCAGAATCCGAGGAGTTGGGCTGGACACTTTCGAGTTTCATACGCTCTCGGCTGCGGAACGTCCGCGTCAGAAACCTCAGCGACACGAGATCTCGCGAAGTTAACTGGAGCGGCTGCCGTGGGCTCGCATCATTTCAATTCGATCCAGCATTCAGCGATATGGTTCGAACCTCGTTGCTGCGGCGTAAGCGATGTCAGCCAAACTGCGTCGCGCAAGCCCTTCCCTTCGCTTTTGAGTTTCGCTGAGACCTCGTTTGCCCGAGCAAGGGCCGTCCGATTGTCCCCCCGACAGTAGAATCGGGCGGCTTTTCGATCCGCCAGCCTGATAATCGAGGTATCGTCCTTCAGCTCCGAGGGAATGGAATTCGGGATTCCCAACCAAAGCGTTGTTACTTGTTTCTCCAAGTCAATCTCCCGATGGATTGGACCGTCTACCAATGCACCCCGGTCCTCAACTTTCCTGAAAAGCAGCTTCTCGAGGTCACTGTTGGCAGAGCGCCGATCCGGAGCGCTCTGCGTCGGCACCGTTGCGGATTTCCAGAACCATCCGCCAGGCAATGTAACAATGGCCGTCTCTGAGAACCCCAAGGCGCCGATGCCCAGAGCGTCCAACGGATCCGCTGGGGCCGGTTTGTGACTGCGGGTCTGCCGCAAATACCAGCTAATAACCGCCTGTTGGTCGAAATCAGGCGGCAAATTGTGAGGAGCGCCCTTGAGCAGCGAGTATTTTACCGTTCCGCCTACCGCCCGCAGCGCGGTCACCATCTGATCGCCGTAAGCCGGAAAAATGACGTCATCCTCCGAGCCGTGGATCACCCATACGGGGATGTTCTTCAGCCTGGCCGCGCGAAAAGCCGCGCCGGTACCATCTCGCGGAGAAATCGCGGCGAAGCGTTCCGGGTTGTTCATGGCCCAATCCCAAGTCGCCATGGCCCCAAGGCTGTGGCCTTCCAGATAAACCTTGTCCGGATCGACGGGCAGAATCCGGAGAAGTTCATCCAGGTACGCATTTAGAAAATCCAGCTTCCAAGGCCCGCCTTGGTTGATCGGGGTTACTTGGAAGACGCGTCCACCCGTCTTGCCGCCGCGGACGTAGGAAATTTTGTGACCGAGCCAGCCGGATCCGTGAAGGCCGATGACCAAAGGAAACTTGCGCCCCGTTTCCGGAAAGCCTGAGGGAAAACTCAATTGATAATTCGCTTTGACGACTGTCCCGTCGGGCAATCTCGTTTCAAAGGCCATCGGGAAGGCGCTGCCCAAGTGCTCACCGATGTAATTGTGGCCGTGCTCGAGCGCGTCGGCGAACTCTGCCGCATATTCATCGGGCGCGACAAAGTACGTGTCGGCCGGATCATTCGTGTGGTTTCCCCAAGCTTCGTACCACGCGATTGCCGCGCGGTAGAGCGGCTCGTAATCCGGGCCGAAGGCGGCTTCCTTGGCTTCCAGTGCCCGGAAACGTTCGACCAACTGGTCGTAGTGTTCCGGGGCGCTGACCGCGGTGGCGGGCGCGGCCAAGCCGGTCAAACACGAAGTTAATAAAACGATTACGCCAAACCATCTGCGGCCTTCACCACTCGATGGGTTCATCGAATTTGAAGGTTGCATGCGTGTCGAAAGTTTAGCTCAAGTGGCGGCACCTGCTTTCGGCTGGATCAACGGGTTCCCAGCACTGGCGGTCGGCCCAAGATATTGAGCCGGGGCACGGTGATGACCCGCCAAGGCGTGGATCCATTACGCGAACAACTTTTTGC
>Ga0181536_10006940_pt1 | contig 11247 bp, 5 predicted proteins | sample PEATcosm2014_Bin_41_FD_121105 | JGI IMG/M metagenome (GOLD analysis project Ga0181536, IMG submission 121105) | Peatland microbial communities from MTU Mesocosm Facility, Houghton, MI, USA - PEATcosm2014_Bin17_60_metaG | ecosystem: Environmental > Terrestrial > Soil > Wetlands > Peat | place...
CGAAATTCTCACGCGCGGCAAGGCATGATATTCTGATGGGGTTCTAGGCCCGTAGCTCAGTTGGTTAGAGCGCTACCTTGACACGGTAGAGGTCTGGGGTTCGAGTCCCCACGGGCCTACCATATCTTTCAATAAGTTAGCCTCCACACCCTCAGCGCGTAAGGCTCCAAATGGCTCCATTAAGGACGGGGTATGCGGATCTTAGGGGCCGCATATTTCCCACAACGGGACTTCTGGCCCGGAATAACTTCCGGTTAGCCCGTGACTCGGACTCCATCCCGAGATGCTTTCCTAAGAGCGCGGATAGCCGAACGCTCATACTTAGAGTCAGCGAAGTTTCTAATCCAGGCCTACTGATCGTTTTGATCGTCATCTAGCGCGCGCATAGCGTGAGTCGACACGAAAGTGGCGACCGTGCTTCCCAGCGTGTTGCCGAGGACGCAGGAAGTGCGGAAATGGATGCCGCCGAAGACCCGAGCATCAGCGATTTCTGAAACGGCGCTGGAGAAACTGGAGAACGAACGAGTGCCGGGACGCGATTCGGAGGTAACGGTGAAGGAGGTGTTGTCTCCGAAAGTGGAGGCGAGGATGAACGCCGCGGAGCCGCTAATTGAGGAGTGGGCTGAGGGATACTCCGGAAAGGCAGGAGTGCCGGGTGGAAAGAAGTCGAGCCAAGGCTCCCAGGTGGGGTCGGCATCGGCTGGGGTGAGACCTTCGCGGATCGCGGTAATCGGTCGCCAGAAGCTGTAGCGGTATTTGGAATCCCAGCAGGCGATGACGGCGTCGGCCATGGTGACATTCAACAAGGCAAAGAGGTGGACATTCTCGTGGAATGAGAGACCGCGCTCCGCGGAAATCTGAGCGGCGACCCGGTTCCAGGTGAGCGGCGTATTGCTTTGCCAAAAAAGCGCGAGTTCGGATTGATCCGCTGTCCGCGGAGAGCCGGAAAAGGCACCCATGGTTTTCGTTTCATTCAGATCCGCTGCGTACTGGGCGCTGTCAAGGGAGTAAGGAGGCGGCAGGCGGAACTGGGAGGCCCGCACGAGAACCCAAGGAGTCATGGTCGCTAGCTGAGTACCTGCTCCTGGCGCATTGGGCGGAGGAGTGGGACGCCAGTAGCCGATGGCGGCAGGGGTTCCGACAATGCCGAGGACGCCTTCAAAGGGAGGAGGCGGTGGGGCAAACCCGTCCGTTTGTCTCCACGCCCAGATGGCGTCGGCGACGGTTTGTCCCCAAGCGACACCGGCGGCGATGGATTTTGCATTTTCGGTGAGAGCAAGTGTCCCCAGCGATGCGTTACACTGGGCGGTGAGCGCCGCGCTCTGCGCCGGATAAGCATCAGCAAGGATCACATACGCGGCTTGGATTGCCGCAGCTCGTTGTGAGGCGCCATGTGGCGCATTCTGCCGCACGTGCAGAGGCCGGAACCGCGGGTCAATGCCGTTGACGGCGTCAAAAACCGAAGCCGACACCATTGCTGCAATGCGACTTGTAAAGAATGGACTCGTACCTCCCGCTAGGGCCGTGTCGTTCATGATGCCGATCCATTGCAGGACCGGGTCGGGCGTCGCGGCTAGCGCGGACGGGCGTGAAGCCCCAAACAGAAACACGAGGACTAATACAGTTACGACGAAACGTGTGACTGCTCTCATTCTGCTCATGGCCATTCCTCCAGTGCTGTCGGTCACTTCAAGTGCGCCGTTGCCGGGGGAAAAAGCAGTACCGCTTACCTCGGCGACTTTTTCGAACACTCGCCGCAGCGCGCCGACAGTGGCTCGACCTGCTCTCGCGCGCAATGGCGAGGAGGTGGCCCGCCTCTGTTTTGTTTCTGATCGTCTAGGTCATTGAATTAAAGCACGTTGCGCACAAACGGCCCGAGCTGTTACTTTCGCAATAAATGATGATAAACTGGCGCCACGTTTGTGGAACCCTCGCGTGGAACCTCCGGCCCAAGCCACCAAGATGTGCTTCGGTCCCTTCGAAGCGGACTTGCGGTCGGGTGAGTTGCGCAAACACGGCGTCCGCCTGAAACTTCAGGACCAACCCTCCCAGGTACTAGCGCTGTTGCTGGAGCATGCCGGCGATGTCGTTACGCGCGAAGAACTCCGCCAACGGCTCTGGCCCGCAGACACCTTCGTCGATTTCGATACCGGCCTGAACAGCGCCGTAAAGAAGCTGCGCGACGTGCTCGCGGATTCGGCCGACGAACCCCGCTACATTGAAACCATTCCCCGGCGTGGTTACCGGTTCATAGCTCCTCTAGTTGATCCGAATCCCGCCACAGTGCCTTCGTCAGCGCCCGAGCCAGGGCTCCACCCCGCGCACGAAACTGCCCCCTCTCAGCCAGCCGGTTCAGTCGTAACGTCAGCAAAGAGTTTCTTTTTTACACACTTGAGGTTGCTATTCGGTGCAGCGGCGCTCCTGCTGCTTCTCGTCGCCGGCTTCCTGGTGTACCGCAATACCGGCGCCGGAGGCACAAAGCAGCCAGCAATCAAGTCCCTCGCTGTGTTGCCTCTCAAAAACCTCTCTGGCGACGCGTCGCAGGACTATCTCGCCGACGGAATGACCGAGGCTCTCATCGGACGGCTCGCCGGAATTCATGATCTCCGGGTCATTTCTCGTACGTCGGTCATGCGATACAAAGACACCAAAGAGGCGCTGCCGGAGATTGCCAAAACACTCGGGGTGGACGCCATCGTCGAAGGCTCAGTGATTCGAGACGGCAACCGCATTCGCGTTCACGCCCAATTGATTCGCGCCGCCACCGACGAACATTTTTGGTCTGAGGCTTACGATCGCGAGCTGCGCGACGTGCTTACCCTGCAGAGCGACGTGGCGCAATCCATCGCGCAAAAAGTTGAGGTTACGATCACCGGAGAGGAACACGCGAGGCTTAGCTCCGCGCGCACAGTAGACCCGGAAGCGTACGAAGCTTACGTGAAAGGCCGCTATTACTGGAACAAGCGGACCGCCGACAGCATGCCCAAAGCGGCGCTTTATTTCGAACAAGCAATAAGTAAAGACCCGGGCTACGGCGCCGCCTACTCGGGATTAGCCGATTGCAACAGTGGACTGGCCTGGCACGGGTTTATGTCCCCGGCGGAGGTGCTTCCGAAGGCATATGCGGCAGCTCAAAAGGCGGTTGAAATCGATCCGCAATCTGCTGAGGCTTACGCCTCACTAGCTCTGGTTCTTGAGCACAAGTGGGATTGGGCTGGAGCGGAGGTTGAGTTCAAGCGCGCATTGGAGTTGAACCCTCAATACGCCAATGCGCACCACTGGTACGGCGATTATCTGTCGATCCAGGGGCGGCATGATGAAGCTCTGGTTGAGGCCAAACGCGCACTCGAACTCGATCCGCTAAATCTCATGATCGGGACTTGGGTCGGTTTACGCTACTACCTCGCGCGCAGATATGACGGCGCAATCGAACAAAGCCAGAACACAGTCGACTTAGATCCGAACTTTGCAGCCGCCCACCTCATCCTCGGCGAAAGCTACGTACAACAGGGGAAGCACAAGGAAGGTCTCGATGAGCTGCAGAAAGCCGCCAGCCTGTCCGGAGATAGCCCACTTTACATGGCCCAGGTCGGAGTGAGTCTAGCTCTGGCCGGAGAAAAAAAGGAAGCCCTTCGCGCCATTCGTGAGCTGCAAGACATTTCTGGCAAACGCTATGTTTCGCCATACGGCGTCGCACAGATCTACGCCGCTCTCAATGATAAAGAGCAGACGTACAAATGGCTTGAGACTGCCTATCGTGATCGTGCTGTCTGGATGTCATACCTCGCCGTTGATCCAGTGTTTGATTCGATTCGCTTGGAAGACCGATTCCGGGATTTGCTTCAGCGCGTTGGTTTGCCAAGAGTTGGGAACATCATGGGAACAGTAGCTGCCCCAGCTTTGCATCCGTCCCCGGTTTTCCCTCGCGCTACAAAGTCGCGCCAACTTCCGAGTGGTCGGCAATTCGGAAACTATCCAGAAACGGCCTTCTGGGAAACATGTGGGGCTGCTCACCGGAGCCGGTTCGACCCCACCTGTCTTTTGAGCACCTGGGTTCTGGAACTACAAGTCACGGCAGTCCCATCCCGGTGGCTGGGATGTTGCCAAGAACCAAGGATTCTTTTGCTCCGGTAGCCTCCCGCTCCTGAGGGACAATCATCTCAATAATCCGATGCTGGGCGTCCCTCTTTGCCTGTATTCGAGCCTGGGAGTAGATTTCCAGTGTGCACCGGCAGTTCGCGTGCCGCATGAGTTCTTGAACGACCTTCACGTTCTCACCGTTTGCGATCAACATCGTGGAGAAGCTGTGTCGGAACGTGTGCCAGCCGACATGCTTTTGAATCCCGGCACGCGCCACAGCAGGACGGACAACGCGAGAAAGAAGGATATCTGGCCAGTAAGGAGTCTTGCCCTTGGTACGAGGGCTCGCGAACACCCAATCATAGGGTTGACTATAAGAGCTGTGCTGTTTCCAGGTCCAAAGTTCGGCGGCGAGTATTGGATCCATGGGCACGGGTCTTTTCGAGGCTTCCGTTTTGCAATCGCCTACAACATTCATATAAATCGAGCGCTGAACTCTGATCTGCAGATTGTCGAACTCGACATCTCCCCACTTCAGAGCAAGAAGTTCGCTACGTCTTAGCCCGGTGGCTGCGTCCAGGAAGACCATTACACGAAAACACCAATCAAGCTGTGAAAGGAGTGCGCGCAATTCCTCGGGTTCCAGCCACGCGGGAATTCTTTGCCGCTTGGCACTTTGCCGAACGAGTAAGATGGGGTTCCTTCCTTGTTCCAGCCACTCCTGACGGATGGCATGATTAAAAAGTACGCTCATCAGGTTGCGGATCTTCGCTTTCGTCGAGGGTGCCAAGGGGCTGCCGTCTTTACGCACCAGTTGATGAAGCCAACGTTCGACGGCGATTGTGCGTACCTCACGGATGTTCAGACTTCCCCATGTAGGCTTCACCCATCTCGTGAGGAATTCCCTGTAGACCGTCCTCGTGGCATGGGACTTTCCGCCGTCCACCGGATCACCAGCGAGCTCAGTTGAGCTGTAGTGATCGACAAGGTCGGCAACGGTGATGGCTTGTTCAGGTTGACGATTTCGTGCCTCATTTATCGATACGCGGAGGCCGTTACTCGCCTGCCAGGCGTCTTCCACATTTGGGTACTGCTGGAGGGTGCCGATGATGGCTTTGCGACGGATGCGGGTACCAGTGGGCTCTCTGTCCCACCAAAGGAACTCCCAACAATCAGGCCCAGACCTCCGATGGCCGAGCCGCAGATATCCTCGCTGATAGCGGACGCGCACGATCCCTCCTTCGGTGACTGTTGCACCGGAGACGAGCTTATGCTTGCGTGGATGGAACTTAGGCTGGCTGATCCGGCTATGTCTGAATACTCTGGCCCAGTGGGAGATTTCGTGGTAAAGAAGTGCAGATCGGTGCAGCGGCCGTGATTATTTCAACCCACAACTCAACCCACAGTTTGATGTGTCTTGTTCGACTTCCGCATACTTTGGCAGTCCCCGCGATCTTGTAAGTTGTTGTAAAACCTATGAACGATAGATTGACACGGTAGAGGTCTGGGGTTCGAGTCCCCACGGGCCTACCATTCCTGCGATGGCTGCCTTTCTTTACATCCTGCAGAGCGAAACCTCAGGCAAATTTTATGTGGGTTCCACGGACGATCTCGAGCGCAGGCTTTCCGAAGACGGGCGGGGCCACACACCCTCGACTCGCGGTCGTGGCCTGTGGAAGCTTGTGCACAAAGAAGGGTTTGCAAGTTTGTTGGAGGCGCGGCGCCGCGAGTTGGAAATAAAGCGTTGGAAGTCATCGCGGATGATTCGCGCGCTCGTCGCAACGCCAGTGGGCTAGAGCGGGCCGACCGGGTCGGCCAGGTCTGGGGTTCCCTTCGAAGACTCAGGGCAAGCGAGTCCCCACGGGCCTACCATAACATTTCGATGGGTTTAGCCACGTTTTCGCCACCCAGTTTTTAGCCATTCCGTACCGCTCTCCGTACCGTTAAAGCTCGCGAATCTGGTGTGTGGCTGCTCTAGATTTACGCTGAGCACTTGCTTGTGAGCGGCGACACGTAAAGCCGCCAGCGATTGGGTGTAGAGTTCAATTGTGGTTGAAGATTGGACGGCACTCTGTCCTGGCGTGGATCTGCGCGTCTCGCCAAGCGTACGCCACTCGTCAATCTAAGAGGTGATTCCTCGATGAAACGACTCCTTGTTTTGTTTACTCCATTGCTGTTGGTGGTCATTGCTACCTGCCAGTGTCAGGAGGCCCAGAGCCCATCGGATCCGTTCAAGGGAACACTGGATCGCCTGGCCTCGCTCACGGTCGAAGCGGCGCCAGAGTGGCGCTTTCACGACGACATCGCTCACCCCGAGGATCCTTCTGTGGATGATGCCGCGTGGCCCATCGTCAAAGTTGGCGAACAGTGGAAGACAGGCCCTCGGGTTCTTCGCCGCTGGATCCAGATTCCCGAGAAGATAAATGGCTATGCGGTGAAGGGCGCACGCATCGAACTTCGCCTACACCTGGAAAGCTGGGATTCGATGACGATCACAGTCTTTTCCAACCGTTCGCAGGTCGCGCGAACCGATGAAGATCTGCAACAACCGATTACGCTGACGGAAAGCGCTGTCCCGGGGGAGAAATATCTGATCGCGGTGCGGGTTGATTGCCAGAAAGTGCAGACGCAAATCAACTACAGCGAACTCAAGATTATTCCCGCGAATGATCGGCCCGACCCTGGCCTCCTGCGTGAGGAAATTCTTTCAGCGCAGCCCATGATCGGTGCCTATACCGAGGGCAAAATCGCGAGGGAACAAGAACTTGCAGCGGCGGTAAGCGCAATCGATTTCAAGCCGCTGGAGAGGGGTGATCAGGAGGGTTTCAATCAGTCCCTACGCTTGTCACAGACAAAACTGGAAACACTGAAGCCGTGGTTGCAACAATTCACGGTTCGCGCTGTCGGGAATTCCCACATTGATATGGCTTGGCTGTGGCCCTGGACGGAAACCGTGGAGGTCACTCGTAACACGTTTGCCAGCGTTCTCGACCTGATGCGCGAATACCCCGACTTCAAGTTCACAATGTCTTCGGCAAGGACGTACTCGTGGATCGAAGAAAAATATCCCGACATGTTCAGCCAAATTCAGCAGCGGGTCCGGGAAGGCCGGTGGGAGGTCATTGGCGGCATGTGGGTTGAACCGGACCTGAATATGCCGGGCGGGGAGTCCTTGGTGCGCCAGATTATGATCGGGAAGCGCTATTTCAGGCAGAAATTCAATGTGGATGTGAAGATCGGCTGGAATCCAGATTCTTTTGGCTATAACTGGCAACTGCCCCAGATCTACAAGAAATCGGGAATGGACTATTTTGTTACGCAGAAACTGCTCTGGGCGCAGGATTTCACCAAGTTTCCGTATCGCCTATTCTGGTGGGAGTCGCCGGATGGCAGCCGTCTTTTGACGTACTTCCCGCGCAACTACGCCGCAGATATGAATCCTGTTCAACTCGCCAAGGACCTCTCCTTCTGGGCTCCCTCGATGTATGGTGACAACACAAGAGACAATCCAGAGATGCTCCATCTCTATGGAGTCGGCGACCATGGCGGGGGCCCTACCCGCAGTATGTTGGACGACGCGGACCGGATGATGAATCCGAACGTAGTTTATCCGAAGATCGAGTTCAGCACCGCCTCTGCTTTCTTTCAGGATCTCGACAAGAAGCTTTCTTCGATGAAAGTTCCCAGTTGGAAGGATGAGCTTTACTTTGAATACCACCGCGGAGTCCTGACGACGCAAGCGGAAACAAAACGCCACATCCGAAAGACGGAAGAGTTGTTGCTGAATGCCGAGAAATTTTCCTCGCTGAGCATGCCTACCGGGCGTATCTATCCCACACAGGATCTGGAACGTGCATGGAAAGATCTGCTCTTTCAAGACTTTCACGATATCTTCCCCGGCTCGGGGATCGCCGTGAATTATGCTGACGCGATCAGGACACTCGAGAGTGTCGATCGCGTTGGAGAAGGCATCCTGCATGGTTCGCTCGAAGAGATTGCCACTCGTGTCAATACGGCTGGCAGGGGTGTCCCGGTAATTATCTTCAATCCCCTGGCCTGGCCGCGCACCGAAGTTGTGGAAGTTGCAGCTCAACTTCCTTCCCCTGCCGCCAATGTCCAAGTGTTCGATAGCACCGGGAAGGCAATTCCTGCGCAAATGATTCGAATGGATGAATCCACGCACCAGGCGCACTTGCTGCTTTCCGCCGCCACACCATCTCTTGGCTACTCGACTTTCTATGTCCGGGGTGCTGCGAAGGCAGTTTCTGCGGCCTCCGAGGTGAAAGCTACAGAACATTCACTGGAAAATTCGCTGGTTCGCTTGACCGTCGATCCTGCAACCGGGTGCATCACCAGCCTGCTCGACAAACATTCGAATAGTGAAATCCTCGCGCCCGCCGAAACCGACACCGGTGGCCCCAGGAACGCAACCTGCGGAAATCTTCTTCAGGCATTTCGCGACAAACCAAAAGAATGGGATGCCTGGAACATTGACGCTGATTTCGAGAAGGAACACTGGGACATTGACAAAGCCGACGAGGTGAAACTCGTCGAATCCGGCCCTCTGCGCGCTGTCCTTCGTGTGAAGAAACATTTCCAACACTCCAGCTTTGTTCAGGACATCACGATCACGGCTGGCTCGCCACGCGTGGATGTGAATATGAGCGCGGATTGGAACGAAAAGCATGTGCTCCTGAAGGTGGCGTTTCCGCTCAGCGCGCACAACAACAATGCCACCTTTGAAATTCCTTATGGCTCGATCGAACGCCCGACGACTCGCAACACCCCCGCCGAGCAGGCCAAATTTGAAGTTCCGGCGGTTCATTGGGCCGACCTCTCCGATGCAAAACATGGGTTCAGCCTGCTGAACGACTGCAAGTACGGTTATGACGCGAAAGGCAACGTCCTAAGGCTATCCCTGCTGCGCTCCCCCGAATGGCCGGATCCTCATGCCGATGAAGGACACCACGAATTCACCTATGCGCTCTATCCGCATGCAGGAAATTGGCGTGATGCGCACACCGTCCAGCAAGGTTACGAACTAAACTATCCCCTGCTTGCAATCGCTGTTGCGAATCATCAAGGACTACTGCCAGCTTCGCACTCCTTCCTTTCCCTTGAAGGGGAAAACGTCGTGCTTACGGCTTTGAAGAAGGCCGAGGACAGTGACGACCTGATTATTCGATTCTACGAATGGGCGGGAAAGGAAGCCGATGTCCGATTGCACTTTTTCTCGGGCATCGAATCTGCTTCGGAAAACAATCTCATCGAAGACCTTGGTGGCCCGCTTACAGTAAAAGGCGCGAGCGTCACCGTGCACACCAAGCCGTATGAGATCAAGACCATACGCGTGCATTTAAGCCAGGAGGGAGCGGTGCACACATTTGCCGCGACTCCGGGAAAGAGGGCTTTGATGCATGATAACCCCTGAATCGACGTGTGAAATTTCACGGGGGACGACAGAGAAATCCGTACCGTTCTAATTCGGGCGTCTGGTCGTCGGCTGCTCCAGAATCGCGCTGAGCACTTGCTCTTGAGCAGCGATCTTCATCTCCGTCGGCGATTGTGTGTAAAGCTCAATTGTCGTTGAGGAATTGTCACCTGCAATTTCACCTGTAAAAACTCCGGCTTGGCCGTGTCTTCGCGTACTAAGGCAGTCCCCAACGCTGCTCAAGTGGTTGGAAGTACGTGATCACGGCCCTTTGACACGGTAGAGGTCTGGAGTTCACTTCGAAGACTCAGGGCAAGCGAATCCCCACGGGCCTACCATGACATTTCGATGGGTTTAGCCACGTTTTCCCCACCCGGTTTTTAGCCATTCCGTACCGCTCTCCGCACCGCTGAAACTGCAGCTTACACGTTTTCCCGCTTTGCTTCATCAGCTACAGTCGACGTTACCGGTTTCCAGGGAGCCTCCGTTCACGTCTTGTGTCAACGATTGCGAAGTAGAGAAAAGCCGATGTGGGTGCCGAAACCCAACACGCGGCCCAGGTGAATATTGAGAAGGGAGAGTGGTTCGAGGTAACGAGAGTTGTGAAGAGGGCCCGCGTCAACGGGATCGAAACCGAGACGGACAATCACTTGGCGAACGCACTCTTTGGATTTCGAGTCGTCACCCGCGAAAAAGATGCTAATGATTCGGCCATCGATCTGTGGGCTCTGACTTGCGTAGACTTCGGCGAACACAGCGTTGAAGGCCTTTACGACATGAGCGCTGGGAAAGGATTGCGCGATCACTTCGGCGCCTGAATTCGCGTGCCCAATCGTGAGAGCTCGATGATCGGGAGTAATCGGATTCGTTACATCGATGAGGGTTTTTTGCGTGAGATGGGCGGCGACAGGGCGAAGGGCAGCGTTTATTTCGGAGAACGGGAGGGTCAAAAAGATGAGATCCGAGTCATCGACGAGGGAAATTAAGTCCAAAACCTTTGAACCGCGTCCCGCATGCTGTGCTGCTTCTTGGGCGTGAGCTGGAGTCCGAGAGGTGAATCCAACGGAAAAGCCGACTTGTGCAAACCATGCGCCAAGCGAGCTTCCGACTTTTCCGCTTCCGAGGATCCCAATCTTCACGCAATGTTTATATCGTCCGGATGCGAACCGGTCAATCCGAAGCGTTTTATCGTAGGCTGTTTCAGGTCATGGATCCGACCTTCGCAATGGATTCTGTCCTATTCGTGGACCGATCGATTAGATGCACGACTGCGCCCGCCTAACGCGATAGGCCCGGCTGGAGCGGGTCAGAACGGCTTGTGACCCCGGTCACGGAGCCCTCCTGCCTAGGTGCGAGAATCAAGTTCAAGGCTTCTAACGGAATGTGGACCTCTTTCCGTGAGAGAATCTCGCCATGATGTGGCTGGTAAGACTCGCGCTGAACCGCCCCTATACGTTCATAGTGGCGTCCATACTGATTCTGATCCTCAGTGTGGTAGCCGTTGTCCGTACGCCCACTGACATTTTTCCCGATATCAACATCCCTGTTGTCAGCGTGGTGTGGGGCTACACGGGCCTGGCGCCCGAAGAGATGGAGCGGCGCATGGTCACGGGCTTTGAGCGGGGCGTCACCACCACCGTCAACGATATCGAGCACATTGAGTCCCAGTCCTATTACGGCATCGGAGTAGTCAAGATCTTCTTCCAGCAGGGCGCAGACATTAACGGAGCCGTTGC
>Ga0181536_10006943_pt1 | contig 11243 bp, 9 predicted proteins | sample PEATcosm2014_Bin_41_FD_121105 | JGI IMG/M metagenome (GOLD analysis project Ga0181536, IMG submission 121105) | Peatland microbial communities from MTU Mesocosm Facility, Houghton, MI, USA - PEATcosm2014_Bin17_60_metaG | ecosystem: Environmental > Terrestrial > Soil > Wetlands > Peat | place...
CCAAGGAACAATCACGAGCAGGCGTCATGGCCTTGCCGTCAGGATCAACGGCCGCTTACAGTCGGTCACCCAATGGTGGGTGAGACTGAACACGCCTCACACACAGAAATTCGGACACTCCCCCCCTAAATTCGGCGGGGAGAGACGTGACGACTGAGAGTCAATCATTCCGCCGGTTGTTATGATACCAACCCGCTGAAAGTGTGACTCTCACCCCATCACGTCATGGCTCGGCTCGTCCGGGCCACCTATCGCCGCACCGTGCTTGAACAGGTGGCCCGGACGATCCCCCGAACGAGTCGGGGGAGGGCCATGACGTGGAAGAGAGTTAGACATGACGTGGAAGAGAGGACGCCATGTGTCAATCTTTAACGGGGTTGGTATGAGGCTTCCGCTTCTCCAGATGCGACGCCAGGCCTTCCTTTACTTCCCGCCCGGTGAACCCGAGAAATTCCAACGCCAGCGACGCATCGAATGTCGGACCCCATACCGCGGAGCCAGTTGTTGAGCGCGTATTTCGTCCAGCGGATGGCCGCTTGCGCGCCCTCCGCCAGCTTCGTCGCGAGCTCGACCGCCTTGGCATCCGGCCCGCGCGCGCACGGTGCGCCATGTCTGGGCGCGGCCGGATCGGGGACAGTGCCGTGCGTCCCCATGTCACGGTCCGCCGCTCGCCTCAACCCCGGTTTGGCTGGTTTATCCCGCCAAGGGGGCGCGGGACACCCGCGGCGGGCGCGCTCAGCCAAACGGGAATGCCCGCGGTGCCGGCAGGCCGCCGACGATCCAGAGGTCGCACGAAGCAACACGGGAACAAATCGCCAGAACCAGGGCGGACGCGCTCCGGCGCTACGGCAACGCCAGCGAGTTGTTCAACGGACCAACGCTCGCCATGATTTTGCCGTGCAGCGGATCGGCGACGGTCGTGCCTGGGCCGCCCTGGGTGCGCGCGCCGGGCGTTGGGCCGATTTGGAAGGCCTCGACCGTTTGACCGGCCGGAGCGACCGGCGCCGCATGGACAACGCTCGCCATATAAAGCGCGGCGGTGGTCGCTGGGTCCGCGCTGACCGAGGCGCTGATGAACGTCCGCGTGCCATCGACCTGGGTGGTACCGGCCTTGCCGTCGATCGGCTGAGTCAGGTCGATCAATCTGGCGTAGGTGGCCGCGGCATCGCTGGCCTGGAGCTTGCCCGGCCGGCCCTGACCGGTGGCAAGCTGACCGGTCTGAATTTTGCCGGACGTCGCCGGCTCATTGAGCTGCGCGAAGCTTCCGGTGGCCGTGGCGGCACCGCTAAAGCTGGCCTCCACCGCGTTGGGCTTCGTCGCCGGGTTCGGCGCCGGTGCATAATGGAAGCCCATGGTCGGTTGCGCTGCTTCGGCCATCGCGACCGACAGCGGCGCCGGTTCGCCTGCAGCCGGCATGGCGCGCAAGCTGGTTGCCGCGGCGACCGAGAACCCGCTTCCGGCGCGCGGGCGGAAATTTCCCGCCCCGGCGACCGTGATCGTCGCGGTGCTCGTGCTGCTGGGTGCGAAGGCGGTGACCGACGCACTCCGCGCTCCACCAACGGCGCCACGATCATTGAAGCTGGCGGCGCTGCCCTCCGCGACGAATACCGTGCTGCCGGGTTTGTCGCCGGAAGAGGGTCCGTCGCCAATCGTGCCGATCAGCGGGGCGATCCGGGCCATGCCGGTGGCCAGGGCCTTCTGCCAACTGGTCCAGTGCCAGGCACCGGTGATCGGTGTGGCGAAATCGTCGTCCGGCCACGTGCCGGGGGCCGCCCCCAGGGGGACTCGCGGGAAGACGGTACTCGCGGCAGGGGCCGGATCGACCGGACCGGTGGAGCTGACCTGCCGCCAACCGGCGTTTGTCGCCTCAAGCGCCGTGACAGCGGACAGCAACGGGTCCTGGGCTGGCACGGTACGATCGCCGCCATCCGACGATGTCACGCCATCGTGGACCAGGTCGTAAATATTCGATGGACCAGGCGTTACGTTCAGGACCGCCGCGTGAGCGGGGCCCACCGCCGCCGACAGCAGCGCGAAAACTGAAGTCGCGGAAATCAGGGAAAATTTCACGGCTCACACCTGCCCAATATGCTTTTTAGGGTACCGTACCAATTACCGTTAAGCAACTTATTTTTTAAACTTCCTCTGAAACGGGGGTTCTACCCGCCTCACCACCTCGAGCTGCGTCTCGATCCGCCTGCGGAACCGGGGCGCAATGCTATCCGCCGGGTTTCTATAACACAACTTATGGCGTCGGAAAAGTTTCAGATCAATCAAGCATTGAGTCACGACCCGCCAAAATCCGGCCGCGCCAAGGGGGGCCGATTGGCCAAACCGGCTCCCGCGGTTTCCGCGGCAGCGTGTGCCACGCGGCGGCGGCCCGCCACGACGGCCCATAGGCGCCGCGCCAAAAACCGCGGCGAATACGGATTCGCGACCTCGATCCAGTGCAAGGTCTCCGCCCGGTCCGAGAGACTGCGCTTATAACGATCGTCCCCGGCCAAAAAGTCGTAGCGCACCGCCCCGGATCGCGCGGCGAAGCGGATCGCCTCGTGATGGCAGGTCAAACCGGGCTTCCCGTGCCGGCCGGCGCCGGCGTAGTCAAACCCGCTCTGATACGCGAGGGAATGCCCCCGGTACCGGAAGTTATAAAGAAATCCAATGACTTGAGTCCCGGCGGCGACACGGAACAGATCGATTTCCCCGCGTCCGAAGCCGCGCTCGATCAGGGCGCGATGGAAGCGGCCGAAGAACGGGTTGGCGAATGCGCCCAGGTGGCCGCGGGGGACCCAGGAGGCGTGGTGCAGGGCGGCCAATCCATCCAGGAACTCGTAGGCTCGCGGTAACGTGTCCGCCCGGTCGATCGTGACGGCGCCCGCCGCCGCGTAGTCGCGCTGGGAACGGCGCAACTGTTGCCGTGTGTTGGCGCTTCGGCTCGCCAAAAAACCGTCGCCACGTTCCCCGAGATCCGCGACGGGAGCGGGCAGCGACCGATTGCGCCACACCGACCCGGCTTCCGCCGCCAAGGCAGCCGTCGCGGGGGTGACGCCGCTCAGCACGAGGCGGCGCCGGAACATTCCGGCCAACCGCGGCAAGGGACCGGACCAGGCGCGGACCGCTCGCAGGCAGGCGGCGGTCAGCTGGGCCTCCCGCCCCGATTCGGTGAGCACGCCATTGAATTCGATGAACATACAATCCAGCGCCTTGTCGCCGCTTTCGCCCAGATACAAGGTCCGGCCACGGCGGTTGAACAGCGCGAGCGCCACGGTCCGTCCCTGTTCGCGGGCCTCGACCAGGACCGGATCGGGGAACCGTTCCTCCGCAAGGCAGCCCGTCCAGGTCCAGCTTTGAAAGAACGACGGATTGGATCGCGCTTCCAGGTCACGCCACTTCGCCCCCAGCGCGGTGAAATCCGGGACGCCGGAGACGACGATCTCCGGCGCCCCGTCCGCTGGGATTTCGCCCGAGGCCGCCTGAGGGACGCCCGGGGGGCTTCCCTGGCGGACGTCCCGTGTGGCCTCGCCCGGGAGTGCCAGATCGGTCATGTGGCTCCGGTCCACAATCCGCGCCATGCCGCGAACATGACGGCCTGATCGAAGTCCCGTTCCGCCTTGGCACGGTTGGCGGCCCCAATGCGCGCCCGCTCTTCCGGGCTGGCCAGCAACGCCTCCAGCAATCCCGCGATGGCGGCGTCGTCCCGCGCGCCGACATAGGCCGCGTTCTCCGGCGCCAGCATGGTCCGCACGTCACCCACATCGGTCGACACGACCGGCAGACCGCTCGCCATCGCCTCGATCACCGACAGCGGCATCTGCTCGGTGTCGGAGGTCAACGCGAACAGGTCGAACCCGGCGTAAAGCGACGGCGTGTCGTCGCGCTGGCCGGTGAATGTCACCAGGTCGGCGACACCCAACGCCGCCGCGAGCGCGGTGAGCGAGGCGCGCTCGGGTCCGTCACCGACGATGACGAGATGCGCGGGAACGAGACGCGCCGGGACCAGACGCGCCGGGCCCATGCCGGCGGAACGGAAGCGCACCGCCGCCGCGAACGCCCGGATCAACCGTCCGAGGTTCTTCTCCTCTCGCAGCGCCGCGACCGTGCCGATCACCAGCGAGTCCCGCGGCGCGCGGGAGGTCGCGCCCGCGCCGGCGGCAAACCGCGCGAGGTCGACCCCGTTGGGCACGTAGGTCACCACCCGCGGCGGGAGTTTCCAGATCTCGGTGGCGATCCGCTCCAGATTGCGCGAGGGCACGATGACTTTGCCGCGCGCCAGCACCAGGCGGCGGATCAGCACGCGGCGGCCGAGCTGGGTCTCGCGTTCCTCAGGGCCGAAGCCGTCGACCACATGCAGATGCCGGGTCAACGGCGGCAGATTGGCCATCGCGAACTCGATCGCGCCCCAGTTGCCGGTCACCAGCACATCCGGCCGCCAGCGCCGCAGCAACGCGCGGAACCGCCAGGCATTGACCAGCATGGCGTTTTTCGGCGCCTCGACGGAGGGAAAGGCGATGTCCAGGCGGGGATCGAGCCGCTCGCGGCAGCCGGTGTCGCCGTCGAGGGCGACCACGATGTGGCGGAACGCCGCCCCAAAATGGTTGGCCAGCGCGGCGAACCGCACCTGGGCGCCGCCCACGCCGAACGTCGGGAACACGTGCACGACAAGCGGCGCGGGCGCCGCGGCGGCGGCCGCTTTCGCGATCCGGGCTGATTGGGTCGCGGCACTCATGGATTACCGGCGCGATCTCGCATCTTTATAACCCGCCCAATCATGCCAACCCCAGGGACAGCGGCCACGGGGATGGTTGTGTCGTCACATCGCCTCGCCGCGGCGCGGGCCGGAGTTGGCACGACGAAAGCGGGGACGGTACGGCGTTTTCGCCGGGTTTTGGTATAGGGCGCCACGTCTGACGCCCAGGTTTCTCATGGCAGGTTTCTCATGGACGGAGTTTTCGCGGCGGCGGCCGCGCGATGCAAGCGATCTCTGACGCGCGCGTTATGGATGGCGGTCGCCGGGCTGCTGACGGCCGGCTGCTTGCTGTCGACGCCAGCCGCCGCGCGGACCTGGGAGGTCGGGCCGGGCCGGGCGCTGACCAACCCCGAGCAGGCGGCGGCGGTGGCGAAGGATGGCGACCGGGTGGTGTTCGACCCGGGCATCTACCGGAATTGCGCGATCTGGGAGGCGTCGCGGCTGACCATCGAAGCCCGGCGGCCCCCGCCCACCATGAACCAGACCGTCATGACCCAGACTGTCGTGACCGGGCCCAGCTGCGGCGATCGCGGCCTGTTCGTGTTCACCGGCAACGATATCACCGTGCGCGGCCTGACGTTCGCGCATGCGCGGGACAGTTGGCACACCGGTGCCGGCATCCTGATGGAAGGGGGCAACCTGACCGTGGAAGACAGCCAGTTCCTGAATAACGAGAATGGCATCCTGGCCGGCGGCCCGCCGACCAGTGTCGTGCGGATCACGCATGACCTGTTTCGCGGCAACGGCTCCTGCCAGGGGGCGTGCGCGCACGCGCTCTATGCCGGGAAGCGGATCGCCCGGCTCGAGGTGGTCGGGTGCTGGTTCCTCGACACCCACGTGGGGCACGATATCAAGTCGCGCGCCCAGGCGACCATCGTGCGGGACAGCCGGATCGAGGACGGGCCGACCGGGACCTCCAGCTATTTGATCGAACTGCCCGATGGCGGCGATGGGGAGATCGTGAACAACGTGTTGCGGAAGGGCGCGAACAGCCAAAACAAGGAAGTGGCGATCTCGATCGGGACCGAGGACCGGCTCAATCCCACACGCGCGCTGGTTGTCCGCGGCAACCGGTTCACCAGCGATCTGCCGGAGCCGGTGTGGTTCGTGCACAATCTGACGTCGACCCCGGCGCGGCTCACCGGCAACACGCTGACCGGGCGGGTGATGCCACTGGACGGCCCGGGCACCGTGGATTGACGGCGGGGTTCGCCGTGCGTTCCCGGCCCGGCGCGCCGCGCGATCAGTAACTGTCCGGCGCGATCACATTTTGCGGCTTCCCCGCCAACGCCGCGGCCATCGTCTCGGCGCCCTTGGAACGGATGTCGTTCCACGCCTGCGGTGTGTAGAACGCGCTGTGCGGGGTGATGACCAGGCGGCCGATCGTCCAGGGTTCCCGGGCGCGGTAGGCGCGCAGCAGTTCCGGCACCGGCTCGACCGGCGGCTCCACCGGAATGACATCGAGGCCGACGCCGGACAAATGGCCACTTTTGAGCAACGTCGCCAGCGCATCGATGTCGACGATCGGCCCGCGCGCGGTGTTCACCACGACGGCGCCTTTCGGCAGCAGCGACAGCGCCGACAGGCCGAGCATGCCGCGGGTCTCCGGGGTCAGCGGCGTGTGCACCGACAGCGTGTCGGTCTGGCGCAGCAACTCCTCCAGCGTGTTCGCGCGGTGAACGCCGAGGCCGAGCTCGACGCCGTTGGGCAAATAGGGGTCGTAGAACATGACCCGGAAGTTGAATGCCTTGGCGCGCAGCGCGACAGCGGTGGCGATGCGGCCCATGCCGACGATGCCAAACGTCTGCACGCCCGAGCGCTTGAGCAGCGGATCGTTGACATAGCGCCACGCCGCCGGAGGATCGGCGCGCTGCGCTTCCAAATGCAGCAGCACGCCGCGGCGCAGCGTCAATGCCAGGGCCATGGCGTGATCGGCGACCTCGGTGGTGCCGTAATCGGGGACGTTCAGCACCACGATCTGGCGTTTGGCGCAGGCGACGCGGTCGATGCCGTCGTAGCCAACGCCCATGCGGCAGACGAAGCGCAGTTTCGGGAATCGCGCCAGGTCCTGCTCCGTCACCCTGAACCGCAAGGTCATCAGCCCATCCGCCTGGGCGCATTCCGCATCGGTCAGATCGGCGAGCGAGGCCGTCGCGCGCTTCGGTATCAGGATGTTCACGTCCGGGCCGTAGATGCGCCGCTCCACGCTGTCGTCGGGGTAGTTGTTCTCGGAATAGAGCACGGTCGGCATGGCGGGGACGTTTCCTTATTGCTGGTGCGGGCCCCTGTATCGAAGCCGCCCGGAGAAGTCCATCCGGACGCTCGCCCTGGATTGACGGGCCCAGGCGGCGTCCTTATGGTCCCGCCCCGCCGGTTCGCCGGCCCTCGTGATTTGTCCGGCCGGATTGCGGCGAGGTGAAACAAGCGCGCTAAAGAGGCCAGCGAAATGCCCGTTTAGCATGGGCTGAAGCTGCTTCGCGGTCGGGCCAACGTAGTGGGAAAGGCCCTGACACAATGACCATCGACCCAAAAACCCTCCGCCCCGCGACCCGCCTCGTGCAAGGCGGCGTGCACCGTACCGCGCACGGCGAAACCGCCGAGGCGTTGTTCCTGACCTCCGGTTACGTGTACGACAGCGCGGAACAGGCCGAGGCGACCTTCGCCGGCACCGTTGAACATTATCAATATTCGCGGTTCGCCAATCCAACGCTGACGATGCTGGAGGAACGGCTGTGCCTGATCGAGGGCGCGGAAGCCTGCCGCACCACCGCGACCGGCATGGCGGCGGTGAACGCGGCGTTGCTGGCGCATCTGAAAACCGGCGACCGCGTGGTGGCGTCGCGCGCGCTGTTCGGCTCGTGTCATTGGATCGTTTCGACATTACTGCCTAAATTCGGCATCGAGTCGGTGTTCGTCGACGGCGCCGACCTCGGGCAATGGCGGGACGCGTTGCGTAAGCCGACGAATTTGGTGCTGCTGGAAACCCCGTCGAACCCGATGCTGGAAATCGTCGACTTACCGGCGGTCGCGGCCCTGGCGCACGCGGCCGGCGCGATCGTCGTGGTGGACAACGTGTTCGCGACACCGTTGTTGCAGCAACCGTTGACCATGGGCGCGGATGTCGTGGTGTATTCCTGCACCAAGCATATCGACGGCCAGGGACGCGTGCTCGGCGGCGCGATTCTGGCGGGCAACAAATGGGTCACCGACGTGCTGCAGCCGTTCATCCGCAACACCGGACCGGCGATGTCGGCGTTCAATGCGTGGATCTTGCTGAAAGGTCTGGAAACGTTGGGGTTGCGGGTCGACGCGGGCTGCCGCGCGGCGGAGACGATCGCCGAATTCCTCGCCGCGCGGACCGGTGTGACGCGCGTCTGGTATCCGACCCGCGCCGATCATCTGCAACGCGATCTGGCGATGCGGCAGATGTCGGCCGGCGGCACCGTGGTGACCTTCGAGGTCGCCGATGGCAAAGAAGGTGCGTTCCGGGTCATGAATGCGTTTCAGTTGATCGCGGTGTCGAACAATCTGGGCGACTCCAAGTCGCTCGTCACCCACCCGGCGACCACGACGCATATGCGCATCGGTGAGGCGGAGCGTGCGAAACTCGGGATCTCCGACGGCGTGATCCGGCTTTCGGTCGGGTTGGAGGATCCGGAAGATCTCAAGGACGATCTGGCGCGCGCGCTGGCGGCGGCGAACCGGGCCCACGGGCAGGAGCGGGCCGCCTGATGGATCGATGGCTCGGATGACGACACGGCGGCGGATGGTACTGAGCGGAGTTTCCGCCGCCGTATCGTCGTCGCCGCCGCTTCGGGCGAGGGCGGCGGACAGCATGCCGACGGTGCGGATCGGTGTGTTGTGGGATCGTTCCGGCAGTGCGGCAGTGACGTCGGGGCTGGATCAGGTCGTCGCGGCGCGCCTCGCGGTGGACGATTTCGGGCAGTTCAGCCGCGGTTATCCCATCGATCTCGTCGACGCGGAATTCGCACGCCGGCCGGAGCAGGCGGAGGACATCGCGCGGCGGTGGTTCGAGCGGGATGGCGTGGCGGCGATCGTGGGGGTGCCGGGCACGGTGGCGCCGGTTCGGGTGCAGGACCTCGCCCGCGCGCGTAACCGGACGGTCATGAATACCGCCAGTTTCAATGCCGCGCTGAGTGGCGCGTCGTGTTCGCCGACGGCGACGCACTGGCTGGAAGACACGCGCGCGCTGACGATGGCCATGACTCTCGGGCTGGCGGCCGAGGGAATGAAAAGCTGGTTCCTTGTCGCGCCCGACGATGTGACGGGTGCCGCGTTCCAAACCGGTGCGACGGCGGCGATCGAGAGTACCGGCGGGCGTGTTGTCGGTTTCGCGCGGTATCCGGCGGATGCCGGAACCTTTGCCCCGGCGCTCAGCAGCGCGCGCGATTCCGGCGCGGACGCGGTTGGGCTTTGCGCGATGGGCTCGTCGTTGGCGATCCAGATCAGAGAAGGCCGCGACCTGGGATTGTTCGACAGGAGCAAGGCGGTTTGCGCATACGCGGGTTGCATAAAGGACATTCACGCGATCGGCGCGGCTGATGCGCGCGATCTTTGGCTCGTCACCGGCTTCTATTGGAATCAGAACGAACGGACCAGATCGTTTTCGCACCGATTCAGCGGGCTGACGGGACGCATGCCGGACAAGCCCTACGCGGCGACCTATGCCGCGGTCGAACATTTTTTGCGCAACGTCGAGACCTCCGACACGATTGACGGGGTCGCGCTCAACGCCGGATTGCGGCGGGAGCCCGTGTATTTTTTCGGATCCAACGGGCGGATTGGGGCCGATGGAACGCCGCGGCTCGACGTTGGACTGTTTCGGGTGAAACCACCGGATCAGGTGACTGAGGCGTGGGATTATTATAAACAGATGCGTACCATTCCGGCGGCGGATGTGTTTCGGATAGCAGCGCGCGGCGCCTGTCCGTTGTCGCCCTGACCGCGCCATCCTGGACAAACGGCTTCGCATGCGTCTTGATCTGAGCGAACCCAGAGAACGGGGAAGGCGCAATGTCGGATAACGGCCCCAGGAGCGGCCGCGCCGGACCGGGCGGCAAAGCCCAGGAGCGGGAAGATTACGCCCTGACGACGCGGGGCGTGACGGTCACGGTGCGCTCTTTTTTTCTCGCCGATCAGTCGAGTCCTGACGACAATCGCTTCGTCTGGGCTTATCGCGTGCGGATCGAGAACCATGGATCCGACACGGTGCGCCTGTTGCGGCGAACCTGGCAGATCACCGACGCGCGCGGCCGCACGCAGCATGTGCACGGCCCCGGGGTGGTGGGTGAGCAACCGGTGTTGGGCCCAGGGGAGTCGTTTGAGTATACGTCGGGCACGCCGCTCGATACACCGTCGGGCTTCATGGCGGGCGCCTATCACATGATCGTGCCGGTGTCGGGCGAGAAATTCGACGTTGCCATTCCGGCCTTCAGCCTGGACAGTCCTCACCAAAGCAGTAGGATTCACTGACCGGCCTTTAAAATGGCGTGAACTTTTGGAAAGGCGCGGTCTTCGGTGAAGGATATCAATCGGTGAGAGATAATGGCGATGCGGGCTCCGGCACGGGGTTACGTGATGAAAGACCCAGCCGGGCGGAGGCGGAGGCAGCGGTTCGCACGTTGTTGCGATGGGCCGGCGATGATCCCGATCGGGAAGGGTTGCTGGACACGCCGGCGCGGGTAACGCGCGGCTACGAGGAGTGGTTTTGCGGTTACGCGACCGATCCGGTTTCCATGCTGGAACGGACGTTCGAGGAGACGGACGGCTACGACGAGATCGTTCTGCTGCGCGATATCCGGTTGGAAAGCACCTGTGAACACCACATGGCACCGATCCTCGGCCGGGTGCATGTCGGATATTTGCCGCACCGGCGGGTCGTCGGGATCAGCAAGTTGGCGCGCGTGGTCGAAGCCTACGCGCGCCGTCTACAAATTCAGGAGAAGTTGACGGCGCAGATCGCCAACACGATTCAGGACGTGCTGCGGCCGCGCGGTGTCGCGGTGGTGATCGAGGCGGCGCATCAATGCATGACCACGCGCGGCGTGCACAAACCCGGCGTGACCATGGTGACCAGCCGGATGCTGGGGGCGTTCCGGGACAACCCCACGACGCGGCGGGAATTGTTGGCGATGATCAACAGCCGGGGAACAACGATCCAGACGGAATGATGCTGTTCCGTTGCGATCCAACCGGGCCGCGGCGGCGCGGCTGCACGACGTGGCCATCGTTGCCTGCCGCTTAGGCGACGCCCAACAATAAGTGCTTCAGGCGGGCCTTCCCCCAGGTCGTCATCCCCCGGCTTGTCCGGGGGACCTATCGCGGCACGGCGTTGGTATAGGTCCCCCGGACAAGCCGGGGGATGAGTGCGTCCGCGAGGACGTTTCGTCTGCACGGTGCAAGTCCGTGCCTGGGTTGGTCGCAACCCGGAAATCGAAGGTAACCGCGTCATCGCGAGGTGGCGTGGAGAGCAACC
>Ga0181536_10006945_pt1 | contig 11242 bp, 7 predicted proteins | sample PEATcosm2014_Bin_41_FD_121105 | JGI IMG/M metagenome (GOLD analysis project Ga0181536, IMG submission 121105) | Peatland microbial communities from MTU Mesocosm Facility, Houghton, MI, USA - PEATcosm2014_Bin17_60_metaG | ecosystem: Environmental > Terrestrial > Soil > Wetlands > Peat | place...
AACCTCCCACGTGAAGAATTGGCCGAAGATTTCGTACGGGTCCTCGATTTCGATGGTCACCACCGGATGGCCCGCTGCTTCCAGCGCCGCCACCTTGGCGTCGAGATCCGCCTGGGCGCTCGCATCTGCGGCGTTCTTCAGGCGCACGTACGCAAACACGCGGTCGTTGCCATACACCTCGGGCGCGGCGATGGCTTCGCGATCCACCGGCGTAATGCCCTTGCCTTGCTTGCCGGTGGACTCGGCAATCAGTTGCTCGAGCCACGCGCCCAGGTCGAAGATCTCCGGCGAGGTGAAGATGGTGATCTTGTCGCGCCCGGCATTGGCCGCCGAACCCAGCAGCAAGCCAAGCTGCACGCCGGGATTGTTCTGGATCGGCTCCTTTGCGCTGGCCACGCCTTTCGCGGCCTCGTCGAGCAACTTGCCCACCTTCAGGCCGGCCACCGTGGCCACAACCATACCGAAGTTCGAGAGCGCCGAGTAGCGGCCGCCGATCTGGGGATCACCATAAAAGATGTACCGGAAGCCGTCGTAATTCGCCACCTGCTCCATCTTCGAGCCGGGATCGGTAATGGCCACAAAACGGCCGCCCACATTTTCCGGCCCCACAATGCGGCGTACTTCGTCGAAGAAGAATTGCTTCAGGATATTGGGCTCGAGCGTGGAACCGGATTTGCTGGCCACAATGACCAGGGTCTCGCCCAGGTTCACCGTTTCGCACGCGGCCATCACCTGCGCCGGATCCGTGGAGTCGACGATATGCAGATCGGGAAAGCCCGGCTGTGGGCCGAAGGTCTTGGCCAGAACCTCAGGGCACAGGCTGGAACCGCCCATGCCCAGCAGCAAAGCCGATTTGAATCCCGCACTGCGCACGTCTCCGCCCAGCTCGGCCAGCGACGCGATATCCTTCTGCTGCCGCTCCACAATATCGATCCAGCCCATCCACTGCTCCTCGCCGTCGCGGGTCCAGAGCGAGGGGTCCTTCTTCCAGAAACGCTCGATTTTGTGGTTGGCTTGCCAGTCGGCGGTGGCCGCACCCACGACCCCGCGAAGTTCAGCTGGAATTGCGAATCGAAAGCTCATATGACTATAGATTCTCCCTCAAAACACGGGTTGCAAGGCAAAGATTCTGGAAATAAGCGGGTGGCCTTCACCGGGGTGCCCCATCCTGATCGTGCTTCTTGCGTTTAGGCTGGGATCGCAAGCAAACTCACCATGGAATGGGGTGCCCCGGGTCTCGCTTTTGAGACCCGGGAAAGCACAATCCTCCACAGAGAAGTCTTGTATCAGGGCTCGGCTTCAACCGTGCCGGAAAAGTCGCTAAAAATCGAGAGGGGCTTTAGCCCCCGAGGAGCGCGCCCCGTTCCCCGGCGTTCAGCCCCTGCCCTCCACTCACCCGGACGAGCTAAAAGCTAAGAGCTAAAAGCTGGAAGCTGTCTTACCCCGGCCAGTTGGGCGTAATGCGAATCAAATCCAGCTTCTCGCCCGGCCCGCCCTCACCCTCCAGCACAAACTCCGGCGACGCCGCGGGCACGGCCACAATGCCTCGCGGTGGCAACTCCACAGGTTCAAATCCTGCACCGCTCAGCCGCCCCGTTCCCGCCGCTGCAAACAGGTAGGCCAGTCCCGGCTTCTCGCCCCCGCGCAGGTTTTCGCTTGTCCGGCTGCCCTCGACAGGTACCCGCTCGACGCAGAAGTAGTCCGAATCAACGAGCACAAAGCGATCGGCCTGCCGCCGCGGCGCGATTTTTCCCGAGCGCGTCGTGAGCTTCGTCGCTTCCAGCGCTTTCGCGATGTGCAGCTCGCGCCCGCGTCCGTAATCGAACATGCGATACGTCAGGTCGCAGTTCTGCTGCGTCTCCAGCAGGATCGATCCCGGCCAGATGGCGTGGATCGTCCCCGCATCCACAAAAATCATGTCGCCCGTTGCCAAGGGCACCGCGTTCAGGCTCGCTTCCAGCGTTCCCGCGTGAATCTCCTCCTCGATCTGGGCGAGCGTCGTGCCGGGTTTCACTCCCAGGGCCACCTCCGCACCGGGTTCGGCGGCGAGCACATACCAGCACTCGGTTTTGCCGCGCGGATCGCCGTACTTCTGCGCCATTTTGTCGTCGGGATGCACCTGCACGCTCAGCTTTTCCCGCGCAAAGATCGTCTTGATCAGTAGAGGCGAATCCGCCGACGGCGCACCCTCGCCCAGAAGCGCCTCATGCGCTTCGGCAAACAGCGCGGCCAGCCGCTTGCCGGCGTGCGGACCGGTCGAAACCCGGCAATCGTCGCCCGTCAGCCACATCTCGCCGATGGGTTCGCCCTCGGCCACGCGATCGTACCAGGGACGCAAATCGCGGAACCCCCATGGGCGCGGCGAAATCTCGGGCTCAATGCCAAACGGCGCCAGTTCTGCCACAGAATCACTCCTCAAGGCCATCTTCTTGCTCATGCCATTCCCAATCTAGCAGACCCGCGAATCCGCACTTGCATAGAACTGTTTGCATCAGCCGAGCTTGGTAACAAGGGCACGACTTTAGTCGGGCCACATGCCGCCATCAGAATCCTCTGGGCTTCAGCCCCTGCCGGATTGCTTTGTGGAACCAACCTCCACAGGCGCCAAAGGGACAAGTCCCGGAGCTGCAAATCTTCTATTGCCGCCTCGGCAAAGCCGGGTTTGCTAATCTTGGCGCAGCATGATCAAACAGGCTTCACAGATTGCCGCGGTTCTTCTTCTCTGCTCTCTTTCCTCGCTTGCGCAAAAGAAGCCTACGTCTCCGCAAAGGAAAGCTACGGCGCCCGCAATCCGCTTTCAGGGCGCGCCCCAATACACGCAGGAAGAATTGCTCGCGGCCGCCGGATTCAAACCGGGCGCACGCCTCACCGCCACTGAGGTGAAAGCTCGCGCCAAACAGCTCAACGATACCGGCCTCTTCGCGGTGGTCAAGTTCAGCACTGACGGCAAGGGGCTGCTGTTCTCGTTGACGCCCGCCAGCCAGCTCTTCCCCATCCACCTGGACAATCTGCCGCTCCAGCCGGGCAAGGATCTCGACGCCAAACTTCACGCGCGCTTCCCGCTTTATCACGGCCTCGTGCCCGCCAGTGGCTCACTGCTCGAGGGCATCCGCCAAATGTTCGAAGAAATGCTGGCAGCCGAAGGCGTCAAGGCGACGGTAAAAGCCGCTCTCACCAGCGGCCTCGGCCCGCAAAGAATCACCGCCATCAACTTCACGGTCACTTCGCCGGCGGTGCGCATCGGGCCCATCCAACTCTCCGGGGTTTCGCCCGCCATGCAGGCCAGGGCCAATACACTTGTCGCCGGCCAGACCGGAAACGCGTTCGATACCGAGAACTCCTCCATCGGCCTTCAGCACGCCTTCGAGGATCTCTACCAGGACCAGGGTTATGCGGCCGTCGAAGTCGCCGTCACCCAAATCAACCCTCCCACCGTCTCCGATCAAGCTGTCGAGATACCTTACTCGGTCGCCATCAAGGAAGGCGGAGTCTACAAGCTGGGCACGATCGACTATCCCGCCGACGCCCTCGTTCCCCGCGCGGAGGTGCAGAAGGTCTTGTCGAAATACCCGGCCGGCTCCGGAAGGCCTCTCGATCTGTTTCTCCTCGCCGTCCGCGACGCCTATCATGCCCGGGGCTATCTTGACTGCTCCATCGTCTCGCATCCCTCCTTCAACGAGAGCACGCACATTGTGAATTACGGCCTCGAAATCGCTCCCGGCCCGCTTTATCAGATGGGGGCAGTTCAGTTCGACGGCGCACCCGGCCCCATGGCCGCCAAACTCACGCGCCTCTGGAAGATGGCCCCCGGAGAGCCCTTCGACGAAAGCTACGTCTCAACCTTCGCAGCGCGCGCGCAAAAGCAGGACAAAGCCCTGGCCAAATGGATGCAAACCGTCGTCACCACCTACGACGTGAAGCCCGACAACACCACGCACCAGGTCAACTGCATCTTCCACTTCGCCAAGGCCGCGCCCAGCGCGCACTAAGTATCCGACCGCTTGAAGAAGAATCTTCCCGTGCCCCATCCTTTCGCCTTTTTTCTGGCGAAAGGGTGGGATAGCACGAAACCTACTGTCGCGAATTCATGCGGTCAGAGACCTAAGAGCCGCATCCAGATTCCTCGGCGAAGAAAAAAGGCGATGCTGCAAGCATCGCCCTTCCACAGAATGCGCCGCAGGCGCGTCCGCCCGTGACGGCCAGTCACTCCCACTCGATCGTGCCCGGCGGCTTCGACGTTACGTCGTACACCACGCGGTTGATGCCGCGCACCTCGTTCACAATCCGATTCGACATCCGCTTCAGCAACTCGTACGGCAGCGGCGTCCAGTCCGCCGTCATGCCGTCTTCGGAGTGCACGGCGCGAATGGCTGCGGTAAACGCGTACGTGCGCTGGTCGCCCATCACACCCACGCTCATCACCGGCAGCAGCACCGCAAAGCTCTGCCAGATCTTGTTGTAGAGCCCCGCCGCCTTGATCTCGGCCACCACGATCTCGTCGGCCTCCTGCAGCAGCGCCACGCGCTCCGGCGTCACCTCGCCCAGGATGCGCACCGCCAAACCCGGCCCCGGGAACGGTTGCCGGCTCAGGATCTCCTCCGGCATGTCCATGTCGCGTCCGATGCGGCGGACCTCATCCTTGAACAGATCCCGCAGCGGCTCGATCAGCTTGAGCCTCATGCGCTCCGGCAGCCCGCCCACGTTGTGATGGCTCTTGATGGTCTGGCTCGGCCCCTTCACGCTCGAGGACTCGATGACGTCGGGATAGAGTGTGCCCTGCACCAGCCACTCCACGCCGCCCGTCTCCTGCGCGATGCGTTGCGCCTCCTCCTCGAAGACCGCAATGAACTCCGCGCCGATGCGTTTTCTTTTGATCTCTGGCTCCGTCACTCCCGCCAGTTGCGTCAGGAAGCGCGCGCTCGCATTCACCGCAACGATATTCAACCCCAGCTTGTCGCGCAGATTGTCCTGCACGCTTTGGAACTCGTTCTTGCGCAGCACGCCGTTGTTCACAAAGATGCAGGTCAGTTGGCTGCCGATGGCCTTGTGCACGAGCATGGCGGCCACTGAGGAATCCACGCCGCCCGAAAGTCCGCAGATCACGTGCCCCTTGCCCACCTTGGCGCGGATCGCAGCCACAGTCGTCTCGATGAAATGCGCCGGCGTCCAGTCGCCACGCGCCCCGCAAATCCGCAGGAAGTTCGCGATCAGTTGCGGTCCCAGCGGCGTGTGGTGCACCTCGGGATGAAACTGCACCGCCCAGATGCGGCGCTCCTCGTTGGCGATTCCGGCCAGCGCATTCTGCGTCACCGCCACGCGGCGAAATCCCGTCGGCAGTTCCTCGGCTTCGTCGCCGTGACTCATCCAGACTTGAAGCACGGCCGGCAGCCCGGCAAACAACTGCGTTTCAGCATCTTCAATCTCCACTTCGGCGTGCCCGTACTCGCGCTTCGGCGCCGAGCGCACCTTGCCGCCCAGGTGATGCACGATGAAGTGCAGTCCGTAACAAACGCCGAGCGTGGGAATGCCCATGGCCAGCACGCGCGGGTCTGCATCCGGCGCGTCAGCGTCGTACACCGACGACGGCCCGCCGGAAAGAATCAATCCAATGGGCTTATAGGCTTCAATTTCGCTCAGCGGCGCTGTGCAGGGCAGCACCACGGAAAAGACGTTCTGCTCGCGGATGCGCCGCGCGATCAGCTGCGTATACTGCGAGCCGAAATCGAGAATAACGACGGTCTGGGTGTCCACGCTCCAGTGTGGCAGGCGATCACGGCCGTGTAAAGGCTCAGACGAAGCGCATCCCTTCAATCTGAGGGGCTTACTCGAAGAACAAGTGTTATATTGTCCCCAAAGGCCACGCATGCAGACGCGCTATCTGGAATCTTAGAAAGACCGAGTGCGCCAGCTTTCATCACGAGGCAAACATGGGCGAGTGGCACTTCTCATGGCTAGTAATATTGCTCCTTTGCGTGCAGCTTTATTGTTTTCTCACATTGCTCATGTTCAGTGCGTCATTTGCATGGCGAAGGAGAATACAAATAGCGCCGCGTTACCTTGGGGTAAAACGCACTCTGCGAAACTGCTACATTGGGTCCTCAGTACTTTGCATTCTGGCGTTTTGCGCAGACGGCGGATGGTTTTGGGGCGTTGGGCTGCTGGTCTTTCAGCTCCTGATTCTCCATCTTGTCAGGTTCATACGCTATCGCCGAGCTGTCGTCGCGGTAGCAGAGAGCAGAGGCCAGGACGGCCGGTATATTTTGGATGGGACCGTCGCCCAACGGGAGGAGGCGGCAGCAAGGATCGTCAACATCGAGAGGGAGTGTGGCGACCGAGAATGATCCAACCTCCAATCAAGCGTCCGCATCATTGTGCCATGCGGTGCGGAGTAGGCTGGCCTAGTGGGAGATAAAGATAAATTAGAGGTCCAGAGAGAGAGGGTTCGGTGCCTCTTCGATGGCCAATTCCCGTGTCTCGTGATCGAGTTCAGGCCCGCCGGCGCTGAAAAAACCTCCGAGTTTCGTTTTCGCATTATTGAGAAAGGCAGCGGGCGAATCGTTGCCTCGATCCCGGAGAGAGGGAAGTGGGCGGCGGATGAGGTCGCAGATTGGGATGACGATAAGATTTTGAGCAAGATAAGGCAGCTACTAGAATTCGCTCCAACATCAGGCTTGTCGATGTAATCATGCGGGACTGTCGGGTGACCTAGGTGGTCCGTTCAATCTTCACTCGTAGTGATAGCGCGCCTGAACGAATTCAATCCGGTCAGCAAACACTCGATAGACGATACGATGTTCCTGGTTGATTCTGCGGCTCCAGCTACCGGCGAAATCATGCCGCAGAGGCTCGGGTTTGCCAATTCCCTTGAATGGATCGTCGAGAATCGCCGTCATCAGGTCAAGAACCCGAAGCGCGGTTTTGCGGTCTGTTTCAATCCAGCGCCGCAGATCCTCGCAAAAGTGCGTTGAAACAACAGCGACTCGTGCGTCTTGCCTGGTCATTGTCGACTCAGTTCTTATCGTCCAGACCGACGGAACGGCGCAGCTCTTCCACGGTCATCTTTTTTCCTTTACCACGGTCCAGTTCGCGCAAAGACTCCAACAGCCGCTTCGCATTCGCCGGCGAGCGCAGCAGATACGCCGTCTCCTCCAGCCCCGCCAATTCATCGAGCGCGATGAGCGCCACGTCGCCCGCACCGCGGCGCTTCACCACCACGACTTCGCGGTCGTCGACCACGCGGGCAAGATACGAGGCCAGATTTTCGCGGAGCTCTGTATAAGAAGTTTCGGTCGGCATGGAATTAGCCCTCTGGACAAACGTACAGCTTTGCTGTACGTTTGTCAAATCTCCCAGATCTCCCTCAGGCCCGCGCCCTACGGCAGCCTCCCCGCCGCCGCTTCCGGGTTCCAATGGTCCTTCCCGGCCAGAAACACCCTCGGCTGGTACCGCGCTGCCTCGCGCGCCGTCAGCTGGTGCGACCACGCGACCCGCGCCGCCGCATTCGCGCCCGGCCCCCCAGGCCCTCTTGACTCGAACTCCGCGTAATACGCCTGCGGCGTCTCGTTCGTTCTTCCCCACGCATTCCACCCCTGCGGGATAATGTCCGCGGGCAGCTCCGTATCGATGTACACCACCCGCGAAAAAGGCCGCCAAGGCCGGCCCAGGCCGATGGTGTCGCGCGGCGCGCCCTCCGGGATTCCGCTGGTCACTTTGCTGTCGATGATCACGTAGCCCGTCGCCTGATCCGGCGACGTGCGCGACTGCGCGGTCAGATAGCCGGGGCCATTTGCGTGAAGCTCCGTGTGGTCGAAGACCGCCGCGGCATTGCCGAAGATGAAGTCCACCCCGCCCTCAATGTAGGAGTCCACGTAATACTGCCGCCCGTAATCGGCAAAGAGAGTGTCCTGGTGGCCCAGAAATCTGCAGTTCTTGAAGACCGCGCGGTCCGCGCGCACCGCCGCGGCCACGGCCTGGCCGGTGTTGCCAGCGGTGTTCTCAAAGGTCAGGTTGTCGGCCTCGAATCCGTCGCCGTTGATCTCCACGGTCTCCGTGAAAAACGTCCCGCCGGCCTGCTTGGCGTTCAGGCTGTTGGTAATCACCACGTCCGCGGGCGACTTTCCCATTCCCAGCAGCGTGATATTGGTGTGATTCTGCGTCACGATCACGCGCTCGTGGTAAACCCCGGGCGCGATCTCGATATAAACCCGGCCGGGATTGCCATCCAGCCCCTTGCCGGCGAAGGGATGGTGGTCCATCGCCATCTGGATCGTCGGGAACTCGGTCGTCCTCTCCACCCCGGTCTTCACGTCGGGCGAAACGCGCACGTGCACGTCCTGCGCGTAAACAGCCCCGCGCGCCTGCAGAAAACAACATGCCGCCAGAACCAAAACGGCCATTGGCAATCGACTGGTCATGTTCCTATTCTCTCCCCCTAAAATGGCGCTACGAGCCTGTGGTAGCGTGTTCACAATCACAGCCACGGGTCATGACCCGACCCTCAAATGGTCCCGGCCGGCATTCGCTCCAGCAAGCCCCCGGCTTACGCTGCTTTTTTTGAGAGGTAAACGATGCATTCTCTCCGCATTCTTCTCGTCGTATTGATTCTTGCTGCCGGAACCGCGCTGGCGCAAACCCCGGCCGCACCCGCTGCCACCCAGCAACCGCCCATCTCGCAGGACGTCACCTCCAAGCCCACTCCGCTTCCCGTGACGAAGAGCTTCGACGTCTCCGCCATGGATACGAGCGTCGATCCCTGCGTCGACTTCTACCAGTACGCTTGCGGCAACTGGATGAAGAACAACCCGATTCCCTCTGACCAGACGCGCTGGACGCGTTCCTTCTCCCAGGTGCAGTTGCGCAACCAGTACCTACTCTGGAAAGAACTGGAATCTGCCGCCAGCACCCCGAAGACACCCCTCGAAAAGCAGTACGGCGCCTTCTACGCCTCCTGCATGGATACGGCCACCATCGAAAAGCTCGGGCTTGAACCCATCCGGGGATCGTGGCGGCAGATCGCCGCATTAAAGAGCGTCCGCGGCATCCCCGCCCTGCTCAGTTGGCTCGAAAATCGCGGCACGCCCGACGGCTTTTTCGAATTTGGCGTCTCCCAGGACGAGAAAGATTCGTCCAGGCAGATCGCCGAGGCCGATCAGGGCGGCCTTTCCCTGCCCGACCGCGATTACTACATCGTCGATTCGCCGCACTTTGCAGAGATCCGCGCCGCCTACCTGGAGCACATGAAGAAGATGTTCACCTTGGCCGGCGACACGCCCGAGCAGGCAGCCAAAGAAGCCGCGTGGGTGATGGAAATCGAGACCGCGATGGCCAAAGCCTCCATGGCCCGCGTGGACCGCCGCGATCCCGAAAAAATCTATCACATTTACACCGTGGACGACTTCCAGAAGCTGACGCCGGAGTTCGACTGGAAGATGTACTTCAGCACCATCGGCATCGGACCTTTCGACACCCTCAATGTGGTCGCGCCGGATTTCTTCAAGGGGCTTAACGTTCTCCTCGCCGGCGAACCGCTGGGTGCCTGGAAGAGTTATCTGCGCTGGCAGGTGCTGCACGGCGAGGCCTCGAGCCTTTCCAGCGCCTTCTTCGACGAAGATTTCCGCTTCTTCTCGCAGATCCTGGGCGGGCAAAAGGTCCCGCAGCCGCGCTGGAGGCAGTGCACCCGTGCCACCGACGGTGCGCTGGGCGAGGCCGTCGGCCAGGATTGGGTCAAAGAGAACTTTCCTCCCGCAGCCAAGGCCAGCATGGACAAGCTGGTGGCCGCGCTCGAAAAGGCCCTGGCTGACGACATGCGCCAATTGCCGTGGATGAGCGACGAGACAAAAAAGGCCGCCGAAGAAAAACTGGCCATGATCCGCAACAAAATCGGCTATCCGGAAAAGTGGCGCGACTACTCAAGCGTGAAGGTCCGCCGCGGCAGGTTTGTGGAGAACGAACAGCAGGCAGCCCTCTACGAACGCAATTACAACTTTGCCAAGCTGGGCAAGCCCGTGGACGAAAAGGAGTGGGGCATGACGCCGCCCACCGTGAACGCGTACTACAATGTCGCGTTCAACGACATCAACTTCCCGGCCGGCATCCTGCAGCCGCCGTTCTTCGACTTCACCATCGATCCGGCGGTCAATTTCGGCGGCATTGGCGTCGTCATCGGGCACGAGATGACGCATGGTTTTGACGACCATGGCTCGCACTTCGACGGCCAGGGCAATCTGCGCGAGTGGTGGACGCCCGCCGATCGCAAGGCATTTACCGCGCGCACCGATTGCGAAGCGGACGAATACAACGGCTTTCAGGCCGCGCCCGCCCACGGCGATACACCCGCCGCGTATGTCAACGGGCGTCTCACGCTGGGCGAGAACACGGCCGACAATGGCGGGTTGCGCATCGCCTGGCAGGCGCTGCTCGACGCCCTGGCCGAGGAGCACAAGAGCATCGACGGCAAAATCGATGGCTTCACCGAGGCGCAGCGCTACTTTATCGGCTTCGCCCAGGTCTGGTGCGAGAACCGCTCGGAAGCCATCGCCCGGCAGCTTGTGCTCATCGACCCGCATTCGCCGGGCCGCTGGCGCGTCAACGGCGCGGTGCAGAACTTCGACCAATTCGGCAAGGCCTTTGGCTGCACGAAAGGCCAACCCATGTTTCCCGTAACTCCTGCCGCGTCTGGTAGGGCGTACGCAATGAACCCAAATCCGGTCATCCTGAGCGAGTCCGAGCAACGCGAGGACGAGTCGAAGGACCTGCATTTGCTTTTTTGCGAATTCAACTCGGCACGAAGAATGGGTGCCCCACTTCCCCGGGGGCCCCGGCGAGCGAGTTTTGCTCGCTGGGGTGGAGGTCCCGATTTTGGGACGTGGGATAGCACGAACATCAACCCGCTTCTCTCAACTCAAGCCCGGGGTCTCGCTTTTGAGGCCCGGCAAAATTTCCAGAAAACCATCGCTGCCCATTACCATCCTCGGAACGTCTATACTGCGATTACATCCAGAGAGTGGGTTTGCCGGGTAACGAAACAGGCCGAAGGGGCCGGGTCAGGACGGCGAAGTGTTGGAAATCACGGCTTTTGACCGGTCCCAGACGGAAACTAGGCACAACCTACCCTCGCCTTTTACAATTCATCAGGGATTCCATCCCAACCCAGCACTGCTCGGGAACGACCAAACTTGGCGGCGCACGCCTGACCAGGATGAAGGAATAGCATGAGGTTCACGAAATTCGGCAAGGCGCTTGT
>Ga0181536_10006946_pt1 | contig 11241 bp, 10 predicted proteins | sample PEATcosm2014_Bin_41_FD_121105 | JGI IMG/M metagenome (GOLD analysis project Ga0181536, IMG submission 121105) | Peatland microbial communities from MTU Mesocosm Facility, Houghton, MI, USA - PEATcosm2014_Bin17_60_metaG | ecosystem: Environmental > Terrestrial > Soil > Wetlands > Peat | place...
CGCGCTCGACCTCACCATCGTCCCCGGCATTACCGCGATGCTCGCCGTCGCGGCGCGGATCGGGGCGCCGCTTGGCCACGATTTCTGCGCGCTCTCGCTCTCCGACAATCTCAAGCCCTGGGAGCTGATCGAGCAGCGGCTCGATGCGGCGGCGAGCGCGGGCTTCGTCATCGCGCTCTATAATCCGGTCTCACGAGCGCGGCCGTGGCAATTCCGCGCCGCGATCGAACGGCTGCGCCGGCATCTGCCGCTATCGACGCCCGTCGTCTTCGGCCGCGCCGTCGGGCGCCCGGACGAGCAAGTGAGCGTTGTCACGCTTGATGCCGCCGACACGACCAATGCCGACATGGCAACGCTCGTCATCGTCGGCTCGCGCGAAACCCGCGTGATCGCGCGCCCCGGGCGTCCTCCGCTCGTCTACACGCCGCGGACCGGCGCGGAGATCAGCGCATGATCGAGCCACGCGAGCGCATCCTCCACCGTCTCCAATGCGGGCGCCGCCGGCGCCGGCGGCCGGCGCAACATGATCACGCCGATGCCGAGAGAGCGCGCGGCGGCGATCTTGCCGTAGGTTGCGGCGCCGCCGCTGTTCTTCGCGATCACGACCTCGATCCGATGCGCGGTCATGAGCGCGCGGTCGTCGGCTTCACGGAAAGGCCCGCGGCCGGTCACGTAGCTCACATGCGGCAAAGGAAGCGGCGGATCGACGGGATCGACGCTGCGGATGAGATAATGGTGCTGTGGCGCGTGCATGAACGGCGCGAGTTCATTGCGGCCGAGCGTCACGAAGACGCGGCGGGACGTTTCGCCAAGCGTGCGCACCGCTTCGCGCGCATCGCTTACCTCGACCCACCGGTCGCCCGCGACGGCAGTCCAGGGCGGCCGCCGCAGCGTCACGAGCGGCACAGCGGTTGTGTGCGCCGCCGTGGCGGCATTCGCCGAGATGACGCTGGCGTAGGGATGGGTGGCGTCGATCAGCACGTCGATGCACTCGCTCAAAAGATAGTCCGCGAGGCCATTGGCGCCACCGAAGCCGCCGCTGCGAACCGGCACCGGTTGGGGCGGCGGCGAAGCGGTGCGGCCGGCAAGCGAAAGCGTGACATCAAGCTCGGTGCGCCCAGCCAGGCGTTCGGCCAACAGCCGTGCTTCCGTAGTGCCGCCAAGAATGAGGATTTTTCCCAGGATTTTTGGCATGCCGCTCCCTGATGCGATCGACCGTGACAGTGCCGCATCGCCGCGCTGGCTGTCCATCGTCGGCATCGGCGAGGATGGCGTCGACGGCCTGAGCGCGACCGCGCGCGCGCTTATCAGCGCGGCAGAGATCGTATTCGGCGGCCGTCGCCACCTCGGCCTCGCGGCGCCGCTCATTCGCGGCGCGGCGCGGCCGTGGCCGAGTCCATTCGACGGCGCCGCGGACGAAGTGCTGCATCATCGCGGGCGCCAGATCTGCGTGATCGCTTCGGGCGATCCGTTCCATTACGGCGTCGGCACAGTGCTGGCGCGAAGGATCGATGCGCGCGAGATGATCGTGGTGCCGGCGCCGTCCGCGTTCAGCCTGGCGGCGGCTCGGCTCGGCTGGTCGTTGCCGCAAACGGTGTTGTTGTCGGTGCACGGCCGCACGCTCGATCTCGTGCGCCCGCACCTGCAGCCCGGCGCGCGCATTTTGGCGTTGACCTCCGACGGTGAAGGACCGGCAGCTTTGGCGCGGTTGCTGGCGCAATCGGGCTTTGGTAGCTCGCGGCTGACGGTGCTCGAAGCGCTCGGCGGGCCGCGCGAGCGCGTTCGCGGTACGACCGCAGCGAGTTTCGACCTCGGCGCGGTCGATGCACTCAATACACTCGCGATCGAGGTTGAGGCCGCGCCGGATGCGCGCGTCATCGCGCGGAGTACCGGTCTGGCCGATGCGCTGTTCGAGCATGACGGCCAGATCACCAAGCGCGAGGTGCGCGCGGTGACGCTGTCGTCGCTGGCGCCGCGCCGCGGCGAGCTGCTGTGGGACATCGGCGCCGGCGCAGGCTCGGTCGCGATCGAATGGTTGCTGGCCGACCCGCTTTTTATGCGCGCGATTGCGGTCGAGAGGCGCGCCGACCGCGCGGCGCACATCCGCCGCAACGCCGCCGCCTTCGGCGTGCCGGGGCTCGAGATCGTGCAGGAAGCCGCGCCGGCCGCGCTCGCCGGCCTCGCAGCGCCGGACGCCGTATTCATCGGCGGCGGCGCGAGCGAGCCCGGCGTGATCGACACCGCAGCCGTGGCGTTGCTCCCCGGCGGCCGCCTCGTGGTCAATGCGGTGACGCTCGAAACCGAGGCGCTGCTCATCGCCCGCCACGCCGCGCTCGGCGGCGACCTCATCCGCATCGCGATTACACGGGCCGCTGCCGTCGGCGAAAAAACCGGTTGGCGCGCCGCAATGCCGGTCACGCAATGGGTCTGGACAAAACCATGATCGTTGCCGGAATCGGCTGCAGACGGGGCGCGCCGGCCCCCGACATCGAAGCCGCTATCCGCGCGGCGCTCGCGCGCGCGAATATCACGGCGGGCGCACTCGATGCCATCGCCACGATCGCGGCAAAGAGCGGCGAGGCCGGCATTCAAGCGGCGGCGGCAAAGCTCGGCGTTTCCGTCGTGCTGGTGTCGGGGACTGAACTCGAAGCCGCAAGCAGCCGTACTGAAACGCGCTCCGAGCGCGTGCTTAGGCTCGTTGGTGTGCCGTCGGTCGCGGAAGCGGCAGCGCTCGCCGCTGCCGGCCCGGCCGCGCGGCTCATCGGCCCACGCCTGGTGATCGGCTCCGCGACCTGCGCGCTCGCCGCTTCGGAAACGCCGCCATGACGGTGCATTTCATCGGCGCCGGGCCGGGCGCGGCGGACCTCATCACCGTGCGCGGCCGCGATCTCATCGCGCGCTGTCCGGTCTGCCTCTATGCCGGCTCGATCGTGCCGCGCGAATTGCTAAGCTTTTGCCCGCCGGGCGCCCGCATCGTCGACACGGCGCCGCTGTCGCTCGACGAGATCGAAGCTGAATTCGCGACGGCCCATGCCGCCGGTCACGACGTGGCGCGGCTGCATTCCGGCGACCTCTCGATCTACAGTGCGCTCGCCGAGCAGCTGCGCCGACTTACGCGGCGCGGCATACCCTATACGCTCACGCCAGGCGTGCCGGCCTTCGCGGCGGCGGCGGCGGCGTTGGAATGCGAGCTGACCGTGCCCGAAATCGCGCAAAGCGTGGTGCTCACCCGCATGCCCGGCCGCGCCTCGCGCATGCCCGAGGCGGAAAAGCTCGCGACATTCGCCGCCAGCAGCGCCACCCTCGTCATCCATCTGGCGATCCACGCCATCGATACCGTCGTCAAGGAGCTGACGCCATTTTACGGCGCCGACTGTCCGGCGGCGGTCGTGGTGCAGGCAAGCTCGCCCGCGCAACGCATCCTGCGCGGCACGCTTTCCGATATTGCGGCAAAAGTCTCCGAAGAAAGGATCGAACGCACGGCGCTCATCCTCGTCGGCCGCGCGCTCGCCGCGGAAAATTTCCGTGAGAGCGCGCTCTATGACGCGGATTATCGCCGCCGCTTCCGGGGTGGCGCGTCGTGAGCGGGGACCAACAGCAATCAGCCGCTCGTCCCCGCGAAAGCGGGGACCCAGCAAGTTGCTCCGCGAGGAAGGTGCTCTCCATCTGGATTCCCGCTTTCGCGGGAATGAGCGGGAAGGAGTCAATTAGACTCGAACGGCGCGCGGCCGACCAGTGCGCCGTCGCGATCGAACAAAACGATCTCGATGGCGATATCGCGCCCGGCAACGAGGCGTTCGGCCGTCTTCCTCGCCGCGCGCGCGACTTCGTCGCCGAGCGCGATGTTTTCGGATCGCGCCAGAGCAAAAGCTTCCGCCGCAGTATTGGCCGCGGCGATGCGCGCGCAAAGTTTTGCCGAGCCGCCGGCCGCCTGCGCAAAGCTCGCGAGCAGTGCGTGGTCGACGATGCCGCGCTTGGAGTGAAGATCGGTGAGGCCTTGCGCGAGCTTGGTCATCTTGGCAACACCGCCGGCGATGGTGACGCGCGGTACCGGATGCGCGCGCGCATATTTGAGCATACCGCCGACGAAGTCGCCCATGTCGATCAACGCGATTTCCGGCAAATCGTAGAGCTTTTGCACCGCGGCCTCCGAGCTGGCGCCGGTGGCGCCGGCGATATGGGTGAGACCGGCGGCGCGCGCGACATCGATGCCGCGGTGGATCGAATGAATCCACGCCGAGCACGAATAGGGCACGACGATCCCGGTGGTACCGAGGATCGACAAGCCGCCGACGATGCCGAGCCGTCCGTTGAGCGTCTTTGCCGCCAGCGCTTCACCGCCGGGAATGGCGATCTCGACATCGGCGTCGGCCGCGTGTCCGGCCGCGGCGGCGATTTCGGCGATGGCATCACGGATCATGCGCCGTGGCACCGGATTGATGGCGGGCTCGCCCGGCGGGACTGCAAGGCCGGGCCGCGTGACCGTGCCGACGCCCTCGCCGGCACGAAAGGTCACACCGGCGCCGGGCGCGCCGGCGCGCACCGTGGCGAGGACGAGCGCGCCGTGGGTCACGTCGGGGTCGTCGCCGGCGTCCTTGATCACGCCGGCGGTCGCCGAGCCGTCGTCTTTCCGCGTCAAGGCCAGCGCGAAGCTTGGGCGCTCGCCGCGCGGCAGCGTCACCTCGACAGGATCGGGAAATTCGCCGGTTATGAGCGCGGAAAAAGCCGCCTTCGCCGCCGCGGCGGCGCAGGTGCCGGTGGTCCATCCCCGGCGCAACGGGCGATCCTGCCTCTCCATGCTCCTCCCTTTAGTGCGGCACGGACCGATCGTCACCCATGGAGCGCGCCGCCATGACGGCCTGGGATACACTGGCGGCGCGACGCGGGGGTGTCCCGGTCCTTAGGCCAGGACATGTCTGGCTCGCGGGCGCGGGCCCCGGCGACCCCGGTCTCCTGACGCTCGATGCGCTCGCCGGCCTTCAGCAGGCCGACGTGGTCGTGCACGATGCGCTCGTCGATCAACGGGTGTTGGCGCTTGCCTCCGAGCAAGCGCGGCTCGAATTCGCCGGCAAGCGCGGCGGCAAGCCTTCCGCGACGCAGGCCGATATCAGCCAGCGCCTTGTCGCACTCGCGCGTGCCGGGCATCGCGTGCTGCGGCTCAAGGGCGGCGACCCGTTCGTATTCGGGCGCGGCGGCGAGGAGGCGATGACACTCGCGGCCGCCGGCGTTCCCTTCCGCGTCATCCCCGGCGTCACCGCCGCGCTCGCGGCGCTCGCGGCGGCGGCAATCCCGATGACGCTGCGCGGTGCCAACCGCGCGGTCATCCTCGCCGCCGGACACGGCGCCGACGAAGATTTCGACTGGGCGCCGCTCGCCCGCGCCGGACAGCCGATCGTGCTCTACATGGTGATGCACGATCTGCAGCGGATCGCCGCTGCATTGATGGCAGCGGGGCTCGCGCCGCAAACACCCGCCGCCATTATCGCTTCGGCAGCCACGCCGAAAGAGCGCGTCCTGGTCTCAACGCTGGAAAAACTTTTTGCCGATGCCCGCGAGCAAAAAATCGAGCCGCCGGCGATCGTGGTGATCGGCGAGATCGTGAATTTACGCGCGTTGCTTCTCGGCGAGGACGTAGCGGCCCAGAAAAAACAAAAGGAGCGGGAATGACGGCGCGCGGGCTCATCATCGCCGCACCGCATTCCGGCGCCGGCAAGACCACAGTGACGCTCGCGCTCCTGGCCGCGCTCGAGCGGCGCGGCCTCGTCGTGCGCGCGGCGAAAGCCGGGCCCGATTACATCGATCCGGCGTTCCACGCCGCCGTTACTGGTGCTGCGAGCGTCAACCTTGATACCTGGGCGATGTCGCGCGAACTCCTCGACGCGCTCGCCGCACAAACGGCGGATGGCGCCGATGTCGTCGTCATCGAAGGCGTCATGGGCCTGTTCGACGGCGCCATCGGATCGCCCGGCCAAACCGGCGCCACGGCCGATCTCGCCGCGCATTTTGATCTGCCGGTCGTACTCGTGCTCGATGTCGCGCGGCAGGCGCAGTCGGCCGCGGCTGTGGTGCGGGGTTTTGCCGTGCACGATCCAGCCGTGCGCGTCGCCGGAATCGTCTTGAACCGCGTCGGCAGCGAACGGCACCGCGCGCTCGTCGCCGACGCCATCGCGGTGCTCGATATTCCCGTCCTCGGCGCGCTTCCGCGCGAGACAGCGCTGGCGCTGCCGGAGCGCCATCTCGGCCTCGTTCAGGCCCGCGAGCACACCGAACTCGCCACGCTCATCGACCGCCTCGCCGCGACGGCCGAGCGCTATCTCGATCTCGACGCCATTATCGCGCGCGCCGCGCCGTTCATGACCGCGGCAATGGCGCGACCGCGACCTGCTCCGGCCCTGCCGCCGCCGGGCCAGCGCATCGCGCTCGCCAGCGATCGGGCCTTCAGCTTCGTTTATCCGCACCTCATTGACGCGTGGCGTCGTGCCGGCGCGGAGATCTTGCCGTTTTCGCCGCTCGCCGACGAGCCCCCGCCCGAAGGCGCCGATAGCTGCTGGTTGCCCGGCGGATATCCGGAACTGCACGCCGATGCGCTCGCCGCCGCGCGAAGATTTTGCGAAAACCTGCGGCGCTTCGCGCAGACGCGTCCCGTACATGGCGAGTGCGGCGGCTACATGGTTCTGGGCGAGAGCCTCGAAGATGCGGCGGGGCGGCGCCACGCCATGACCGGATTGCTCGGCCATTCAACGAGCTTCGCCCGGCGCAGGCTGCATCTCGGCTACCGCACCGCGCGGCTTCTGTCGGACAGTATTCTCGGCCGCGGCGGATCGATCGTGCGCGGCCATGAATTCCATTACGCCTCGCTCACTTCTGCCGGCTGCGACGAGCCGTTCGCCGAGCTTGCCGACAGCGAAGGCCGCAGCCCCGTGAAGGCCGGCGGCCGGCGCGGCCGCGTCACCGGCACATTCTTCCACGCTATCGCCGTGGCGGATAGATGAGATCGGACCGGCTGACGTGATTGCTACGCATTTGCGCGGACGATCTCCTCCTCGACGTCGCGCAGCCGATCCTTGCCGAAGAAGATCTCATTGCCGACGAAGAAAGTCGGGCCGCCGAACGTGCCGCGCGCGACCGAGGCTTGCGTGTTCTTCAGGAGGCGATACTTGACCCCGGGCTCCTGGACGCGAGCGAGCAGAGCGGCGGCGTCGAAGCCGGACTGCTCCAGGGCCGCGCGAACCACATCGGGGTCGTCCATCTTCTTCGGCTCGGCCCACATGTGGCGGAACATCTCGTCGACGTAGCGCTCGAACACGCCCTCGAGCTCTGCCGCGATCGCGCCGCGCATGATCAAGAGCGTGTTGACAATAAAGAAGGGATTCCACGTGAACCGCGTGATGTTGTGGCGCCGCACGAAGCGTTGCCGCTCCAGCTCCTCGTATTCCAGCCTGTTCTTGATGCCCCGCATGCTCTCCACCGGCGAGCGGTTGTTGGTCAGCTTGAACACGCCGCCGAGCAGGACCGGCACGTACGCGAATTTGGCGCCGGTGCGCCGCTCAATTTCGGGAATCACCAAATGCGCCAGATAGGCGTTGGGGCTGCCGAAGTCGAAGTGAAATTCCACTTTGTCCACCCTTTGGGCCATCTCACCAGACCTCCCGATACGGACGCATGTCGAGCTCAAAGGTCCAGGCGTCGCGCGGCTGCCGATAGAGTTGCCAATATGCCTCGGCGACCGACGCGGGGTGCATGAGCTGATCGGGGTCGAGACGCTCCAAAGCCTCCGCGCCGGATTGCTGCCTGATGCGTTCACGCACGAACGCGGTGTCGACGCCGGCATCGATGATCAGATGCGCGACATGGATGTTTTTGGGACCAAGCTCCCGCGCCATGCTCTGGGCGACCGCGCGCAGGCCGGACTTGGCGCCGGCGAACGCCGCATAGCCGACGCCGCCGCGAACGCTCGCGGTCGCGCCGGTAAAGAAGATGCAGCCTTTGCCGTGCGGCAGCATCGCCCGGGCGGCTTCGCGTCCGGTCAGGAACCCGGCATAGCAGGCCAATTCCCAAACCTTGCGGAACACCCGCTCGGTCGTCTCCAGCAGCGGGAAATTGACGTTGCCGCCGACATTGAAGATGCAGACTTCGAGCGGGGCGCGCGCGTCGGCCGCGCGCAGGAAGCCGGTGATATCGTCTTCCTTGCGGGCGTCGAGCCCGCGCGCGACGATCTCACCGCCGGCCGCTTCGATATCCGCGACCAGTGGCGCGAGTTTGTCCGCATTGCGCCGGCCGGCGAAGATCGCGAACCCCTCGGCCGCGAATTTTTTGGCGATCGCGGAGCCGATGAAATCGCCTGCCCCGATAATTGCCGCGGTGGCATTTCGCTTCGCCAAGCCGTTCTCCTGCCGGCCGCCTCCCTGCGAATGTGCAAGTTCGCGTATTGCCGCGCAAGTCAATACGGGTATGAGCCGGCGGCGTCACATCGCCAAGCTCAATGCGCCGATCGTTGTCCCGTGCGGCACTCGCCCCCGATGCCGCCTGCGCCGGAATGATTCTGAGCAAACAGCCGAGCTGACTTGCCAACGGTTCGGCTTGCCCCCACCATGGCCGCATCGAACCCGAAATCATGAAGGCGATGTCGGAGCGGTGCCGGCCGATCTTCACCAACCAGTAGCCGGCGGTGCCGCGGCCGCGATAACGGTTCATCACGAGGGGGAAATCCAGGATGGCAGTCAGAATTGAGAAAAGCGGATCGGTATGGACAGTGATTCATGACCGGCCCGAAGCCCGCAATGCGATGGATCCTGCTAGCGCGGACGCGCTGACCGCAGCCTTTCTTGAATTTGACGCCGACAAGGATGCTTCCGTCGCGGTCTTCTATGGCTCCGGCGGAGCGTTTTGCGCCGGCTGGGATCTCAAATACGTCAGTACGCTCGATGCCGATTATCCGCTCGGCGAGCTCGATATCCCGCCTGCCCAGCCGCGCGGCAATGGCGGCGAGATTCCACGCGGACCGATGGGGCCTTCGCGGCTCGAATTGGACAAGCCGGTGATCGCGGCCATCGAGGGTCCTGCCGTCGCCGGCGGCATGGAACTGGGACTATGGTGCGATTTCCGAGTGATGGCGGAGGATTCCTACTTCGGCGTGTATTGCCGCCGTTGGGGTGTGCCGCTGATTGACGGAGGAACCGTGCGGCTGCCGCGGCTCGTTGGCCACGGCCGTGCGCTGGAGATCATTCTCACCGGGCGTAAAGTGACGGCGGAGGAATGCCTGAGCATCGGCTTGTGCGAGTACGTCACCCCGAAAGAAGGCGCCCGCCGGAAGGCGGAGGAGCTGGCACAGGAAATCGCGCGCTTCCCGCAGGTTTGCGTGCGCGCCGATCGACGCTCCGCCATCAAGAGCCACGGCCTCGGCGTACGCGAGGCGCTGATTCAGGAATGGTATAATGGGCGCGAGGCTCTGATCGAAGACGGCGTGGCGGGAGCCACCCGCTTCAAGGACGGTCTCGGCCGCCACGGCGATTTCCAGAACATCCGATAAGCAAATTCACCAGAACTCGTAACCAAGCAGCAACTACATCTGAGCGGCGCTGCCTTCGCTCGCTTCGCGAGCTACGGCGGGTTTACGCCAACTACGAATAGCAAGCGAAGCTGCATGGATAGTCGTCCGCGAACGGCTTGCTGCAGATTTCGTTAATGGCCTGACATCTCCACAAAGACGTCATCCACATTTACCCGGTGGAGAGACCTTTAAGCCATACTCATTAGGGCGATTTGCGCCCCTCGCCATTGCTGACGGTACAACGTAATGAGTCCCGCGCTCCGACCTCGCCAAACTGGACACGAAGTGCTTCCGTCGGACATTTACCTGCCGATGGTCGATTCGCTTTATCAGGACGGTCGAACCCTGTTGTTAGGGATGATTTTTGTTACTGGTTCTGTTTTCGTCACCTATTGGAAGACCGGCGAAATCCTTCTTCTCTACTGCGCACTGGCGATCGTTCTAGTCGCCTGTGCGCGCGGAATAATGATGCATGCGTATTTCCGCGCGCGCGCGACGGTCATTAGCACAGAAGATGGCAGACGATGGGAGCACCGTTACGTCGCGGGAGCTTCCGCGTTGTTCACACTGCTTGGCATCTGGTGCTACATCGCCTTCACTCGCACCTCTGATCCGTATGCCAATCTCGTCAGCTTCTCAATGACAATTGCTTATGCGACGGGCATCTTCGGACGAAACTTTGGAAACGGCCGCTTTGTCGTCGTGCAAATCTTATGCACGTCGTTACCGATGATTGCAGCGCTCGTCTTTTACGGAAATCCGTTTCACTGGATTTTTGCTGGCCTCCTGGTCCCATTGTTTCTCGGAATGAAATTCATAGCCGATAGATTGCGCCGCACGCTGCTCGATGCGGTGATCACATCGCGCGATATGTCCTTGCTCGCAAAGCGATTCGACACCGCACTAAACAACATGCCGCACGGCTTGTGCATGTTCGATTCCAAGCGCCGCATCGTAGTCTCGAACCAAAAACTGAGTCAGCAAATGGGATTGGCGCCGGACTTTGAGTTGAAAGGATCGAGCGTGCGCAACTTGGTAGAAAGCGTTGTCGGGGCAGGTCTGCTTTCCGATCTTAACGGGCTGGGCCTGATCGACCGCCTGAATGCCCGGCTTTTGGGTAGCGACGATGCCGCGTTTGGTGTGGACATGTTGAACGGGCGGACGCTCGAGTTCACCGTGCAGCCCATGGAAAACGGCGGCATGGTCGCTCTCGTGGAGGATATCACCGAGCGAAAGATCGCCGAAGCCAAGATCAGCCATTTGGCGCGATTTGATCCTCTGACCGGCCTGCCCAATCGCAGCGTTTTGCGCGACCGAATGGAGCGGGCGCTCAGCGAATGGCGGCCCGACAACATGTGCGCCATTCACTTCGTTGATCTGGACCAATTCAAGCAGGTCAACGATACCTTGGGCCATACCAGGGGCGATATGCTTTTGGAGGCTGTCGCCGAACGACTGCAGACTTCTATTCGGGACGCCGACGTCATTTCGCGCTTCGGTGGTGACGAGTTTGTCATCTTGCAGGCGCCGATCAAGTCCCCCGATCAGGCGGAGGCTCTTGCCACGCGCGTTCTGAACGCTCTTGCAGGCACCTACGATCTGGACGGACACAAAGTTGTCGTCACCGCCAGCATCGGGATTGCGGTCGCCAAAAACCGGATTGACCTGGACCAGTTTTTGCGCAACGCCGA
>Ga0181536_10006947_pt1 | contig 11241 bp, 4 predicted proteins | sample PEATcosm2014_Bin_41_FD_121105 | JGI IMG/M metagenome (GOLD analysis project Ga0181536, IMG submission 121105) | Peatland microbial communities from MTU Mesocosm Facility, Houghton, MI, USA - PEATcosm2014_Bin17_60_metaG | ecosystem: Environmental > Terrestrial > Soil > Wetlands > Peat | place...
GACGCGCGCGGGCTGATGGCGCCGCTGCTGCGCGATACGCTGGTGGCGTTCAACTACGCGCACTACGCGCCGCCGGGAGCGCAGATCCTGTACACCAACCCGGTCTTTGTACGCAGCCACGATTTCGTCGGGGCCGAGGGCGCGAGCCACACGTGGCGGCCCACGGAACTGTTCGGCACGGGCTGGCCCTCGAACGGCGGCGGGCGGCTGGTGGGTTCGCTCTCCACTCTGCCTTACGCCCTGGCCGAAGCCGAGCAGAACTTTCTGATTCCGGAGCACACCCAGGCGCTGATCTGGGGCGACTTGGCGCCGCAAATGATCCTGGACGCCAAGATTCCGCGCTGGTGGAACGTGACGCCGGCGCAAGTCCACTGGGTGGGGCTGCACCTGCGCTATGGGTGCGAGCTGCTGGCGGAATCGGCATTCGATGCGGCGATGCGCGCACAGGTGCTGGATTCGTTATCGGAGATGGCCCCGCCCGCGCGCACGCACGAGGTGGGAGCCATGATCGAGCGGGGCGCGGTGAAGGATGCGGTGGAGCGTGTGACGCCCTCGGAGCTGTTCTGGCTGGCGCGGGACATGGCATCGCGGCAGGGCTTCGCGGACAGCTCCTGCATCCTGGCGGAACTGCGCCAGATGGCCCAGGCATCCCCCCAGGAAGTGAATTACGCGGCCATATCCCGGGCCTTCGGCACGCCCAAGCCGACACTGGCGAGTTCTTACGAGCCGGAGCTGCTCAACCTGCGCACGTTCCCCACTTTGATGGGGTACTCGAGCCGCATGATGGCGGAGAGCTGGGAATCGAACACGTTATACTGGGCGGCCCTGGCCGACGAACTGAGCGTCCCGCCGGCGCAGCTCAACCTGCGCATTCCGGAGTGGACCCAGGAACTGGTGGAGCGCATCTTCGCCTCGCACCTGGAAGATTGGCCGGCGGTGCTGAAGTCGCTGCGGCTGGTGGGCGACGATGTGCGGGCGCGCACGCGCGCGGCCGCGGCTGGCGAGAAACCCGGCATCGAGTAATTCCCGAACTGGTGAACGATCATGACGATTTCGCGGCGAGGATTCATGGGGATGACGGCGGGCGGGCTGCTGCTGCGCGCCCAGGAGACGGGCCAGCGGCCGGTTTTTCGGGTGAAGGTGGACATGGTGGTGCTCAGCTTCCAGGTGACGGACAGTAAGAACCACTACATCAACGGCCTCAAACCGAGCGACTTCCGCATTTACGAAGACGGCATCCCGCAGAAGATCCGGACTTTCGGGGAAGGCGCCAAGGCTCCCGTGGCGGTGGCCGACAACGGGGCCACGCGCCCGCTGCTGGAAGCCAGGAAAGACGCCCTGCCGGGTCTCGACCGCCCGGACGCATTCGTCGGCAGCAACGTTTTCGTGCTGTTCGACACGAGCAACTTCATGTACCGCAGCTTCGTGTACGCGGAGGACGCGATTGCGGATTTCGTGCGCGGGCTGGACCGGGCCGATTCGATCGCGGTCTACACCTTCAGCCGCAACCTGTCGCGCGCGGCGTCCCTGACGCGCGATCACGGCGAAGCGATCGGCGGGCTGCGCAACGCGGTGGCGGGCGACGACACGGCGCTTTACAATTGCCTGCTGCTCACGCTGCGCGACGCCGCCAAGATCCCCGGCCGCAAGGTGATCATCGTGTTCTCGAACGGGCCCGACAATGCCAGCATGGTGGCGCCCGACGACGTGCGCGCGGTGGCCGAAGACGAAGGCATTCCGATTTACGTCATCTCGACCAGCGAGGTGAACAAGGACCCCATTTCGAGCGGGGTGTTCCGGCGCATGGCGCAGCGCACCGGGGGCAAATCCTACTGGGCGAAGACATGGCAGAAGCAGGTGGAGGCGTTCGAGGACATCCGCGAGGACATGAGCAACTCCTACACCATCACTTATTACCCGCAGCCCAACCCCAACGAGAATTTCCGCAAGATCACGGTGGAGATTGTCAACGATCCGGGGAAGAAGTACCGGGTGCATTCGCGGCCGGGGTATCGGCCGAGCCGGACATTCTAAGGAGCTATCAGCTTTCGGCTAAACCCTCGCGGTGGCGCTGTCTTAGCTGATAGCTGACGGCTTCTGCTACCCGAGTCTCTTGATCAACTGCTGGATCTCGTCGCGGTATTCCTTAGTGGGATTGTACTTCAGGGCTTCCTGAAGCTCCTTGAGGGCACGGGTCTTGTCTCCCTTTTGTGAATACGCCATGCCCAGGTGATAGCGGAAAACCGCCTCGGCGGGCACTTTGTTCACCAGGTCTTTGAAGATGTCGAGGGCGTTGTCGGTGAGGTTCTTCTTGAGGTAGATCCAGCCCAGGGTGTCGGAGACCTCGTTCAAGTCGGGGAGCAACTGCTTGGCCCGCTGCGCTTTGGTGAGGGCGTCGTCGAGATCGCCGACGTGCTCGCAAAGCAGAAACGCCAGGTTGTTCAGCGCCACGCCGTTGTTGGGATTGAGCTTGAGCACGACTTCATATACCTGCCTGGCTTCGGACCAGCGCCCCGCGTCGCCGAGCACCACCCCGAGCGTGGTCAACACCACGCCGTTCTCCGGGAGGATCTCGCGGGCCTTTTGCAGCGCCGCGATGGCGTTACTGAGATCGCCCCTGTGCCAGTAGGCCTCGCCGATGCGCAGGTAAATGTCTCCTTGCGCTTTGGACCCTTTCGGGAGCGACGCCAACACCTTCTCGAAATAGGAGATGGCGATGTCGAACCTGCCAGCGCGGAGCGCGGTATTGCCCAAGGCCAAAACTAAGTCCATCCGAGCGGGAGCCTTGTCGGATTCGGTTTGCAGCAGTTGCAGCGCCTGGTCCGGATGGTTCTGCTCCATCTCCGTCTCGACCATACCCATCAATCCGCGCGGGTTCGCGGGGTTCAGATCGTAGGAGCGCCGAAAGGCGTCTGTGGCTTCCTTGTACTTGTTCTCCGCCAAGTCCACGACGCCCAACTGGAACAAGACGTCGGGAGAACTGGGGTTGGCCTTCAGCATGGAGTCGAGCAGTTGGCGCGAGTCGGCAAACTTCTTCTGGCCCATGAGAGCGACCGATTCGATGAGGCGGGCGTTGTGGTTGTTGGGGTCGTATTTGAGCAGCACCTCCTGAGCGCTTTTGAAGGCGGCGTCGAAGTCGTGCTGGGTCAACTGCAACTGCGCCAGGGCCAGCCGCGCGAATATGTAGTCGGGCCGCAGATCGATGGCCTTCTGGTAAAGCTGGCGAGCCTGCTCCAACTCGCCCCGGGCGGCGTGGGCGCGGCCCAGGTTGAACTGCGTGACGGGGTTGTTGGGCGAGTGCGCGACGACAGCTTGCAACTCCGACAGCGCCCTGGAAACGTCGCCTTGGTCCAACATGAAGGTAGCCGCCAGGCCGCGCGCGTCGTTGTCGGTGGGATCGTCCTTGAGGATCTGCGAATTCAATTCAGCCGCCTCGGTCCGCTTGCCCTGCCGCATGAGCACTTCGATGATCCGCTTCTCGTAGGTGGCCTTCCTCTTGGCGTCCTTCGACATGCCCTCGCGATACTCGCGGATGGCGGAGTCTCCGTCTCCCATGCGCAGATAGAAATCGCCGACCGTGAAGTATGCCTGGTCGAATTCCTTGGCGTGGGACTTGATCTGATTGAGGACGTTCACCATGAGGTCGGGCTGCTTCTGCCTGTAGTAATGCATGGCCAGCAGGGTGAGGTATCCGAACTGTGTAGGATTGTTCTGGACTCCCAGCTTCAACACCTGCTCGGCGTCGGCGGGCTTCCCTTGGAACATGAGCAGGCGGTAGAGTTCGGTGTAAGCGAATTGATAGGTCTTGTCCTTTTCGATGACGCTGCGGTACAGCTTTTCCGCCTCGGGGTATTGGGTTTCGGCCGCCAAGGTCCGCGCCAACTGCATCGCCACGCCGACCTGCCCGGGCTTGATCGCCTCGGCTTTGCGATACTCGGCGATGGACTGGTCGAGCAACTTCCGCCCCTCGTCCCTCCTGGCGATCTTGAACTGCTCGGTGGCCTCGGCGTAGTCCAGATCGCCAGTGAGCCGGTGACCGTCGTACGAATTGGGGTCGCGCTCCAGCAGCTCTTTGCAATAGGTCGCAACGTCCTCCAGGTAGGTCTTCTCGCGCGTGACCGCGAGGTAAAGCTCGCTCAACTTGACGGCGGCGTCCCAGTGATCGGGATCGCTGGCGGGCAGCAACTCGATAGCGCGGCGAAACGCGTTCACGGCTTCGGTGACGGAACCGAGCTTCAGAGCGGTCAGGCCCAGCTTGTAGTACGCCGGCCCCCAACGCTGGTCTTTGGCCTTAGCGTTGAGATACATAATGCGCGCTTCTTTGAACTTGCCTTTGTCGAAATACTTGTTTCCGCTTTCGAGATAACGCCTCTTGGCGACGTTGGGATCGCGGCTGCACGATACCAGCGCTAAAACCGCCATAATAATAATCGCGACTAGACGTTTGGAACGCATAGCTTCCTCAGACCGATTCTCTTACACTTTCGCGCCGAATTCCATGGCCAAGGCAATGGAAAGGCATCCGCGGAGACATTATAGCAGCAGGGGCCGGGGGCCAGGGGCCGGCGGGTTGGGGGCCGGGGGCCAGGGGCCGGGGCGGGACGCTCTATTCCACGTATACGGTGGGTACGTTGGACCCGGTGACAGGGCTGCTGACGCCGCCGATTCGCAGGGTCACGGGCAGCGCGTCGCCTTTCAAGTGCGTGCCTGGTATGCGGCAATTGATCTGGTAGACGCCGATCAACCCGGGAGCGAGGCCGCTCCAGTCGACAATTTCCTGCGCGTCGGAGATGGTGGGATCGCCAAAAAAGACCTGCACCGGGCCGGTCACCGCCAGGGGATTCAATGGAGCCGGTACCCCCGCCGTCACCTTGCCGCCGGTGGTCGGCCCCAGGCCGGTGGCGTAGATGGTGATCTCCTCATCCCGGTGGCCGGGATTGTACCGGTCCAGCCGCGTGCCGTCCTGGTGGAAGATCGCCGGCCCGTCGGCATCCACAAAGATGGCCGGGGCGTACTTGGCAACCGTGACGGTGGCGCTGCTGGAGGCCTCATGGTTGGCGATGGAGCGCACCACGAGCGGATATCTGCCGGCGGCCAGCGCAGGCGGCAACTGGGCATTGATCTGGCTGGGAGAACTGGCCAGCAGGGGCAGAGGCGAGTTATTGAGCGTCACGCAAGTGCCGCCCAGAACGGATGGCAGCGGGTTGCTGGAAGCGGAGGCGGCGGAAGCCAGCCGCTGCCCGAAGATGGAGACCAACCCGCCGGAGGCCACACTGGGCATGTAATTGGCGGTGTTCACCACTCCGCTGGCCGGCGCTTGCGGAATGTTCTGAGTCCCCGTGGTATTGAACGGGACGATCTGAAGTCCGGAGGCGGTCAGCACGTACACCATGGCGCCCGACGGATCGATGGCCATGGTGCGGCCGTTGATGTTGGCGCGTGCGGTTCCGGTCACCGCGGTCAGCGGCCCCTCCAGCGCATTGGCCGAGGCGGTGGTCTGCTGCGAAGTGGCGTTCACCACCTCGACGAGTCCCGCATCGGTGGCAGCCGCGGTGGCGCTGGCGCTAGCGGGCATGGAGAAGCGGATGAAGCTCTGCGCGTCCACGGCGGCCACGGCGGAAACCGGCCGCGAGGCGGTGGTCGACGCGCCGATGGGCGTCAGCGCCTGGTTGAGCACCTGGTTGTTCACCAGGTAATACAGGCCACCCGGTCCGGCGGCGATGGGTCCGTAGTAGCCTTGAATGGGAGTCGGAATCACCTGCCGCACGGCCACAAAATCGTCGGCGGCGGCGCTATAGAGATAGGCCGAGCCGTTGCCCCCCAGCAGCAGGACGAAGCCGCCATCCGGGGTGGAGGCCATGGTCTGAGGCGACGGGATCGAGGTCGTCGTTCCAAAAACATCGGTATTGAGGGTGCGCGGCACCATGGAGGCGCCCACGACCATCCATAGCGTGCCGTTCGACATGATCACCTGCGGGCCGCGCTGGCTGGAGGCGATGACGGACGGCGTGAGCAAGGCAAACGAGGCGTTGAAGGGAATCGGCGGCAAGCGCACTTTTCCGGAGACCGCGCCTTTGGTCAAATCCACGACACTGAGGTATTCGCTGCCGCTGTTGGCCACATAAAGCGTATTGGTGTCTCCGCCAAATGCGATCGACAGGGGCAATTGGCCCACGGGAATGGGGGTCAGGAACTGCTGCTGCTTCATGTCGAAGATCTCAATCCGGTTCTTCCCCGGATTGGCGATGTAGAGCCTCTGCCGCGTGGTATCGGCCAGCAGATCGGCGAGGCCCGTGGCGCCGGCCCCGGTATCCACGGGGATGATGGTCCCGAGCGCCTCGGCGTTGCGATTGTTCTGGAAGACGCGCACGTTGGGAACGATGTCGATGGCTTCCGGAGATTGAATCAGAAGCTGGTCGGGAGCGACGGTGCCGAGCCCGCGCGCCGTGGCGGCGGTGTTGTACTGAGCGGTGACGTCGCCTCCGTAGCTCTTGGCCGTCACGCGCACCGTGGCCGATGTGGCCGCGGTTGTAAGCACCTGCGCCGTCACCGTCAGCTTGCCGCCGCCCTGGTTGCGAATCGGAATCACGGCCGAGTTCTGGGCCGCGGTTACGCCGCATTGGTCGTTGGCCAGCAGCGCCACGTTGGTGTCGGGGATGGCGATCGGAGAGGTCTTCAGCGCGGCCGTGGAGGCCACCAGGAAACCGGACTGCGAGATGGCATACATGGTGGCGCCGTCGGAAGCGATCACGATCTTTCCGCCCAGGTTCTCGGGAAGCTGCACTCCCATCTGGACGAGCAGACTATCGGGGGTGTCGATGAGCAACTGACTGGCGTTGGACTTGGCCGCGGGGCTCTGGACCGGAACGATATTGTAGGCGGCGAGCAGCTCCGAACCGTCCGGCAGGAACACGGCGCCGCCCTGGTTGGTCTGGGTGGTAAAACTCGCGCCGGAGGGAAAGACGAACGGAGAGTTGGTGGCACTCTGTTGCGCCAGCACCAGCAGCGTGGAGCTTTCGAACAACATGGGCCCGGACAGGAACTCGGAGCCATCCGGCGAAACCGCCAGGATCGGCGAAGTGGCCGCGATGGTGCGGCTGGCCAGGACCGTGGAAGAAGCCACATCGAAGACGAAAACCGTGCGGGTGCTGGCCTGTTGGTTGACGCCGATGATCTTGCTGCCGTCGAGTGTGGCCTGGAGCTGGCTCTTGCTGGCGAAATACATGAGGCTGTTGGGCGGCGGCAGTTGGGGCGTAGTGGGCGCCGTCGGCGCTACCAATACGGCCTGCAACGCGCTTGAGCCGGACGCCGAGGGGTTGTAGGTAGTCAGCACGGCCTGCCCCGTTCCGGTTCCGATGGTGCTGATCAGGACCAGTTCGTTCGACCCCACGGCGACGCCTTCCGGGTTGGCCCCCAGGCTCACCGAGGTCTTGGAGAACGCGGCCGAAGTGAGGTCGAAAATGTCCAGCGTCGAGGCGGTATAGCAAGCCACGTAGAGAGACTTGCCCGACCGCGACATGGCAACGGCCAGCGGCGTCGCGTCCGTGTTGATAGTGGTGACTAGCGCTGGCGGATTGCTGGCGGTGCTGTAAACATCCACCTGGTTGGAGTTGGTGTCCACCAGGTAAATGCGCTTGCGGGCCTCGTCCAGCACCAGGTCGGCAAGCGGCTGGGTATGCGGAACCACCGTCCCGAAGGTGGCGCCGAAAGAGGGCCAGACGCTCAGCACACAGACCAATAGGGGCCGAAGTACGCGCATCGGTAAACCAATATAACCCATGGCGGGTGGGGAAGTTGCGACCGGAAGGGGGTTGGGGAAATCCAAGCAGATATGGACAGTCGACACATCTCGCCCCAGCCGATCTCCCACTACGAGATCCTCGAGAAACTCGGGGAAGGGGGCATGGGAGTGGTGTGGAAGGGCCGCGACACGCGTCTGAACCGCCTGGTGGCGATCAAGACGCTACCGGCCGGCAAACTGGCGGATGAGGGCCGCCAGCGCCGCTTCATCCAGGAGGCACAGGCCGCCTCCGCCCTCAACGATCCCAATATCGTCACCATCTACGAGATCGCTTCGGAGAACGGCACCGAATTCATCGCCATGGAGTACGTGGACGGCAAGACGCTGGGCCAGCTCATCCCCAAGCGGGGCATGCGGCTGGAAGAGACGCTGCGCTACGCCATCCAGATGGCCGGCGCGCTGGCCAAGGCGCACGCCGCCGGCATCGTGCACCGCGATCTGAAGCCCGGCAACATCATGATCAACGCCGAGGGGCGCGTCAAGCTGCTCGACTTCGGGCTGGCCAAGCTCACCGAGGCGAACCCGCCGGGCGGCCCGGACGAAGACACCCGCACGCTGCGAGCGCACTCGGAGGAGGGCATCATCGCCGGCACGGCGGCCTACATGTCTCCCGAGCAGGCTGAAGGCAAGCCCGTGGACGCGCGCTCCGACATCTTCAGTTTTGGCGCGGTGCTGTACGAAATGGCCACCGGGACGCGGGCGTTTCACGGCGATTCGAAGCTCTCCACGCTGAGCGCGGTGCTGCGCGAGAACCCCAAGCCGGCCAGCCAGGTGGCCTCCGACGTGCCGCGCGAGCTGGACCGCATCATCGCCCGCTGTTTGCGCAAGGATCCGGCGCGGCGCTTCCAGGCCATGCCGGACCTGAAGGTGGCGCTCGAAGAGCTGAAGGAGGAAAGCGATTCGGGAACGGCGGACGGCGCGCCCCCGGCTAAGACGCGGCCCAGGATGTTGCTGGCAGCCGCGACAGTGGCGATGCTGGTGGCGGCCGCTGCGGCGTGGTTCTTCCTGCGTCCCGCGTCCAAGCCGCTGCCGCCCATGCAATCCGTTCCGCTCACAACCTACACCGGCACCCAGGGCCACGCCAGTTTCTCGCCCGACGGCAGCCAGGTGGCCTTCGATTGGACCGGCGAGAAAGGGGACCACCGGGATATCTACGTCAAGCTGGTGGAGGGTGGCCCGCCCTTGCGGCTGACCACCAGCCCCGATTCCGCGGACAGCCCCGCCTGGTCGCCCGACGGTAGCCAGATCGCATTCCTCCGCGCGGGCGGCGTATACTCCATCTCTCCGCTGGGAGGTCCGGAACGCCAGTTGACCGACGCACCCGCGACTTCATTGGCATGGATGCCCGACGGCCAGTCGCTGCTGATCAGCTCCGCGAAGAGTCCAACGGAACCCTACGCCATCTTCCAGTTTTCGCTGCGTACCGGCGAAATGCGCCCGGTCACCTCGCCGCCGCCGCCAGCCAATCCCGGCGATGGGGATTACGAGCCCGCCGTGTCTCCGGATGGCCGGACCCTGGGTTTCTTGCGACGGGTGTTTCCGGATATGGACGTTTACGTGCAGCCGCTGGGGGGCGGACCGGCCCGCCGCCTTACCCGGCGCAGCCAGGAGCGACAAGGCCTGGTTTGGGCCAATAACCGGGAGGTGCTTTTCTGCAACCTGGCCTGGCCATCCGCATCCGGCTCCATGTGGCGCGTGGCGGCCGACGGAAGCTCCGAGCAGCAGCCGGTGGCGGGGGTACTGGACGGAGCTCTCGATCCGGCGATTGCGCATCCGCCCAATGGGCCAGCCCGCCTGGCTTATACCCACTGGGCGGCCGATACCAATATCTGGAGTATGGAGATTGCTCCCGACGGCCACGGTGGCGTCCGAACGGTCGGCGAGCCGGCATCGATCATCGCCTCCACGCGCGAGGACATCTCCCCGCGATTCTCGCCCGATGGCCAGCGGATCGCGTTCGAGTCGAACCGCGACGGTTACTCGGAGATCTGGGCCGGCGCGCGCGACGGCTCCGGCCCCGCGCAGTTGACCACGCTGAAAAGTCCGCGCACCGGATCGCCGCGCTGGTCCCCCGATGGAAAGCGCATCGTTTTCGACTCGCTGGCCTCGGGTAACAACGACATCTGGATAGTGGGATCGGAAGGCGGCCCTGCCCAACAGCTCACCACCGAACCTTCCGACGACGCGCGGCCGAGCTTCTCGCGCGACGGCCGCTGGATCTACTTCCGCTCGGACCGATCGGGCGCCCAGCAGATCTGGAAGATGCCGTCCACCGCGCCCTTCCGGCCGGCGGTGCGGTTGACCGAGAACGGCGGTTTTGATGCGGACGAGGCCCCGGATGGCAAGCTCCTCTACTACACCAGGCACGAGGGCGGGCTGTGGAGCATGCCGGTCGAAGGCGGCCAAGAGACGCTGGTCCTCGAGCACGTTAGAGGCGGATACTGGGCGCTGGCCGAAAATGGCATCTACTACCTGGATCTTGCGGCCCGCTCGCCGGAGGGAGTCACGCCGATCATGTGGCTCAGCCTCGCTACCCACAAGCCGGTTCAAGTGGGAGCGGCTCGCAAACCGATCTACAGAGGCCCACCGGGCTTATCCGTGACCAGCGACGGCCGCCGCATCGCGTGGTGGCAAGTCGACCGCCAGCAATCGGAGCTTATGCTGATCGACAACTTCCGGTAGCCGGCGCGGGTGGAGCGGACCACAATGGGACAGACGCTGCCGTCCGCCACCGTTGAAGTTGCGGACTACTTCGCCAGCACCACGCCGGCAGTGCCCGGTTGCGGAGAGGTGGCGGCGTTGGGCCGCGCCCGGCCAACCACCGCCAGAGCGGCGAGGTAGAACAGTCCGCCGATGATCAACGTCTGGATCAAGCCAAGATAGATGGAGCACACCAGCGCCCCCACCGAACCGAGCACGCTGGCAGCCGCATTCAGAGACCAGGCCCAGCGGACCGAAGGCGGGTGCCACTCCTCCAGCCGTGCCAGCCCCGTCGGAAACGGCATGCCCATTATCAGGCCCAGCGGCGCGATCAGCAGCACCGTGATGACCACTTTCAACGCCATGGGGAGCCACACCAGCGCCCCCAGTAACCACGAGGCGACGAGCGCCAGCAGGGCCGCCAGCAGCGCCACCGAACCCAACGTTTTGATGAGGCGGCCTTCGTCCTTGCCCAGCACGCGCCGGCTCAACCCGCTACCCACCCCGCTCGAAACCAGCATGGAGAAGATCACCACTGTCAAGGCATAGGTCGGATGTCCCAAAAAGAGCACGAATTTCTGGATGAGCCCCACTTCGATCAGGATGTAGCCGGCGCCGATAAACAGGAAGTAGAGCAGGAACCCTGGCACGCCGCGCTGCCGGGGCAGGCGCGTGCCCAAAACCAGCGGCGGCAGCAGCAGGATCAGCAGGGTAGCCAGCAGGCTCACTCCCATCAGGCC
>Ga0181536_10006950_pt1 | contig 11239 bp, 8 predicted proteins | sample PEATcosm2014_Bin_41_FD_121105 | JGI IMG/M metagenome (GOLD analysis project Ga0181536, IMG submission 121105) | Peatland microbial communities from MTU Mesocosm Facility, Houghton, MI, USA - PEATcosm2014_Bin17_60_metaG | ecosystem: Environmental > Terrestrial > Soil > Wetlands > Peat | place...
CGGAATGGCTTGGCCGGCTGACTGAAGAAGATTGGGGCGACGATTTCGTCGTTGTTGAGCCGGGGCAGCCCATCGAGACTGGCCACTTCATGTCGCATTCTGCATCGCCTTCGGCTAAACCGAAAACCTGATTATGACCCTCGCCGCCACCAGCCACCAGGTTACCTTCGACCCCGGCAGTCAACAAACGTGGTGTCTGCCGGGAGAGACACTGATGGACTGCGCCAGGCGCAGCGGCATCCGGCTGTCGGCCGTCTGCGGCGGACGCGGATTATGCAGGGGTTGCGTGGTGCGCATCACCCGCGGCCCGGTTGCGCCCCCGTCCGCGGCCGATCGCGAGTTTTTTTCTCCCGAAGAGATCGAGCGGAACTGGCGGCGGGCCTGCCAGACCCTGGCCTGCGCGGATTGCCGCGTGGAGATTCCGGCGCGCGCCATGGCCACGCCGGTGCGCGCGCAGGTTGAGACGCAGGATGTGTGGGTACGGCCCGATCCGGCTGTGCGTTTGTACCCGGTGAATGTGGCGCCGGCGAACCTCGAACATCCCGCGGCCGACGACCAGCGGCTGATCCGCGCGTTGAATGAGATCCTGCCGGGCGCCGGATCGCGCATCGATATCGAAGTGGCGCGAGGATTGCCCGAGTCTGTCCGCGCCGCGGGCGGCGAGGTGTCCGCGGTCGTGCGCTTCGGCGAAGTGATTGGCCTGATTCCCACCGGTAAGGAGCCGCTTCCGGGGCTCGCGGTGGACCTGGGCACTACTAACATTGCCGCGTTGCTGGTGGATTTGCGCACGGGCCGCACGCTGGGCAGCCAGGGCATTGAAAATCCGCAGACGGCATATGGCGGCGACGTGATCTCGCGGATCGGGTACGCGCGCGGCTCGCGTGAAGCGCTGCGGCAGTTACGCGATCTGGCGGCCGGCGGCATTAACCGACTCGCGCGCCTCTTGTGCGAGGAGCGGTCGCTCGATCCCGCGCGGATCGCCGATGTGACCGTGGCGGGAAACACGGCCATGCACCATCTGTTTCTGGGACTGCCGGTGGATCGCCTGGGTGTGGCTCCGTTCGTGGCGGCGGTTTCGGGTGCTGCCGACGTCAAGGCACGCGACGCGGGAATCACGGCGATGCCGGGCGCGTGGGTTCATCTGTTTCCCAATATCGCCGGATTCGTGGGCGGCGATCATACGGCCGTACTGCTGGCGATCGGTGTCGAAGACCAGAGCGAAACCAAGAGCAAACCAGTGATCGCCATCGACATTGGCACCAACACCGAAATGTCGCTGATCCACACGGGGGGACCGCGGCAGGGAAGGATGCTGAGCCTTTCCGTCCCGTCCGGGCCGGCGTTGGAGGGCGGGCACATCAAGTGTGGGATGCGCTCGGCGCCCGGCGCAATCGAGGCGGTCAAAATCCATGGAGACCGTGTGGAAGTGGAAACCATCGGCGGAGCGCCGGCCGTGGGCATTTGCGGTTCGGGAGTGGTGGACACGGTAGCCCAGCTTTACCTGGCAGGAGTTCTGGACCGGGGAGGCCGAATGGTGAAAGATCACGCGCGGGTCCGGCTAACCAACGGCCGAGCGGCATTCACGCTGGCCGATGAGAGCGAAACCGGCGGCGCGCCGGTGGTGTTCACGCAGCACGATGTGCGCGCCGTGCAATTGGCGAAGGGCGCCATTCGTGCGGGCATTTCCATTCTCCTTGCCGAAGCCGGTCTGCGGGAGGACGACATCGGCCAGTTCATCATCGCGGGCGCCTTCGGCGCTTACATCGATCTGGAAAGCGCCGTCGCCATCGACATGTTACCCGCTGTGCCGCTGGAGCGCTTCGCCCAGGTGGGCAACGCGGCGGGTATCGGAGCGAAGCTGGCCCTGGTGTCGTATCCGCACCGGGCCACGGCGCAGAGCATCGCCGCCTCCAGCCGATATCTGGAGCTTTCCGGCTCGGCGCGATTCAACGACGTGTTTGTGAAGTCGATTGGGTTTCCCCTTCGCTGCACAACTTGAGAGGTCGGTATGGCAATTCCAAACGTTATCGTCATCGGAGATCGCATCAATCCCGAGGGGTTCAAAAAAACCCGTGCGCTGCTGGAAGCCGAAGATTTCGGGGGCCTGCAGGAATTGGCCGTTCGCCAGGTGCAGTCCGGCGCGCAATATCTTGACATGACCATCGGTCCGCGCGGCTACAAAGATGCTGCGTTTCTCACTGAAGTGATCCGCTCACTGCAGGCAGCGGTGGACGTGCCGCTGTGCTTCGACTATCCCAGCGCGCCGGTTCAAGAGACCTGCCTGAAAGCCTACGATCCGGCGAAGGCGCGCGGGCGCCGTCCGCTGGTGAATTCGCTGGCGGAAACGCGCATGGACGTGCTCGATCTGTTGAAAATACAGCCGTTTCAGCTCGTTCTGATGGCCTCCGAGCGGCTGGAAGACGGCGCCGTCAAACCCAACAAGCGGATGGAGGAGGTGGTGGACCTCACCAAACGCATGACCTCCCTGCTGCGCCGCGAATACCATTTCGATCTTTCGGACGTGTTCGTGGACGTCACGATTCAAAGCCTGTCATCCGATACCGATGGTCAGATACGCATGGCGCTCGATTCGATCCGCGCCATCGGCCAGGACCCGGATTTGCAGGGTATCCACATTGTCGGCGGAATCACCAACATCGGAAACATGCTGCCGCCGCTCAAATTCGACGGCGTGCCCCTGCGGCTGCTGTTTGAAAACGCGTTCCTCACCGTGGCCGTGCCGCTGGGTTTCGATTGCATCATGGGCACGCCCTGGAACAACTTTCAGTTTCTGCCGGACGACAACGTGGTTCTCGAAACCTTCAGGGATTTCATCGAGCTGAAGGGACTCGACGCGATGCGGCGGTTGCGCAAGCTGTGGGCCCGCCCGCCGGCCAGCGCGGTCGCGGCGGTTTGAAAAATCCGCAACTGTGGGCATTTTGGTTCGACAAAGCCTGTTTTAAAGGAGAACAATAGATGAAGTTTCCCTCGAAGCGATTGATTGGTAGTGGCGCCGTCGCGATTTCCTTCGGCATCTTACTAAGTTGGACGAATGGCGCCTGGCCGCCATCTCTGGCTTTCGCCCAAAGCCAGACCAAGGCTGGTCCGGCACTGCCAACTTCGGAAAAATACTTTAAGAACGTGAAAGCGCTGACGGGCATTTCGGTCGACGAATTCATGGGGGCTATGGGCCTCTACTCAGCGGCCCTGAGTATGTGCTGCGGCGATTGCCATGTCGGGGCGGGCACCGACAATCCCGATTGGGCCTCCGACGAGAATCCCCGGAAACGGATGGCGCGCCAGATGGAGACCATGGTGAGAGCCGTCAACAAAGAACACTTCGGCGGCGGCCATTCCGTGACATGCTGGACCTGTCATCGCGGCAGCGGCAGCCCCTCTGTTGTGGCTACGATGGACCAGATCTATGGCGACCCGCTTAACTTCCCCTCGGAAGTTCTGAAACAGGCGCCCCCCACGGCCGGCGTGCCGACCCTGGATCAGATCTTCGACAAATATATTCAGGCTCTCGGAGGAGCCGACAAGGTGTCAGCGCTCACCAGCTATACCGCAACCGGAGCGGCTTCATCCTATGGGCCAGTGGATCGGACGGACCCGGCGGAAATCTATGCGAAAGCTCCCGGTCAACTCACCATGATCGTCCACCAGCGCGGGGGAGATATGGCCCGGACCACCGATGGCACCCATGCCTGGGTGAAGCTGCCTCTTACCGTTGTCAAGGAGTACCCATTGACGGGAAGCCTGCTGGAGGGAGGCAAACTGGATGGAGCCATGGCTTTCCCCGGTCAAATCAGGAAGTACTTTACCAACTGGCGCGTCGGCTTTCCCACCAATATTGAGGACAAACCGGTCTGGGCCGTTCAGGCGAACGGCAATAACGGTCTTCTGGCCACACTCTACTTCGATAAGCAGACGGGCTTGCTGATCCGATATGTTCGTCACGTAAATACCGCCGACGGTCGCCTTCCCACGGAAATCGACTATTCGGATTACCGACCGGTCTCCGGCGTTCTGATGCCGTTTCAATTTACCTATAACTGGATCAGTGGCAGGGAAGGATACACGATCAGCTCGTACCAGCCGAACGCGGCGATCGATCCGGCGAAGTTCTCAGAGCCTGTTCTGGTAACCAGGTAAGGGACGGAAGACCGCCAGCCGTTGGAACTTCCCGGCACGAAAATTGCGTCGTCTCGACGCATGAAAAACCATTTTTTGCCGTTGCTTGTGCTTCTGCTGGCAGTCGCCGCGGCGCTTGGGATCATGCGGAGTGGAGCCGCGCCGACGGGTTTGGGGTGGTCACCCGAGATCGTTGAGTTTACAGCTACGCCCGCGGAAGTCCATCCGGGAGAATCCGTCACGTTGGCGTGGAAGATGCGAGGGACGGTTTCGGTGGCGATGGAATGGGGCCCGCAAAAACCATCGCGCGATGTTGTTCAACTGCGCGCGGGTTTGCCTTCGTCCGGCACGATGACCGTCCAGCCGGCAGCGGACACCGTCTACGAGCTGAGGTGCTATACGGTGGCCGGGCCGATGTGCCTTCCTGCCAGCGCCTCTGTGCGCACCAGGTAACTGAAGCCTGAGCCAAGCCGGAGACATGGTGCGCGAAAAAACTCATTCATTGCGTCAAATATCGCAGTCGGCGCGTGGCTTGGTACGCCGCTGTGCAGGTAAAGAGGTTAAACGGTCTGTTTCCTGGTCGGGCACGTGCCTTGTCTTTTCCCGCGAACGGGTGACGAAAACTATGCGAAAAAGACTCCCCGCCGTTGGTTGCCTGGCGATCCTCGCGCTGGTTTCCCTGGTCTGGATCAAGACTGCGGACGCACAAACGCGGCCTTCAACTTCCGCCGCCGCTCCGACCGCCGTTAGCGAGCGCGCCCTGCTGAATCGATACTGCGCCGCCTGCCACAACGAGAAAATGAAGAAAGCCGGCCAGCGTTCGGCTTTGGCTATTACCCTCGATAACCTCGACGTCGAGCATGTGGAGCAGAACCCGGAGGGCTGGGAACGGGTTGTGCGCAAGGTGCGTGCGGGAATGATGCCGCCCGCCGGCATGCCCCGCCCCACGCCCGCCGAATTCGAAGCCGCTATCGCGTACCTCGAGAACGAGCTCGACAAGCACGCCGCCGCAAACCTGCCCCCGCCCGGTCTGCACCGCCTGAACCGGGCAGAGTACAAGAACGCCATTCGCGATCTGCTGGCCGTGGATATCGACCCCGGCACGTATCTGCCTTCGGACGATTCTACCCGCGGTTTCGACAATATCGCCGCTGCGCTGACGCTGTCGCCCGCGCTGCTCGAAGGCTACACGTCCGCAGCCGGCAAGATCAGCCGTCTCGCGATCGGGGACGTGACCGCGCCCTCCCAAACGCCTTATCACGTCCCGGAAGATACCTCGCAGGACTATCACATTGAAGGCATGCCGTTCGGCACGCGCGGCGGCATGATAGTGCAGCATGAGTTCCCCGCCGATGGCGAGTATGCCATCAAGATCACTCCCATCAGCAAGGGCAACATGGGCGACACCAGCCCCTTCGGCGAGATCAACGGCGAGAAACTCGAATTCCTCCTCGACGGCCAAAGAGTGAAACTGTTCGATTGGGATCGAGAGCGCGCCCGCGAAGACGGCACGTTCAACGTCAAGTTCCAGGCCACCGCCGGACCCCACACCGTGGTGGTGACGTTCCTCGCCACCAACTACGCGCCGGGCAACGACCTCGACCAGCACTTCCTGCGCAGCACCATCGAGACCGGCGGATTGCCTGGCTATAAGTTTTTCCCGCACGTCGGCAAGATCCGCATCGACGGACCCGATAATCCGAAGGGCGCCGGCGATTCACCCAGCCGGCGCAGGATTTACGTCTGCCATCCGTCTGGCGCCTCAAACGAGCGCAAAGGGCGAAGCTCCGTTTTGCGCGATTCTGACGATGAAACCGCCTGCGCCAGGCAGATCGTGTCCACGCTTGCCCGCCGCGCTTTCCGCCGTCCCGTCACCGATCAGGATACGGAAATGCTGATGGGCTTCTATCAAATGGGCCGGAACGATTCGGGGGAGGGCAAGAGCGGGGACTTCGATCGCGGTATCGAAATGGCCATCCGCCGCATCCTGGTGGACCCGGAATTCTATTTCCGCAAAGAGCCGGAACCAGCCAACGTGAAGCCGGGCCAGAATTACCGCATTAACGACCTCGCTCTTGCCTCCCGCCTCTCGTTCTTCCTGTGGAGCAGCATTCCCGACGACGAGCTGATCACTCTGGCGGGGCAGAACAAACTGCATGAGCCCGCCGTGCTCGATCGTGAAGTCAAGCGCATGCTGGCCGACCCTAAAGCGCAATCGCTGGTCGACAACTTCGCCGGGCAGTGGCTCGGCTTGCGCGCCCTGCAGACGCAGGTTCCGGTGACAGCCGGGTTCCCCGATTTCGACGACAATCTGCGCGCGGCCATGAAGAAGGAGGTGGAGCTTTTCGTCGGCAGCATCATCCGCGAGGACCGCCCCATAACCGATCTGATCGACGCCGATTACACGTTCGTGAACGAGCGGCTCGCGAGGCACTACGATATCCCTGACGTGTATGGCAGCGCTTTCCGGCGCGTCACCCTGGGGCCCGAATTCGACATGCGCCGCGGCCTGCTGGGAAAAGGCTACCTGGAGATGATCTCCTCGCAACCGGCGAGAACATCCGCCGTGCAGCGCGGCAAGACGGTGATGCAGATTTTCCTCGGCGTGGAACCGCCCCCGCCGCCGCCCAACGTTCCGCCTCTGAAGGCAACCTCCAGCGACGTGCACGGCGGAGTCAAGCCAACCATCCGGCAGCAGATGGAGATGCACCGCGCGGTCGAGCCCTGCGCCAGTTGCCACAAGATCATGGATCCGATCGGCTTTTCTCTCGAAAATTACGATGCTGTGGGACATTGGCGCACCACCGACGACGGAACGCCCATCGACCCCGCGGGCGTTCTGGTCGACGGAAGCAAGCTGGACGGCGTCAAGGGTCTGCGCGCGGCTCTCCTTCGCTACTCGCCGCAATTTGAACGAGTTGCGACCGAGAAACTCATGATTTATGCGCTGGGCCGCGGCACCGAATATTTCGACATGCCTTTGATTCGGTCCATCGTGCGCGACGCACAGCGCAACAATAACCGCTTTTCCTCGCTGGTGCTCGGAGTGGTCAAGAGCGAACCGTTCCAGATGAACGGAAAACTTCAGATCAGCGGCAAGTCGGGTGAAGACGCAAAACCCGCCCAGCAGCGTGCCGCATTATAGAATCGATGGCGATCAAATTGAATCGTAATAACAGGAGATCCGATAGCTGATGTTCATTACCAGGAAGCATATACACCGGCGGGCATTTTTACGCGGAGCCGGGGTCACGCTTGCGTTGCCGTTTCTGGATTCCATGGTTCCGGCGCAAACGCCCCTGGCGAAGACGGCGGCGGTTCCGAAGACCCGCTTCACCGGTATTTTTGTTCCGCACGGCATGGCGCCCGGATATTGGGTGCCGGATAAGCCGGTACTCGAAGCCGGCAATTTTCCCTTTATTTTGAAGCCCTTGGAACCCTTCCGCGACCGGACCGTCGTGATGAGCGGCCTTTGGTCCAAATCGGCCGAACCGCCTCCGGGCGTCACCGGCGCCGACCACTGGGTCGCGGCGGCCTACATGTGCGGCAACAAACCCAAGAAAACCACCGGCGCGGATATTCAGGACGGCACCACTATCGATCAGCTGATCGCGCAGAAGATCGGCCAGGAAACGCTCATGCCGTCTCTTCAGCTCGCGATCGAAGATCCGGGAGCCAATTCGAGTAATTGCGGCGAAGGATACAGCTGCGCCTATACAAATTCGATTTCCTGGTCGTCGCCGACGCAGCCGCTGCCGATGGAACTCAATCCGCAGATCGTCTTCGAGAAGCTTTTCGGCGACGGCGGCAGTGCCGAAGAGCGCGCCGCCCACCGGGAACAGGACCGCAGCATTCTCGATTCCATCACCAAAGGGCTGGCCCGCTTCAAGAAGGACCTCGATTCGAGCGACCGCGCCCGGCTCGACGAATATACCGACGATATCCGCGAGATCGAGCGCAGGCTCGACATCGCGAAGAAAGCCACCGGCCTCGAGACCAGCGAGGGCGTAGTGGTTCCCGCCGGCATTCCGGAATCGTTCGACGAGCACGTGAAACTGCACTTCGACCTGCAGGTGCTGGCGTTCAAGAGCGACATTACCCGCGTTTCTTCCGTTCTCTATGCCCGCGACCTCACTGGCCGCGCCTATCCCGCCAGCGAAGTGCCCGCCCTCAGTTTCCACGGCGGCTCGCACCACGCGGAGAATCCGGACCGCATCGCGCAGTATTCCAAGCTCAACCAGTATCACGTGAAGTGCCTCGCATATTATCTGGACAAGCTGAAGAACACCCCGGACGGCGACGGCAATCTGCTCGATCATTCGCTCGTTCTGTACGGCACCAACATGGGCGATTCGAACCAGCATCTCCATTACGACGTTCCGCACCTTTTGATTGGCGGCGCGTCCGGTCAGCTCAAGGGTGGCCGCCATCTGGCTTTCCCCACCAAGACCGTCACTTCGAGCAATCTCCTGCTGAGCATTCTCGGCATGTACGGCATTCACCAGGACAGTATCGGCGACAGCACGGGAACCCTCGCGGGTCTCGTGTAGGATTATGACGATGCCCATTTCAACGTGGAGCAGACCTTTGGCCTGCGCCTTGGCTTTATGTCTGGCGGCTTTCGGCGCTGCTCCTCCTGCCAGCCCGGTGGCGGATGCCGCCATGAAGGGCGACCAGGCAACGGTGAAGACGCTGTTGGCGCAAACGGCGGACGTGAACGCAACGCAGCCGGACGGCGCCACCGCCATCCAGTGGGCAGCCTACACCAACAATCTTGCGCTGGCGGACCTGCTCATCAAAGGCGGCGCAAACGTCAAGCTTGCCAACCACGACGGCGCGACGGCGTTGTCTCTCGCCGCCATCAATGGCAGCGCGCCTATGATCGAGAAGCTCCTGCAGGCGGGCGCGGACCCCAACGAGCGTCAGCCCAACGGCGAAACACCTCTGATGCTCGCGTCGCGCAACGGCAATGTGGACGCGATCAAGGTACTGATCGATCGCAAAGCCGATGTGAACGTGAAGGAGAAACTGCGCGGCACCACGGCGATCATGTGGGCGGCCGAGCAGAGTCATCCCGCTGCCGTCAAGTTCCTCGCCGAAAACGGAGCGGACCTGAAAGCCACCTCCGATCCCGACACCCGCAATTCCCGTCTGAACCTCGCCCCAACCATCCAGGCACGGTTGAACTCCGCACAGGGCGCGGGCGGCTTGTCGGCTAATGGCAACGGAGCATTGTCTGCATCCGGAGCGACAGCTGGCCAGCCCGCCGCGACCCCCGGTGCGGGGCGAGGCGGCCGCGGCGGTCCCGGCCGTGGAGCAGGGCGCGGTGGAGCACCCGCAGCCGAGTCCGGTCCCGCCTTCAACGAGGAAACCGCGGTTGCAGACGATTTCGCATTCTTCCGCCGGCCCGCTCCGAAAGACGGCGGCGGCCTGACTCCGCTCGTATTCGCCGCCCGCGAAGGATGCTTCGATTGCGCCGTCGACCTGGTTGCAGCCGGCGCCGACATCAATCAGACAACCTTTTACGGATGGAGTCCCCTTCTCACCGCCACCCAGAACCGGCACTACAAGCTGGCTGCCTGGATGCTGGACCACGGCGCCGACCCGAACCTCGCCAACAAAGGCGGCTGGCGTCCTCTCTACCTCGCCACCGACAACCGCAACATCGAATCCGGCGATTACCCGGTGCGGAAGCCGGACATGGATCACCTGGACTTCATCAAGCTGCTCATCGATAAAGGCGCCGATGTGAACGCCCGCGTCTGCGGTGTGCAGTCGACACCCAAAGAGTGCAAGGGCGATACCACCGAAACACGCACCAACTTCACCATGCAGTGGCTGTATGAGGATGGCGCAACGCCGTTCCTGCGCGCCGCCCAATCCGGCGATGTGGTGCTCATGAAATATCTGCTGGCCCATGGCGCGGATCCGAAGATCCCGACGCAGCACAACGACACGGCTCTCTCGGTGGCTTCAGGCATCGGCTGGGTGGAAGGCATCACTTTCGAATGGTCGGAGGCCGAGAATCTCGAAGCGGTGAAGATGTGTCTCGATGCCGGCATCGATGTGAACGCGGCCGATTTCGAAGGCCGTACCGCGCTCCACGGCGCCGCGCACAAAGGCCGGACCGCCGTCATTCAGATGCTGGTGGATCACGGCGCCAACCTCGAAGCGCACGACCTTGGAAGCCGAGACACCGTCAATGGCGCGATGAAGGGACTCACCTGGATTCCGCTCGACTGGTCGCGCGGTTTGGTTCGCGTGGGCGTCCAATCCGCCATCGCTCATCCGGAAGCCGAAAAGCTTCTCGTGAAGCTGATGAAGGACCGGGGCATGACGATACCGCCGCCACCGTCTTCATCCATCTGCCTGACCAAGGGCGTGAAAGGCTGCCGGTAGCGTAATGTGGAAGATCTCCGATACATAGCGTTTCCAGCGCGGCTCCTGGCTATCACCGATAAAACGTCTGAAGTTCAATTCTCCATGGCTTCAGAGCCCCTGGTTGGCGCACTGCTGCGCACTCTTGCGGCGTCGAAGCCAGGCGGAAGATTCCTTGAACTGGGCACCGGGACCGGCATCGCAACCGCATGGCTGCTGGATGGCATGGACGCGAAATCCACGCTGAGCAGCGTGGACAGTGACGCTGCGGTTCAGCGGATCGCCCGCGATTCGCTCGGCAACGACGCTCGGCTGACCTTGGTGACTTCCGACGGCCTGGAATTTCTGGAGGGCCAATCGCCGGAGAGCTTCGACCTCGTCTTCGCCGACGCCATGCCCGGCAAATATGAAGGCCTTGACAAAGCCCTGGCAGTCGTAAAGCCCGGCGGCTTTTATGTAATCGACGATATGCTGCCGCAGCCCAACTGGCCCGAAGGACACGCAGCTAAAGTGCCCATCCTTGTTGAGCGACTCGCGGCAAATCCGAATTTCCGGATGCTTCCACTGGTCTGGGCCAGTGGAGTCGTAGTAGCGGTACGAACAGTCAGGTGAACTTGTGGCGCGTTCAATACCACGCAGATAGAAACTCGATATGGTTTCGCATTTCTTCTGCCGTAACACTGCCGATCAGCCGCAAGAGTCGCCGAAGTTCCTCACCGGCTGAATA
>Ga0181536_10006953_pt1 | contig 11234 bp, 8 predicted proteins | sample PEATcosm2014_Bin_41_FD_121105 | JGI IMG/M metagenome (GOLD analysis project Ga0181536, IMG submission 121105) | Peatland microbial communities from MTU Mesocosm Facility, Houghton, MI, USA - PEATcosm2014_Bin17_60_metaG | ecosystem: Environmental > Terrestrial > Soil > Wetlands > Peat | place...
CTACAACATCTTCAACGTCCAACGCCACCTCACGTCAGCCCAAACGTATCGCACCTTCCGCGCCGCGGCGATGAGGACGTGGCGCGAAACGGTCGCGGCCGCTTGAAATTTCAAGAGCCGCAGGCCCTTTGCGTTCTTCCACCGACAACGTGACAACACCCGCCAAAGCCCTGCCGCTGGCGTGTTACACCGGGAACCTTTCGGCGGCATGCGCATCTATGAGGCAGCTCGAATCTTTCTGGGGTCGTCATGGCCGAACACGCGCTCCACTGTCAATCGGCCTCCTGCTCGAAGCCTTCACGCCCCAGGAATGCGCCAACTGCATTGCTCACGCAGGATATGCGCCGTGTTAAGGACAGCCACAACAATAACTGCGTCACTTTCGTTGCCTTGGCCCGCCGCCTGAACGGCCGGATGATCGAGAGAGGATTCAGTTAATGTTGCCGCTGTCCTAACCGGGGAATGCTCTAGCGCACGCGTCTTTGGCCAGACGAAACAGACGGAGCGGCGATCGACAGCGCCGCTCCGATCAACGCGGCCAGTAAGAGGACGCCCCTAGCCAGGACGTCTTCGTCGAAATCGAAATACGGGGTGTGATGCCCGTCCGCGAGATCGGCACCGAGAACGAAGATACCGGCGGTCCCGCCTTGGAGAGCGACGGCGTTGGCGAGGAGGGTGGCGTCCTCGCTGGCGCCGAAGGAATGTTGGAGAATGCTCGTCGGAAACGCCGCGGTTATGCGGTTGACCGCATCGGCCCAGGCAACGACGGGAGCCGGATTGATCCAGCTTTCGGCCTCGCCGCGGAGGTCGATTTTGCTGTCTATCTCGTAGGCCGTGGCGGTCGCTTCGATCAACCGCCGGCACCGCCGCTCCAACTCCCCCAGCGCCGGCATAGCTGCGGCACGAATTTCGAACTCCAACACCGCTTGATCCGGCACAATATTGAGGGACGTTCCGGCGGTGAGGATGCCGACATTGACGCGCGTGCCCGGTTCACTTGACTGCGCGAGGCTGTGCAGGCCCAGCACCGTCTGGCACGCGGCTAGTAGTGCGTTGCGCCCGCTCTCGGGCGATTTGCCGGAATGTGCCGCCCGACCCGCCAGCGTGACGGTAAATTTACGTGTGGCGAGGAAGCCGCCAACTCCTAGCGCCACCACACCCGACGGAACGCCGAGGCCGATATGGGCGGCGAGGAGCAGATCGACCCCCGCCATCCAACCAGCTTCGAGCACCGCCCGGGCCCCACGGCCGCCCTCCTCGGCCGGCTGGAAGAGGATAAGAAGCTTTCCCTTGGCACCGTCGAGCAGCGGCCGAAGAATTCGTGCCACGCCGAGCCCTATCGCGACGTGGCCATCGTGACCGCAGGCATGCATCACTTGGCCGGCGGTAGAGGCCCAGCCTTCCATGGCGGGACGATGGTCGGCGACCGCTTCGCGGATTGGCAGCGCATCGATGTCGACCCTGAGGCACACGGTCGGCCCAGCGCGACCGGTGTCGAACACGGCAATGCAACCGGTGTTGCCCTCGTCGGAAATCGGAGTTTTGCTCATGCCGAGCCGAGGCGCGTTTCCCAGCAGGTCGCGACCGGCCGTTACGCGATATCCGACGCTGTCAAGTTCAGCCCCGATCCGACGGGTCGTTTCAATCTCGCGCCAACCAAGCTCGGGGTGGCGGTGGAATTCGCGGCGCGTCGTGGAGAGCCATGGCGTCAATGCGGCAACATCGGTTGCGAGTCGCTTAATTACCGCGCTGTCCGGCAGACCAAAATCAACGGGATCCAAGATGCCGATCGCCTTCACGTCCACGGGCTCCGCCAGGATCCGTCATCCATCCACACGCTCTTGACCTTCATGTGCTGTTGGATCGCTTCCTCGCCCATTTCGACGCCCAGGCCGCTCTGCTTGTAACCGCCATAGGGCGAACCAGGATGCAAGCTGTGCACGGTGTTGACCCAAACCAGGCCGGAGCGCGCTTCGCGCGCCACCGTCCCTGCCCGTTGAAGGCTGTTTGTCCACACGGTCGTCGCCAGTCCGTAACTCGTTCCGTTGGCAATTGCGATCGCCTCGTCGTCGCCGACGAAGGGAGAGACGGTGACAACCGGCCCAAATACCTCCTCCTGTGCGATAGCGAGCTTGGGATCGACATCAAGGAAGACAGTCGGCTCAAGGTAGTAGCCTTCCGCTGGCAGCGACCACGGCCCCGTATCGAGCCGCTTCAGCCCTGTGCCCGCCGCCTCGGCTATGTATCGGCGCACCTTGTCGCGATGGCGCGCCGAGATCGCCGGTCCCACCAGCGTCTCGGGATCGAGTGGATCGCCGATGCGGATCCGGCGCAGCCGCGAGGCAATCATCTCCGCCATCACCACAGCGACGCTAGCCTCGACCAGGAGCCGCGAGCCAGCGGTGCAGGTCTGGCCAGCATTGTTGAAGGCCGAATAGACCAGTGCGTCGGCCGCGCGTTCGAGGTCGGCGTCGGCGAAAACGACGAAGCCGGTTTTCCCGCCGAGTTCGAGCGTAGTCGATTTTAGAAACTCGCCGCCGATCCTGGCGATCTGCCGGCCAACCGCCGTCGAGCCTGTAAAGGCAATCTTGCCGATCTCTGGGTGGCGGACAATAGCATCGCCGACGATCTCCCCTGTGCCGTTCAAGATGTTCAGCAGGCCGGCCGGCAGCCCTGCCTGATGGGCGATCCAGCCCAGCAGCAACGCCGACAGCGGCGATTCCTCTGCCGGCTTGAGGATCACCGCATTGCCCGTCGCTAGGGCTGGCGCGACCTTGCTGGCGGCATTTGTCAGCGGATAATTCCACGGCGTGATGGCTCCGACAACGCCAATTGGCTCGTATTCGATCAGATTGGTGCGGCCGGGCTGAACCGGGACGACAGCCCCGCGCAGGCGGTCAGTGGTGCCGGCGAAGAACTCGAAGAGCCGGGCTGCCCGATCGGTGTCGCGGGTCGCGGTGTCCCGGATCGGCCGCCCGGCATCAAGGGTATCCAAGGTGCCGAGGGCTTGGGCATGGGCGCGGATGCCGTCGGCGATCCGGCGGAGCACTCGTGCGCGATCCTGGCCGTCGGCCCGCCACCATTCGGCTTGTGCCCGTTGCGCCGCGGCGACCGCGACCTCGAGGTCCTCGGGTGCCGCCGTAGCGACGTCAACCAGCGGCGCGCCAATCGTCGGGTCGAAGCAGGGCAGGGATGCACCGGTCGCGCTCGGCCGCCAGCGGCCATCGATCCACAGAGGCGCCAGAGCGCCGGAGAATTCGGGCAGCGCGGCGCGGAGCCGCTCCAAACGGGCTGGTAGAGGGATCGTCGGCATGGCTCTCTTCTCCTGGTTGGTGGCGGCGGGCAGCGGCCCTACCACGCGGATTCCAGCCACGTGACGATGTCGTCGGCGTTTGCTGGTCGGGGGTTCCAATAGGTTTGGGGATCGGCCAGTACGTCGCGCGCGATCTGGGCGAACTGGCCCTTGGGCAGACCGATGGCGGAAAGTGACTTGGGCGTCCCGAGCGTGTCGGCTAGCGCCTCGACTCGAGCGACGAGCTCGCGGGCCGCAACGTCGTCGTCGCTATCGCCGGAAAGGCCGATGCAGCGGGCCGCTTCGGCGAGCCGGGACCGAGCGGCGGCGAAATTGAAGCGCAGACTGTGAAGTACCATGACGGCGTTGGCTCGGCCATGCGAAAGGCCGTAACGACCACCGAGGCTATGGCACACCGAATGCCCGATGCCGAGCCAGGAATTTGCGTAAGTGAGGCCAGACATTGATGCCGCGTCGATTGCGGCCTGATAGGTGGCGAGCGTCCGGGCAGGCTGCGACGGCGCAAAATGCGGCAAGGTCCCAAGGAGGCTGCGCAGCGCGGCCAGCGCAAAGGCGTCGGTGATCGGCTGGGCGCCCTTTGAATAGTAGGCCTCAAGGCAATGATGGACCGCGTTCATACCGCTGGCTGCGAGGATGTCCCGCGGCGTCGTGGCTACGACTTCGGCATCGAGAAACACGGCGACCGGCGTCAGCTTCGGATGCACAAATATGAGCTTCTCACCGCGATCGATGTCGGTCACGGCGCCGCCGCCGACCACTTCGGCGGCAGACAAAGTGCTAGGAACAGTCAAGACCGGAAGAGGCTCGACATCGATATCGACGCTATGAAAGGTCGACGGCGGCTCAAATCGGCTGACGAAGTCGACGATATTGCGGCCGCTCGGTATCATGATGGCGATAGCCTTGGCCATATCGTGAACGCCACCGCCGCCGATAGCCACGACGGCGTCGGGACGGAGCGGGGTCAGCGATTCGACAGCGCGGCCGACCGACGCAACCGGGGTATTGGGCTCGACCCGATCGAAAACTGCGACGACGCGGGGGCCAAGGGCAGCAGCCAGTTCGTCGACGAAGGGCGTTTTCGCCTTGAGACTCGACCCACACACGATGGCCACTCGGCGGGCACCAAGTCGGTCCAACTCGGCGACGAGCCCCGACCGGCACCCGGGCCCGCTGACGATGACTTGGGGAACAGCCCTCCCATCGAAACGGTGAATTGTCATGTTTTGGCCTCCGGCTGAAAAGAAGAGGCGGCGGCCAGAGCGGCCGCCGCCTGATTCACGTTATTTCCAGTCGGCCGGAACCGTCTGGCCGGAAAGATCGACGCTGCCGACGGTCGCCTTGGTGATCATGCTGGCCTGAGTCAAGGTTTCCTTGGGGATAGTCTTTCCCTCGGCCGCCTCGATGGCGCGTTGAACGGCAAGGCGAGCCATGGTCACCGGTTGGCTGACAACGGTGGCCTGGATCCAGCCCTCCTCGATCAGGCGTTGAGTTTCCACTTCCATGTCGGTGGTCAGAACGAGCACGTCGCCTGGCTTCTTGCCAGCGGCACGTAGCGCCTGGACGGCGCCGATAGCGATAGGGCCGTTGAACGCATAGACCGCCTTCAAGTTCGGCTGCGCCTGGAGGAAATCCTGCATCGTGGTGAGCGCCTCGGAGGTGGCGGTCGAGGTGAACTTCTCCGCCACGACCTTCATACCTGGGAACTTTGAGATGTAGTCCTTGAAGCCGTTGACCCGGAACAGCGTAAGGTCGAGACCACTGGGGCCCGACAGAAGCACCACGTCGCCCTTGCCGCCGAGCTTGTCCACCGCATAGGCGGCGAGCAGCTCGGTCATCACATAGGACGGCTCACCGACGAAGCCTGTGACCTTGGCGGTTTTGGTGGCGATGCCGTCATTGATAACCGAGATGCCGGCGGCGACCGCCTTCTCGACGACGGGCACCGTACCATCGGAGCTCGCTGGGACGAGAACGATGCCAGCGACCTTACGCTGGATGACGTCTTCGATTTGCGAAACCTGCTTCTGCAGATTGCCATATCCGCCAGCGTCGTAGATGGTCACCTTGTAGCCGAGCTTTTTGCCCTCGTCGGTATAGCCATAGGCCTTCATCTTGAAGTAGGGATCGCCAGCTGCGGGCAGCATGACGGCGATCTCTTTCTCGTTCGCCACGGCGGCGCAAGTTCCGCCGGCTATCGTCGCGGCCGCCGCCACAGCGAAGGCGGCGTTGCGAAGGAATGAAATCATCCTCATCTTTTACTCCCTTTCTTTTTTGTCATCCGGGCTCGGCCCCGCCGAGCGTTCGGATAGCGGGATCCCGTCAGCGTGAGCGGCGCAGTGCATTGACCCAAGCCGACAGGATAATGATTGCGCCAACGATCACCTGCTGGGTGAATGTCGAGATGGCGAGAAGGTTGAGGCCGTTGACCATAAAGGCAATGACCAGCACTCCGAGCAAAGTGCGGAGCACGCCGCCGCTGCCGCCGAAAATGCTGGTGCCACCGATGATTACCGCGCCGATCGACTGCAGCAGGAGTTCACCCGAACCGAGCAGCGGCTGGCCGGAGATGACTCGGCCGCTCAACATAAAGCCTGCGATCGCCGCGAAGATGCCGCTCACGAAAAAAATAAAAACCTTCGTTGCGCCGACATTGACGCCTGACATGATGGCCACCTGCTCGTTGCCGCCGATGGCGTAGACGTGCCTTCCGATCGGTGTGCGAGTTAGGACCAGATGAGCGACGGCGAGGAGGATCGCAGCGATAATGACCGGGACCGGCGCTGGGCCGATGAAACCACCGCCGAACCAGAAGAAGATGTCTACGTCCGGACGGGGCAGCCCGAAGACGGTCGATCCGCCGGAAACGACGAGGGCGACGCCGGCGATCATATAGAGCATGCCCAGGGTGACGATAAACGGCTGAATTCGCGCTCGCCCGATCAGAAGGCCGTTGACCAGTCCAACAATGGCCCCAGACGCGATCCCGGCAAGCGCGGCCGGAGCGATGCCGTAATTCATCATCACCGCGGCGGTGATCACGCTGACCAGACTGATAATCGAGCCTTGGGAAAGATCGAGGCCGCCCATCAGAAGGGCAAAGGTCTGGCCGGTCGCCAGGATGAGCAGCGGTGCGCTTTGCACGAGGACATTGGTGATGTTCTGGGCAGTCAGAAAATGCGGACTAGCGAGGGAATAAACAACGAACATGAGGATGAGCGCCAAACCTGGCCCCACTACCGCGGGGTCAACTCGCGGGCTCCAAGATGCAACGCTGGGCGTATTGATGGCGGTCATCGTCCCTATCCGTTGGTAATGGCGTCAATGATTCGGCTGGCCGAAAGAGTGCTGTTGTCGAACTCGGCGACGATCCGTCCGGCACGCATGGCCAGCACCCGGTCGGCGACGGCGAGCACTTCCTCGAGATCGGACGAGACAATGAGGACAGCCCGGCCATTAGCGGCCAGCCGGTCGATCAGGGCATAGATCTCGTCCTTGGCGCCGACATCTATGCCCTGAGTCGGCTCGTCGAATAAGAGGACTGTCGCTTCGGTCGAAAGCCATTTGGCCACCACGACCTTCTGCTGGTTGCCGCCCGACAGAGCGCCGGCGGGCGTAAGTGGGTCGGGGGTGCGGATATTAAGTCGCTCGATCATCGCTTGGGCATGGGCAATCTCGCGGCGGACGACGAGGCCGAAGCGGCCCATGAACCGGCCGAGAATCGGCAGCGCGATGTTCTCGTAGACCGACATTGCAATCGAAATACCCTGGCCTCGCCGATCCTCGGGGATAAGCGCAAGCCCGGCGCCGATCGCCTCGCGCGGGTTCCGCAACTCTAGCGCCTTGCCATCCAACTTGATCTCGCCGCGGTCTGCGCGGCGAAGACCGAAGATCGTTTCCAGAAGCTCGGTCCGTCCCGCGCCAACCAATCCGGTCAGCACTACGACCTCGCCGGGTCGCACGACGAGTGTCACATCTTCGAACTCGCCGCTGCGCGTAAGGCTGCGAAGCTCCAGCGCCGGAGCATCTGAGGCCGAACCTTTCCGGGCAGCGCGGCTCGAATGGCGCTCATGGCCAGTGATGAGGAACACGATCTTGGCGCGATCGAGGCTTTCGACCGGAAACGTGCCGACCGAACGCCCATCGCGCAGCACTGTCACCCGCTGAACCAACGATGATATCTCGTCGAGCCGGTGGCTGACATAGACGATCCCCACGCCACCGTCGGCCAGCCGGTGGATGAGATCGAACAGGCGCTCAGATTCGGCGTGGCTCAGCGAAGCGGTTGGCTCGTCGAGGATGAGGACCTTGGCTTTGCTGCGCAGCGCCTTAGCGATCTCGACCAATTGTCGCTGGCCAGAGCCGAGTTCCAAAACGGGCTTGGACGTCGAGAACGGCGCGCCGACCAGATCGAGCAGGCGGCGTGCATCGGCATGTGTCGCCTGCCAGTCGATCAGGCCAAGCGGACCTCTCTTCTCGAATCCGAGGAAGATGTTCTCGGCGACGCTCAAATCCGGAACCAGGGCGAAGTCCTGATAGATAACGCTGATTCCAGCACGCATTGCTTCGGCGGTGGTGGTGAAAGCGACCCGCTCGCCGTTCAAATGGATTTCCCCGCCGTCAGCATGGTAGAGCCCGGCGACGATTTTGATCAGCGTGCTCTTGCCAGCGCCATTGGCGCCGAGCAGAGCATGCACTTCGCCGCGGCGAACGCTGAAATCGACACCGTCCAGCGCAACCACGCCGGGAAAGATCTTCCGAAGTCCGGCCACCGACAGAACCTCTTCCGAAGGGAAGGCGGCGCTTGAGGACTGGAGGACGGCAGCGCCACTCATCTATGGAAGTCCTGCAGGCGGGGCACGGGCGCGTCGCTAAAGAAGCGCTTCTCGACAATCGCTTCGAGTTCCACGATGTGGCAGGCGCATTCCCTCATGTGGCGGGTCATCGCCCGGCGAACGCGGTTGCGGTCGTGCGCCCGGTAGGCAACGAGAAGCTCAATATGGGCGGTGTAGTTCTCGCGGTCGATCTTCTGCTGCCGCTTCAGATACATCCGTTTGAATACGACCTGATCGGCCAGCATCTTGTTCACGAATTGGCAAGTGAACGAATAAAGCGGGTTCGGCGACCGGCGCGCGATTACGTTGTGGAACTCGAGTTCTTCGAGCCGCTGCTTCCGGCGCGACTCGGGGCTGTCGTCGACGCGCGCACAGGATTCGATAAGTTGCTCCAGCCGTCCGAAGTCGACATCGGTAAGGCGGCCGACTGCCGACGCGGCCATTTCCGGCTCGAGCAACTGACGCAGTTGGTAGATCTCCGCTGCCTGGAGCTTCTTGAAATAGAAATAGTTGCCGAGCAAGCCGGCAGCGGTTTCGTAACCGACCTCGGCGACCACCGCACCGCCCGACCGACCGGTAGAAACGCGGATGATGCCTTGGACCTCAAGCGCTTTCAGAGCCTCACGGGTCGTTCCGCGGCTGACGCCGAGAAGCTCCATTAGCTCCTTTTCCTGCGGCAGGCGGTCCCCGGGCTGCATGTTCTCGGCCATAAGCCAGTGCTTTATCCGATCAACGACTTGATCGGAGAGCTTTCGGCGAGCAAGCCGCGGCCCAGTCATCAACGATATGTATCCTACATATAATACCATTTATTATCATAATTTCGCATCGACCTCGCGTCAAGCCCCGAGCTTCCACCCCAGGGCTATCGCATTTGCCCGATGACGGATCGTGCGAAGGCGTCGGACCATCCAGATCGTTTTCGTTTTCTGCGGATTGAGAATTGGGGCCTGGCGGGTTTGCGGACGTTGAGCGCGAGTTTTCGCATTGTCGCCAGATTTTCGGACCCAGGATCCTTGCGGTTTGTCGCTCGATCCTCGTCGAAGGTCGCATCGAGCACCCACTGGACGCCGTTTTCGATGCCCAGGGCGCGGCACGAAACAGTTCTCTCGCGAATATGTTTACGAGGAACTCGGTGTGCCGCGGCTTAATCGCGTGCGTCAGGTGTCGCCGTCGTGTGCTCTGCGATGAAGCCAGTCGGAAACCCTCGACGCTGCTATCCACTCTGCCGTGACAGCCTTGAACGCCGAGCGAAAAACCGACCCGTTGGCCAGCCAAAGAATCTCTGCTCAGGTCGCGTGGGCGGTAACCGATGTTCTCAGGCCACGGCCTTGAGTGGCTCGGCTTTGGCGTAGGCCCAAGGCGGAAGATCGTCGATGGCGTTGTTGGGATGGCCGTTGACGATTTTGGCGAGCACATCGGCGAGGTAGCCGTAGGGATCGACGCCACAGAGCTTGCAGGTCTCGATCAGCGACGCGACGACCGCCCAGTTCTCGCCACCGCCATCTGAGCCGGCGAAGAGCGCATTCTTGCGATTGAGGGCGATCGGTCGGATGGAACGCTCGACGGTGTTGGAGTCGATCTCGATCCGGCCGTCGTCGAGGAAGCGGGTCAGGCCTTCCCAGCGCGACAGCGCATAGCGGATCGCCTCGGCGAGCTTGCTCTTCTGGCTGACGAGCGCGAGCTTGGCGCGCAGCCACGGTTCGAGGTCGGCGAGGATCGGACGGGATCGCTCTTGCCTAACATCGCGACGTTCCTCAGGACCGCGACCGCGAATGTCCTTTTCGATTGCATAGAGCGCCGCGATGCGCTGAAGCGCCTCGCCAGCGATCGGCGACGCATCGGCGGCGGCGAGTTCGTAGAAGCGGCGGCGCACGTGCGCCCAACAGAAGGCGAGGCTGATGTCGCTCTTTTCGGCGAGCGCGCGGTAGCCGGCGTAGCCGTCGACCTGGAGAACGCCCGTGAAGCCGGAAAGATGCGCGATCGGCTGCGACGCCTTTCGATCGGGCGCATAGACATAGGCGACCGCCGGTGGGTCGGATCCGCCCCACGGCCGGTCGTCCCTCGCATAGGCCCAGAGCTGGCCGGTCTTCGTTCGCCCGCGCCCGGGGTCGAGCACCGGGGCCGTGGTCTCGTCGGCGAACAGCTTCGCCGAAGAGCGCAGGTGGGCGAGAATGCGCTCGCGAACCGGGCGCAAGTGGAAGGCGGCGCGGCCCACCCAGTCGGCGAGCGTCGAGCGATCGAGGCGCACGCCCTGGCGCTCGTAAATCTGCGCCTGGCGATAGAGCGGCAAATGATCGGCGTATTTGGAGACGAGCACGTGCGCCACCGTCGCCTCCGTTGGCAGGCCGCCCTCGATCAGACGCGCCGGCGCCGGGGCTTGCACGACGACGTCCTCGCAAGCCCGGCAAGCGTATTTCGGCCGGCGCACGACCAACACCCGGAACTGGGCGGGAACGACGTCGAGCTTCTCGCTCACGTCTTCACCGATCCGGTGAAGCTCGCCCCGACAGCACGGGCAAGCCTTGCTCTCGATGTCGACGATGGTCTCGAAGCGCGGCAGATGCGGGGGCAAGGCGCCGCGGTTGGCGCGCCGCTTGCGCGTCGCCGCGGCGCGCGCGTCCGGTGACTTCGCCTCGCTCTGCGCCGCCGTCTCCGCCTCGCTCTGTTCGACGTCTTCGAGCGCGAGCAGCAATTGATCCGCCGGCAGCGTCTCGGCGCGACGGCCGAAGCGGTGGCGCTGCAATTCCTTGATGATCTGGACGAGTCGCTCCGAACGAATCCGCTCGGCGATCAGCATCGCCTTGAGCGTTTCGGGATCGTCGGGGAGCGCCTCGGCGGCCTGGGTCATGATCGCGACGAGACCATATTTTCTGCCGCTTTGCGAGGATTTTCCTCGTCCTGATTCACTGTGTCGCAGTTCAACCCGGCAGCCTCGGCGCCGGCGTGTCCTTCGCCTGCCGAACGCGTCGCCAGTCGAGACCTTCGAGCAACGCCGAGAGCTGCGCCGCCGATAACCGCATCACGCCGTCCTCGATCTTCGGCCAACGGAACTCGCCGTCCTCCAGCCGTTTGGCGAACAGGCA
>Ga0181536_10006955_pt1 | contig 11233 bp, 11 predicted proteins | sample PEATcosm2014_Bin_41_FD_121105 | JGI IMG/M metagenome (GOLD analysis project Ga0181536, IMG submission 121105) | Peatland microbial communities from MTU Mesocosm Facility, Houghton, MI, USA - PEATcosm2014_Bin17_60_metaG | ecosystem: Environmental > Terrestrial > Soil > Wetlands > Peat | place...
CATGAAGTAGTCTTTGACCTTTTCGAACAGGCCCTTTTCCTGCGGATCGTTGTTCACCGGCAAAGACTCGGCCAGCTGCTCGAAAAGTTTGCGCTGTTCCCGCGTAAGCTTGGCCGGAATCTTCACGTCCAGATGCACGACCAGGTCGCCGCGCCCGCGTCCCTGGACTTCCGGCACGCCCTTGCCCTTGATGCGCAGCTCGGCGCCGCTCTGCGTTCCTTCGGGAATCGTGAGATTGTGCGGACCTTCCAGCGTCGGCACCTCGATCTCGTCGCCCAGCACGGCCTGCGTCACCGCGATCGGAATCGTGCAGTGCAGATCGTATTCATGCCGTTCGAAGATGGAGTGTTCCTTAACGCTGAAGAATATGTAGAGGTCGCCGTGCGGACCGCTGTTAGCCCCCGGCTGCCCTTCCCCGGCTACACGCAGGCGATTCCCGTCGGCAATACCGGCCGGGACGGTAACGCGAATGCGCTTGTTGATCTGACGGTATCCCTCTCCGCGGCAATCGCGGCAAACCTGCTTGACGATCTGGCCCGCGCCGCCGCAACTGGAGCATGTGCGTCGGACGGAAAGAAATCCCTGCGAAAAAATCTGTTCGCCGCGGCCATGGCAAGCGGGACAGGTGATCGAACCGCTTCCCGGCTCCGCGCCTTTGCCCTTGCAGCGGTCGCAGGCCTCCAGCTTTGGTACCTGAATCTCGACTGCCTTGCCAAAAACTGCTTCTTCGAAAGTCAGAGTCAGGTCGTAGCGAAGATCGTCGCCCTTCATCGGGCGAGTGCGTCCCCCGCCGCCGCGCTGCCCGCCGAACACGTCGCCGAAGCCGAACACCTGACTGAGCAGGTCTCCCAGATCCATCGCCGAAGGATCGAAACCGCCGCCGCCCATGCCCGCCAGCCCCTGATGTCCGTAGGTATCGTAAGCGGCGCGCTTCTGCGGATCGGAGAGGACGCTGTACGCCTCGGCCGCTTCCTTGAATTTCTCTTCCGCGGTGTGATCGTCGGGGTTGCGGTCCGGATGATACTGTAGTGCCAGCTTGCGGTAGGCCGCTTTCAGCTCCCCGTCTCCGGCGCCTCGGGCAACGCCCAGCACCTCGTAATAATCGCGTTTCGTCACCGGCATTTGCTTCGTGTTCTGAACTGGGCTTTCAGGGCCGCACTGCGACTTTCACCATCGAGGGCCGGAGCAGCTTGCCCTTGAAACGATACCCACGCTGAAATTCGCCGAGAATGGTGCCATCGGCGGCATCCTTCGTCTCGACGCGCTCGACAGCCTGATGCAGATGCGGGTCGAAACTCGCGCCCGCCGTCTCGATCGGTTCCAGCCCGAGTTTTTTCAGCGATTCATACATTCGGCTGTAGATCATTTCGACGCCCCTGGCATACTCGGGGCTGCCGCATTCCGTCTTCAGCGCGCGCTCGAAATCGTCGAGGACCGGAAGCATCTCGCGCACGATCTCGCTCCCGGCATACTGCACATATTCGGAGCGTTCCTTTTCCGTACGCTTGCGATAATTATCGAACTCCGCCTGACGGCGCAGGAGGAGCTCCCTCACCTCGTCCCGTTCCGCTTTGAGCCCGTCGCGCTCGATGCGCAGTTGGTCCAGCTGGTCTTCGACGTTCCCCGGCGGATCGATCGACGCGCCGCCCGTCATTGGGTCTTTATTTTCCACGTTCACGTCAATTTCAGGTTAACATCGCGAGGTTAAGGCCTGGCCATCGTCCGCTCCCTCACGGTCGCGTTTCGGAAGGAAAAGGCTTTTACCGAAACGCGACCGTGAGGGAGCGGACGATGTTCGGCTTTCACCACTCAGGATTGCAGGGCCTCGAAAGTCCGGCCAATCTGGAGAACGGCAGGAATGACTTTCTCATAATTCATTCGCATCGGTCCCAGAACCGCTATACGCGTGCGAACTCCGGAAGGCAGGTCAACCGTGACGCCGATCAGCGTCAGATCGCCCATCAGCGGATGCGCATCAGCCAAGCCGATGTGAATGCCGATCTGCCCCTGCGGCGAATCGAGAAAGCGATCCAGCAGAGCCACCACGTGCTTTTTCTCTTCGAGCGCGCGGAACAACTCCCGCATCCTTTCACTGGTCAGGTGCAGATCGAGGCCCATCAGATAAGAAGTGCCGTCCATGGCGAGCTGCGGGTCCTGATCGGCCACCAGCAGCCCCTTCTGGCAAAGCAGCGTCAACTGCTGCAGCATCGCGTCGTAGAGGGCGCGCTCTTCCTCGATGCGGCGCAGCAATTCGGCGCGGGCTTTTTCGAGCGTCCAGCCGGAGAAGTTGGCGTTCACGTAGTTGCGCAGCTGAATCAGATCGTCCTGCTTCATGTCCCGGTCGAGGGTGACGACGCGGTGACGGACCATGAGGTCGCGCGTGGCAACGATCATAAGCACGCGCGCGCCGGAAAGCGCGATCAGCTCGATATGCTCGAGCTCCTGGGCGGAGGCAGGCAGCGCCGAGGCGATGCCTACGTTCTGGGTGATTTCAGTCAGGACGCGCGAGGCGATCTCGACGCGCTCTTCGAGGTTCTCGCCGGACTGCATCTGGTGCAGTATCCGCTGGCGATCCGCCGCCGGAAGCGGACGGGAAGGGACGGTGTCCGCGAAGTCCCGGAACGCTTTGCCCGTCGGAATTCTCCCGGCCGAGGTGTGCGGCTGGGCGAGATAGCCGTTATCGGCCAGATCGGCCATAACATTTCGGATGGTAGCCGGGCTGAGTGCGAGGCTCCGCATACGCGAAATAGTGCGCGATCCCACAGGTTCGCCGTTATCGATATAGGCGCGGACGATCGAATGGAGAATGCTTCGTTCTCGCGGGGACAAGTTAGTTTCCGGGGATCCCTGAGCAGGCTTATCCCTGTTTTTACTATACAGTTACAAAGAAAATCCGGCAACAACAGGATTCCCAGGCGGTATGTGGGGCAGGCGGTTCCGCCTACCTGATCCGTTGACGACCTTCGCCGCACGCGGGGGTCCATTCAACCGGCTTGGCCCGCATGCCGGTTAAAGTGAACCCCGCGCGGCAATCGGACGCTGCGCTTTTGCGTATCGAAACGTTATCGCGAAATTCGCGATCGCGCAGCGTCAGAACTCAGAACTCGACCGGATAAGGCTTCAGCACTCCATTCGCGTGCATGGCCGGCAGGCCGTCGTTGTTGTTCTCCCAGACAATCAACATAGAGCGCTTGGGGGAGAATCCCCTGTGCCGGATATCGGCGGGCATGGCGGCGACATCGCCCGCTTTCATCATGACCTTGGCGCGCGGCCGGCCGGTCGCTTTGTCGTCGATCTCCCAGAAAATTTCGTCGGAGACCTGGATGAACCACTCCACGCGGTCGTTGCCGTGAATGATCGGCAGCGAATACTCCTCGGTGGTCGGACAAAGCAGACTGTCACTGACGACCGAGCAGACCGACGGATTCCAGGTGACGTCCGAACGCGAGAGATAGGCGAACAGATTGTAAGCGTGCACTTCATTCTCGAAACCAGGATTGGCGTGGATCTCGGGTTGATCCTGTACGACGTCGGCGAACTGGCGGTTGACCGTGAATCCGTTGGCGTCCGTGCGCACAGGAGTATCTCCGGGGAGCCCGACCATGCGGCGGGCAGTTACGCGCTGGCGTTGTACCGCCTTCGTGTTATTGCCATGCCGAACACCAAACGGCTCCCCGGTTTCCTCGGGCGCGGCGAAGGGATCGAATCCTTCGTTTGTCCACGCGTCCAGAATCTGCTCGAAGGTCTTCTTGAGGTCTTTGGAATGGAACGTCTCGACGTAGTGGGTATTGCTCTTGCGGTAGGCCTCGTTGAACAGGCCGACGAACATCTCGACCGTGCCGTAATGATTGACGGTGCCGAAGACGGTGTCGAAGTTCACGGTGCCGTAGAAAAAGCCCCAGGCCACGTCGCGCATCAGCGCGCGCAGAAACGCGTCGATCTGCATGATGTGCCGGTTGCCCGGATACATGATGTGCGCAAAATATTCGTCGCGCGTGAACCGGTACTGGCCGATTTGAAATTCCTGATAGCCCTGGCGATTGACTTCTTTGGTGCTCTTGACTTCGGCTTCGCCCGGTATAACCAACGTTGTGCTCATTGCATTCTCCTGTTTTTCAATTGATTTTTTACCGGCGCGTTATGCTGCCGCCGTCTGACAAATCTTTCCCCACTTTTCGACCGTGCAATCTCCCTTAATGGTCTGCAGCAGCAGAACACCGGGTTTTGCGCTGCGGAACTGGTAAGCTGCGCCCTTCGGCAGCAAAGCCATATGCCCGCGCCGAGCCTTGACCCATCCCATCTCCTTTCCCTTCGGCTCGGCTGCCAGCCGGACCGAGCCCTCTTTGCCGGCGGGCACGAGGGGCTGGTCCGGCTGGATGAGGTGTACTTCCACCTCGCCGTCCATCACTAACGCGGCCTCGTCATGGTCGGCCGCGAACCAGGGAGAGTTTCCTTCGGCGCGCAGTGCCTCGATGACGTACTTGAGGTTCTGGCCGACGGCCACTTTCTCATAGGGCCGCGATTTCGAGGCCACCTCGAATACGTTGGAGAAGCAATAATGTTTCGGGTCGTCGTCGATGACCTGGACGCCCCCTTTCTCGTAACTATTCAGCGAACCGAACACCGTCTGACTGCTCATGAAGGTCACTCTCCTGGGCTGATGGGTTAGCAACGGTGAGGCCAAAGGAGAGAACGTAGAAATCCCAATAAAATCAGAGGAGAGGAAATCGCGCTGCGCGATTTGCCGGAGTTTTTTCGCGCAGTGGGCGTGGAGGGGCGCAGAGTGGCCGAACGGGGTCCATTACCGGGGAAATTGACGCTGCTTTCAGGCGTCCGCTAAACTGAGACAATAAGACGGGGATGCCCGGCTCTGGCCGGCGCACACGTCCGGCAGTTACCTATACTCAAAACCCGGGAGCACTCATGGCAGAATCTCAAAAGCACCTCTTCACGTCCGAATCCGTCACCGAAGGTCACCCCGACAAAGTAGCCGATCAGATTTCCGACGCCGTCCTCGACGCCGTGCTGGAACAGGATCCCTACGGGCGCGTGGCCTGCGAGGTTCTGGTGACCACCGGCATCTGCGTCGTCTCCGGCGAAATCACGACCACCTGCTACGTGGACGTGCCCCGCATCGCCCGTGAAACCATCCGGGACATCGGTTATACCGACGCGGCGTTTGGATTCGATGCCAAGACGTGCGGAGTGCTGAACACGATTCAGAGCCAGTCGCCCGATATCGCCATGGGCGTGGATACGGGTGGTGCAGGCGATCAGGGCCTGATGTTCGGGTTTGCCTGCGACGAAACGGCGGAGCTGATGCCGATGCCGATCCAGCTGGCGCACCGGCTGACCGAGCGCCTCTCCCAAGCGCGCCGGAGCGGGCTGCTGCCGTGGCTGCGGCCGGATGGCAAGAGTCAGGTATCGGTGGAATACGTCAACGGCAAGCCGGTCCGGATCGATGCGATCGTGGTCTCGACCCAGCACGGCGAGGAAGTCTCGACCGAAAAGCTTCGGATCGACGTCCGCAAGTACGTGATCGATGCGGTGGTGCCGCGGAACATGGTGGATTCCGAAACGAAGTATCACATCAACCCGACGGGACGTTTCGTGATCGGCGGCCCCCATGGCGACACGGGTCTCACGGGCCGCAAAATTATTGTCGACACGTATGGCGGGATGGGGCGGCACGGCGGGGGCGCGTTTTCGGGAAAAGACCCGACGAAGGTGGACCGGTCGGCCTGCTACATGGCCCGCTACATCGCGAAAAACCTGGTGGCGGCCGGTCTGGCAACGCGCGTCGAAGTGCAGCTCGCGTATGCGATCGGCGTGGCCGAGCCGGTGTCGGTGATGGTGAACACCTTCGGCACGGGCACGATTCCGGAGTCCGAGATGACGGACCTGATCCGCGCCACGTTCCCGCTGACGCCGCGGGGAATCATCGACCATCTGCAGCTTCGCCGTCCGATCTACCGGAATACCGCCGCATTCGGCCACTTCGGACGCAACCACGAGTCGTTCTCGTGGGAAAAGACGGACAAGGCGGATGCGCTGCGGAGCGCCGCCGAGAAGGTCGCGGCCGTAGCGCTCTGATGTGGGGCAGCCAATCCTGGCTGCAGCCGCCTTTCAGGCGGCTTGAAATTTTTCATGTGTGCCTGTGGATGCTTCCTGCTCGTCGCAATCGCGGGCGCGCTGGTTTATTGCGTCATGCACGGCCTTTGGCTGGCCGCCGCGGGCGTGGTTGCCCTGACCGTGGCAATCGCCTGGTTTGGACGCAAGGCGATGCAGGCGCGGTCTAATCCTCCGAAGGGTCGATAACGACGACTTCCTATCGGGCCTTACAGGGCTCCGGACTCCACTTGGACCCGTCCGGTTCCTTCTTGAAGTCCGAGCTCGTGACGAACGGCACGGCAAGATACTGCGGATCGGTAACTACCGTCGTCACCGTGAACCATTCGTCGCCGTTCGGTTCCGTGTGATGGTCGTAGTATTCGTTGACCACCGTATTTTCGCTGTACGGTACGCCGTTCTTGCGCAGATAGCCGGCCTTCATGTTCGTCGTCACGACTTCCAGCGCTTTTCCGCCAGTGCCGATTCTGGCCGTTCCAAGATTTGATCCGCCGGGATTGCGCAGCGGAGCTTCCCAGTTCGCCACGGAGTATCCCTGCCAGGTCCGCTCGGCGTTGGCCGGGGGCTTTCCGCCGAAGTGAAACACGCGTGTCTGCTGGCCAGCGTCCGTCTCGACTTTCAGCGTCATATCGTCATCCCAGGTAATATGCACGCGGCCTGGCACGCGCATAATTGCAGCCGCGCCGTACGCCTTGCACTGATTGCCCGCCGCTTCGTCTTTCGCTGGATCCCAGGCATCGATGATGGTGCGAGCCGCTGCCGTCGTCGGCACACTGGCCGCGTCGCCTTTGAGGGGCGTGACCATGCGCCAGCGCCAGTCCTCGCTGACAATCGAAACCCAATACCCGGTCAGATCCACTGGTGCGCCCACGCGGCCCACCGCTACCTGCGGCCCGCCGCGCCCTCCGCGGCCTCCCTGCGCGAACATCAGTGCGGGAGCCGCGCCGCATACTGCTAACACAATCAATAAGCGCTTCATGATTCTTTCTCCCGCCCTTACTTTCCGCCTGTGAGGCTCTTATAAACGGCCTCAACAAACATATCCGGAGTTACAAAGGCGCCTTGCCGGTAATACTCGGTGTCGTAATCCAGGGTCGGCTTGTCGGCTTTGATCTGCGCCAGCGTCTTTTTCTTCTTGATCCCGTCCTGGATGCGGTCCCGCACGATCGCCATCATGTCCCGAAATTCCGCGACATCGGTTTCTTCGCACAGCCGGCCATGACCCGGAATCACCAGAGTTCCCCCTTCTTCGGTCTTTGCCGGAACGGTCAGCTCCAGAATGTGCGTCAGGGCCTTCAGCTCTCCCTCGACGCTTCCTCCCTGCGCCACATCGATGAACGGATAGGCGTCCGGCGTAAAGATATCGCCGGTCGATACAACGTCCGAGCCGCGGAACAGAATCACGCTGTCGCCGTCGGTGTGCGCATTCAGCTCATGATAGATGATGACAGCCTCACCGTTGTAGTTCAGAGCCTTGAACGGAAGGTAATATTCATCCGTCGGAAGACCGAACTGCTGAGTCGTGCCGTCGGGCCGCGGTTTGATCATCCGGTTGAGAACATTCTCGTTCGCAATAATCGAGAGCGGCTGGGCCCGGTTCGGAGGAATCAGCTTGGCAAGGCCTTCGTTGCCCCCCACGTGATCCGGATGGACGTGCGTGTTGATGATATAGCGAATCGGCAGATTTGTGAGCTTCTTGACTTCCGCATAGACGGCGGCTGCATTCGCCGCAAGACCGGTGTCCACCATGAGCACGCCCTGCTTGCCAATCTGCAGCGTGATGTTACCGCCCGCGCCGACCAGCATGTAGATGTTTCCCTGCACTGGCAAAACGTGGAGTTCTGCCGGTGGCGCCTGTTGAGCGCTCAGGGCGCCCACCGCCGCGACCGCGACCCAGATCGCCCGCTTAATTGTCGATTGCATAGATATCCTCACGTTTCACACTTAATGCAGATTGCACGCGCCGGCATCCTTGCCACAATCGCAATAGCGCTCGCACTTTTCGGGAACATGCTCGGGCTTACCCATTACCTTGCGGTATTCCGGACGCATGGTTTCAGCACCGCCGCGCACTGCATCGTACGGAATCCCGTACCAGTCGGCCACCTCATGCAGGAACGGATTCGTTCCCGGCAGATGGTGCGGCGTAATCACCCCCGGCGGATTGGGCACTTCGGGCGCCGGTTCGCAGTTGGACGGGAGTATTTCCTGGCCCGGATCGTAAATCCAGTTTTCGCTGCGGACCAGCGGCTCGGTCAGAAACACAGGATCGTTGATCACGACAATTACGGTGAGATAGTTGCCGTGTCTCGTCCAGTGCTCGGTCACGACCGCCTGATCGCTGCGCGGAACGCCGTTGCGGCGGATGTAATACTCTTTCAGGTGCGTGGTGGTAATGTTCAGCATGTTGCCGTCCCACACGCCCGTCGAGAAGCCTGCCCAGCTGTGGTCGGCATACTCCGGCGGATGCGGCCGGCCATCAAGCCAGATGGTTCGCTGCGCCGACTGGAAGCCGATGAAGGTGTGAAAAGCCACCGGCGCCTGCGTCACCGGATCCAGATCGCGCGAAATACGCAGGTTCGCCGAACCGCGCATATTGTAATCCGATCCGTGTGGACGGCACTCGTATTGGCTCACCATCGAAATCCGGTCGGCGTCGTAGCTGTCACCCCTCAGCCGCCCGGCGGCGTTGACCGGAATCCCCATGTAATCGCCCAGTTCAGGGCCGGGAAAGCGCTCGGGGTAATCCTCGTGAAACAGCGGAGTCCACGAACCAGTGAAATCGATCTCGCTGTAGCCGGGTACGCTCGTAAGAACTAACAACCCGGCGATACCAATCTGTTTGAATATTTTCATAACTTACCTCTCACCTTGCCGTACACGGCCTGGGATTAAACTTCGACCCATCCGGTTCCTTCTTAAAGTCTGTAGTCGTGACAAACGGAATCGCCAGATACTCCGGATCAGTCACGACGGTCGTCACAGTGAACCATTCCTGTCCGCTTGGCTCCGACCAATGGTCATAATACTCCGTCAATGTTGTATTCGCACCGTACGGAACTCCGTTCTTCCGCAGATATCCCGGACGTAACTGCGTCGTAACTACGTCGAGAGTGCGCGATTTCGTGCCCTGTCTCGGAAGCATTCCCAGCCCCACTCCGGCAGGCCCGCCAGGGAGAGCAGTTACTTCCCACTTTGCGGCCGAATATCCCTGCCAGCTCGGTTCGCCCTCTTTTGGAGCCTGTCCGGTGAAGTGAAACAGTCGCGTCTGCGTTCCCGCGTCCGTCTCGATTTTCAGCGTATTGTCGTCCTGCCACGTAATATGCAGGCGTCCCGGCACGCGCATGATCCCCGCCGCGCCGTAGGCTTTGCATTGCTCGCCTGCCGCTTCGTCTTTCGCCGGATCCCACGCATCCACAATCTTGCGCGCCGCATCGTTGATGGGCACGCTTGCCGCGTCGCCCTTGAGCGGAGTGAACATACGCCAGCGATAGTCTTCGAAGATCGGCGAAACCCAGTAACCACTGAGATCGACCGGCGCGCCGGCCTTTCCCTGTGGCGGAGGACCACCGCGCCCGCCGCCGCGTCCGCCCTGGGCGAAGGTTAATGCCGGTACCGCGCCGACAATCAGGATTGCAAAAAGTATGCGTCTCATGTTGACTTACTTTCCACTCAGGCTCTTATAAACCGCCTCGACAAACCGGTCTGCGCCATTCGCGCCATACTCGGTGTCGTAATCCTCCGTCGGTTTGGAGGCCTTCACCTGATCCAGCGTCTTGCCCTTCTTAATCAGATCCTGAACCCGGTCTTTCACGATCACCACCATGTCGCGGAACTCCACTACGTCCGCTTCATCGCAAACCCGCCCATGACCCGGAATGACGTAAGTGCCGCCTTCCTGGTGATCCGCCGGGACCGTGAGTTCGAGGATATGATCCAGCGCGTCGATCTCCCCTTTCACGCTGCCGCCGCGCGCGATGTCGATGAAAGGATAGCTGTCCGGTGTGAAGATATCTCCCGTCGTCACGACATCCGAACCGCGGAACAGAATCACGCTGTCGCCATCGGTGTGCGCGTTCGGCTCGTGGTAAATGAAAATCGGCTCGCCGTTGTAATAGAAGTCCTTATAAGGGGTATCGTACTCATCTTCCGGAAACCCCGGGTGCTCAGCTGTCGAGGTCCCGGGAGCTCCGTTCGGCCCCGGCGCGGTCAGCCGGTTGAGCACGTTCGCATGCGCAATGATGTTCAGCGGTAACTGCGGATTCTTCGGGATCAGTTTGTAAAACGCATCGTTGCCGCCCACATGATCCCCGTGGACGTGTGTATTGATGATGTACTGGATCGGCCCGTCCGACAGCTTTTTGATCTCTGCCATGAGCTTCGGCACTAATGGCTCAAACTCGGTGTCGATCAGGAGCACTCCGTCCTTGCCCCCCTGGACGGTGACATTGCCGCCCGCGCCGAACAGCATGTAGATGTTCTTCTGTACCGGCGTGACCTGGATTTTGACGTTATCGAAGTTTTGCTGCGGTTGCTGCCCCGCGGCGGATACCAGCCATCCGCACACCCCCGCCGCCAGTATTGCCGCACGCCACTTCATTGGTTTCCTCATCTTTGTCTCTGATCGTCGTGCAGTTAGTGCAGGTTGCAGCCACGGCCGTTCTGGCCGCAGGCGCAATAGCGGTCGCACATCGCCGGAACCTTATCCGGCTTCGGCGCTTTGTCTTTGTACTCCGGATACAAGGTCGCCGAGCCGCCGCGCGTGGCTTCGAAGGGCAGGCCATACCAGTCCGCTACTTCGTGCAGGAAAGGATTCGTTCCCGGCAGATGGGCCGGCACGGTTCCAACCGGCTTGGCGATTTCGGGGACATATTCGCAGATGTCCCGTCCCATACGTTGTCCGGGATCGAGCTGCCAGGTCTGGCTTCTTACGAAGGTCTCGGTCAGGAAGACCGGGTCGGTGATCGCCGTGACAATCGTCAGCAGATTGCCATGCCGCACCCAGTGCTCGACAAACGTGGCCTTGTCGCTTCGCGGCAGTCCGTTCCGCCGCAGATAGCTCTCTTTCTCGTGCGTCGTGAATACCGCGAGCATATTATCTTCC
>Ga0181536_10006956_pt1 | contig 11232 bp, 12 predicted proteins | sample PEATcosm2014_Bin_41_FD_121105 | JGI IMG/M metagenome (GOLD analysis project Ga0181536, IMG submission 121105) | Peatland microbial communities from MTU Mesocosm Facility, Houghton, MI, USA - PEATcosm2014_Bin17_60_metaG | ecosystem: Environmental > Terrestrial > Soil > Wetlands > Peat | place...
AAATGTGGCATACTGTCAGTACGGACTGCCATGTTGCCGCGCCTCCTGCATCTGCATCCAGCAACCCGCCGCCACTTGACTCGCCTGAGTAAAGAGGCGGAACGCGATGGTGCCTATCGTGTTGCCAAGCGATTGCAAGCCGTAGTCCTCAATGCCGAGGGCCGTACCAGTGGCGAACTGGCTGCGGTGCTCAAGGCGCCGCGCTCGAAGATTTCCGAATGGTTGGCTCAATATCAGGCCCACGGCATCGAGGGTCTTTTGGAAGGATACCGATCCGGACGACCGCCAGAGTTGGCACAAGAGCAACGCCAGCAACTGGGAGACATTCTGGACAGTGGGCCGGTGGCTTACGGATTAGACAACGGCGTGTGGACCTCACCCATGATTGCCTGGGTGATCGAGGAGGAGTTCGGCGTCACGTACCATCCGGGGCATGTGCGCAAACTGCTTCACACGCTCGACTTCTCGGTGCAGCGGCCACGGCGCATACTGGCGCGGGCCAACCCCGTCGAGCAGGACCGCTGGCATCGACGGACCTATCCACAGATTAAAAAAAAGCCCACGCGCAAAACTGGGCCTTGATCTTTACCGACGAAGCCAGCTTCCGTCAGGACTCGACCTTGCACGCCACCTGGAGCCGGGTGGGCCGTCCGCCGGAAGTCCCCGTCACCGGCGAACGCAAGAACGTCAAGATCCTGGGCGCCATCGAACTCTGGCGAACTCGTTTCCATTACCGAGAGGACACGGTGTTCAACGCCTCCAGCTACCTGACGTTCCTGGAGCAGTTGGCGCGATCATACCGACGGCAAGGAGCTATTCTCATCCAGGACAACGCGTCCTATCACAAGGATACGGAAGTTTGGAACTGGTTCCGCTCCAACCGTCACTGGCTGGAGGTGCATCAATTGCCGCCGTACTCGCCGGAGTTCAATCCCGCCGAGCGACTGTGGCAACACACCCGCCGGACCGGAACTCACAACCGCTACTTTGCCAGCCGCGCAGAACTCGAAACCACCCTGACTCGCGTCTTTGGCGAAATGCAGTGCCACCCCGCAATCATCCGCTCATACCTCCGGCCTTTTTGTTGATCTTTATGTCCCTTTAATTATGCGCGGATGTATAGCCCGATACGGTACCGCGAGCCTATGGGCCTGAGTTCACGGCGACTCAGCCAACCTTTGCCGCGCTGAAGGGCGTGATTTGCAACTTGGCGATCCCACGGAGCCGGATGGAACGGTGCTGAAGCCCCGCGCAGGCCAGCCTTCCACTATTGCTTAAAATCCTCCAGTGCCTGAATGACTTGGTTCTGCAGGTCTTCGGTGAGGCCATTGTAGAACGGGAGCCGCAGAAGGCGATCGGCCACGCTTTCAGTGACCGGGCACTGTCCTTCGTGGCCGCCGAATTGTTTGCCCATGTCGGACAAGTGCAGCGGCAAGTAATGGAAGACACTGAGGATGCTCCGCTGCTTCAAATGCGCGATCAGCTGCTGCCGGCATTCTAGCGACGGCATAAGAATGTAGTACATGTGGCAGGCGTGCTGGCAGTGTGGCGGCACATTGGGGCAGACCACACCCCGGTCCGCAGCCCAATCGCGCAGCCGCTCGTCATAGCGCTCCCAGATGTGCCGGCGCACCGTTTGAATCTGCTCGTGGCGCTCCAACTGGGCCAGCAGAAATGCTGCCAGAATCTCCGACGGCAGATAGCTTGATCCGATGTCGACCCACGTATACTTGTCCACCTGGCCGCGGTAGAAGCGGCTGCGGTTGGTTCCTTTTTCGCGGATGATTTCGGCGCGTTCCACGTACCTGGCATCGTTGATGAGCAAGGCGCCGCCTTCGCCGCAGATGATGTTCTTGGTTTCGTGAAAACTCTGCGTGGCGAGGCAGCCGAAGGTGCCGAGCAGCTTTCCCTTGTAGCGCGCAAACAGGCCGTGGGCGTTGTCTTCCACCACGCAGACGGAGTGGCGCCGCGCAATCTCCAGGATCCGGTCCATCTCGCAACCGACTCCCGCGTAGTGCACCGGAAGAACGGCGCGCGTTCGCGGCGTGATCAGCGGCTCCAGTTGTTCCTCATTCAGGTTCAACGTGTCGGGACGGACGTCGGCAAACACCGGTCTGGCGCCGCGCAGTACAAAAGCGTTGACCGTCGAGACAAAGGTGAAAGCGGGAACGATGACCTCGTCACCAGGCTGAATGTCGAGCAGCAGCGCGGCCATCTCCAGGGCGTGCGTGCAGGAAGTGGTCAGTAAAACGCGTGGCACGCCGAGTTCCCGCTGCAGGAACTCGTGGCATCTGGCGGTGTACACGCCGTCGCCGGCGATCTGCCCCTGTGTAATGGCGTCGGCCACGTAACGCAACTCGTCGCCCGCCAGGCCCGGCACGTTAAACGGGATGCGGTAAGCCAGTTTTTCTACACTACCGATCACGCCAGCCTCAATCTAGTCGCGATCCCACTGGTTCGTGCATAAGTTAGGAAGGCTGGGGACCCTAGGAAGGCGACGTCGTTCACGAGCAGATTGGGCTGGTCGGCCGTCACCCGGTCCAACTCGCAGTTAAAATGCGGTCAGGTCGCTAAGCCCCCAAGGCGAGTGGTATTCCAGCCCGGTCAATGCGTGAACCGGCGGAAGATACACAGTGTTCAAGGCAATTAGCGCATCGGGCAGGCCGCCGCGAATCATCGTGGCCCATCTGTCCATCCCTCCGACCGCCTGTGGTGTTCTCTCCCGGCGTTCCTCACGATCCCCCTGAAACCCTTTAAGCATCCAGTCCGCGAAGAGGTCCTCGCTATCGATGCGCAGCATGACGACATCCGGCCGTGTCGCATAGAGGCCGACCGCGGGATTGGCAGTCTCCTGCCGGCACTGATTGAAACCCGCCTCCCAGATCTTTGCCGCCCATCCCCAGGGCTTCATCTCGCTCCGCAAAACGCCAGCGAACAATTGAAGGTCCGAAGAGCGAGTACGGCCACGAAGACGGTGCGGGCGGACTCGCTCATACCAACCCCGGCTGAGTGCCGGGCGCGTGCCAATGGTAGATCACCTCCGGCTCCGAAAAACTGAATCCCAACATCGAATACACGTTCATCACCGCTGTGTTACATGCGGAAATGCTGGTAACCACGCGGCGGATGCCGAGTTCTTTCAGGACGTGCAGCATCGCCAGATACAGATCGAACCCCAGCCCGCTGCCCTGCAGTTCCAGTGCCAGCGCCGCCAAACGCAAATCCGAAGTGGGGCCCTCGACCGTCACGTGATAGAAACCCAGCACGCGCCCCGGTTCACCCATCACGTAGACAGAATCCCGCGTGCTGGTCCCTGCAAGCGCATTAGCTACCCAGCGACGATACCTCCGGTCGGCGAGTTCACGTGGGAACCGGGGATCGGCGTGGTATCGCCCATGATGAAAGGCTCCTTCCGCAATCGCCTCGATGGCGCCTGAATCGCAAGGCTCAGCCTTCCGCAGCTTACTGCGCGCCGGCGGCAATTGCGCTCCCTGAAGGCCCTTCAAAGCCGCTTGCAGCCCGACGTCGACGAACTGAAATCCGGCGTGAGGAAGATAGCCTCGCCAAAAATCCCTAGGCGCTGGAATCGCGCACGAACAAAGCGCCACTCCATTGCGGTTCAGCCATGACAGGAGGCTTCCCCGAAACGCGTCCAATTGAGATTCTTCGATCCGTTCCGATCCGATGCGGTACTGTGCCACCGGAAAACCGAAAATATCGGAGTCCCAGGGAACCATAGCCGCACAGCCGAACGATGCTCTTCCGGAGGCGATTTCCTCGAATCGCAACTCATATCCAGTTCGATCTTGCGGCATCTCAAAGCGCAATCAGAATTACAGCAGGCGACGTATTTTTCCGCTGGCTCTCATTCTTGGATTATAAAATGCTCGGGCGGATGATCTCGTTTGTCACGCCGCAGTCCACCTGCTCCCGGATGGCATAGGGGGGACGCTCCATCGACCGGAAATGAATGCGCGCCAAGTACTCTCCCATGATGCCGAGCGCGAACATTTGAGCACCGGAGAAGATCGCGATCAGCGACGCCAGGAACGGAAAGCCCGCCACCGAGCTCCCGAAAATCAGGTAGCGCCCCACAACATAGATCAGCACCAGCAAACCGAACACCGTGAACACGAAGCCCATGATGCTGGCAGCCTGTAGAGGCCACACGCTGAAGCCCGTCATCATATTGAGTGCATGCGTGACCAGCTTGCGGAAGGTGTAGTTGGAGGTTCCGATGGTACGCGGCTCGTGCCGCACCGCCACGCTGCTGAAGCGAGTAGTGGCCCAAGTCAGCAGCACGTCGATCGAAACGAATGAGCCCTCATAGGCCGCGAAGGCCTGACGCACGCTCGTGCGGAAGACGCGGAAGGCGCTCACACGGCGCGCCGTCTCGGCGCCCATGGCGCCCTGCAGCGCGAACTTGCTGATGATCGAGGCCATGTCGCGGAACAAGCCGTGCTGCTGCGCGAGCGGCGTGCCATATACCACGTCGAATCCTTCTTCGAGGCGCTCCAATATTCTGGGCAGTTCCTCCGGCGGATGTTGCAGGTCGTCATCCATTGTGGCCGTCACCGCGTGGCGCGCCTGGCGGATGCCACACAGCAGCGCGTTGTGCTGGCCGTAATTCCGCATCAGGTTTACCCCGCGGATTTCGGGGTGCGCCTGGCAGAGTTCCTGGATTCTTTGCCAGCTCCGGTCGCGGCTGCCGTCGTTCACCAGGATGACTTCGCCATCCACGCGGCGGTCGCGGAAAAACTGCAACAGTTGCTCAGCCAATGCTGCGAGCGAGCCCTCGCTGTTATAAACCGGAATAACTACCGACAAGGCCTGAATGGACATGGCGGGTCACTGCACCTTGCAAACCGCAGGGTCGCCGTAGAATTCTGCGCGCGGCTCCTTCACCACGATTCAACTCCGCTCATCATTCCATCCTTGCTCTCGTTCAGGCGAATGTCGCTGATGCATTGATCTGGACATCTGTCGGTATATGTTCCCTTGCTTGGCAGACCCCAGTTGGGCCGTCTATCTTCTTCCCAAATTGCGTGCCCTCTGGGTCAGTCGTCGGCGTGGCCGAGAGTCCGTCAAAAGTCGCTCTATTGCGTGGAGTTCGTTTGCGATGGTCACGCCGTGGCAAAGTCTATTCTTCAGTGGAAAGACGGTGAGCACGAAGACGACAAACAGGAGAGGTAACGTGCAGACGAAGCAGAAATCTCGGAAGAATGACGTCTACGATCCTTTCGGCGCATACTGTACTTCATCCAATAGCCGCAGAGGATGCACGGCGGCGGTGCGCCTCTACGAGGCGCCGAGGCTCTATTACCCGCTTCAGCAGGTGGGTGCTTGGATTGTAATCGAGCACGATCTCTTTCAGAGCAACGACTAGCCGGCCGGCTTCGCGCGCCTGGCAGATCTCCCGCAAGTAATCAATCCACGCCACCATATCGCCTGCTGGCATACCGTTGCCCGTGTAAATGCGAATCTTCTCATGGGCACTGGGGGCCGTGTCTTCAAGCATCGTGCTCAGCTCTTCGTAGAGCTTCTCACCCGGCCGCATGCCGGTGAATTCGATCTTGATGTCCTCATCCGGCTTCAGGCCTGATAACAGAATCAAGTTGCGAGCCAAATCGACGATCTTGACCGGCTCGCCCATATCCAAGACGCAGATCTGGCCTCCTTCTCCGTTGACGGCGGCTTGGAGTACCAGTTGGCACGCTTCGGGGATCGTCATAAAAAAGCGCCGCATATCTGGATGCGTCACCGTAACCGGTCCGCCGGCCGCGATCTGCTTCTTGAAGATGGGGATGACACTACCGTTGGACCCGAGTACGTTGCCGAAGCGGACGGCCACGTACTTGGTCCGCCCGTTTTGCAGGGCCAGAAGCAGCAGTTCGGCCACGCGCTTGGTGGCGCCCATGATGTTGGTGGGGCGGACGGCTTTGTCGGAGGAAATCATGACGAAGTCGTCGACTCCGTACTTGGCCGCGGCCTCGGCCACGTTGTAGGTGCCGAAGACGTTGTTCTCGATAGCCTCGAAGACGTGCGCCTCCATCATGGGAACATGCTTATAAGCCGCGGCGTGATAAACGGCCGAAGGTGAGTACTGGAGCAGGACCTCATCGATGCGAGGGCGATTCTGTATGCTCCCGATCTCCGGATGAAAGGGCGTTTGAGGGAAGGCTTGGCGCATTTCTCGGTCGATTTCGAATAGTGGGGACTCGGCGACATCGAATCCCACGATCCCGGCAGGGTGGAATCGTGCGATCTGGCGGCACAATTCGGACCCGATCGACCCGGCCGCGCCAGTGACCAGTACAACCTTGCCTTCGAGGTTAGTACGTATCTGGTGTTCTTCGAGACGAACAGGCTTCCGGCCAAGCAGGTCTTCTACGGCGACATCGCGGATTTGTGTGGCGAGACCCTTGGATTCGATGACCTCGCCCAATCCAGGTACAGTCTGGCACTCCACTCCCGCCGCGTGGCACAGGTTCAGTATCTGGGTCATCTCGGCGCCCGAGGCCGAGGGGATGGCAATCAGGATAACTTGGATATTGTGTTTCGCTACGAGGGACTTGAGATGCTGGCCCCCTCCGAGCACCGCCACTCGGAGAATGTGCAAACCCTTCTTATCCGGCCGGTCGTCCAAGAATCCTCGCACGCAGTACGGTAGCTTTGGATTCTTCTGAATCTCTCGGAGCAGAGTAATGCCGGCGTCACCCGCGCCGTAGATCAACGTGTTCTTTTCCGCAGCCGCGTTTCGGCCCTGCACAGTGGCTTCCGCAGTCATGCGCACGATCAGGCGCACTCCGGCTGTTCCAAGAAAACACAGCATCAGATCGAGCACGTAAATCGACCGCGGGAATCCGACGGGAGCGAGACAAAGGATCGCGATGACACTCAGCGCTGAACCCACGAGGTTGCCGACTACGATCCGCAGGAGATCGGAGACCGACACGTATCGCCACCAACCTCGGTCGAGATTGGCGACACGGAAAACAATAGCCTTGACCACAATCCAGATAGGAACGGCAAACACCAAGTGCCTCAGATAGGCGGCAGGCAGGCCGAAGTCGAATCGCAGCAGAAATGCCGCCACTCCTGAGAAAGCAAAAACTCCGAGCTGGACGGCCCACACGATGATCCGGTGCATCCTGCGGAGCGGTTCCACGAATTGGCGCATCTTGTTTACCATATGAACCTGCTCAATCTCTAGTCCTGTTCACGGCCTGATGCTGCGCGGCGCGACGTTCAGTCGCCGGCCTCCGCGGCGAACTGCGTTTGAGCGGTTTGGGGGTTGTTCAGCTCATCCAGCTTATTCTTACCCACCGCTCTTCGTACCGCGTTCACAACATACAACTGGTCTCTCGCGGTCAGGCTGCTCGAACTCGGCAGACAGATCCCCCGACGGAACAGATCAGTCGCCACATCTCCGCCAAAGCGTTCACAACCCCCATACAGCGGCTGCAAGTGCATCGGCTTCCACACCGGGCGAGATTCCACGTTCGCTTCGTCGAGCGCCCTAATCAGTTGGTCACGCGAGCAGCCGAACTCATCTTCGTCTATCAGGAAACAACTCAGCCAATTGGTGTGCCGGCCATAAGGAGCCTGTGGCATGATTGAGATGCCAGGAAGGTCTGCGAAGGCATCGCGATAGCGGAAGGCGATCGCGCGGCGCTGCTGGACGCGGAGGTCGAGGACCTCGAGTTGGCCGCGGCCGATGCCTGCTAGTACGTTGCTCATCCGGTAGTTGTAACCGAGCTCGGAATGTTCGTAGGCGATGCCAGGGTCGCGAGCTTGGGTGGACCAGAACCGCGCCTTGTCAACCCTGACGGCATTCCGAGAGGCGAGCATTCCCCCTCCGCCAGTTGTGATAATCTTATTCCCGTTAAAGGAGAACACCCCCACATCGCCAAGCGTACCGGCTGGCTCCCCGCCATATGTGGCGCCGAGGGCTTCGGCAGCGTCTTCGAGCACAGCCACGTCATAGCTGCGGCAGAGCGACAGAATCGGCTCCATGTCGGCACACTGGCCGTAGAGGTGCACGACCACGACAGCTCGGGGAAGTCTGTTGCCGTTGGCGAACTGACGAAGAGCGTGTTCAAGGATGTTCGGGTCCACGTTCCAAGTGGCGTAGTCGCTATCGAGAAAGACCGGCTCGGCGTGAAGATAGCGGACCGGGTTGCAACTCGCCACAAATGTGAGCGACGGGCAAAACACCGCGTCCCCGGGCCCGACGCCGAGCAACCTCAAACCAAGGTGAATGGCGGCTGTCCCACTTGACACCGCCACGGCCGGTTGTCCGATTTTCTCGGCAAACTCACTTTCAAACGCGGCGACATTCGGACCAACGGTGGAGAGCCAGTTTGTTGCAAACGCTTGCTGCACATAGGACTCTTCGCTGCCCCCCATGTGTGGTACGGAAAGAAGAATCCGCTTCACAAAGCTCCCCTCTGCATTTCGACTTCTGTCACATTACCACACAAAAAACTGCAGTCGGGCAGCAGCGCCGCCCCCAGATCGAGAGCAAACTCGCCGTCGTTACCTGTCGCGACAAATCCAAACCGGGGCAGGAGGTCTTCGACGAGATTGTTCTTCGCGGTAGGAATGTAGTGGGCACGCAGGCGGTCGGCACCGCTGCGGCGGGCGCATTCAACCATGTCCCGAAACATGAAGGCTTCGACACCACGGCCGATGACACGGCAACTCATCAGCCACGTCTCCACAGTCCACTCCCTGTCGGTTCTTTCAGCGAGCAGAACACCGATCAACCCGTGGTCGGCGAACCGGTCGCGGAGCCGGTACCAGCGGAACCAGAAGTCTGGCGAGATCATCCGACGATTGACCTCCTCCTGGCTGTACCGCTTCGTGGTCAGATTAAACTGATTGGTCTTGTTGATCAGTTGTGTCACCCGTACGCATGTATCGGCTTCGACCGGCCCATGCTCGATCTGCATGCAAAGGTCGGTCAGATACTGATCCAGGCCCGCGCCGCGCTGCCGGAGCAACTCCTGCTTCGCGCCTGCCCGATAGGAGGCACCGCGTGTCAAATCTTCGCTGGTCAGCCGAATCGCCTGGAAATACAATCCCCGCTCTAAAGCGGCAATCGATTCGGACGGCTCACCGGAGATCTCCGGCACAATCACTTCCGGAAGCTCTTCGCGCACTGCACTGCGCTCGGCGGGGTTGTCGTCCAAAAACACGAAACTGTCCAACCCAAGTCGCAACTCCGAAGCTATCTGCCGTATGTTCGTGGGCTTGTCTAGCCAGTTCGCTTTGAACGATACAAAGTCTTCCAGCCGCAAAACACTGGCTTGGTGACGGCGAAAGACTTCGGCCGCATCCTCGGAGTTGTTCTTCGATGCTACAGCAAGCAGTACCCCCCGTTGTCCAAGTGCCTTAATATACTGCTGAAACTCCTGATACCGTTCCCCAGCAGCGGAGGGCGGCCCCAGCCGAATCCCACCGAGCCCATCCTCTCCGACGACCCCACCCCACAACGTGTTGTCAAGATCGAGAATCAGCAGCTTCCGGCTAAGACCGAGTTCAGCGCGAATGCATGAGACGAAGTGCTCCGCGACGTTCGGCAATACTCGGGACGCCGGATAGACCTTGACCGAGGACCATAAAATCGGATCCTCCCAGGGACCAGCAGTACAGGTGGCAATATGCTCGGCGTCAATCAGGGTTACTCGTGTGGGCGCGCATTCAAATAGCGTGTCGTTAATCTTCCTGGTCGTTCGTACACGGCCCGCGTTCATGACCGAACTCAGCGCATGATAGGCATCTTGTGGCGGTGGAGTGAAAGTGAGTTGAATGATTTGTGCCGCGGTACCGTCTATGGCGGCTTGCCACGCCTCAGTCACACGGGACACCGCGGCGGCTGCGATCCCGTTTTCGCACAAGTCGGAGAGCCCAAGATCACGCCAGTTCAAGAGAAATACGATGAACTCAGGCCTGAACCTATTTAGCCCCGAATCCCGCTGCAGAAGTTCGTGCATGTAGGTGCCAAACGGAGCCTCATAAAAGTCCGGCTCCAATCTGTCGCGGAGACACAACAATTCCATCACACTGCGAAGCAGGGTTGTCGTCGAGCTGCCCAGCAGCGCGATTCTCACCTTACGATGGCATCCAAAGGCCGACTTGCATTTCCGAATGAGTGTTTCGGATCGAAGAAAGAAATCGTAGTCGGGGGTGGCCTGGAGAGCCAGCCGAAGCAATGCCGCCGCACGGTGGCGGTCGCCGTCTCGTAGTGAAGCCCGGGCGCGATGCAACAGTGCTTCAGGGATCTCGCATCCACTCTGGGTGACAACGCGTTCCCAGTGCGGAGCGGCTGCCTTCGGCCCCTCCACTGCTTCAGTCAGCGCGGCTCGCAACCAGCGGGCGCCTTGATCGGGCCGGGACTCAAGCACGCGCAGAACCTCATGTTCCAAGCCGTGCTCAAGGGCAATGGCAACGGCGGCCTGTACTGCGCCTCGCAAATCGGGCCCAGCGTTCTCGACTGAGGCCCGGAGAACCTCAGCGGGGGTAATCACGCAACCGTACCTTTCCGGCTGTTCAAGGCAGCGATGAAATCGCCGACACAATGCAGGCCAGTAACTTCTTCAGTTGTGAACCGAGTGCCAAAGGCCTCTTCAATGGCAAGTACAAGCTTGACCTGGGCTACCGAATCCCAATCAGCGATGTCGCTGGGATTCGTCTCGGGTTGTACGACGAGCGTGGGCTCGTCGAAGATCTCTTGAAAAATCGAAGTCAGCCGGTTGTTTACAGACATGTTGGACTTCCGTGGGTTCCCGATTCCGCCTACACTTCTTGGCGGCCGGACAAGAAGACAATGGTGAGTTTCCCGCGCGCGATGACGGAGTGATCGTTACGCATCGGGATCTTTAGGACAACGGAACGCATCGTTTCTTGCACCTGCGTCACTTCGGCGCGAACATCGACACGCTCCCCGGCGACCGCAGGCTTCACGAAGTCCATCGATACCGCTGCACAGACGGCGTGCTCGAAGTTTGTTCCAACGATACGAGAGAGAAGAGTCGCCAATAGAAAGCCGTACTGCACACGATCCGGGAAACCGAATCGCTTGGCGGTTTCCGAGTCGGCGTGGATGGCGCTGTGATCACCGCTTAGGGTCCGCGCAACAATAACACTTCACCAGTAGTCGCGACAAACACATTACTTGCGGCTGCCAATTTCACTTTATTCCCCTCGCAGTAGCCACTCCACCCCAAT
>Ga0181536_10006959_pt1 | contig 11227 bp, 11 predicted proteins | sample PEATcosm2014_Bin_41_FD_121105 | JGI IMG/M metagenome (GOLD analysis project Ga0181536, IMG submission 121105) | Peatland microbial communities from MTU Mesocosm Facility, Houghton, MI, USA - PEATcosm2014_Bin17_60_metaG | ecosystem: Environmental > Terrestrial > Soil > Wetlands > Peat | place...
CGGCCGTGGCGATATCGAAGCCGGCGGCGAGCAGATGGCAGGTATCGAGGCAGTAGCCGATGGGGAGGCCGGTGAGGCCGCCCGAAAGTTCACGGATGGATTGGAGCTCTTCGAAGCGGCTGCCGATGTGGGCGCCGGAGCCGGCGGTATTTTCCAGGAGCAGGGTGACGCCACGGATGTTCAGGCCGTGGACGGATTCGCGGAGGGCCAGGGCGAAGGATGCGACGCCTTCGTCGACGGATCGGCCGCGATGGTTGCCGGGATGGAGGACGAGGTAGTCGGCGCCGATGAGGGAGGCGCGTTCGAGTTCGCCGCGAAAGGAGGCAATAGACTTTGCCCGGATGATGGGGTCGATGGAGGCGAGATTGACAAGATAGTTGACATGAATGACAAGCGGGTTGAGATCGAAGCGTTCGCGGGCGGCGCGGAGCAGTTTGACCTGTTGAGGATCGGGTGGGCGGGCGCGCCACATGCGCGGGCTGGCGGAGAAGATCTGAAAGGTGTTGGCGCTGAGCCCGGCCGCGGTTAAGGCGGCGGTTTCGAGCGAGCCGTGGATGGAGGTGTGGATGCCTAGACGCACAATTTAGAAGATTCACCGCGAAGGCGCCGGGGCGCGAACAAAACGCGAAAGAACCCGCGGAGCAGGCGCACTGCGCCGGGAAAACCGTATTACTGGTAGAGCGAGATGGTGGTTTGCATGTCCAGGCTTGGCGGCCGCAGGGATGGATCCGCGTACTCCTGCGCGGTTGCGGGGCCTTCCCAAGCTACGGGGTATTCCCGCAGGCATTCTTGACAGACATAACGGCCATGAATCGGCCACATCGCACGGGTGTGCATTTTCCTACACCAAAGCTCAGAGAAATAGTTCCACATACCGCTCCCTTGACGCCTCCGAAAGACTAACCACAGAGTAGTTAGCAATTTGGGTGCCAGATTTTTCTGTTGCACAATTCTCATTCAAGCATATAATTTAATCATTCGTTTGAAACATATGCTTGATACGCGTCAAAAGATCTTGGACACCGCGGAGCGGCTCTTCGGGGAGCAGGGGTATGCGGCAACTTCGCTGCGCCAGATCATTGGGGAAGCGGGGGTAAACGTGGCCTCGATTCACTACCATTTCGGATCCAAGGAAGAGTTGTTGGACGAAGTGGTAATGCGCAAGGCGGGGCCGGTAAACGAGCGGCGGCTCGAAATACTGGACCGCCTGGAAGCGAGCGGAGGAGTTCCGGGTGTGGAAGAAGTGCTGGGCGCGTTTTTTCAGCCGATGGCGGAGGCGGCGGGACAGAATCGGCGCTTCGTGGCGATGATGGGGCGATTGATCTCCGAAGGGATGATTCAGGGAATTGTGCAGAAGCATTTTGCCACCGTAACTGCCCGCATATCGGCAGCTTTGCAGCGGGCGCTGCCGGAGTTGCCGCCCGAGGAATTCATGCTGCGAATGCATTTCACGATTGGGGCGATGGCGCACAGCGTGTGTGGCGGAATGGACTGGACGGGAGCTGGCGGGGGGCCGGCGGACCTGGGGCGGCGCATCGAGCGGCTGGTGACGTTTGCGGCGGGCGGATTTCGCGCTCCGGCAACGGCGACAACGAAAATCGAGGAGAAGTAGATGAAGATTGCTTGGGTATTACTGGCGGCGCCGCTTTGTGTTTGGGGCGCGGACGATGGAGCGGGGCGGGCGCCGCTGGAGCTGAGCTTGCGCCGGGCGGTGGAGATTGCGGTTTCGCGGGAAGGAAACAGCAACGTGCAACTGGCGGGCGAGGCGCTCAAGCAGGCGCAGGAACGAAGCCTGGAGACGCGCGCCAGCTTGCTGCCGGATGTGGAGAGCTCGGTGACCTACGAAAACCGCACCGAGAACCTGGCGGCGATGGGGGTGCAGATCAAGATTCCGGCGTTTCTGGGATTCAGCATTCCCGAGTTCGTGGGGCCGTTCAACACGCTGGACGCGCGGGTAACGGGGACGCAGAGCGTCTTCGATTTCAGCGCCATCCAGCGCTGGCGGGCGTCGCGCGTGGGGGTGATGGCGGCCAGGCAGGACGTGGAGAACACCGGGGAACAAGTGGCGGCGCAGGTGGCGCGGGCATACCTGGCGGCGGTGAAGGCGGATACGGACGTGGAGACGGCGCAAGCCAATGTGGAGCTTTCGCAAGCGCTGTTGAAGCAATCGGAAAACGAAAAAGAGGCGGGGACGGGCACGGGGATTGAGATCACGCGCGCCAAGGTGCAGCTTGCCAACGACCGGCAGCGGCTGGTGGAGGCGCAGAACGCGCGGCGAAGCGCGCACCTGCGGCTGCTGCGGGCGGCGAACCTGAGGCTGGACACGGAATTGAAGCTGACCGACCGGATGGGTTACGTGCCGGTGGATGCGGTGACGCTGGAACAGGCGCGGGCGGCGGCGCTGGCGGAGCGGCCGGATTACAAAGCGCAGCGGGAGCGCGAGGCCAATGCGCGGCTATCGGCGACGGCCACCAAGATGGAGCGGCTGCCCACGGTCGCGGCGTTCGGGGATTATGGGACGGTCGGCACGGGACTGGGCAATTCGCTGCCTACCCGGACGTACGGAATTGCGGTGCGGGTGCCGCTGTTCGATGGCGGAAGGCGCGATGCGCGGCGCGTGGAAGCGGGGTCGCAATACCGGGCGGAGCAGGTGCGGACGAACGATTTGAAAGAGCAGATCGAGCTGGACGTGCGGCTGGCGCTGGATGCGCTCGAGTCGGCGGACGACGAAGTGAAGGTGGCGAAGGACGGGCTGGAGCTGGCGCAGAACGAACTGGCGCAGGCGCGGCGAAGGTATGACGCGGGAGTGGCGACGGGGGTGGAAGTGACGGACGCGCAGACCAGGCTGGAACGGGCGCGGGATAACCAGACGGGGGCGTTGTACAACTTCAACGTGGCGAGGATCGATTTGGCGCAGGCCATGGGGAGGGTGCGGAGCGTGGTGCAGTGATAGAGAAGATTTCACCGCGGAGGCGCGGAGGCGCGGAGAAAACAACAAAAGAGGGGCCGGCGGCGGTTTGGGCTTGAAGCTTTGGCGGCGATGCATGAGGTTGGGACGCGGAGAGGAACGGCGAGAGCGCGGAGTGAAGCAGGAAAAGTTTCTCGGCGGAGGCGCGGAGAAAACAACAAAAGAGGCGCCGGCGGCGGTTTGGGCTTGGAGCCTTGGCGGCGATGCATGAGGTTAGGACGCGGAGAGGAACGGCGAGAGCGCGGAGTGAAGCAGGAAGAATTTCTCCGCGGAGGCGCCGAGGCGCGGAGAAAACAACAAAAGAGAAGCCGGCGGCGGTTTGGGCTTGGAGCTTTGGCGGCGATGCATGAGGTTGGGACGCGGAGAGGAACGGCGAGAGCGCGGAGTGAAGCAAGAAGAGTTCACCGCGGAGGCGCGGAGGCGCGAAGAAAACAACGAAAGAGGGGCCGGCGGCGGTTTGGGCTTGAAGCTTTGGCGGCGATGCATGAGGTTGGGACGCGGAGAGGAACGGCGCGAGCGCGGAGTGAAGCAGGAAGAGTTTCTCCGCGGAGGCGCCGAGGCGCGGAGAAAACAGCCAAAGAGGGGCCGGCGGCGGTTTGGGCTTGGAGCTTTGGCGGCGATGCATGAGGTTGGGACGCGGAGAGGAACGGCGAGAGCGCGGAGTGAAGCAGGAAGAATTTCTCGGCGGAGGCGCGGAGGCGCGGAGTGAAAACGGGAAGGACCGGCTTTGGTTTGGTTTCGGGGGCTTTCTCCGTGTCTCCGCGGTGAATTTTTAGCCGGTTGGAAAGGACATTGGAATGAAGAAGCGGTTTTTGGTTCTGGCGGTGGTTGCGGCGGCCGCGGGGGCGGCGGTTTGGGCGTATCGCGGAATGGGGCGGCGGGCGGACGACCGGATTGTCGTGTCCGGGAACATCGAGTTGGACGAAGTCAATATCGCGTTCAAGACGGCGGGGCGGCTGATTGAGCGCGATGTGGACGAAGGGGACGCGGTGAAGAAGGGGCAGGTGGTGGCGCGGCTGGACCGCGATCAACTGGTGGCGCAGAGGGAGAGCCAGGCGGCGGCTCTTTTGTCGGCCGAGACGCAGTTGACGCAGGCGCAGACGTCGCTGGAATGGGAGAAGGCCAACCTGGCGGCCGACGTGGAGCAGCGCGACGCGGACGTGGCCGCCAACCTGGCGCGCTTTGCGGAGCTGAAAAACGGGTCGCGGCCGCAGGAGAAGCTGGACGCGCGGGCGGCGGTGGATGCGGCGCAGGCGGAAGTGGACCGCAGCCAGAAAGACTGGGAGCGGGCGCAGAAGCTTTACAAAGACGACGATATTTCGACCGCGCAGTACGACCAATACCGCGACCGGAACGATAGCGCGGCGGCGGCGCTGAAATCGGCGAAGGAGCGGGAGGCGCTGGTGCTGCTGGGTCCGCGCGTCGAGCAGATCAACCAGCAGGGCGCTCAGGTGGAGCGGGCGCGCGGGGCGTTGAAAATGGCGCAGGCCAATGGGTTCGAGATGAAGCGGCGGGAACAGGAGTTGGCCACGCGGCGGGCGGAGATCGAGCGCGCGCGGGCCAACCTGGCGCTGATCGATTCGCAGCTTGCCGATACGGTGGCGGTGGCGCCGGTGGATGGCGTGGTGCTGGTGAAATCGGCGGACGTGGGGGAAGTGCTGGCGCCGGGAACCGCGGTGGTGACCCTGGGAGACATCGGCCATCCCTGGCTGCGCGGATATGTGAACGAGACGGATTTGGGAAGAGTGAAGCTGGGGTCGAAGGCCAGGCTGACCACGGACTCGTATCCGGGGAAGGTTTACTGGGGACGGGTGACGTTCATTTCGAGCGAAGCGGAATTCACGCCCAAGCAGATTCAGACGCAGCAGGAGCGCGTGAAGCTGGTGTACCGCATCAAGATTGAAATGGACAATCCGCGGCGCGAGTTGAAACTGAATATGCCGGCGGATGCGGAAATCGTTTTGGAGTGACGATGGCGATTATCGAGACCCACGGGCTGACGCGGCGGTTCGGAGAATTGACGGCGGTGGACCACCTGGACCTGACGGTGGAGAAGGGGGAGATTTTCGGGCTGGTGGGTCCGGACGGAGCGGGAAAGACGACCACGCTGCGGATGCTGTGCGGGTTGATGAATGCCACGGAAGGCACGGCCACGGTAGCGGGGCACGACGCGGCGCGGGAAGCGCGGGCGGTGAAGGACCAGATCGGGTACATGGCGCAAAGGTTCGGACTGTACGGCGATTTGACGGTGCAGGAGAACATGGATTTCTACGCCGATCTTTTCGATATTACGGGCGCGCAGCGCGCCGGCCTGACGGCGGAACTATTGCGCATGACGCGCATGGAAGAGTTTCGCGGGCGGCAGGCGGGGCGGCTTTCGGGCGGGATGAAGCAGAAGCTGGCGCTGATGTGCACCCTGCTGCACAAGCCGCAGATTCTGTTTTTGGACGAACCGACGAACGGCGTGGACCCGGTTTCACGTCGCGATTTCTGGGCGATTCTGTACCAGCTCCTGAAGGACGGGATCACGATCTTCATGACCACGGCTTACCTGGACGAAGCGGAGCGCTGCAACCGGGTGGGGCTGATGCACCGCGGCAAGCTGATTCGCTGCGCGCCGCCGGATGAGATGAAAGGCGCCACGAAGACGGCCACGCTGGAAGAGGCGTTCATCAAGACGATTCACCAGGTGGAGGCGGCGGCATGACGGAATGGGCGGTCGAGATGAACGGGCTGGTGAAGGCGTTCGGCGCGTTCGTGGCGGTGGACCACGTTTCGATCAAAGTGAGCAAGGGCGAGATTTTCGGATTTCTGGGACCGAACGGGGCTGGAAAATCGACGGTCATCCGGATGTTGTGCGGCCTTTTGACGCCGACTTCGGGGAGCGGGCGCGTGAACGGGTTCGATGTGGCGACGCAGCCGGAGGAAATCCGGCGCAGCATCGGATACATGTCGCAGAAGTTCTCCCTGTATGACGATTTGACGGTGGAAGAGAACGTCGATTTCTTCACGGGAATTTACGGGGTGGCGAAAGAACTGCGGGCGGCGCGCAAGGATTACGTGCTGCGAATGGCGAATCTGACGGAGCGGCGGCGAACGCTGACGCGGACGCTTTCGGGAGGATGGAAACAACGGCTGGCGCTGGGCTGCGCGATTCTGCACGATCCGCCGGTGCTGTTTTTGGACGAGCCGACCAGCGGCGTGGACCCCATCGCGCGCGGGGCGTTCTGGGGATTGATCCACGATCTTTCGGAAACCGGCCACACCATTTTCGTGAGCACGCATTACATGGACGAAGCCGAGAATTGCCATCGGCTGGCGCTGATGTATCGGGGGAAGGTGATCGCGCTGGGGACGCCGGCGGAATTGAAGCGGGGGTTGACGAGCCACGCCCTGCTGCAACTGGAATCCACGGGCGCGCTGGAGACCATGCGGGCGCTGGAGGGCGTGACGGGAGTGCGCGACGTAGCGGTGTTCGGCGGCGGCCTGCACGTGACGGTGGACGACGCGGAGGGGACGATGCCGCGCATTCGCCAAAGGCTGGGGGAAAAAGGCATCGCGGTGCAAAAATTGGAGCGGATCGCCCCTTCGATGGAAGACGTGTTCGTGGCCATGATCGAAGAAGAGGAACGGCGGGCGGCATGAGCTATCGCAGGCTGCGGGCGGTATTCGTTAAAGAACTGCACCACATCGTGCGGGACGTGCGGAGCCTGGCCATGGCGCTGGCGGTTCCGGTGATGATGCTGCTGCTGTTTGGCTACGCGCTAAGCCTGGACGTGGACCGCGTGCCCACGCTGGTTTACGACCAGGACGGGACGTCGGCCAGCCGCGATTTGACCAAGCAGTTCGAGGGATCGAAATATTTCGACGTGGTGGGGATGGCGAGCGGATACCAGGAGATCGAACGGGCCATCGATACGAACCGCATTCTGATGGCGGTGGCGATTCCGCGCGGATATTCGCGGGACGGGGCGGAGGGGCGCGAGGCGCCGGTGCAAATTCTGCTGGACGGCAGCGATTCCAACACGGCGGCAATCGTGCTGGGATACGCGGAGACGGTGGTGCGGAACTATTCGCTGGAATTGCGCAGCCAGATGCAGAACATGCGCGGCGGGGAGCGCGGGGGCGCGCCGGTGGATGCGCGATTGCGCGTCTGGTACAACAGCTCGCTGGAATCGAAGAACTACGTGGTGCCGGGGCTGATCGCGGTGATTTTACAGATCATCGCGGCGCTGTTGACTTCCTTGACGATCGCGCGGGAATGGGAAATGGGCACCATGGAGCAGGTACTTTCGACGCCGCTGCGGCCGGCGGAAATGGTGCTGGGGAAGATGGCGGCGTACTTCGTGATCGGAGTGGCGGACGCGCTGCTGGCCGTGCTGGTGGGGGTTTTCGTGTTCGGAGTGCCGCTGCGCGGCAGCATTCCGCTGATGGCGGTTTCGCTGTGCGTGTTCCTGGTGGGGGTGCTGTTCTGGGGAGTGTTCGTTTCGGCGGCGGCCAAGACGCAAGTTCAGGCGTACCAGATGGGAATTCTGAGCTCGTTTCTGCCGGCGTTCCTGCTTTCGGGATTCGTGTACGAGATTCAGACCATGCCGCCGGTGATTCGAGTCATCACGCGCGTGATTCCGGCGCGCTACGTGGTGACGCTCATGAAAGGCATTTTCTTGAAGGGCGTGGGGCTGCGGGTTTTGTGGAGCGAATTGGGGTTCCTGGCGCTATACGCGGCAATTGTTTTCCTGCTGGCGACGCGCAAAGTGAATCGGAAACTGGCGTGAACTATGTGGGAACGGATTGGGGTAATGCTGCGGAAGGAATTCATACAGGCGCTGCGCGATCCGCGCATGCGCATCCTGCTGTTCGTTCCTCCGGTGGTGCAGTTGGTGGTGTTCGGATTCGCGGTGAACCTGGACGTGGACCACGCGCGGATCGCGTGGACGGACATGGACCGCTCGCCGCTGAGCCGCGATTTGCGGGAGCGGTTCGAAGGATCGGGGCGCTTCGACGTGGTGGCGATGCCGCGCAATGAAGAGGAGGCGCAGCAGGCGCTGGACCGCGGGACGGCGGAGGCGGTGGTGCGGGTGCTGCCGGGATTCGAGCGCGACGTGCGCCGCGGACGGCAGACGGAAGTGCAGGTGCTGGTGGACGGGACGAACTCCAACACGGCGTCGCTGGTTTCCAGTTACGCGGCCGACATTATCGCGGGATTTTCGAGCGACGTGATGGCGGGGCAGCAGAAGGTGCGGGTGCTGACGCGCAGCGCGGGCGCGGCGGTGAATGTGAGTTTTCCGGACGTGACGGCGCGGACGCGGGTGTGGTTCAACCCGGACTTGTACAGCCGGAATTATTTCGTGCCGGGCGTGGTGGCGAACATCATCATGATGGTGACGCTGATGCTGACGGCGCTGGCGATCGTACGCGAAAAAGAGATCGGCACCATGGAGCAGTTGATGGTGACGCCCATCCGGCCGCTGGAGCTGATGCTGGGGAAGACGCTGCCGTTCGCGGTGGTGGGGATCGTGGACCTGGTGCTGATCACGGCGGTGGCGCTGGTGTTGTTTCACATCCCATTTCGCGGAAGCCCGCTGCTGCTGCTGGCGTGCTCCGTGCTGTTCCTGATGACAACGCTGGGCGCGGGACTGTTTTTGTCGACGATTTCGCAGACGCAGCAGCAGGCCATGATGGCGAACTTCTTCTTTTCGATGCCGGCCTTCATGCTGAGCGGGTTCGCGTTCCCGATCCGCAATATGCCGGTGGTGGTGCAGTGGCTGACATATTTGAATCCGCTGCGCTATTTCATGGAATGCGTGCGGGGAATTTTTCTGAAGGGCGTGGGGGCGAGCGTGCTCTGGCCGCAGATGGTTTGCATGGCGGTGTACGGGGTGACGGTGCTGGGGCTGAGCGCGGCGCGGTTTCATAAGAAGCTGGATTGAAGGGGCTGCATATCGCGTTTGCCGCGAGGTACCATCATCACAATGCTCACCAGCCTGCGGGTCAAGAACTTCAAGCGCCTTGAGAATGTTGAGATCGAACTGGGCAAAACCGTGGTCTTCGTCGGCCCCAATAACTCCGGTAAGACCACAGCTTTGCAGGCGCTCGCACTGTGGGAAGCCGGCCTCCGCAAGTGGCTCGAGAAACGCTCCGCGAAGGATACGCCCGAGAAGCGGCCGGGCGTGACCATTAACCGGCGCGATCTGATTGCCGTACCCGTACCGGACGCCAATCTCCTGTGGAGGGACCTGCACGTCCGGGCGGTTCAACGCACCAACGGTAAGCAGGAGACCAGGAACATCCGCATCGATATCCTGGTTTCGGGGGTTACGGATGACAAGACGTGGGAATGCGGTTTCGAGTTCGATTACGCCAATGAAGAATCGTTCTATTGCCGCCCATTGCGCATGAACGAAGAGTCTCAACCCGTAAGGATGCCGGTTCCCAAGCTGGCAGCGCCGGTGAGGGTTGCCTTCTTGCCCCCAATGTCCGGGATGGCGGCGACGGAAGACCGCCTCCAGGAGGGAGCTATTAACGTGCGGATCGGCGAAGGACGTACCGCGGAGGTGTTGAGAAATCTCTGCTTCGTGATCCATTCCGACGACCCGGCCAATTGGACGGCATTGGTTTCCCGGATCCAGAATCTCTTTGGAGTGACCCTGAATCCACCGCAGTTTATCAAGGAGCGGGGACAGATCACGATGTCTTATCGTGAGGGAGAGGCCGAGCTCGATTTGGTTTCGTCCGGGAGGGGCTTGCAACAGACTTTGCTTCTGCTGGCTCATCTGTACACTCATCCAAGGTCCGTCCTGCTTCTCGACGAACCGGATGCCCATCTCGAGATTCTACGGCAGAGGCAGATCTATCAGTTGTTGACGCAGACGGCGGAAGCCCAAGGCTGCCAGGTAATTGCCGCGAGTCACTCCGAAGTGCTCCTCAACGAAGCCGCGGAGCGCGACATGGTAGTGGCGTTCGTCGGCAAGCCGCATCGGATTGACGACCGCGGCAGCCAGGTGCTGAAATCGCTGCGCGCCATTGGCTTTGAGCAATACTATCAGGCGGAACAGGTGGGATGGGTGCTTTACCTGGAGGGTTCAACGGATTTGGCGGTCCTGCAGGGATTTGCGGAACGCTTGGGCCATCCGGCAAGCTCACTTCTGGAAAAGCCGTTTGTTTATTATGTGGCCAATCAGCCGCCCAAGGCCAGGGATCACTTCTTCGGATTGCGGGAAGCTAAACCAGACCTGGTCGGCGTAGCCGTGTTCGATTCTGTTGCACAGGATTTGAACGATCAACCTCCGCTCGTTGAGGCGATGTGGCGGCGGCGTGAGATCGAGAACTACCTCTGCTACCCGGAGACGCTGCTTGCATACGCGGAGCACGCGGACGATGAACCTGGCCCGCTGTTCGCGGAAACGGTGCGGGAGCGTCAAAAGGCGGCAATGCAGGAGGCCATAAACCAGGTATCCGCGGCGCTGAGAACGTTGGGCCGGCCAGATCCATTCAGTCCGGACGTGAAGGCGAGTGACGATTTTCTCAGGCCCGTTTTCCAGGCCTACTTCGAAAAGTTAGGTCTGCGTAATCTCATGCAAAAAACGGAGTACCACATCCTGACGAAGTTTGTTCCCGTGGAGCGTATTGACCCTGAGGTCATTGAGAAGCTGGACCTCATTGTCAGGGTGGCTGGTCAGGCGAGACCGGTGACATAGCGCAATCGGCTACACTAATGCTTTCCACTGCCGTGAATGCCGTTGAATTCCAAGGAGTTTCCAAGAGCTACGCGATTTACGAAAAGCCGGGCGACCGGCTGACGGAATTGCTGTCGCTGGGGCGCGCCAGGCGGCATCGGGATTTCTGGGCGCTACGGGACGCCTCGTTCCAGGTGAAGCGCGGGGAAACCTTCTGCATCGTCGGGGAAAATGGGTCGGGGAAGAGCACGCTGCTGCAAATGGTGGCGGGAATCCTGCAGCCGACGCGCGGGACCATGGCGGTGAACGGGCGCGTTTCGGCGCTGCTGGAATTGGGCGCGGGATTCAATCCGGAGTTCAGCGGACGCGATAACGTGTACCTGAACGGGTCGATCCTGGGGCTGACGACCAAGCAGATCGATGGGCGGTACAAGGACATCGAGAGCTTCGCGGAGATCGGGGAGTTCATCAACCAGCCGGTGAAAACCTACTCGAGCGGCATGGTGGTGCGGCTGGCGTTCGCGGTGGCGATCAACGTGGACCCGGAGATTCTGCTGGTGGACGAAGCGCTGGCGGTGGGCGA
>Ga0181536_10006960_pt1 | contig 11227 bp, 10 predicted proteins | sample PEATcosm2014_Bin_41_FD_121105 | JGI IMG/M metagenome (GOLD analysis project Ga0181536, IMG submission 121105) | Peatland microbial communities from MTU Mesocosm Facility, Houghton, MI, USA - PEATcosm2014_Bin17_60_metaG | ecosystem: Environmental > Terrestrial > Soil > Wetlands > Peat | place...
CAGAGGCGCAACCCAATGACGGGCCGCCCAGAGCATCCAGGGCAGCAAGTAGAGCACGCTGCCGGCAACATAGCCCGCGCCGAGGCGCAACGCAAAGGGCAGGTCTGCCGCTCCGATGATGACAATCGCGCTGAGCAGCCCGATATTCAACCGGTTCAGGGCGCCCTGGAGGAGGAACACATCGAGGAAAAGGACAAGCAGACTGGCCGTAATGACCTCAGGCCCGAAGCGTTTTCTGAGAACGCCAACCAGGTTGAGCACGATGAACAACACAATGAAGACGGTCTCGACAGCCTTCCAGTGCCCAGGGAGGATTGCATCCACCGGGCGCCAGATCGAAGCCAGTTGCGGATGTTCCAACCCCACGTTCGCTGACAGACGATGGGTTATCATCGGAAGGAGACCGTTGGGGTACGGCAGGAAGGTAACGGTCACGGCGACGGTGACGATGCCCGCATAGGCGGCGCACCGCGCGAGCGCCGGGCGGTTGAGCCACTCCCGGAAACACCCCGGCCGGGCGGCGGTGTACCACAAACACAGGGGCGCGATAAAGACGCCGACCCCTTTGTAGGCGATGGAGGCTGCCAGCAAGAATGCGCTGAGGACCCATCTGCGCGACCACGCAAAGCAGACGGCCGAGAGCAAGAGCAGGATTTCCAGTCCCTTGTCCTCCGGCTGAAGGACCCCGCAGAAGAACAGTATCGGCGAAAACACTCCCAAACCGGCGGCCAGGAGGAGATTGGCGGCCGAAGGCCCCGCTCGCCACACCCGGAAGACGAAGCACACGACGACGGCGGAGAGCAGGGAATCCGCCAGAGCGAAGGCCGCCCGGTAGGCATAGGGGTTCCCCGGCAAGAAATGCTCAATGGCGCCAAAGAACATGAGGTTCAGGGGGAGATTGCCGCTGGCATAGAAATCGAAGCGTTCCTGGGTCTCCGTGAGCCAAGGCTGAGCCTGCGCATACTCTGCCCTGAGTTTGCGGCGAAACTCCGAGCCATCCGTTGAATCGTAAGGGTTAAGACCGTGGGACACGATCCGACCCCCGCTCATATAGATGACCAAATCGATGAAGGATTCCGACATCGGGGTGAGGCCGATGAAGGCGAAACGGCCCACGGCAGCCAATAGAAACGAAACCACCGTCAGGGTCGCCACCGCGCGATTGGATGCGGGAAAAAGCGCGGACGTGAGTTTCATCGGGAATCTCACTCGCAGGGTGTGATTGCCAATGGCATCTATGGCCGTTACCCGAAGGTCTGTCCGTTCCAGCCCCAGTTGGCGGCCTCGACGTCCGTAAAGTTGAGGTAAATGCGGTTGGAGGGCACTCCCACCGATTCACTCAACAATCGGCAGACCTTTTGAGAGAGCTGCCGGTTCACATCGTCACTCAAGCCGCCAATGCTGCGGAGGTCCACAAAGGCCGCATCCCCCGCTTTGGCGGACATCACGATGACCGCGGGGCTGGCGGCGACCATGACGTATTGCTCGGGCTTGCCGATAGTCTCAGCCACGATTTTGGACAGGGCCATCAGGAGCGCCTTCCTCTTGTCGTCGGAGAGGGCGACCGTAGTTTCGAGTTTTAGCAGAGGCATAATTGGTTTTTTTTGTCTGGGTTCAGCGCCGCGCAGGGGATGCCGCGCCCTCGGGCGAGATCACTTCACAATCTGCTGTGCCTTCACCTTCGGGTTGGCGGGGTTGTAAGGGATGAAATCGTCGAGGTTGACGCGCACGTAGGGGCGGCGGTATGCGCACTCGTCTCCTTTGGCATAGCTGAGCCAGGCCTGGCGGCTCGTCGCGTCGTACACCGCATTCATGAGGTTGCCCCCCAGAGAGCCGATGGCCTTGGACAACTGGATGACGGCGTCCGCATCGTAGCGGCCCTTGGAGTATTGGGCGAAGTGGCCCAGGGCGGTCGGGGTGCGCGACTCGGCATGATAGACAATGTCCTTGAAGACCTGCGGCGCCATTTCATCCTTGGGGTCGTTGTCCTTCCAGATCACCAGGTCCGGCGCCCAGGCCCTCATCTTGACTGCCCCGGGCAGTTTTCCGTCGCCGACCACGAAATGGTATTTCTTGATTCGTTTGGCGTCCTGGATCATCGCCACGGCCTGGTCGAGCGTGGTGGCCGAGTAGAGGATGTCGCGGAACATCATCATGAAATGAAGTCCGTGCAGGTCGTAGGGCTTGTCCAGTCCGGGGGAATCGCCAATCTCGGTCAGTGTAATGCCTTGGGCATTCATCCCGGTATGGCAGCCGATGCTGCCGGCAAAGGCAGGGTTGAGGTGCGGCAGGCCCTCCTTGGGGACATAGATGACGACGCAGGGGAAGTCCTGCAGATGGGCGGTGAGGGTGTAATCGAGATTGCGGATTTGATAGAGGTGGCCGTTGCGGGTGGCCTGGCCCCAAAGGGCCACGCCGCTGCAGGAGTATTCGCTGACCACCGGGATCATGTGCGCCTGCTGCAACAGGGCCAAAGCCAAGCCGCTCCCTTCGGCCAGGCCCCGCAACTCCTCCTTGAACCTCCAGCTCATGTACGGTTCCATTGTCCGCCAGGCCTCCTCCAACCGCCGCGCACTGAGCGCCTCCCCGCCCGCCTGATGCGCCGCGGCCAGAAAGACCGGGGCGAAGGCCTCGATTTCCGGCCGTGTCAACTTGCCCAGGGCCAATCCCATCTCGTAGGGCGTCCCCGACACGACCACGACGGGGAAATCATCCGGAGCCGTTCCCAAAGTGGTGCGGTAACCTTCTGCCCTGAGGCTGCCTGCCGCCGACAGCAGGAGAACCGGCGCCACGAGCCGTTTCAGGATGAATGATGAGAACATGGGTGTCCGAGACGAGGATGCTGGCATGATGTCAGGCATTTCAGGAACGCGATTAGCGCCGTAGTCGTAAATCAACTCTGTCTCTATGTAAAGCAGTTTCTATGCGCCCTGGCGGCCGGGTCAAGGCGTTGACAAAGCAGCCGCAACCGGACCCGTTCCCTCACGCGGCGCAGGGACTCTTGACGCTGTGTGTAGGAGACGAGCGTGAGGAGTCTCCTGTATCGCCAAATCCGGTTGCGAAAGCGCGCTTTTGGGCGAGATTATTTGCGCAGTTGTATTGAACTATGAAAGCACTTTTATTGTCCCTGTGCCTGGGGTGCAGCGGCACGGCCGCGGGGCTGGCCCAAGACAAGACTATGGACAACCCGGCCAATGCCACGGATACCGCCGTCCTCGGCGGGGGATGCTTCTGGTGCATGGAAGCAGTGTTTCAAATGCTGCCCGGCGTCAAGTCGGTCACCAGCGGTTATGCCGGGGGGACAAAGGAGAACCCGACTTACCAAGAGGTGTGTTCGGATCAGACGGGCCACGCCGAGGTGATCCAGGTGAAATTCGACCCGAGGGTGATTTCATACGAGAAGCTGCTCGAGACCTTCTGGCAGGTCCACGACCCCACCACCCTCAACCGCCAGGGTCCCGACTCCGGCACCCAATACCGCTCGATCATCCTCTACCGGAACGCGGCCCAAAAAGCGGCGGCGGAAAAATCCAAGGCCCTGGCCCAGGCCCGGTTTCATAACGGGATTGTGACGGAGATCGTGCCGCTGACCACTTTCTACAAGGCCGAGGGCTACCACCAGGACTTCTACCGGAATAACCCCTCCCATCCCTACTGCCGCGCGATCATCGAACCCAAGGTGGAGAAGATGGAGAAGAAACTCCACTCGCCCCAGCCTTGAGCGCGGAGTGCGGAGCGCGGAGTGGAATCGGCTCGGTAACCGGTCAGTGACGGCGCGGGAAGTGTCCGCTTGACCCGGAGGAGCTTTCGGGTTAGCGTGCGAGGCGATGGGTCTTCTTTCGATTTTCGCTGCTGCCTTTGCCGTCGCTGGAGACCAAGCGCGGTTGCGACTGCTCACGTTGGGACTGGTGGCGCTGTTTGCGGGAACCCGGGTCGGGCCGGGGGCGAGGGCGGCTACGCCCGCGCAGGTCTATAGCGATGGCGACCCGCTGGCCGAGGAGCAGTACATGCTCCAACTGGTCAATCGCGCACGGGCGAATCCGGCGGCAGAGGCAGCGCTCTACGGCATCGACCTCAACGAGGGCCTCTCGCCGGGCACCATTACGACCAATGCGAAGCCGCCGCTGGCGTTCAATCTCCATCTGCTGGCCTCAGCGCGGGGCCACTCGCTCTGGATGCTAACCAATGGAGTCTTTTCGCATTACGAGACCAACAGCCTCGGCAGCGTCCTTGACCCGGGGGATCGGATGGCGGCAGCGGGCTACATTTTCAGCGGGGCGTCGGCCGGGGGCGAGAACATCGCATGGGATGGCACCACCGGCCCGCCCCCGTCGGTGGCGCCGACGGTCGAGTCGGAAGAAGAGGACCTGTTCGTCGACTCGTCCGAGCCGAGCCGGGGCCACCGGCTGAACATACTGGACGCGACCTTCCTCGAGATAGGCATCGGCGTCGAGACGGGTGTGTTTGCGCAGGAGGGGGTGGACTATAACGCAGTGATGACAACGCAGGATTTCGCCGAGTCCGAGGCGTCGCCCGGCCCGTTTCTGGTGGGGGTGGTCTATCGCGACAACGACCGCACCGGGTTCTACGGCGTTGGGGAAGGCAGCGCGGGGGTCACGGTCACGCCGGCCGGCGGAACCTATTATGCCGTCACGTCAACGTCCGGCGGATACGCCATCCCGCTCACGGACCTGAGCGGGACGCTGCTGGTAACGTTTTCGGGCGGCCCGTTGACTGTGCCAATAACCAAGTTGGTGACGCTGGCCGGTGTGAACGTGAGCCTGGATTTCGAGCTGAATGAGGATTCGGCGCCGGTGACGTTCGTGAATGGCTCGGCGCGATTCGCCAACCAGGGACAGTTCGGTTTCGACGTGCAAGGCCCGGCAAGCGCAACGGTGATCGTTCAGGCATCACCGGACCTGACGACCTGGACGACGATTGGACAAGTGACGCTGGTTGGCGGGAGCGGCCATTTCACGGACACCCCGCCAAGCCGCACGGCGCGGCGGTTTTACAGGGTCGTGGGGCAGTGATGCGCAGGGGCCTGGGGCAGCCCCCCGGCGCACTCAGCGCCCCTCGTCGGTGTCAGGCCAAGACCGACCTGCCGTTACGACCTGAAAGAACGGCGGCCCTTTCAGGACCGCCGTTGGGAGAGCCTGAGGGGTCTCAGATGCCTTTGCCGATCATGTACTTCACCAGGTCGGCAACGCGGCAGCTATAGCCCCACTCGTTGTCGTACCAACTCACGAGCTTGAAAAACCGCTTGTTCAACTCGATGCCGGAGCCCTGGTCGAAGATCGAGGAGGCCTGGCAATGGATAAAGTCAGTGCTGACCACTTCGTCTTCGGTATAATCCAGGATGCCCTTGAGATAGGTCTGGCTGGCCTTTTTCATGGCGGCGCTGATCTCGGCGTAGCTGGTTTCTTTGACCGTGCGCACGGTCAGGTCAACTATCGAAACGGTCTGGGTGGGAACACGGAAGGCCATGCCGGTGAGTTTGCCTTTGACTTCCGGCAGGACCAGGCCGACGGCCTTGGCGGCGCCGGTGGTCGAGGGGATGAGGTTCACGGCGGCCGTGCGCCCGCCTTTCCAGTCCTTCTTGCTCGGACCGTCGACGGTCTTCTGGGTGGCGGTGTAGGAGTGGATCGTGGTCATCAACCCCTCTTCGACCCCAAAGCCTTCCTTGAGCAGGACATAGACCACCGGGGCCAGGCAGTTGGTCGTGCAGGAGGCGTTCGAGACGATATTGTGCTGGGCCGGGTCGTATTTGCCCTCGTTAACGCCCATGACCAGTGTGGGGCAATCGCCCTTGGCCGGGGCCGAGATCAGCACCTTGCGCGCGCCGGCAGCCAGGTGGCCCTTGGCCTTCTCGATATCCGTAAAGAGACCGGTCGATTCGATGACCATCTGCACCCCCAATTGCTTCCAGGGCAACTGCGAGGGGTCTTTGGCGCTGACCACCAGCATCTTCTGGCCGTTGACGACCAGCACGTCCTCCTCCGTCTTGTCGGGAGACGACTTCTCGGAGTCGACGGCGCCCCGAAATCGGCCCTGGGCGGAATCGTACTTGAGAAGATAAGCCAGGTTGTCAGCCGGCACGATATCGCCCACGGCAACGACTTGCACATCTTTACCTACCAAACCTTGCTCGACCATCGCCCGGAATACCAGGCGGCCAATGCGGCCGAACCCATTAATTGCGACTTTTACTGCCATAATTCAATTTCGATTCAGTTCACTTCATTTTCAAACCGAGTTTGACCGTGCATCTTAATGCTGGAAACGGCCCGGTCAACGAAGAAAGACTACTTCTGCAACCATTTCATGGAGGCCCGCCTGAGTTGGCGCTCGGCCTCGCGCTGCTTGAGGTCCTCGCGCTTGTCGAATTGGGCCTTGCCTTTGCCGAGGGCCAGAGCGACTTTGACTTTGCCGCTCTTCCAATAGAAGGCCAGGGGAAACAGGGCGTTGCCTTTGACTGCGGCCAGGGCGGAGAGCTTTCGGATTTCGGCTTTGTGGAGCAAGAGCTTGCGCGGGGCCTCGGGTTGGTGGTTGAAGCGGTTGCCGCAGCAGTACTCGTCAATGTGGGCATTGTAGAGATGGACCTCGTCGTTCTCCACCCGGGCAAAGGCGCCGCCGATCTGGCCTTGGCCGGCGCGGAGGGCTTTGACCTCGGTGCCGTGGAGGACGATCCCGGCCTCGAAGGTCTCCAGGATATGGAAATCGCGCCGGGCTTTGGAGTTGGTCAAGATGTCTGGCATATACCCGGGCGGCGCGACTGCGGCACAAGCAGTGTGCAGGTCCCGGATGGCGGGAGGGCCCGCCCAAGCCCCGGAACCGCCGCGCTAATGCTTTCTGCGCTTCTTGCCCGGCGGCGGGGCCAAATCCGAGGCCTCCGGCATATCGAACCCCATCTTGTCTTCGATGATCTCACGCAGGGCCAAATCGGCAGCGCCCAGGTTGCCAGGGTCCGACACCAACGGGCGGCTCCTGGGGCCGGCCCCGGAGTTGAGTTGGCGGACACGGCGTGAGATCAGATTGACCAGAATGTTGGGGTTGCCAACTTTCTCGAGCGCTCTTTTTGCAAGTTCAGAGTTCAAAGCCTTTTCCCCAGGTCGTCAAGACCGGGCCGGACAAGTTGCCGGCGCGCTCTCACTTTTCCTTGATGTGCAACGTGTATTCGGGGGATTCGATGCTGTCGTGCTTGGGTTTGCCGAAGGCATTATAGTCAAAGTCAAACTTATAGTGGTAGCGGACCACATCCGCTCCGGGCGGCACAGGGACATAACCTTCCCAGCGGTTGGTCATGAGGGGGGTGGGATTCATGGGATAGGACTCAGTGCCGACAATGATCCTGGGGCGAATGCTGTTCCAGCGGATGTCCTCTCGGGAACTGTCCAGGGAGGTCTCGACCGGATATTGATTGGCTGCATTACGCTCCCGAATCTGAGGATCCAGGTTGGTAAAGGAGCTGGCGCAACCCGCTAACACCAGTGCCAGAAGCACAACGGGCAAGAATATCTTCAAGGTTCGCATAGATTTATAAGGTGGCAAATCACCCGCCGATTGTAAAGCTGGATTTTTGGGCTGTTTTTTGGGGCGATATCCAGATGCGCCCCGGGTTATGTTCATGACCGCTAAGCGCCGACCTGTTTCTTGATGGCCTCGGCGATCTGCTTTGACCAACGCGCGAGGGCGGCGGGGTCGCGGCCTTCCAGGAGCAGGCGGGCCTTGGGCTCGGTGCCGGAGTAGCGCAGGAGGATGCGCCCGCCCTGGGTCTTCAACTCGGCTTCGGCGCCGGCGAGGAGTTCGGAGACCGAGTTCAACTCCTGGAACGGGCGTTTTTCCCGGACGAGAATATTGGTCAGGAGTTGGGGAAAGCGGGTCCAGCACTGGGCCATGCGAGAGAGGGGGGCGCCCTTGGTCTTCATGATGCGCAGCACCTGGAGGGCGGCCACCAGGCCGTCGCCGGTGGTGCTGTGGTCGCGGAAGATGATGTGGCCGCTCTGTTCGCCGCCGAGGTTGCAGCCGCTGCGCAGCATTTCGTCGATGACGCTTTTGTCGCCCACCGGGGTGCGGACAAGGCGTCCGCCGGCGGCCTGGATGGCGGCGTCCAGGCCGGCGTTGCTCATGACGGTGGCCACGAGTGTTTTTTCGTGGAGAGCGCCCTGGGCCAGCAGGTCCAGGGCGGCAATGGCCATGATATCGTCGCCATCGACGAGCTTGCCGGTTTCGTCGCACAACAGGACGCGGTCGGCATCGCCGTCATGGGCCAGGCCGACGTCGGCGCGGTGTTCCCAGACTTTCTTGCAAAGGAGGGCCGGGTGCATCGAGCCGCAGTCCTGGTTGATGTTCTTGCCGTCGGGGCGGTCGCCATAGACGATGACGTCGGCCCCCAATTCGCGCAGGACGCACGGGGTGGACTTGTAGGCGGCGCCGTGGGCGCAGTCCACGACGATGCGCAGTCCTTCAAGGATGAGGCCGCGCGGGAAGGAGGCCTTGGCGTGCTCGATGTAGCGGCCCAGGGCGTCGTCGATGCGGACGGCCTTGCCGATCTGGTCGGCGGTGGGGCGGATGTTTTCGATGTCGCCGCTGGAGACCATGTCCTCGATTTGAGACTCGATCTTGTCATCGAGCTTGTAACCGTCGGCGTGGAAGAATTTGATGCCGTTGTCGTCGTAGGGATTGTGTGAGGCGGTGATGACGATGCCGGCATCGGCGCGGAGGCTACGGGTGACATAAGCGACGCCGGGGGTGGGCAGCGGTCCGATAAACAGGACATCCACCCCCATGGAAAGGATGCCGGAGGAGAGGGCGTTCTCAAGCATGTAGCCGGACAGGCGGGTGTCTTTGCCCAGGACAATGCGGTGGCGAATCCGGTCGCGGGCCTGGACTTCCAGGGTTTTGAAGACATGGCCTGCCGCCCGGCCCAGCCTGAGGGCAGTTTCGGCGGTGACCGGCTCGATGTTGGCAGTTCCCCGCACGCCGTCCGTGCCGAAGATTCTCTTGGGTTTGCTCATGGGTTTAAGGATCTTTCGGGAATATGACCCGCGCCTCGGCGGGCACGACGCCGATATGAGTGACTCCTGCCGGAGTGGACACCTGGATGCGCTTGCGCATGTCGGTGGCGGATTCGATTCCGGTCAGGTCCACCTGCGCCCGGATGTCGTTGCTGTCCAGGGCGGCCAGGGTCTTGGGGTCGCCTTGCACGGTGACGGCGACGGTTTCGGGCAGGACCTTGAAACGGCGCACGTCGGCGGCGGAAGAGACGACGAGGACGGGCAGGTTGTAGAAGGTGCGGACATCGGTGGCCATCGCCAGGGAGGGCAGGGAAGGGACCTCGTTCTTAATGGCCACGAAGGAAATGGTGCAGTAGATCAGTATAGCCAGCAGGAGTGAGAAGAGCTTGAGCCCGAGGTCTTTGAGAAAGAGGTTGCGGAGCAAGGGGATCATTTCGCCAGGCCCGTTGTGGTGGTGGCGGCCTCGCTCGGTCGGGCGGGAGGGGCGTCAGCCTGTGCCGCATGGATTGGGGCCGGTTTCACCCTTTCAGTGGTCCAGGACCGGACCCAGCCGATCCAGGTGCGCGAGGGGGCGGGGGTTACGAATAGCGAGGTCAGAAAGGCCCGGAGTTCCTCGAGGGTGACGTTGCGGACCAAGCGGCCCTTTAGGGCGTAAGAAATGGCGCCGGTCTCTTCGGAGACGACCACCACGGCGGCATCAGTTTCTTCGCTCAGCCCGATGGCCGCGCGGTGCCGGGTGCCCAGGGACGGGTTCAAATCCCGGCGTTGGGTCAGCGGGAAGATGCACGCCGCAAAGGCAATCCGGTCGCCCCGGATGATGACGCCGCCGTCGTGGACGGCGTTGTTGGGGAAGAAGATCGTCTCGAGCATCTCGGGGGTGGCCACGCAGTCGACTATGATCCCCGATTCGACGGCTTGCTGGAGGTGAATGGTTCGTTCGACGGCGATGAGCGCGCCGATGCGCACGTCGGCCAGGCGTTCGACGGTCTGGACAATGACCTCGATATTCTCGCGTTGCTCGCGCACGGTGGCCAGGAGCGGCAGGTTGCCCAGCTCCGCCAACATCCGCCGCAGTTCAGGCTGAAAGATCACCAGCACCGCCAGGAGGAAGAAGGCGTAGAAGGCCCCCAGCAGGTACTGCAGCACTTTGAGCTTGAGCAGAAAGGTTGTCAGGACCAGGGCCAGCAGGACGACCAGGAAACCGGCCACCACCGGAGCGCCGCGCGTCCCGCGCACAAACCGCAAGGCGCTGTAAATGCCCGCGGTCAGGATGAGGATTTCCACCGGCGTGCGCCAGACGTCGACGGCCTGGGCGCAGAAGCCGATCAAGGTATGCCAAAGGTTGTACACGAAAGCCGATCTTATGCGTTTGTTCTTTTTGCCAGGATGGCTTCAGCCATGCGGATTGCCTGCACGGTTTGGCCCACGTCATGCGCGCGGATGATCTGCGCTCCGGCCTCGACCGCCAGACAGGCGCACGCCAGCCCCGCCGGCGTCCGCGCCGCCGGCCCGCTCCCGAGGAGCTTGGCCATAAACGACTTGCGGGAGGCCCCGACCAACAACGGCCGCCCGAGCCTTGCCAGTTTCGGCAACGCACCCAGCAACTCCAGGTTGTGCTCGAGCGTCTTGCCGAAGCCAATCCCGGGGTCGAGTATAACCTGCTCGGGCCGCACTCCGCAATCGTTCAATCGCTTGAGGCGCTCAAAAAAGAACGCGGTGACTTCCCGGACCACGTCCCGATAGACCGGGTTGAGCTGCATGGTTTGCGGAGTGCCCTGCATGTGGAGGCACACGTAACCGGCCCCGGTCTCGGCTACCAGGCGCCACATCGTTTCTTCGTTTCGATTGGCCGCCACATCGTTGACCAGGCTGGCCCCGGCCGCAAGGGCGGCCCGGGCCACTGCCGGTTTCATCGTGTCGATCGAGATCGGCACCTGGACGCGCTCGGCCAGTGGAGCCAGGACGGGCATCACCCGCCGCAACTCTTCCTCCTGGCTCACCGGCACGGCGCCAGGATGGGTCGATTCTCCGCCGATATCGAGGATAGCCGCTCCCTCCTCGACCAAGCGCAATGCGTGAGCAACCGCCGCCGAGGCGTCCGGAAATCTCCCGCCGTCCGAGAACGAGTCGGGTGTCACATTCACTATGCCCATCACCAGCGCCGGGCGCGGGAACCGGTACTCGAATTTTCCAGCCCGCAGCTTCATTGA
>Ga0181536_10006961_pt1 | contig 11226 bp, 7 predicted proteins | sample PEATcosm2014_Bin_41_FD_121105 | JGI IMG/M metagenome (GOLD analysis project Ga0181536, IMG submission 121105) | Peatland microbial communities from MTU Mesocosm Facility, Houghton, MI, USA - PEATcosm2014_Bin17_60_metaG | ecosystem: Environmental > Terrestrial > Soil > Wetlands > Peat | place...
CCGAGTTCAAGATTCAGACATCCCTCTTCGACGCAGGCTATGGCCGCAACCCGGGAGCCAATGTCAATGTGATCACGAAGTCCGGTACTAATGAGTTTCACGGAACGATGTTTGAGTTTTTCCGCAACACCGACCTCAACGCAAACGACTTCTTTCGCAACCGCTCGGGCGGATCGATTCTGGTCCTGAACCAAAACCAGTATGGCGGCGTCCTCGGCGGACCGGTCAAGAAGGACAAACTCTTCTTTTTCGGCTCCTGGCAGGGAACCAAACAAGTTAACGGTGCGGCCTCTTCGGGTTATGCATCCGGTATCGTTCTGCCCGCCATACCCACGGGCGACCGCACTACCCCCCAGTTCCAGGCAGCCCTGGGCGCGGCTTTCTGCAACGCCCCGACCTTCGCCGGCGGTACGCAGATAGCCTGCGACGGGTCCAACATCAATCCCGTGACCCTCAACCTTCTGCGCGTCAAGAACGCCGATGGCAGCTATTTTGTGCCTGGTTCCCCCACCGGCGCGATCCAGACGGGCGTCGTCTACAGCGATCCGGCCACCGACAAAGAAAATCAGTTCATGGGTAATGCCGATTACATTTTGAATTCCAAGAACACGATCGCCAGCCGGTTCTATGCTTCCACCGAACCCCAGGCTCTCAGCTTCACCGCCAGCGGGCCACCCGACGCTCCTGGCACCGACCTTTTCCGCTACTACAATCTTGTCCTGAAGGACACGAGCATCCTGACCACCAGCCTCGTTAACGAAGCGCGGGCGTCGTTGCAGCGCAATATCTCCAACGCCAATGCGGATGTAGCGGTGACGGCGGCACAAATCGGCATGACCCCGGTGAATCCGGGCGCGCCGGCGGGCGCCACGGTCAGCATGATACCGGGAATGAATATTACCGGAGCGTACAGCCTGGGCGGCAGTATATTCGCCACCGAAATTAACCATACGAACTCCTATCAGTTGTCCGACCAGATTTCCTGGACACACGGGAAACACAACGTACGCGCCGGTGGTGAAATCGAAAAAGACCAGTGGAACTGGCTCTATGCCGGTCTGGGACGCGGCACTCTGACGTTTCAGACGTTCTCCGATTTTCTGCTCGGCGAATCCGCCGCGCAGAACGGCTCTCCGGCAGGGTACAGCAACGTCTACAGCAGTTCAACCGCTGTCCGGACCGCGCCCAACGGCATCATTCACGCCTATCGCGAATCGGCTGGCAACTTCTTCGTCCAGGACGACTACAAGGTCACCCGGAAATTGACCCTGAATCTCGGCGTGCGCTGGGAATATGTCCCGCTCATGTCGGACAAATATGGGGCGTTCACGAATCTCTGGACCTCCCAGATCCTTTCGGTTCCGGTTCCGGGAAGCACTGCGGCTACGGGGACGCGGGCTGGTTGGGTCGTTCCCTCCAACTATCAGGCGAATGTCTGGGGGACCCTCCCGGCCGGGGTGTTTGAGGCGTCCACCGAAACCGGGACTCTCGGCCCGGCGCCTCGCGATAAATTTGCGCCGCGATTCGGGTTTGCCTATAAGCCACTGGACAACAAAAACTTCGTTGTGCGCGGCGGATACGGCTTCTTTTATGACCGTGTGCCTGGAAACAGCCTCATCCACGCCTCGGAGCAAAGCCCGCCCTACGCTGAAACCCTGGACGCGTCGGGTGTGACCAACGGCTTCTCCACAATGGCGGTTCCGTACAGTTCCACGCCTCTCGATTACTACCCCGTGCGTTACGCCAATTTTTCACCGTCGGCGACGGGAACCGCGATCAGCTCGGCTCTCTCCAATCCGATTACATCCGAGTTCTACGCAGTGCCGCTGACTTATCAGTACAATTTGACGATCCAGTACGAGTTTCTGCCGCGGTGGGTGCTCGAAGTGGGTTATGTTGGTTCCCACGCGATTAACCAGTCGGACAGCGTAGTGCTCAATCAGGCTCTGCTGGCCAGCCCCGCGACTCCGATCAACGGTCTCACGACCAACACCACGCAGAACGCCCAGCTTCGCGTTCCTTATCTGGGCTTCGCCCCCAACGGGCTGTCGCAGGCTTCCACGACGGGTCAAAATAAATTCAACAGCGTTCAGGCGACACTGCGCAAGCAGCTTTCCTATGGCCTGACCTTCTCCGCCGCTTACACCTACGCCCGAGATTTCATGACGCCGGCCGGCACCAACGATGCAAATAATTTTTTGCAGCAATATGGCCTGAGCACGGGTTACCGCCCGCAGCGTCTGGTGATCAGTTATACCTGGACCGTTCCTTCCGGCAACCTGAAGGGTTTCGCCGGGAAGCTGGCAAGCGGATGGAATGTATCCGGGTTAACGACCATCCAGGACGGAACCCCGATGACGGTCACCGACGCGAGGGGTGGCTCTATTTTCGGTAACGCGGAGGGTTCGCGCGCGCAACTCGCCCCGACCATTACCAGTTATTCCCAGATCGTCTCGCCGGGTGGCGTCGAGGCCCGGTTGGGCGGCGCCAGCGGCGGGCCCGGATACTTTACCGCCGGTTCGTTTGTCACGCCTCCAACTCTTGCCGGCACGAATGGCACCCTTTACGGCGATGCCGGAATTGGGTACATTCTCGGCCCAGGACAGTTCAATTTCGATGTGACGGCGGCAAAGACGACGAGGGTAGGAGGAATTCACGAGAATGCAGCCCTGCAGTTCCGGGCTGAATTCTTCAACTTCTTCAACCACCCGCAGTTCAGTAATCCGGCGCTGGCCGCCAACGCTGCGACTTTGGGTCAAATTACCAGCGCATCGGTCAATCCCCGGCTTGTTCAGCTGGCATTGAAATATATCTTCTGAACAAATGTCCTGATCGTTTGCAGTGCACGCCCGCGCCCTGTAGAATGTGCAACGGCATGCAATTGAATCTCAGACTCGCCGCGGTGACCCTGTTCACCGCGGCGCTTTTTTCCTGTGCGCCCGGCTTCGCGCAGGCGCCCGCCGCGTTCAAAGTTCGTCTCTCCCCCGTCGCCATGGACATCGCCATGCGCGCCAACATCGCCGGATCGGGCACTGCAACAGCCACCCTGCAGGGCACGAAGCTCACCATCGCCGGCTCGTTCGACGGACTGAAGTCGCCCGCGACCATCGCGCAGATTCACCGCGGCGTCGCCACCGGCGTTCGCGGACCCGCCATTCTCGATCTGACCGTTTCCAAAGCTGCCAGCGGAATGATCACCGGTTCCCTCGACCTCACCGCGGAACAGGTTCAGAGTCTCCGCAAAGGCCAGCTCTACATTCAGATTCACAGCGAAAAAGCTCCGGACGGGAACCTTTGGGGCTGGCTGCTGCCGTAAGGAGAAATTCCATGTTGAAGCGATTCCCGATCATACTCTTTGTAACGGCGCTGGTGCCCGCTCAGCAGCGGCCCGCCGCCGGACCGTTCACGGCCGATCAGGCCGCCCAGGGCAGCACCTCATATCAGACGAACTGCGCCGTATGCCATCTGGCTAATCTGGCGGGCCGCAACGAAGCGCCCCAGCTTGCCGGCTCCAGTTTCATGAATGTATGGGCCACGAGATCCACGCGCGATCTCATTTCTTACATCCAGGCGGCCATGCCTCCGAACAGTCCCGGAAGTCTGGGCGATACGGCCTATGTGAACATTGCCGCGTTCATCCTCCAGTCGAACGGCAGCACGGCGGGCACGCAGGCATTGACGGCGGCGTCTAATGTCACCATCGGCTCGACGGCCACGGGACAGGTCAATCTCGCGGCCGGTGCGGCTCCCGCAGGCGGACGCGGCGGGCGCGGCGCGGCTCCCGCGAAACCGAGAGGCCTCACCGTCGAAGGTGAGGTAAAGAACTACAAGCCGGTGACCGACGAGATGCTGCGCAATCCCGATCCCGGCGACTGGCTCATGATCCGGCGCAATTATCAGGCATGGAGCTACAGCCCGCTCAACCAGGTAACTGCCGCAAACGTGAAAAACCTCCAGCTGAGCTGGGTCTGGGCGATGAACGAAACGGGAGCCAACGAAACCACACCGATGGTTCACAACGGCGTTATGTTTCTGGCCAACACGAGTAACTACATCCAGGCTCTGAATGCGAAAACGGGCGAGCTGATCTGGGAGAACCAGGTCGGCCCCACGGTCGGCGTCGGCGGCACCGTGGCCATGCGCAACATCGCGCTGTATCAGGACAAAGTGATCGTCGCGACCACCGATGCGCGCATGGTTGCGCTCGACGCGCGCACTGGCAAACTCATCTGGGACACGCCGATTTCGACGAAGACCAAAGACTTCACCAACACCAGCGGCCCCATCGTCATCCACGGCAAAGTGATCCAGGGCCTCGCGGGCTGCACCATTTATCGCGAAGAGAACTGCTTCATCAGCGCCTACGATGCGAACACCGGAAAACAACTCTGGCGGCTTTCCACCATTGCGCGCGAAGGCGAACCCGGCGGCGATACCTGGGGCAAGCTCACGAACACATTCCGCGCCGGCGGCGATGCATGGATCACGGGCAGCTACGATCCCGACCTCGATATCACTTACTGGGGCGTGGCGCAGGCCAAGCCCTGGATGCGCGCCACGCGCGGCACAGGGGACAAGGCGCTCTTTTCAAGCTCCACGCTCGCCATCAAACCGGACGACGGCAAACTGGCCTGGTATTTCCAGCATGTTCCCGGCGAATCGCTCGATCTCGACGTCGTGTTTGAGCGCGTGCTGGTGGACAACGGCGGACAGAATCTGCTGTTCACGATCGGCAAGGACGGCATCCTCTGGAAACTCGACCGCAGGACGGGGAAGTATCTCGATTTGAAAGAGACCGTTTTCCAGAACGTCTTCGACAACATCGACCGCAAGACGGGCGAAGTGCATTACCGCAATGACATTGTCGAACAAACAACCAAAGAATGGGTGCAGGGCTGTCCCAGCACGGAAGGCGGCCACAACTGGCAGGCCATGAGCTATAACCCCGGCGCCAGCGAGCTCATTATTCCTCTGAGTCAGAGTTGTCTCGAAATGTTCGGCCGCGACCAGGACTTCACGGAGGGTTCAGGCGGCACCGCGGCCCAACGCCGCTTTTACGAAATGCCGGGTTCAAACGGCAACGTCGGAAAGCTGGCGGCGTATGACGTGAAGACGATGAAGGAGCTTTGGAAAATCGAGCAGCGCGCACCGTTCCTCACCGCCGTCTTATCCACTGCGGGAAACGTTGCGTTTGTCGGAGATCTGGACCGTACCTTCAAAGCTGTGGACGTAAAAACGGGCGCGATTTTATGGAAGACGAAGCTGGGCACGTCCGTGCAGGGATTCCCCGTATCGTTCACAGTTGACGGGAAGCAATACATTGCGGTCACGACAGGAAATGGCGGGGGAAGCCCGCGCCAAGTGCCTTCGACCATCGCTCCCGAGATCCATCCCCCGGAAAGCGGCAACGCTGTTTACGTCTTCGCCCTGCCCTGATGTGGGGCGGCCAATTCTGGCTGCAGCCTGCTTTCAGCAGGCTACACTCGACGCATGCTCCTGTGCCCGGTCCGCAATTGCCGCGCGCCGCTGAAACGCGAGGAAAAGCGGCTGCTGTGCGAGCACGGCCATTCCTTCGATATCGCGCGCAGCGGATACATCAACCTGCTGCAGCCGCAGGACCGCCGATCCAGCAGGCCGGGTGACTCGGCAGGCGCCGTTGCCGGGCGGCGGCGTTTGCACGATCGCGGCGTCACCGCGCCGCTGCTCAACGCCATCGCCGGTCTCATGCTCCCGTCGCAGGAGGATGTCGTTCTGGATGCCGGCTGCGGGGACGGTTTCTACCTCGGCGCGCTGGCTCGGCAGACCGGGTTCAGCGCCCATGGCGTCGACATCTCGGTTCCGGCCATTCAGGCCGCGGCGCGGCGCTACTCAGGATGCCAGTGGATCGTAGCCAATGCCGATCGCTTCGTGCCCTTCGCCGACCGCTCGTTCTCGCTCGTCATGTCGGTCACGTCGCGGATGAATGCGGGCGAATTCCGGCGGGTACTGCGCGACGACGGCCGCTTCCTCCTCGCCCTTCCCGCTCCGGACGATCTCGTCGAGCTGCGCGGGCCGGGCCGCGACCGCACCGCTCAGGCCGTCGAGACCTTCGCGCGTGGCTTCAGGCTTGTCGACCGGCGCTGCGTCACCACCGCGGCGGACCTCGACGCTGCCGCCGTTCACGACGTATTGCTCTCGATCTATCGGCCCATGCGGTCCCAACCGCCCCAGGCCATGCGTCTGACCTTCAGTCTCGATCTGCTGTTGTTTCGAGCCAATTAGCTCCTTCCCCAAAGTTCGCGGGCGGCGAACCGGCGTGTGATCTTTGCGCAAACCTCTGTTAGACTAACCACGGCCTTCGAAAAGGCACATGATGAAGCGCGGACGTTACCGGCTGCCCGCACCGAGCGCTTGTGCGCTCATCCTGTTGTCCTGTATTTCGGCGTGCGCGCCCGCGCCGCAGCCGAAAACAGCCCGCCGTTCGTTGTCTGTCTGGCTTGTGGCGGCGCAGGTACCGGCGTTCAGCAGCGGACTCGCGCGAGCATTCTCCGCCGCTATTCCGGATCTCGACGTCCGCTTCGTTGAAAGAGAGCGTGGCATGGATTACGCCAGGGCTTTGCAGGCGGGCGACGCGGATATTGCTTTTCTTTTTGCCGATATCGCGTATCTGGCATTCATGGGCGAGATCGACGGTAAGCGTTACGATCATTTGCGCGGCGTGGCCGTCCTCGATCCCTCTCCCGTCTACCTGATCGTTCGCGGCGGATCGGCGATTCATTCGGTCGAGGATCTCCGTGGCCAGCGTGTAAACATCGGCGCCCTGGGAAGCAGCACGGCCCTCATCGGGGACACCGTGCTCAATGCTCTGGATATCCCGGTTCAAAAATCGCACGAAGCATTCCCCGAGGCCGAGGCCATGCTTGCGAACAGCACCCTCGACGCCACATTTGTGATTGGAAATTTTCCGGCGGATCGCTTCGATACGGCGCTGAGCCACGGCGCCCGCATCCTTTCCCTGTCGCAGTCCAATGTGGAGCGGCTGCGCCGGCGTCACCCCTTCGTACGCGCCATGGTCCTTCCGCGAGGCGCGGCCGGCGATGCGCCCGTGCTGACCATTGCGCTCGACAGACTCATGGTGTGCCGCAGCGGACTGGACGCCGATCTCGTATACGGAATCACCCGGGCGTTCTTCGCATCGCTGCCCGATTTGTCCGCGGCTTATGCGCCGCTGCGGCAGATGAACGCCGAAGATGCCCCGGCGACGCCCATTCCTCTGCACGAAGGCGCAGCTCGGTATTACCGCGAGCAGGCCACGCTGTGATTCTCCGGAGATGATGTGATCCCGTTCGAAAAGTTACTGCTCCAGCGTCCAGTCGTGCGGGCGTTCGCTGCCGCGGCGTGCCTCTCCATCGTATTGCTCGCGTGGGTGGGCTACGTCGCCGTGCGCGAGTGGCAGAACAGTGTCATGCTGCTTGGCGGCCGTCAGGCGGAGGATGCCGCCGACCGGTTTTTCACTGAGTTGACCCGCGACATGCAGGCTGTACAGCGCCAGGTGCTCCAGTCTCCCGCGCTTGACGCGTTTGCGTCCGTCGGGCCTCCGCTGGACCCCTCCTATGAGGCGGTGAATCTCGTGGCCAGCGCATTTGCCCGGTATTCTTATCCGGAATCGTTTTTTTTCTGGTCGCGCGCGCCGGTAACCACGCCCACGGCGTTCTTCTACCGTCGCGACCGCCGTCCGCCCTGGAGCAGCGGCGCGGATGATCCGGGGCGATTCCCGGTCGTCATCGACGAGCGGTCGCCGATCGGCGGGAGCGTACTCGGACTGATCCAGCGCGATGCCGGTCAGGGCCGCCCGTTCGTGGTGCTTGAGACGACCCTGAACGGCATACCTTATCAGGTGGTGGCGCGGCTGCTCTACCGCGATGCCTTCCGCCAGAACATCGATACGGTTTTTGGATTCATGGTGAACCTGACGTGGGCTCGGGACCATTATTTTGCCGGACTCCTTCAGCAGACCCTGTCGGCAGACAGCTCGCGACGCGCGGTGGTCCTGTCGATTCTCGACGATCAGGGCCAAAAGGTGGCGGAGACCGGCGCTGTCAAGGGCGCCGGCGCCGCATCCCCCGCCAGGCGCACCTTCCGCCCCATGTTCTTCAATCCTCTTCTTGTAGCCGCGGAGCCGCCTTCGGCGCAGCAGCGCCGCTGGTGGACGATCGAGGCCGTCACTCGCGGCGATTCGTCTCTGCTTGCCGCTGCCGCGGCCGCGAATCGCATGCTGATCCTTCAGATTGTCGCAGCGGTCATGCTCGCCGCCGGCATTATCCTCAGTCTGCGCGCCGCTCGCGCCGGTCTGCGGCTTTCCGAGCTGCGTTCCGATTTCGTGGCCAGCGTGACGCACGAGTTCAAGACGCCGATCGCCACCATCCGCGCCGCGGGCGAAACGCTGGCCGCGGGCCGGCTCGACGGCGCCGCGGCGCGCCAGGATTACGCCCGCTATATCGTGCAGGAGGCCCGGCGCCTCACGCGGCTGGTTGACAACCTGCTGGCGTTTTCACGTCTCACCGATTCGGTTGAAGTCAAGCATCCGATCGAGCCCGTCGCTCTCGCCGACGTTGTAGCGGATACAATCGAACGTTTCTCCGTGCAATTGACGGGCGGGGATTTTCAGGTGGAGGTATCGGTGCCCGGCACGCTGCCACTCGTTTCCGGCGATCCCGGCGCCATCGCGCTTATGCTGGACAACCTCGTCGACAACGCGATTCGCCATTCGCGCAACCAGCACCGCCTCTCCATCCGCGCGAAGGCGGATGCCCGCACGGTCTTCCTTGAGGTAGCCGACGGCGGCGGCGGCATTCCCGAGGATGAGATAAAGCACGTGACGAAGAGGTTTTTCCGGGGGCGCCACGCGGGCCATGGCGGTACCGGGCTGGGACTTGCCATCGCCGCGCGAATTGTGGCCGAACATGGCGGTGCTCTCGAGGTCGTCAGCGAAGCCGGAGTTGGCACCACGGTCCGTGTCACCCTGCCAGTGCTGAACGGGCATAGAGCGCAAACGGCGCAGGCGCGCGCCGGCGCGGAGCATAAAGGTTGAGCAACCGCATTCTCGTAGTGGAAGACGACCGGCTGCTGGCCAAGGTATTGTGCGACAACCTGTCGCTCGATGGGTTCGACGTGAAACGCGCCGCCGACGCCCGGTCGGCAGTGAACATCGTCCGGGATTTTGTGCCCGATCTGATCCTGCTCGACGTCATGCTGCCGGATCGTTCCGGCTTCGAGGTGTTTGACACGCTCCATCAGGGCGGGCGCACGCCGGTCATTTTTCTGAGCGCTCGCGGCACGACCGCGGACAAGCTCCGGGGATTGCGGCTGGGCGCCGACGACTATGTGACGAAGCCCTTCGAGCTGCAGGAACTGCTGGCTCGCGTGCATGCCGTGCTGCGCAGGGCGCGCGTCGGCGCCGACCGGCTCACGCTCGGGGACGTCATCGTCGATTTCAAGTCCCAGACCGCGCATAAGGGCGCGCAACCGCTTCACCTCACGCACCGCGAGTTCGAAATCCTGCACTATCTGGCGGCGCGCGCGGGTCACGTGGTCTACCGCAATGAACTGCTCCGCGCGGTATGGGGCTATCCGGACAACTCCGCTTACACCCGCGCCGTCGACCATGCCATCGCCCGCCTCCGCAAAAAGATAGAGGCGGAGCCGGATGCGCCGCGCGTCATCCTCACCGTCCACGGCGACGGGTATTCGCTGACTCCGGGCGTCATATAAGCGACAAAATGCGACATCCGTTGCCGGAAACGCGCGTATATTTCGCTGTAGTCTGTAATAGTGTCGGCACGTCCACTTCGATCGAACAGAGAGGTAACCCTGCCATGACAGCGAAAATTTGGCTGGTCGCGATCCCGCTCGCAGCACTCGCCATCGCGGCCTCCGCCGAGTCCCAAAAGACAGTGCTGGACGGTGTCTATACAACCGCCCAGGCCGAGCGCGGCAAAGCTTCCTACAACTTGTTCTGCGCGGGGTGTCACAAGGAAGATCTCAGCGGTGGCGGAGACGACGCAGCGCGGGCGGCCGCCCTCAAAGGCGACAAAATTATCGTCCGTAAAGATCTCAATAATCTCTTCAGCTACATCCGGGACTGGATGCCTCAGGACGACCGCGGAAGCCTGAACGACCCCACCTGCATCGATATCGTGGCTTATATCCTGCAGCAGAATTCCTTCCCGAGCGGGGCCGAGGAACTCAAGGCCGATCACGAAGCTCTCAAGCAAATCCTGCTCGTGAAAAAGCCGCAGTAAGTAATCCCCGGCTGCCGCCAGGCCTTCTGCCAGCGCGACAAAATACGACACCCGCACCGCGGCGTCCCGCTTATACTTCGTTCCAAGCGCCGTTATCGTTTCCCCATGCGGCAAGCGCCGCGGGCGACCATCCCCTGTCGCCCGCGGCGCAAACTCGATTTCTTCCGTGCCGTTGCTTCAGACTGAAAAGTACTATTCAGTACAACAAGGGCCTGGCCGCCGCGACAAAATGCGACAGCACTGGACAGGATTTCCGCATATACTTCCAACTGGGCATTTCCCCCTGGGTCGGGCCGTTGAGACGTCAGGCAGGACAGGATTCAGAACTGGAAAAGGAGAACGCGATGTCGTTTTTGAAACAGTTATCAGTGCCGCGGCGGAGATTTCTGCAGGGCATGGGAGCCGCGGTAGCACTCCCGTTTTTGGATTCTATGGTGCCGGCCATGAAGGCGGATGCAGTGAAGCCCGTGCAGCGCTTTGGCGCGGTATTTACGCCGCTGGGCGCGCGGATGGACCACTGGACGCCTGCCGCCGGGGGAACCAGTTTCGAATTCACCGATCTCCTGAAGCCGGTCGAGGTGCATCGCAACGATCTGACGATCGTCTCCACTCTGTTCCGGCCGCCGCACGGGGCGCACTCGGGCAGCTCCACATGGCTGACGGCTTCGAATATCAAGGAAACCGAGGCGGAAGACGTCCGCGCCGGGGTATCGATCGATCAGGTCATTGCGAACAAGATCGGCGGCGACACGCAGTTCAAGTCCCTCGAAGTGGGTATTGAAGATCTGACCGGCTACATCGGCGCGTGCGATGTGGGATATAGCTGCACCTACATCAACACGCTGTCGTGGTCGACTCCCACGACGCCGCTGCCCATGGAAGTGAATCCGCGGCTGCTGTTCGAGCGGCTGTTTGGCGGCAGCGGGACCCTCGAAGAGCGGCAGGC
>Ga0181536_10006962_pt1 | contig 11226 bp, 7 predicted proteins | sample PEATcosm2014_Bin_41_FD_121105 | JGI IMG/M metagenome (GOLD analysis project Ga0181536, IMG submission 121105) | Peatland microbial communities from MTU Mesocosm Facility, Houghton, MI, USA - PEATcosm2014_Bin17_60_metaG | ecosystem: Environmental > Terrestrial > Soil > Wetlands > Peat | place...
TCCGCCCCACGCGATGCCCGCCGTGTACTGTGGGGAAGTTGGGTCCGTCGCACCGAATACGTGATGCGCCACCGCGACCGGGAAGTACAGCCACATGCAAAAGAGTCCCAGCCACGTGCAAATCTGTACCCAGGCCAGTTGCGCCATGGTTGCGGGCATCGCGCGAACTGACGCGATAATATCGCGCGCCCCCGCCAGTATCCCCCGCCCTTCTGACTTCATCTTCCGGAACGCTTCAAGATCCTCGGGCGGCCGCTCCTTGGTGCTCGCAACCGTCCACATCACCGCCGAGAAAAACACTACCGCGCCGATGTAGAACGAAAACCGCACCGTCAGAGGGATGGCGCCGCCGCCCGTGCCTTGCACGTGGCCCCCCAGCATCCACGGCAGCGACGACGCGATCACCGCGCCCAGCCCGATGAACAGGCTCTGCATGGCGAATCCCCGCGTACGCTGGGCTTCCGGTAGCAAATCGGCGACGAACGCGCGAAACGGTTCCATGCTGATGTTGATGGATGCGTCGAGAATCCACAACAAACCGGCCGCAATCCAAATGGACGGAGCGTTAGGCATCGCCACAAGAGCCAAAGAACTGAGCACCGCCCCCGTGAGAAAGTACGGGCGGCGGCGTCCTAGTTTTCCCCAAGTGTGGTCACTCAGATGGCCGATGATCGGCTGTACGATCAAACCTGTGAGCGGAGCAGCGAGCCAAAGCATCGGAATCTGATCGGGTTTGGCGCCAAGATATTCGTAGATGGCGCTCATGTTGGCCATTTGCAGGCCCCAGCCGAACTGGATGCCGAAAAACCCAAAGCACATGTTCCAGATCTGCCAGAAACTCGCCGGCGCCTGGGTCGCTTGCTTGGTCGGGTTCATCGCTGGTACGTCTCCGTGAGTTCTCGCAGCCGCCGGCTCAATTCCGGGGTGAGCGCTCCGCTCGAATAGCGCCAGCGCCAGTTGCCGCTCGGCGTCGCGGGGAGGTTCATGCGCGCTTCAGTTCCCAGGCCCAGAACATCTTGCAACGGGAAAACAACGGTATCGGCCACCGAAGCTATCAGCGCACGGATGAACGCCCAGTGGATCTCCTGCCCGCCTAAATTCAGATACCGGCTCGCGTACTCGCGTTCCTTGCGAATATCCTCCTCGGTGCGCGTGCTCTCGCCTTTGCCGCTGCTCGTCCACCATCCAACTGTGGTGTCGCAATCGTGCGTGCCGGTGTAGGCGACGCGCTCCCGCGGGTAGTTGTGCGGGCGAAAATCAGGCCCCTGCGGGTCGTTTCCGAACGCGAATTGCAGAATGCTCATGCCTGGAAAACCAAAACGCAGGCGAATTGATTCCACCTCAGGCGTGATGACTCCAAGGTTCTCTGCCACCAGCGGCAATTCCCCCAGCGCATCCACCGCCGCTGGCAGAAACTCGGCTCCCGGCCCTTTGACCCAGCGGCCGTTCACCGCTGTGGTCTCACCCGCCGGCACAGCCCAATAAGCCTCGAATCCCCGAAAGTGATCGAGTCGGATCAGGTCCACCGTCGTCAGCGTCGCCGCCAGCCGCTCGATCCACCAGCGGTACCCCGTGCGCGCCAGCACATCCCATCGGTACAGCGGATTGCCCCAAAGCTGACCGGTCGCGCTGAAGTAGTCCGGCGGCACTCCCGCCACGCCCGTGGGATGTCCGCTCTCATCCAACTCGAAATACTCCGGGTGGGCCCAGACATCGGCGCTATCGTGCGCCACGTAGATGGGGACGTCTCCCATCACGCGGATACCGCGGTCGCCACAATACTGCTTCAAGTTCCGCCACTCGTGAAAGAATTCGAATTGGTAATAGCGATAGAGATCGATCTCTCGCGAGAGGCGTTTCCGCGCTGCTTCGAGCGCCTCCGGGCGCCGTGAACGAACGCCAGCATCCCAGTGGGTCCAGATGAACTCTTGCCCGTGCTCGTGCTTGAGCGCCATGAAAAGCGAGTAGTCATCGAGCCATGCGCCCTGCTGTGCACAGAAAGCCTCAAACTGCGCCCGCGTTTCCCCGGCCGCCTGGCACAGGAATTCCCGCCCCGCGCACGCCAACAGCTTCATTTTCCAGGGGATGACCCATCCGTAATCGGCCTCATTTTCGGGAAAAGCCGGCGTGTCGCCGAGCGCTGCTCCCGGCAACAGGCCCTTCTCCACCAGCCGATCGAGACTAATGAGCAGAGGATTGCCCGCAAACGCAGAGAAGCATTGATAAGGCGAGTCCCCGTAGCCGGTTGGACCGAGCGGCAGCACCTGCCAAAGGCGCTGCCCGGCATCATTCAGGAAATCGGCAAAACGGTACGCTTCCGCGCCCATGTCGCCAATGCCAAAGCGCCCGGCGAGTGAGGTGGGGTGAAGGAGAATGCCACTGGACCGCGACTGGTGACGGGTTGAAGCAGGCGCCACCCCTGGAGACTACCACCTCCAGCAGCTCAATGGAATGTAAACTAGATTCCCGCGCTCTGAACCCGCGTTTTGAACTCGATCCGGGAGGGCAACTGAGCGAGGGTATCCTCGACTTCATTCAAAATCAATCGCACCGAATCTGCTCCAACTTCAATGATTTCCGGGGTCGCCAGCCGCTGGGCCGCTCTCGCGCACACGGCCTTGGCTTTCGAGCGGGCGTCGGTTGCATGCTGCAACTTGCCCAACGAATATGCGGTAGAAGAGAATTTTGCGAATATTAAGGCGGCCTTCAACTCACGTTCCGCGAGTTCAAGTTCTTCGAGAGAAGATTCGGAATCCAACTCTTCCGTGCCAGGATTATGCATATACGTCAATTTTACCGCCCGGCGGCCTCACAAAGCCAATCAGATAACCCCTATGTCGTCCCATCAATATGATACATAAGCACTTATCAGTGAGTACCAGCGGCACTAGCCATCCGGCTTTGGCGGTGATACGCCAGGAACGCGGCCGCCCCCTCCGGTTTCATATACCGCTGTAGTACGGCCGGGTCTGTCTCGCGAAGATCCACCAGCACCAACCCGTCCAGCGCTTCTGAGAAATCCGGATCGACGTTGAAACCAAGCAACTTTCCCCCCAGCTTCATGTACTGCTTGAGCAGAATCGGCAAACCCTTGCCGTCCGACTCCATGTCGGAGATCGGCACCGATAGCGAATCCAGGTCTGGCAACAGGCTACTGATCACGCGAGCGTCCAGATCCCGGTCGAGCGGCGGTCGAAACGGGCGCCGGGGCCGGATCAGCGCCGCCAGGTCCTCATCCCGCAGATGCCGTTCGAGAAAGTGCGCCAGCAGCCGGCGCGATGCCGGGTTGTAATCGTTGCTGATGCTTACCGCTCCAAACAGGATCGGAGTCTCGGGGTTCCTGGCCACAAAAGCGCCCAGCCCCTTCCACAGCAGAAACAGCGGTGGATGCTGCCGTTGATACTCCGGCCGGATGAACGAACGCCCCAGCTCGAGTGAGTTGCCGATCCGGTAAAAGAACCTCGGATCGTAGTGAAACAACGTGCTGGTGTAGAGCCCCTTCGGCCCCCACTGCCCCAGAATCTCTTGCGTCCTGCCAACCCTGTACGCACCAACCAGTTCCTGCTTCGCTTTGTTCCAAACAAACAAGTGCAAGTAGTACGAGTCGAAGGGATCCAAATCGCTACTTTTGCCCGTGCCCTCACCCACCTGGCGAAACGCGATCTCTCGCAAACGCCCCAGTTCCGGCAGCACATAGGGCAGTTGATCAGCCGCCGCGAGGTACACCGCATACTCGTTCGAATCCGCAACACACTGCTCGGCGTCGAGGTGCTGTATATCGTCAACCAGCGCTTCCCGAGGCGTTTCCTGAGCAATCGGGTCCAGCGGTTTCTTGGGTACCACGGAACGGATCATGCGTGGCACCAGGCGCATGTCGGGCTCCCCGCGCCGCGCCAGCAAGTAAGTCCTCCACCGCAGATAAGATGTCGCGTCCTTGTCGCCTGGGATGTCTGCAATTGCCTTATGTGGAATGACGGTCCCGACCCGCACTTCCACGCTCTTGCCCATCTTGTTCAACAGTTCCATGGGCAACCGGATTGTCCGCAAGCGCGGGTGGAACATGCCGAGCAGGTGAAACGGAATGCTGTTGCTTCCCTTGAAGAACACCGGAACCACCGCGGCGCCGGTCATGCGCGCGAGGCGCGAAACCGTGTCGTTCCACTCCGGGTCGGCCACTTCCCCGTGCAATTTCCAATGTGAAACCTCGCCCGCCGGAAAGATGACAACCAGCCCGCCCGACTTCAGCCATTGGATCGACTTCCGCAGCGCCCGGCTGTTGATCGCGGCCGATCCCGGCCCTTGAAACGGATCGACAAAAATGCACTGGCTGTCGGCTTCCGGCAGACCCGCCAGAAGGTAGTTCGCCATGATCTTCACGTCCGTCCGCAGGCGCGGCAGCATCGTGCCCAGAATCGCCCCTTCCAGCAAGCCAAACGGATGGTTCGCCACCACCACCACCGGCCCGGTTTTCGGAATTCCGGCCAGATCCTCAGCCTCCACTTCGTAGCTGATCTGCAGCTCGTTCAGGAGATTCTCAAGGATCGGCCGCCCCTCGGGTTTCCTGACCTTCTGATACAGATCGCGCAGCCTGTCGAGAAGCAGGAGCTTCTCCCAGAAGACGTCTTCGACGCTGCGGTTCGCGTTCCCGAGCAGATTACGGCTCAGGATGGTGGCCGGATTGGTGGCCACAACTTGAGACTCCAGATTCGGCATGCTCCCTGAATACCGCAGTGGCTTTTCAATGGAATGACAATGCCGTTATAACCGTGTGAAGCTCTGGCGGCGGCCGCTAAATTTATTTCAATTGGATGACGGAAATCGTTACAGATTGCGCACGGGCTACTTATAGCCGCGGAACAGTGCCACGATTTCGATCAGCAGGATGACCACGACCATCAGCTCCAGAAAGAAACCGCGCGCCTCGCGAAACTCGCTCACCATGAATTCGTAAAGCTCCCCCGCTGTTCGCAGCTTTTCGTCCACCAAATGGCGGTAATCGTTGACGCCGATTTTCGCCGAAGCCAACTGGTACGCCCGCGCGTAGAACATGTCGCTCAGGAACTTGATGGCGTTGTCGGTGCGCTCGGTGAGTTCGGTGAGGTCCAGCCGCAGTGTGTTCAGACGCTTGGCCTCTCCCGCCAGACGCCAGCGCCGCAAAAAGCCGGCGCGTTCGAGCGAGTCATACGCCTGCTTCAAGACGCGCGTGAGCATTTCGTCGTACCGCCGGTATTCCAGCAACTGTGTGTTTGCGTATTCGAGCAGTTGCACCGTCGCGGCAGCGCCTTCGGTCGTGTCGTAAAGGAATGCGGCCATCCAGCCGGCTACCAGAAGATCGGTTGGATAGTACGACATGCTCGACCCCAGCACTTCCCTCTCCTCGGTCGGCGATAGCGGATTGAGATCGCCGCGGACGATCTGTGCGATGGCCGGACCGTTTTGCGCCACCAGTTCGGCGGCGCTCAGAACCCGGCTGTCGCTAAGCTGCACCTCGTAAACGTGCACCGCGTAGTAGACTTCGTCGAGCCACTCGGCGTACGGTTTGCGCATCGCGCGTGTCAGGCTGCCCAGCCGTCTGCGCACAATCTGAAGCGCCTTCTGCTCGATCTCCGGTTGTTCGGTCCAGCGGTTCGTCAGCCAAATGAGCTCCGCCCACGACGCCTGAAACGGCAGCTCGACTTCGAGGCTGACCACGCCGTAATGGAAATACTTCAGCCTCCCTACGAACGATTCGCCACTCGAGAGGCACACACTCTCGGAGGTCTCAACCACCGGTGGCTGCTCGAAACGCACGTAGACCGGCGCGGGCAGCTTGAACTCGGGCTTGCGGCCCGGCGGGCTGACCCCCAGCACCTCACGCACCACGTCCAGGTCGATTTCGTCCGCAACGTCGTAGAACAGCAGCGCGCGAAACGATCCTCTGCACGTGGTCATCGGCTTGCCTGCTTCTGCTCAGCGTTGGATACGCGCCGAGCCGCCCTTGGCGAAGGCCCGCACTTGCTCGACGGTAGCCATCGTCGTATCGCCCGGAAACGTCGTGAGCAATGCGCCGTGAGCCCAGCCCAGTTTAACCGCTTCCTCGGGTGTTTCGCCGGTGAGTGCCCCGAAGAAGAAGCCCGAGGCGAATCCATCCCCGCCACCAATGCGGTCGTAGATGTGCAGCTCGCACGTCGGAGCCACGTGCGTTTTGCCGTTGATCCACGCCACCGCGCTCCAACTGTGGTGGTTAGTGGAATGTACCTCGCGCAGCGTCGTGGCGACAATCTTCACCTGCGGATGTTTTTCCACCACGCGATCGATCATCCCGAAAAATGCACTCGGATCCAATTTGGATTTGGCGGCAACCTCCGGACCAGGAATACCCAAACCTTTTTGCAGGTCCTCTTCATTGCCAACGACCACGTCCACTTGCTTCATGATGCGCCCGATCACCGCGGCCGCGCGATCTTGCCCGCCGGATATCTTCCAGAGCTTCTCGCGAAAATTCAGATCAAAAGAAACCACCGCACCCGCCGCTTTGGCGGCCTGCATGCCCTCGATGATCACCTCCGCCGTGGTTTCCGAAAGCGCCGCGAAAATGCCACCGCTGTGAAACCAGCGCACGCCGCCGGCGAAGATCGCGTTCCAGTCGAAATCGCCGGGTTTGAGCCGCGCCGCGGCTTCGTTACATCGGTTGTAGAAAACAACGGGCGCGCGCACGCCGTAGCCCTGATCACTATAAACGGTGGCGATGTTCGGTCCATTGACCCCGTTGTGCTCGAAATGCTTGTAGCAAGGTTTGACGCCCATGGCTCTCACACGCTCGGCAACCAGATCGCCGATCGGATAGTCCACCATCGCCGAGACGATTCCAGTGTTCAGACGGAAGCAGTCCGCCAGATTCGCGGCGACGTTAAACTCACCGCCGCTCACGTGAATCTGGCAGTGCGTCGCCTTCCGAAACGGGATGATGCCGGGATCCAACCGGTGGACCAGAGCTCCAATAGAGACAAAGTCGAGCGCGCCTTGCTTGGGGATATTCAAACCAAAACTCATGCAGTTCTCCTGTGGAAGTTGTTGCCGGCCGTATGAGCCATGCCGTGTCCGGCCAGACCCGTTGAGGGGTTACCACCGCACTATAACAGATGGGGCTAATCCCCGGCCTCATGGCAGCGCCGCTTCTGCGCAAGCCACATCCCAGTGAACGTCACCCGCACCGGTCGCGACCGCCCAGAGCGCATTTTCGATCGATCGCACAAAAATCCATTCGCGAATTCGCTCGGGCGAAAGATCGAGCCGCCGCGCAATGGCCGACGTCAATCGGATCACGTCTGCTTTCGTGATTTGCTCCGGTAATAACGACCGGATCAGGTGCCCGGCATCAAAAGCTGGATCGCCAACCAGCGGCTTCGGATCGATCACTAGCCACGGCTCGCGCTGCGCCGCCAATATGTTGCCCAAATGAAAATCGCGGTTTGCCATCGTGCCGGTTTCCGCGGCACTCGCCAGGTGCTGACACACCTCGATGGCCCGGCGGAGCAAGGGCTCCGCGAAAGGGCTGCCCGCATTGCTGTACTTCCCTAGGAAGCTATCGGCCCAACCCTGCGCGATTTCAGTGACCCGGTGGAACCTATGTCCCACCGGCGCTGGTACCCACAACCGGCGCAACAGCGAGCAAGCGATTCCAATTGCTGCGTCACGATCGCGATGCGTGTCGAGCGAGCTTCCCGGTTCCAGCCGCTCCAGCAAGAGAGCTCCCCGCTGCGCGTCCGCATCGATCAGCCGCACCGCACCTGTTCCGTTCCAGAGCGCTAATGCGTCGGCTTCGCGCTCTGTTTCCTCGTCCAGCAGACTGACTTTGAGCACCACTCGGCTCCCATCCGCCCGAACGGCCGGAGCTACAAATGCGACACAGCCTCCCTCGAACGCGGTGCCGACCTCGGTGAGCGACCAGCCTTCGCGAAGCTCATCGATCAGACGAGGCAGCGCCGCCAGCCAGGCGCGGCCCGCCTCGCCGTTTGCCGCAAGCTGCATGCGGACCACGGATTCGGGAACCTTCATGAAATCGTCGGCCCGCGGCCCGGCCACACCTATCTAGGCGTTGTAAGTCCCCGACGAGACACGCCCGCCGCGGCCGGTCCAGTTCGTATGGAAGAACTGGCCCCGAGGCTTGTCCACGCGCTCGTAGGTGTGGGCGCCGAAGAAGTCGCGCTGCGCTTGCAGAAGGTTCGCGGGCAGCCGGCTCGTCCGGTACCCATCAAAGAACGAGAGCGCCGTCGAGAATGCCGGCGTCGGCACGCCGTACTGGATCGCCTGCACGATCGCGCGCCGCCACGAAGTCTGGTAATCGTTCAGCGTCTTGTTGAAGAAATCATCCAGCAGCAAGTTCGAGAGCTGCGTATTCTTATCGTAGGCCTCTTTGATCTTGCCTAGGAAACGGCTGCGGATGATGCAGCCACCGCGCCACATGAGCGCAATGCCGCCGAAGTTCAGGTTCCAACCTTCCTCCTTCGCCGCCTCGCGCAGCAGCATGTAGCCCTGCGCGTAAGAGATCATCTTCGAACAGTAGAGCGCGCGCCGCACGTCTTCGATAAAGGACTTGCGGTCTTGCGCCGGCGCGTTCTTCGGTCCGGTCAGGATTTTGGAAGCGGACACACGCTCGTCTTTCATCGCCGATAAGCACCGCGCAAATACCGCTTCTCCGATCAGCGTCACGGGCGTCCCCGTGTCTAGCGCGCTGATACCGGTCCACTTCCCGGTGCCCTTCTGCCCCGCCGTATCCAGAATCTTATCGACCAGCGGCGCTCCGTCATCGTCCTTCTTGGTGAAGATCTCGGCCGTGATCTCGATCAGGTAGCTGTCCAGCTCTCCCTTGTTCCAATCGGCGAAGACCTGGTGCAGTTCGTCGGCGCTCAGCCCCAGGCCATCTTTGAGGAGCTGATAGGCCTCGCAAATGAGCTGCATGTCGCCGTATTCGATGCCGTTGTGGACCATCTTCACGTAATGGCCCGCGCCGTTCTCTCCCACCCAATCGCAGCACGGAGATCCGTCTTCCACCTTCGCCGCGATCGCCTGAAAAATCTCCTTCACCGCGGGCCAGGCCGCCGGATTCCCGCCGGGCATGATCGATGGGCCGTGCCGCGCGCCTTCCTCGCCTCCGGAAACACCGGTCCCGATGAAGAGAATTCCCTTCTCCGCGAGCGCTTTGGTGCGGCGGGTGGTATCGGGATAGTGCGAGTTACCACCGTCGATGATGATGTCGCCCTTTTCCAGATGAGGCACCAGGCTCTCGATCATCTGGTCCACTGTGTCACCGGCTTTGACCATCAGCATCACGCGCCGCGGCTTCTTCAGCACTTGCACCAGCTCCGCAATCGAGTGCGTGCCTACCACCTTCGTGCCTTTGGCTTCATTGGCGAGAAAATCGTCTACCTTCGAGACCGTTCGATTGAATACGGCCACGCGGTACCCGTGGTCGTTCATGTTCAGGACGAGGTTCTGGCCCATTACCGCCAGACCGATCAATCCAATGTCGCTGCTTTCGGCTTGCATAACCCTCCGGGGAGTTTGAGGCCGCGCTTAGCCATTTGGAGCGCAGCCTCTTTGATTGTAAGCCGGTGGTGGAGTGAATCGGGAGACTCGATCTAGAACGTGAACCGCATCTGCAATTCGAGACGCCGGTTGTTGGCGTTTTCGGCAAAACCGCCGCCCCAACCGATGGCCGCCGAGTTGGCCTGGCCGAACAGCGGCGATGTGATGTTGCCGATGATCGGCCCGGGATTATCGTGGTTCAGCAGATTGCGCGCTGAAATCGAGAACGTCAGGTTGTAACGGTGCGGCGTCGTGGGCGAGTTGAACATACCGCCGAACCCTCCGCCGAACGGACCGCCGGGCCCGCGGCCGCCGCCACCTCCACCGGTGCCGGTGGCGCCTTCGCGCATCGCGCCGAATCCAAACGTCTTGCTCAAGCGCGCATTGAAGGAGATCGCGCCTGGGCCTCGCCCAAAATTACGCGGCACGAGGGCTTCCCCTGGTGTTGGGTTCGGATCGAGCAGCCCATACGGCGTCATGATGACACCTGGCTTGTCGGGATCGGTGGCGATGCCCGGCCGCGCGTTGAACAGCGTATCGCCGTAAATGTCGGTGCCCGTCGTGATGTTGAACGGCGGTCCCGACTGCGCCGACAGAAATGGACTGAGCCGCAACCCCCACTTGCTTTCGATCGATCCGCCCACAAACATGCGATTCCGCACATCGGTCGACGCCGGTCCATATTCGCCCGACCAGTTGTACGGGTTTGCCGGAGACGTGCTCAGCCCATCCGTGTTGCTGCGCGCGTAATTCAACGTGTAGAACCCGAAAAGCGACACGTTCCGGTTCAGCTTGGAATTCACATTCGTCATCAACTGGTTCTGGTTGTAAAGGCCGTCCGACGCCATCAGGAACACCGGGTTTGGCTCTCCCAGTGGGAACACTCCGCTGCCGCGTACCTCGGGATTGTAGGTGCCTGGCAACGGAGCGTTGAGATCTTCCGTTCGCAGCATGTGCAGCCCATGCGCATTCGTATATGTCACGGCCAGCGTCGTGTGTCCTGGCAACTGGCGTTCGACGCTGGCGGCCGACTGCATCAGGCTGGGCGCGCGTAACGTGGAACTCACTTCCTGAATGGTCTCGATCGATTGGTACCCCGTGAGCGAGGAGATAGGCGGAATGTTTGGATAGAACGTCGGATTGGTGACGACGTACTGCTGCTCTACCAGGCCGTTGTAACGCTCCGCGGCCATGGTGTTGGACAGATCAAAGCGCGTGTAGAATATGCCGAATCCGGCGCGAAGCACCGTCTTGCCAGCCTTCTTGGCCGTCGCCCCGGGCGCCCAGGCTAGCCCAAGGCGCGGCGAGAAGTCCTTGTAGTCGTGAATGTTGGTCTGGGTCTCGTAGCGCAAGCCGAGGCTCACAGTTAGGTTCGGCCGCATCTTCCAGTCATCCCCAGCGAATAACCCAGCGTCAAACTGCCCGGCATATAGCGACGGAGTGCCGGTTGTGATTGAAAACTGCGACGGCCCTACGCCGGGAACTCCCTCGAGTGTCTGCTGATACTGCTCGATCGAGCTGAATGTGAATGTGCCGTTGAAATTCGCCGGCGAAATGTTCTTGTCGGTATCGCCGCGCATCCGTACTCCGAACTTCCAGGCATGCTTCCCTTTGGCCATCGAGGTGTAGTTCTGCAGCTCGTAATAATTCTGCGTGTCA
>Ga0181536_10006967_pt1 | contig 11223 bp, 7 predicted proteins | sample PEATcosm2014_Bin_41_FD_121105 | JGI IMG/M metagenome (GOLD analysis project Ga0181536, IMG submission 121105) | Peatland microbial communities from MTU Mesocosm Facility, Houghton, MI, USA - PEATcosm2014_Bin17_60_metaG | ecosystem: Environmental > Terrestrial > Soil > Wetlands > Peat | place...
ACAATCTGCTCCGGAAGCCTTCCGGCAAAGACTCATTCCGCGTCCGGCGTAAGGTCGCCGGGTGGGACGATGAATTCCTCGCGAGCCTCGTCACGGCGTGATTTTTTCACCCGATTCGCCTGATCCCTGGTATCACAGCCGGCCGCGTCCGCGGCGACGGCTACGACACCCGCGCCGCCTGGGGGGTGCGCGCGCCGCTGGGCCACAGGATCCGGCTCGCGGGCAGCGATACCTCCACGGTCGTGCCGACGCCCTTGACGCTGCGCAGCGTCAGCCGGCCGCCGTGCAACTCGGTCATCCGGCGGGCGAGCGGCAGCCCCAGGCCGGTGCCCTCGTACGACCGGGCCAGCGAGTTCTGGACCTGGCCAAACGGCTCCATCGCGACGCCCAGTTCGCGCTCGTCCATGCCGATACCGGTGTCCGCGACGATGACGGCGAACCCGCCGTCCGGCTGGCGCCGCCCCGACACCGTCACCGACCCGCCGCGCGAGGTGAACTTCACCGCGTTGGACAGCAGGTTGATGAAGATTTGCCGCAGCTTGGTGCTGTCGCCACGCACCACCGGCAGGTCCGGAGGCAGACTCGTGTCGACCGCGACCCCCGCCTCGATAGCCTGTTGGCGGATCGTCATCAGGCTGTCCTTGATCACTTCCTCCAGCCGCACGTCGTCTTCGGCGAGGCTGGCGTTGCCCGACTCGACCTTCGACAGATCGAGGATCGAGTTGATCAGTGCCAGCAGATGGCGGCCCGATTTCATGATGTCCTCGGCATAGCCGGCGATCAGGCCGGCCGAGGGCATCGGCGCCACATTATGGGAAATCAGCTCGGAAAATCCGATCACGGCATGCAAGGGAGTCCGCAGTTCGTGGCTCATTTGCGCCAGGAACTGCGACTTCGCCAGATTGGCGGCCTCGGCCCGCTCGGTGCTGAGCACGAGCTCCCGGTTCACGCTGGCGAGCTTGCCCTGCTCGGCCAGCAGCTCCGCGCGCGCGGTTTCCAATGCGGCTTGCTCGCGCGCGAGTTCCAGTTCGCGCTGGTTGCGGCGGCGAATCTCGCGCACCAGCAGCATGTTCAAGGCGATCAGCAGGACACTGGCGGCGACGCCGATCCCGACCTCCAGGGTCAGGTGGGTGCGGGACTCGGCGAGTTCGTCGTCCAGACTCAGGCCGGCGGCAACGATCAGCGGGTAGGTCGGCAAACGGCGCAGCGAGTAGATCCGGGAGACACCATCGACCGCGTCGGAGCGCACCACGCCCTCCGTCGCGTCCGCGTTCAGCATGACCGGCCAGGGGCCGCCCATCACCGGCGTTGTCCCCTCCGGCGTCTTGCCGAAGCGCACGCGCAGCAAGCCGTCCTCCCCGACCAGCGCGATCACGCCCCGGGGCCCCAGGTCCACCGAGCGGTGCAGTGAGGTCAGGTCGTCCGGGGCCAACGCGAACACCAGGATGCCGAGGAAATGCCCGTTCGCATCGTCGACGCGTCTGGAGACCTGGATCATCACGCGGCCGGACACCCGGCCCACCACCGGCTGACTGATGTACATCTCCGGATTCAACAGCGCGAGGTGAACCTTGAAGTACTCGAGATCGCTCATGTCGAACCCGGCGATGCCGGGCTTGACCGTGGTGGAGATCAGCTTGCCGCTGGCATCGACCAGCGACACGAACATGGTCGGACGCGCCAGGGCGGGGAGTTCCTCCGACCAGCGGTCGAGCCGGAAGCCGGTCGGGTCGGCGCGAATTTCGCGCGCGGTCAGGTCCATCGCCGCGCTGATCGTGCTCAGCGTGTGGTACACCTGTTCGCAAAACGCCGCGCTGAGGTTGCTGGCGGCCGACGTGGCGCGGCCGAGTGACGCTTCCCGCACCGACCAGGTGGACACCCCGATCGCCAGCCACAGACAGGTCATCAGGCCGAACGAACCCAGGCTGACCCAACGCGCCAACACCACCGCATGACTTTGGGCTGAGGCGGCGTCCCAGCGCGCGGTGTCGATCGGACTGGCCGGCCGGATGGAATCGGGCGTCATGACTCGGTGCGAGATGCAGTGGGGAAAGTGTCGCACGGCGAGACTCGGAGGTAAATACAAAGCGTGTTCAGGCACAGGGCAATCGCATTTGAACCCCAAGGCCGGACCGGAGCTCGATCGTCGGAGGCTGCCGCGTCTCGAAGGGCCGGGCGCTCGCCAATCGGCCCCCCGGCCCCGGCATGGTACGGTGTATCCGTTCTTATCCCTTCTTATCGGCGTTCATCCGCGGTCAAAAAAATTTACTTTCGTCGCGGCGAAACCGAACGCCCGCGGGAACGATGCGGTGGTGCGGCAACGCAAGAATTTTACCGCGGATGAACGCCGATAAGAAGGGATAAGGCAGGATGGAATGTGCGGTTGAAACCGCGAGGGTCATCTATTGCAACAAATCTTCAGGGAGTTCCGCTGACCTGATTCGGTCACCAACGCGAAAATGTGCCAAATGCGATCACCCTGTGTTCAGGCGGCGGCCGAAGCGTCGCGCAGGAACCCGCGAACCTCGCGCAGGAACACCTCGAGTTGGTCGTGATGCACCCAATGGCCCGCGCCGGCCACGGGCAAAGCGCGCGCATTCTGGAAAAAGTCGAGCCGCCCATGCTCGGCCGGCGGTCTGGCCCAGGAGTCGAGGCCGTGCACGAGGAGGGTGGGACAGGTGATGCGGGACCACAGGCGGGCGATGGCGTCGCGGGTCATGTCGTAGGCGGGCCACAGGCGGACATACTGGTCGAATTTCCAGCTATAGGTGCCGTCTTCGTTCTGGTTGACGCCGTGCTCGGTCAGATGGCGGGTTTGTTCGGTGGTCAGATGGGCGTTGGTTTCGTGCATGCGCTGATGCGCTTCTTCCAGCGTCGCGTAACGCCGCGGCACGCGGGCGGCATAGGCGCGTTGCTCGTCGATCCAGGCGCGCATGCGCTCGGCGATCGGCTTGCGGTCGGCCTCGGCGTGGGACTTCGGGCCGGGACCGAGGCCTTCGATGGCGACCAGGTGGGACACGTTCTCCGGGTAGATGCCGGTGTAGCGCAGGGCGATGTTGCCGCCGAGCGAATGGCCGATGATGCGCAACGGCGCGAGGTGGCGCTGATGGATCAGTTGCGCGAGATCGTAGATGTAGTTGGCCGCCGTGTAGTGACCGGAGTCCGACCATTGCGAGTCGCCGTGGCCGCGCAGGTCGGGCGCGATGACGTGGTATTCGTCCTGCAGCGCGGTGGCGACCCAGTCCCAGTTGCGGCAGTGATCGCGGCCGCCGTGCACCAGCAGCAGCGGCGGCGCCTCGGGATTGCCCCAGTCGACATAATGCAGCCGCAGCCGCTGGGAGAAGTAGATCCGGGAGGTTGGTCCGAGCATACAGGGTCCTTAGACCATTCGCGCTTCCCTGTCATCGCGAAGCGCCTGACGGCGAAGCAAACCCCGGATCCTCACTGATGGAGATTGCTTCGCCACCCGCGCGATCACAGCGCGGCGAGGCGCTGGGCAAGCTTCATGATCGTCTTCACTCAATCGGTGTTAAAAAAGTTCCACCAGACCAACATCCCGGGCTTTTCGTTCCGCGGCATCACATCGGCGGCAAGACCCCGCATGTCAGCGTAGAAAAATCACAAATCGCATATAACACTCGCGCTCTTCATGGCCGGGTTCACCCCATATGCGCTGGCTCAGGCTGGGCCATGACGACAGTCCTCAGACGACACCGGAGAAGACTGACGGCCATTGGTAATTCGGGCCTCGTGAGCTGTCGTCTCTGGTTGTGCTTCAGACACCCAAGGCGCGAACCCGCATACGCGCCGCCGCGAGCCGCGAACCAGCGACGACGATCTCGGCGCAGGCTTCGGCCGCCCAGACCAGGCTGATATAATCCGCCCGCCGAGCTCGTTTCGATATGGTATCGTCACGGGCGCCGGTGTCAAGGAAACTCTCGCACGGCAATCCCGCCGCCAGCAGCACGGCGTGCCGCGGCAATTCCACATGCCACCAGGTGACGCTCTCGCGCGGCTCCGGAGCGATCGCGATGCCGTCGATCAGGTGTTTTACCGGGATCAGCACGCCATCGACGAACACCGCGTGATCCGGCGAGAGATACAGATCGCACACCGGCAAGCCCGGACCGAAGGCGCCGGCGCGCACGCGAACGGGCCAGGCGGCGCGCGGGTCAGGTTCGTTGGCGAACACCACGTCACGATGGCCGATCCAGATAATCGGCGCTGTCTCGCCGTCGGCCAGCACGGCGTGCGCGCCGATCCGCAGCGCCTCGACCGGAACGTCGCCGTCCGTGGTGCGAACCCGGGTTCCCGTCGCGAAACACGCTGCCAGCGCCAACTGGGCCACTTGCGCGAGGGCCGTTTCGCCGGTCTCCGTCGGATGCTCCTTGTCGAAGAACAGATAGGTGTTTTGCACCGTGGGATTGGTACTGGCGAGATCGGCGGACACGAAGCTGCTCGAACTACCCGTGTAGACCGGCGACGTCACATTCGTTAGCCCGTACGATCCGGGATTGGCGACCGCGCTGTCCATCATCGAGAACGCGTCGTCGATCACGATGTGCACGTTGCCGGTGTTCAATGACGTGATATCCGTGCTCAACAAACTGTTGTAATATTCAGCCAGGACCGTGCCCGCCGCCGCCTGGTTCGTGCCAAGGCCAACCGCCTGAGGGACCTTGCCGATGTCCGGCACATTCATCACCGCCGCGTTGGTCACCCCGAGCGCGATCAGGCTGCCCAGAAAATTAGCCTCTATGCTGACTGACTGCGCGATGTCCTGACCGGCGGTCGTCGCGGCCACATTGGCCAACGTGGTGCCGGTGCCGTACAGCGTGGCGAAATTCGCGTCCTCCAGCACATTCAGCACGTCGTTGCCGCCCATTGAAACGGTCGCCAGCGCGTTGGCGGCCGGCGTCGGCACGTCGCGTTGGAATGTCGCCAACTGCGCGGCGAAGCCGTCTAGGGCGGTCAGCGCCGAGTTCTCGCCGGTCGGGCCGGTGACCGCGCCGCCGACCGCGAAGTCGGTGCCGCCGCTGGCGCCCGCGACCAGCGGGATATAGGGATTGGCGCCGGAAACACCGGTGAGCAACTCGAGAATGGAAACATCGCTCGCCGCCTGGGCCGCGCCGACCTGCGCGGTCAGCACGGCCAGGACCGTGTTGGCGTACGCCCCCACCCCGCTCGGCGCCAGGGTGCCAAGGCCGAGCGCCGTCGACAGATCCTGGGTCCAGACCGGTCCGTTGCTGAACACGCCGACGGTGACGTTGTTGTAGATTTCCTGGAAATACGGCGGGCTGACCGGCTCGGCCGACAGGCCCAATGTCCCCGCGTAGGGGCTGTTCGTCAGCAAGTAGGCGTTTCCGGCATCCGACAGGCTGTCGCCAAACGCATAAATTGTGCTGTAGCTGGTCATGCCTGATCCCGCCATTTTTATAGCCGCGATTGTGGGCAACCGCCTGGCCATTGTCCAGTGCCATCGTGTGCGCCAAAGGGCAATCGGGTTACGCCATCGGCGGCAATGGGACCGCGAACCGGTTATCCCGGGCGACGAACAAATGACGTACTGACCTCGCCAACCCGTCATGGCCCGGCCATGACGAATGTGGCGATGGAAAGTAAATCGTTTCGGCATTTGGCATACCTGTCCGCATGCGCGATCCACGGATTGGCTGCTTATACCAGCGCACTTAATGATTGACACACGGTGGCTTCTCTCCGCCGTCATGGCCCGGCTCGTCCGGGTCATCTGGCGCGGCACGATGCTGGATCAGGTGGCCCGGACGAGCCGGGCCATGACGGCGAGAGCGGACCGAGAGTCAATCTTTTCGCCCGATGGTATTAGAAAGAATAAATCGCCACCACGGAGCTACAGAGCACCTATAGGATAGTATCGGCAAACGTCGCGAGCTTGCTTCTCGGTATGCTCTGCGCCTCTGTACCGCGAACCCCCGGAATCACCATCAGCCGCGGTGATCCCGGAGATTCCACTGAGCCTGGCGGCACCGACCTCGCCCGCGGTGAATTGCCGTTGCCACATGCCAGGAAACAATCTCGTCGCATGGCGCGCGAGATGCGTGCATGTGGTTCGGTCAGGCCGGAGCATGACGATCAGACGCCAATGACCATCGTTCAGAATTCACGGCCGCTGGCGTTAGCGGCATTCCTGTGCACGGCGCCATCGCCGTTCTTTGTCACGGGTAGCCCAGCTTCGGCAGGGACAGCGGTATGACCTCATCGGCGGTGCGGCCCTTGTAGTCGCGCTGCCGCGCGCCGCTCAGCATGCGTTGCTGCGCCTCGGTCAGTGCTTCCAGCGCGCCGGCGTGGTCGAGCGTGAGCACCTTGCCGCCGCGCACCACCCGCGTCCCGGCGATGTAGACGTCGCGAATGGCGCGGTCCGCGGCGGTGTAAATCAATGAGCGCAACGGATCGCGCGCCGGCATCATGAACGGGTTCTTCAGGTCCACGAGCACCAGATCCGCCTTCGCGCCCGGCGCCAGCCGGCCGATGTCGTCACGCCCCAGTGCCGCCGCGCCGCCGGCCGTCGCGGCGCGGAACACCTCCGCGGTACTGGTCGTTGTGATGTCCTCCGCCAGGATGCGCGCGACGATGGCGGCCAGCCGCATCTCCTCGATCAGATTGTGCGGCGCGACGTCCGTTCCGATCCCGATATTGACCCCGGCGCGCCGGTAGCGGCCGAAATCCTCCATGCCGTGGCCATAGCGCGCGAACGGCGACGGGCAATGCGCGACCGAGGTCCCGCTTGCCGCCAGCAGGCCGAGATCTTCCCGGCTGTGCCAGTGCAACCAGGAATGTTCGTCGATGAAGATCGCATGGCCCAGAATGGTGCGCGGTCCGAGGATGCCGATCTGACTGGCCCATTGCACCGGGGTTTCGCCGTGGCGCTTCACCATCTCGTGGAACTCGTTCACGCTCTGCGCGCAATGCGTGGTGAACGGCAGGTTTCGTTCGTTCGCCGCCTGATACGAGTCACGCAGCAGGTCTGGCGTGCAGGTGTCGATCTGCGACGGGCAGACGATGCCGGACAGCCGGCCGGAGGGATGCCGCGTCGCCTGCTCGATCAGCGCCAGCGCGTCGTCGAAGCCGCGGCGGCCATTGAGTTCGTCCCAGTCATATTGAAGGTTCCAATCGTTCTCCAGACGCCAGCGCGCCGACGCGTACCCGGGCGCCAGGAACACCCGCAATCCGCTGCGCGCCGCGAGGTCGATCCAGCCCGGATCGTTGCCCGACAGGTCCGCGACGGTGGTGATGCCGGTCAGCAGCATCTCGCAATAGGCGACTTCCTTGCCAGCCTGGCGTCCGGCTTCATCGGGACGGAACACGAAGGAGCGTTCGTACAGTCCGCTCATATACATTGAGGGGAGACCGTGTTCCTCGCGCACGCCGCGGAAGAACGGTTCGGTGCTGGGATGCGAGTGGATGTCGACCAGGCCCGGCATGACCATCAGATCGCTGCCGTCGATCGTTTCGTCCGCGTCGCCGGTGTCGTGCTGGCCGACAAACGTGATGGTGTCGCCGGAGAACACCAGATCGCCGCCGTTCAGGTAGGCGTGACTCGCGGTCGCGGGATCCCACGCCACGATCCAGGCGGCGTTGCTGATGCGGGTGGTCTTCGGCATCGGTCGTTCTCCGATTCGCGCGATGATGGACGGCGGCCAGTTCGGTTCGTATGGTCACGCGGTTCTTTTGCCGGAGCAAGCCGCCATGCGCCTTAAACGCCGTACGCTGCTGCGGGGTTGTCTCGCCGCCCCGGCCATATTCTCCGGGCCCGCGTCCTTCGCGCAATCGAAGAAGACGATCCGCTCGGTGCCGATCGGCGACCTGAAGGTGCTCGATCCGATCTGGAGCACCGCGTATATCACGCGCAATCACGCGTACATGGTGTGGGATACGCTGTTCGCGCTGGATGCCCATAATCAGCCGCGGCCGCAGATGGTGGATAATTACGCGGTCAGCGGCGACCTGTTGACCTATACGTTCACGCTCCGCCGCAGCCTGGTTTGGCACGACGGTGCCCCGGTCCGCGCCGCCGACTGCGTCGCCTCGATCCGGCGATGGGCCGCCAAGGACGGCATGGGCCGGGCCTTGATGGCGGTCAGCGACGATTTGAAGGCGGTCGACGACACGACGTTCCAGTTGGCGCTGCGCCGGCCGGTGGGCTTCGTGCTGGATGCTCTGGGCAAGATCGACAGCAACGTGCCGTTCATGATGCCCGAGCGGCTGGCGCTGACCGATCCCAACACACAGATCACCGAGGCGATCGGCTCCGGCCCGTTCCGCTTCGTGAAGCAGGAGTGGGTGCCCGGCGTCAAAGTCGTCTACGAGAAATTCACCGGCTACCTGCCGCGCGCGGAGCCGCCGAGCCAGGCGGCGGGCGGCAAGGACGTCAAGATCGACCGGGTGGAATCGCTCTATACGCCGGACGCGAGTGTCGCGGCGAACGCCTTGATCAACGGCGAGTTCGACCTGCTGGAGTCGCCCGCGCCCGACCTGATCGAACTGTTGCGGCGCAGCGCGAATGTCACGGTCGCGCCGAACGATCCGCTTGGCTACCAGTTGTTCATGGTCATCAACCACACGCTGCCGCCGTTCGACAAACCGGCGGCGCGCCAGGCCCTGCTGACGGCGGTGAAACAAGCGGACTTCATGCTGGGCACGGTCGGCGACAAATCGCCCTGGCGGGAATGCGCCGCCGTGTTCGGCTGCGGCGCCGGCGAAAGCGCGCGCGAGAGCGAACTCGGCTGGCCGCGATACGACCTGGAAAAGGCAAAGGCGCTGTTGGCGTCATCGGGTTACGATGGCCGTCCGATCGTCGTCATGGACCCCGCCGACAACGCCACGCTGCATCCCGGCGCGCTGATCGCGGCGGATCTGTTACGGCGGTTGGGCGCCAAGGTGGATTTGCAGGCGATGGACTGGAGCACGCTCACGCAGCGCCGGGCATCGAAGGCGCCGGCCGATCAGGGCGGCTGGAACCTGTTCGTCACGAACGCGACGGTCACCGGGATTTCCAATCCGCTGCTCGATAATTACGCGAAACATTGCGACAGCGCGTGGTACGGCTGGCCGTGCGATCCGGACGTGGTGAAGCTGACCGATCTCTGGGCCGCGGAGACCGATCCCGCCCGGCGCCAGCAATTGGTTCTCGATCTGGAGCGGCTCCACCTGCGGGACGTGACGTTGATCCCGCTCGGTCAGTATCAAAGCCAGATCGCCTACCGCAAGAATTTGACCGGCGTGATCCCTGGGCCGGCATTGTTCTATTGGAATATCGATAAGGCGTGACGGGTCCGCCGGCATCGGCGGCGGTCCCACGTCATGGCCCGGCTCGTCCGGGCCACCTCTCGCGATACGGTGCCGGAGCGGATGGCCCGCACAGGCCAGGCCATGACGTGTCGTTGTCAGATCGGCGGGTGTTTCTTGTGCCAGCCAGTCGCCCTTTCATAGGCGGCGGCGACGCGCAGCACCGTCGCGTCCTCAAAATACCGGCCGACGAATTGCACCGAGACCGGGAGGCCGTTGCTGGACAACCCCGACATCATCGCCAGCGCGGGATGGCCGGTGACGTTGAACGGAGTGCGCGCCTGCCTCGGGTAGGTGCGGGCGGTTTCGGCGGCATCGTCGATCTCGCTGGCGGGGTCCATGGAACTGGCGCACATCAGCACGTCGTAATCGCGCAGTTTGTCGTTGACGATGGCGATCAACTCGGCGCGGCGGCGTTGCGCGCCGACGTAGTCGCCGGCGGTCATGAACGCGCCCGGCAACAACCGGCGACGGGCCAGCGCGCCGTAGTCTCCGGGCCGTTCGCGCAGCCAGGGGGCGTGGATCGACCACGCCTCGGAGCACAGGATGACGCGGTTGATGCCGGCGAATTCGCTAAGTTTCGGCAGCGTGACGGTTTCGACCTGGGCGCCCTCGACTTCCAGGATGCGTTCGACGTCGTCCAGGGCGGCGGTGACGTCCGGGTGGGCCGGCATGTCCGTTTCATGGAAGTGACGAACGAAGCCGATGCGCATTCCGGCGACGCGGCGATCCAGGGTGGCGCTGAAGTTACGGACGTTGGTCGCGGCGCTGCCCGGGTCGAGCGGATCGTGGCCGGCCAGCGCCTCCAGCAGCAACGCGTTGTCGGCGACGGTGCGGGTCATCGGGCCGACATGGTCCAACGTGAAGGCCAGCGGGAACACGCCGCGGCGGCTGACGAGGCCGTAGGTCGGTTTCAACCCGACAATGCCGCAGACACTGGCGGGATTGCGCACCGAGCCGCCGGTGTCGGTGCCCAGTGCCAGGGGGAACATGCCGGAGGCGACGCCGGCGCCGGAGCCGGAGGAGGAGCCGCCCGGGTGGTGCCGCGGGTTCCACGGGTTGCGCGCCGGGGGGAACGGCAGGTCGAAGCTGGGGCCGCCGATGGCGAACTCGTGCGTGCTGAGTTTGCCCATGATGATGGCGCCCGCTTTGCGCAGCTGGCTGACGCAGACGGCGTCCTGTTTGGCGATGTTGTCGACGAGGATTTTCGAGTGCCCCGTGGTCGGCAGGCCGGCGACGTCGATGATGTCCTTGATGCCGACGGGGATGCCGTGCAGCGGGCCTTTGATGCGGCCGGCGGCGAGGTCTTTTTCCGCGGCCCTGGCGGCGTCCATCGCGGCTTCCGCGTCGAGGCGGATGAAGGCGTGCAGTTTCGGTTGCAGGGCTTCGATGCGCTCCAGCAACGCCTGGATGAGTTCGATGGGGGACAGGGTGCGGGCGGCGTAAGCCTTGGCGATGTCGGTGGCGGAGAGCCAGTGGAGGTCGGTCACAGGGCGGTCTCCGCGCGCATGGGGGGCCAGGGCTCGGCCGCCGGGTCGGTCGGGTATTGCACGGAACCCGCGTGGCCGAGTGCCTGGGCGGCGGCGGCTTCGATGTCGGCGGGGAATTCGGCGAGGGCTTTGTCGAGGCCGGCGGCCTTGGCGAGGGCGGCGATGGTGGGGTCCATGGCGGGGGCTCGTGGGTGGTTGTGCGGGCGCGAAGGGTGGCAGGGAATTGGGGAAAGGGGAAGGGTTGGGGGGATTACGTCTCGTCCCCCGACGCGACCCTCTGGCACATTTCCGCCCCGTTGAAGTGCTTTAGGTGGCAGCGAAACCATGTGATCTCGCCCATGATCTCCACTCGACTTCTTCGGCGGCGATAACCTCCAACCGTTCATTCAACGATTGGTTTTCGGTGAAG
>Ga0181536_10006969_pt1 | contig 11220 bp, 12 predicted proteins | sample PEATcosm2014_Bin_41_FD_121105 | JGI IMG/M metagenome (GOLD analysis project Ga0181536, IMG submission 121105) | Peatland microbial communities from MTU Mesocosm Facility, Houghton, MI, USA - PEATcosm2014_Bin17_60_metaG | ecosystem: Environmental > Terrestrial > Soil > Wetlands > Peat | place...
ACCCGGCGCCCTGGCGCCTACCGGGACCGGACTTCCACCGGCACGGCCGATGCGAGCTTATGTTCAGATCAGATCACTCGATGCATCACCTCCGAACTGTGGGCACACGCACTACTCATCTAGGCTCAGCAGCTCCTCTACAAGCGGAACATCCTCGGTCAATGAGGAAGCATCGTCAATGCAAACGACGATGCCGCGAAGATCAGCCTCGCGGCTTAGCCGCAGGAGTGTCGTCAAGTCGAGGTCGAGAAGTGCCCGGTCGATCTCCGCGTTCGGCTCGGCCGCAAGTACCAATGCGCTCGAAAGCAAGTCGCGCTCGGTTGACGGACTGCGATCCTGCAGGTACACGCGGTCACGCCATGCAAGGTGCCAAGGCGCCGCTTCGGCGCCGGTAGCGACAGAGAGCGCCTCGACGACAGCAGTCAGCAGGTGTCGAGTGAGACGATGCCGCTTGCCGCGAACTTCCTCATTGCCGCGCAGCCATACGACCAGTCTGTTCCGCTCAGCGGCCGCGCGGCGTGCGACCTCCAGCAAGACAGTGCTGCGCCCCGCGCGTGGCTCCCCGAGCAGTACGGCGTGCCGATGCTCAGCCTCCTCCTCTGGAGCAACGGCATCTAGGGCGATTCCGATCTCGGTCCGCCGGTTCTGCAGCAGACGGGGATCTCGGACAGGTGTGCCAAGCGGATAGGGGCTGCCCACAGACGGCATGAGCAACGAACCGCTAAGCGTCGACGAGGTCGCCTGCGGGTATCAGGTCGAGAGTGACCCCGAGGGGTCCGCCAAGCGCCTCAAGCGTTCCGGCGGTGGGGTTGGACTGTCCACGCTCGATGCGGCTGATGTCGGCCTGGGCGATCCCCGAAGCCACGGCGAGCTGCTGCTGCGTGAGACCTGCGGCTAGACGCTGCTGCTGTAGCCGTGCGCCGATCTTGAAACGGGCGCGGGCTGCGTTGAGCTCCCGGCGCTCCTCCTCGGTGCTCTGGTCTTCGACCTCGCGAACGAAGTCGTCGAATTTGGCGGTCATGTGGGTCTCCTCGTATCGGGTCATATATAGTATATACCCCATATCGGACTCGACGTCAACCTACCTTTAGGCGCACTCCTCTATTTGCGTCGTTGTTCGCCGGCTTGCCGACGCTTCTTCTGCAGCTTGAAGGAGCGTAGCCGCCCACGCGCGATCTCGATCTCGCGATCCTGACGCCTCTTGCTCGACGCTACACCCTTGTCGTATCCGCCGAGCAGCAGAATGATTTTCTGGCCATGAGCATGGCAGAAGATGCGTAGCAGGACCTCGCTGCGCTTGCCACCGCTTACTTCGCCAGCCTTGCCACGGATCACAGTCTCGTCGTGGCGAATGCGAAACTCGAAAAGGCCGGTCCCGAGCTGCTTACCGTGCTCGGTCTCGCACACATCGAGGCCGAGGTCTTCAAGGTAGATCTCGATTGCCGCGATGGCAGCCGCGCGCTTGCTGCTATCGAGCGACTGCAGCCACTCACGAGCCGGCTGACGCCCAGTGTCGTCCTCAAAGAATTCGACGGTCCATTCCATCGACGCCGGAGCCTAGCTTGTGCCGCGGAGGGCGCCTCGGCAGAAATGTTCCAAGATGCGGCTTGAGCCTAGTTGATCCCGCTCCGAGCGCCAAGGAGTTCATGCGAGGACCGGGTGGACTCGGGCAGCTCCGGTCACGCTGCCTCGCCCACTGCGGTGGCGTCTGCCCCCGCGACTCCTGCCCCGAACGCGCGCTCTGCGAACGCGGCGCCACCAGCTGGGTCCGGCGCGAAGTCGGCGTAGACGAGCGTGGTCGTGAAGTCTCGGTGCCCCATCCACTCCTGGAGAGTGCGCATCGGGACGCCTACGGCGGCCATCCGTGTGCCGAAGGTGTGGCGTAGCGAGTGGAAGGTGATGCCGCCCTTGCGTCCACAGCGGTGCTCCATGCCGGCGGCCTTCATGGCGTCGTAGAAGCGTTCGCGGAGCTTGGAGGCGTCGTAGGGGTTGCCGGTGTGGGAGTGGCAGAAAACGAGCTGGTCGTCCGCGCTGTACGCGGAGCGCTTAAAGTGGCGCTCAAGCTCGGCTGCAGCGCGATCGGCGAGCGGCACGGCGCGGCTTGAGCGGCGGGACTTCGGCGTGCCCCATGCCCCGCGCGTGTAGTTGCGCCGGACGCGCACGACGCCGGCGGTCCAGTCGATGTCGCGCCAGCGCAACGCCACGAGCTCGCCTTGGCGTAGCCCGGTCATCGCGGCGAGCGAGTAGAGGGCGTGGTCGGTGGGGCCGAGCACGTCGTGGGTTGGCACGGCGCGGAGCAGGGCCTCCAGCTCTTCGTTGCTCAGGAAGCGGATGTCGGGGTCCGCCTGTTCGGCACGTGGGCGGTCAGTCGCGGCGACGGGGTTGGATGTCGCCCAGCCGCGCTTGATGGCGAACTGGAAGACGCCGTGGGCGAAGTTGAGGTGGTTGGTGATCGTCTTGACGGCGAGGCCATCCCGGGACTTGGTTGTGATGTATGAGACGACGTGCTCGGGCTTGATCCTGTCGATTGCGGTCGTGTGGAAGTGCGGCGCAAGGTGGCGGTTGACCATGATGCGGTAGTCCTGCACGGTCGATGCCTTGCGTCTCATGACGTGCTCGACGTGATGCACGTAGCGCTCGGCGGCCTCTCGAAACGTGATCCGCTCCTCGGGCGTGAGGACCGTGACTTCGCTCATCATCCGGCGCAGCGCCGCCTCGGCCTGCTTGCGGGTGAGGCCGTCTGTTGAGCCGACGGTCCTGACGCGGCCGAGCTTGCGCTTGACCTGCCGATCACCGACGCGCCACTTGCCATACCAGGAGCCGCGTTCCTCGATGATCGAGCCGGACCCGTAGGCGCGTTTGTGCCTGCTCTCGCTCGTCATCGCCCCAACCCCGGTTTGCGCTCGGTGTCGTGCCGTGGACCGGAGCGGGTGTCGGCGAGCCAGTTGGCGAGGTCGTCGGGGTTGAAGCGGACGTAGTGCCCGAGGCGGTGGTGGGGGATGCGTCCGGCGCGGGCTTGGGCGAGGAGCCAGGTGTGGGGTACGCCGAGTAGTCGGCTGGCGGCCTTGGCGTCGATCAGCGACGTGAAGCCCGCCGTTTCGATGCCACGGCGGCGGTGCAGCAGGCGTGCAGCGCTGGTGCGTAGGCGCTCTTTGGGGCTTTGGGGGATGGCGGTCAGGCTTTGCATCGGGTCTCCACGATTGGTCGTTGGCTGTAGGTCGGCAGGGCTTGCCCTGCCGACCTGAGTGATCTTCCGGCGGAGGGGTCGGGTTCTGTCAAGGCCGGGCCGTCAGGCCCCGCCGTAGGCGGCCCCGCAGGGGCGGCCTTGACAGGTTCTGACCCCGGAGCTACGGGCAACGCTGGCTGTGGTGACCGGTACCGCAACGGCTGTACGGAGCACGACGCGAACGGGTCTCCAATAAGAAGCCGGTGTCTATTCATCACGCAGCGAGATCGGGGCCGTGGACGTGTTGTCCGCTCGGGTATGGCGGCGGCACCTGGTGGACCTGCACGTGGCTGGTCTTGCGGAGCTTGTCAATGCGTAGCTCTGTTGGTGGGTGGGTGTGTTCGGTGAGCCAGATGAAGGGGACGGGGTGGTCGTGCATGAGCGCGTGGACCTCGAGGAAGTCGGCGAGCCCGTCTGCTTGGCCGAGGCTGGCGGCGTACTGGTCTGCGATGTACTCGCGTTCGCGCCAGTAGGAGCCCCAGGTCGGCGCGAGGAACCGCAGGCCGAGCCCGCCCCGAGCGAACCGCACAACGAACCGTGCGAGCCAGAGCGTCGCGCCGAACAGCGTGACGGTCAGCAGCAGCCGTGAGCCGCCGAGGACGATGAGGTTCCCTTCGCGCTGCTTCTTTTCGCGGGTTTTGGGGAGGGGGTTGATGATGAGCCGGTTGATCGCGGCGGTCAGCTTCCCGTCGCTGGTCGCGAGATGCCCGAGCTCATGGGCGAGCACGGCCGAGAGATACTCGTTTTCCAGCAAGCCGCGCGACAGCATCAGCGTGTCCCCGCAGACCGCTGCGTCGGGTTGTGGCTCATCGACCACGAACCACAGGCTCGGGAGCCGCAACGGCACGTCGGCGTTTGCCTGCAGGAGCTGCAGGGCGTCTTGGTAGGCGGCTTGCTCGCGCTCGGAGGGGTCGCGGCCACCCATGTTGTTCAGCCACCACCAGCCACCACCACGCGGCGTTACCAGCGCGAAGATCGACCAGCCCGTCGGGATCAACGCGAGTTCGACGAGGCTTTCCGCGCCGAGCGGCGATTTGCCTTCGATCAGCAGGAAGACCGCGAGGGCGGCGAACGTGAGGAGCATGCGGGTGAAGATCACCGGCACTTCGGCGACGAGCGTCGCCGCATACAGCGCGAGCGTGGGGATCGAGGGGAGCCGCCATTTCCGTAGCAGCTCGTCCATCTGAGTCATGACCGTCTCCTTGATCTAGAACGGGACGTGCATCACCACCTCCTCCGACCTAGGCAAGTCGACCGGGACAACCACATGCCCCCCTCGAATCGGCCGACACCGCGGGTGCGGACGAGGCCGTGCGCCCAACCGTCGTTGTCTCAGAAACAGTCAGAGACGAACCGGCCAAAAAGACTTGGTCAGAAACAAAGTTGAAAAAATACCTGCAAAACCGAACAAAAAACAGAAACAACCGTCTAGAACTGGGCCGCATTCGTCGAGTTGGCCGCACTCGCGCCGATGGCTATCGACTACGGTTTGCCTAGACGCGTCAGAGGCCCTCCCGGGTGGGGCGAGCGCCGGCAGTCCAAGTCGGAGAAGCTAGCCCAAATCCCGGGAGGGTCTTGCCCTTGCTGCCGCGCGAGCTTAGCGCTTGCGGCCCGCCTTCGGAGCTCAGAAGGGCAGCCTCGGTGGCGACAACGGTGAGCGCGGAGCACTGCCCGTGCGTTGGATAGCTCCCGCGGGCGAGGACCTCATCGGTAGCTCAAGGCGCATCTCAGGCGATTGGAGAATGGCGACCTTCATCGCCTTCCCGCGGCTGATGACATACGCGTGGCCTACTGGGAGTGCCCGGACCTTGTTCGGGTCGACCTTGTACTGGTGCTGGACGCGGGCGGACCCCTCGCCGGTCGCGCCTTCTGTGGCGTAGCGCGTCGAGTACTCGACCGCGCGGCGGGTGCCGGCGATAGAGATGATGTCCTCCGGGGTGTTCACGCGATGGCAGACGACCGTCTCGACGCTGCCGAGGATGCGTGCTGCCTCCGTCTCGTCGCCCATCCCGGCGACGACCTGTGGGGCGAGGATCAGGCTGGTGTTGAAGCCGCGTGCCTGCTCGATGCGGGAGGCCATGCCGGCGCCTTGGGCGAGGGATGAGAACTCGTCGACGATCAGCACCGCGAACTGGCTGCGGGGCTTGCGGGCGGTGAAGTAGTGCGCGAAGTCCTCGAAGATCATGCGTGCGAGCCCCGCTGTCTCCTCGCGTAGCGAGAGTGAGTCGAGCAGGAGATACGCGGCGCTGGTGTCCTCCCATGCCCAGCTCCCGTCGAGCGCACCGCGGGTCTGACCGAAGAACGCCTCGTAGCGCAGCCGCACCTGGCATATCTGCTGGGCGGTCAACGCGGCAAGCGCGCTCGATCGCCGGTGTGCTTTGCCGAGCGTGTCCGCGTCCATCCGCGACAGCGCCTCGACGCTCGATCGTGGTGGGCCGTCGGGGTGCTCGCACACGAGCCGCAGCACGTTCTTGGCGATGTCGCGATACCACGCCGCTGGCCCGTCGCTGCTGTAGTCGATGACCTCCATCAGTCGGCCCTGGATCTCGTGCGCCTGCCCGCGCCATGCGTCGAATGGCTCGTTCGGGAACACACGGGTCGTGCGTCCGGCGTCGGCCATCAGCCCGCAGAACCTCGCGGCGGTCTCACGGTTACCCTTCCCGTCCAGGTAGAACACCGGCGCGCCTGTCTCTCGGGCGAGTGTCCAGGCGAGCCGTAGCAGCGTCTCGGTCTTCCCCGATCCAGTGGCGCCACACACGAGCGCATGCCGGCACAACCGCTCCGGGGAGAGCAGCACAAGCCCCTGGTCCACCGGTAGGGCGCGCTCGCCGCCCAGCCGCGACGCGATGGTAACCCCACGCTCCCCATCCGCCTCGCCAACCAGCGAACACGCACCGGGCGCCGGCGCTGGCACCTGCGTCGGCTGGGAGGGGACCGGCCGATAGCGCCCGAGAAGCGATCCCTGGTGCCAGCCGATCACGCCGCGCCGCCTGACAGCGGCCCGCGGGCTCACTCTGCGCCCCTGCGGGGGTGGGGGAGCTCGCGCACGCCGAGCGCCGGCCAGCGGCCGCTCTCGGCCAGGCCGGTGAGCTGGCGGTGCGGGCCGGCAGCGCAGAAGTACAGGACCGCGTTGAAGCGTCCGGCGAGCTCGTCAAGAATGCCTGTGAGCCGGCGCTGTGACTTGACGGTCAGCTCAACCTCGATCGCGACACGCTGCCCATCGACCAGAACGACAGCATCGGGAAGGTGCTCGCCCGCGCGACGCTCGCGGGCCAGCAAGCGCTCGGGTATCCACTCGCTGCCGGGGGAGCGGGCCTGCACGTGCAGCCGCACGTCGTTGACCGCCGCGACATGCGTGAGCAACCCGACCCGCGGCTGCCACATGGCGAAGCTTTGGCCTGCCGCACGCAACCCTGCACCGGTCGGGATCACCCACGCGGGCTCGCCAAGCAGCAGCCGGCGGGTGCTGACGAAGCCCGCGTCGCGTAGCCGTGCGAGGACACGCTGCACGGTACGCGGGCCACAGCCAAGCAAAACCTCAAGCTGGTCTGTGCGGGCGCCGTACTGCTCGCCCAGCCATCCCACGAGCTCAAGATCACGACGGCGCAACGTCTCGCGGCCGCTGTGGCGCGCCACGCCGCACGCAGTCCTTCTGGTCACGCCGCGCGCGGGCGGCGGCTTGAGAAGCATGTGGCTCATCGGCTGCCCCTTGCAGGCTTCTCGCGCAGATACCAGCCATCGCTTCGGCTCACGAACCGCGTCGTCTTCGCCCGATACAGGTGCGCGGACACCCTGCCCGTCGAGACACCGAGCGCCTTGGCGATATCCCCCGGACGCGACCCCGGATGCCCGCCGAGATACGCGGCCACGTCATCCTGGGATATCTGCCCGACCGGGCTCTCCCCGAGCAGCGTCGCTCTGGCGGCACGCAGTCGTTCGCGTTCCGCCAGCAGCTCCTCATGGGAGGCGAGCTCCCGGTTCAGATCCGCAAGACGCTCGTCAATCCCGGCGATCACTTTCGCAGCCCGTCCACGTCCAGCCACAGTCAACCTCCGCAATCCGACACCCATACATCATATGACACATCACATCATCTTGTCAAATCGCCACCACGTTCCTCGTCACACCGTCCGATCGCCCTAACGCACGCCGCCCGCCCTCAGCCCCAACCCCATCTCTTCTTTCTTTCTCTCCACCCACTCTGCTCCCGCACCCTTCCAACCACCACTGTCCGTCTCTGCCTGCCTCACCTACTTCTCAGGTCAGGTCATTGACCACCGCATAGCAGCGAAGCGGAGAGGGGGTGGTCAATGACCTGACCGCACCCGCCCCGGCCAACCCCGGGGCAGGCAGAACCGCATCACAAAGCCAAAAACAGGGTGCGGGAGCCGACCCGAACCTGACGCCAAACCTGACGCCAGCGCCGACAACAACCACGACAGCAATCAGCCCTGCATCGGCCGCTCACGCCACCCCTTCTTCGACTTGGCGGCCCGGCCGATCAGCGTCGCCGGCTTGAGACTCAGCGCACGGGCGAGCCCGAGCAGCAGCTCATAGTCCGGGTCGACCTCACCAGCCTCCAACCTCGCGATCAGCCGCTTTCCGACCCCTGCTTTGGTGGCGAGGTCGGATTCGCTGATGCCTTGCCGTTGGCGCTCTTGACGGATCGCCTGCCCGAGATGCACCAGCATCGGGTGCGCGTCCCACAGCCGCGTGTTGCGTCGCCCCGCCCGGCGCGCACGACGGATCGCACGCTCTCTCGCCTCAAACGCCCTGTCGTCCGGGTCGCTGTGATCGTCAACGTCGGCTCGGGCGTCGTCCGGCTCGCGCCACTCGTACAGGCAGTAGCTCGCCGACCCGAGACGCCTACACGCCCGCTGCAGACGCTCCCCCAGCTCGAATAGCACATCCGACGACGGGTACCCCGGCACCTGCGGCGAGCCCAGCAGATCGCGTGTCCGCTCCACGTCGTCCAGTAGCGCCATCCGGAACCCTTCGATTCGTTGCTCCGCCAGCGCGCGTGCCTCACGCCACGCTCGATGTTGCGGCGACTCGGGTAGCTCGGGCAGCCCGCCTTTGCCGCGCAACCGCGAGGGCCGACGCTTACCGGCCGGCGTCAGCTCCCACATCTCGACGCTGTGGCGCTTCCCGCGTCGGAGTGCCGAGCCGTCCAGCGCGGCTAGCCGCGCGCGCAAGTCTCGGCCGGCCCGCGAGCGGCTGGAGACGCCCAGGTGCTCATAGACGGCCCACACCGGCGCCCCTCTCTGCGTCCCGGTCGGTTGGTGGTGGACGGCTCTGTCCACCACCGCGAGGGTCAGTACGTCGGTGATCTCGGTAGTGCTCATCGGTTCCTCCGTTCCGTGGAGGCCCCGGGAGACAGCCAACGGCAGGCAAGACCCGGCCCACGCCAGCAGGGGTACGCTGCGCCTTGCGCCGGGAGCCCAAATCTCTCGGTGCCGGCCCCCGGCTGTTCGTGCAGCGCGGGGGCACTATTTACTTGTCGTCCAGCCTGTCCTGCGTCTACGCCATGTCGGCGAGCCCGTGCAAACGCGCCGCCGGGCGCGTCGGCCAGACAAACTCGTGGCAGACATGCACGAGGCCCGCCGCGTGCAGCCTCATTACCGCATCAGTCGCCGCCAGGTCGCTGCCGATCTCAAGGCCAAGCTCCTGCAACGACCACGGCCCCGGCAATCTGGACTCCACGAGCAGCGCCAACACTTCACGCTCGACATCGTCATCCGCTCGCCCGATACCGACACCACTAGGCTTATCCCGCATGGGAAGGCTTCCTCCTTTCCGTGCCACGGCCCCGGGGCAGTTCGCGCTGTCGCCGGGGCCAATATCTTGCTGCATCGGCCACGCTACACACAGCCCAGGAACAACGCCAGCAATCCGGGCGAACTTGGCGCGAGCGGGCTCGTGCGACGAATGGTCGGTCAGCTTCGCCCGGCTCAGCTGAAGAGCGAAGAGCCGGGCACATAACCACCCGCTCTCAACGGGGTGGGGTCGATCAAAGACCGCTGGCGGACGAGACCATCGCGCAGCTCTACGATGAACCTCACCGGCCTAACCGCGGAGGTCGGCCTCTCGGGTGCGGCACGCTGTACGCCTTCTGATAGTCGCGACAAATCGAATCAACGCTGCATAAGGTGCATCCGCAGTCTGCCGGCGTGGGGTCTATGATCGGCGCGTGCGGTCCGTGAGGTTGTTTTTCCGCGGCGTATTCGCGGCGGTCATCCAACGTCTCGCTTTAGCCCGGCCGGGCGGTCGGGCTCTCGACTCGGACACCTGTTCGTAGGACGGGAAGGTTGAACCTCGGGCCGCACAAGTCGTCCGCCGCTTCGCTGCCGCCACTTCTCACACGAGCCGACGTGGCGCAGCTGGTCGGCGTTCCACTGCATACGATGACGTGGTGGCTGTGGGCGCGGCAACCAGAACGTCGCTATACGCGATTCGAGCTGGCGCGCTCCGACGGGACGGCTCGCGTGATTCACGCTCCGATTAAGCCGATCAAGGATATGCAGCGCCGCTTCGCCGAGACTCTCGCACGTTCCTACGTTCCACCGCCTCACGTGCACGGCTTTGTCTCCAAACGCAGTCCCGTATCGAACGCACGCCCGCACCGCCGGCAAGAATGGGTCTTGCGGCTCGACATTGCGGACTTCTTTCCGTCGATCAACTTCGGGCGTGTGCGCGGATTGTTCATGGCCTTCCCGTTCGAATACCCGGTCGACGTGGCAACCCTGCTTGCGCAGCTGTGTTGCCATAACGACGAACTGCCCCAGGGGGCGCCAACGTCGCCCATCATCTCCAATTACGTATGTCGACGCCTCGACACCCAGCTCGCACGTCTTGCCCGCTCCGAGCGTTGCTTCTACACGCGGTACGCCGACGACATGTGTTTCTCGACAGATAGGCGTTCGTTCCCACCAGCGCTTGGCGCAGTAACCAGGAGCGAGACTTCCGCGGGCGACACTGTGGTGGCCATAGTCCTAAGCAATGGATTCACCCTCAACGATCAGAAGGTGCGCTTGATGCGCAGCAACCAGCGCCAGCGCGTCACTGGTCTTGTCGTCAACGAGAAGCTCAATGTGTCGCGTTCATACACACGCGAACTGAGATCCATCCTGTATGTGTGGAAGCAACATGGCGAAGCCACGGCGATCGAGGTGTTCAACCGTTCGGTGCCTCACGCGAACTGGCCGCCAGGCAAGCAGCCTCCGAAGTTTCACCTCGTCCTTCGCGGACGTGTACAGCACGTCGGCAGAATCAAGGGCTGGGATGATCCTATCTACCTAGCGCTAGCGGAGCGACTGAGCCAACTCGACCCGAAGTTCTCAAGGCGGGCTGCGCCGCTTGCTGCGCGTCATCGTGCCCAAGTCTTTACCGAGGGTGCTAGCGACGGCGAACATCTGCTCGCCGCTCTGAGACAACTCCAAGAGCAAGGCTTGTTCTCCGACCTAGCCCTGGACGTAAAGACCGTTCCAGATCTGCACGGTGATGATGCCCTGCTAAAGCACTGCCAGGCGCTCGCCCGCGCCGTTCATGCCCTGCCATGCGCGTGTGTCTTCGATAGCGACAAGGAGTCTGTTGTCAAGAGGGTCGCAGGATCATCAGGCTGGAAGAACTGGGGCAACGGGGTCGTATCTGTCGCACTGGCATCGCCCCCGTGGCGCGAGAGCCAAGGCGTGTGCATTGAGTTGCTGTACGAAAATGCCGTGCTTCAGCGCACGGATACCAAAGGACGACGCTTGTTCCTAGCAGAGGAGTTCGACCGGAACAATGGTCACCACCTGACCGACAAGTACACCACGCCAAACCCTGGCGGTCCGACGCTGGTGCGCGAGTCAGTGCACACGAAGGACGAGGGGGAGGTTGTCCGGGTTCTCGTAGAAGTTTGAAGGCGGTCCTCCCGCCTCGTCCGCTCGTGTTGCGAGCGTGACAGGCGCCAACCAAGTCCGCGAGGACAGGAGGAACCGCCATGAAGAAGGTAT
>Ga0181536_10006972_pt1 | contig 11217 bp, 13 predicted proteins | sample PEATcosm2014_Bin_41_FD_121105 | JGI IMG/M metagenome (GOLD analysis project Ga0181536, IMG submission 121105) | Peatland microbial communities from MTU Mesocosm Facility, Houghton, MI, USA - PEATcosm2014_Bin17_60_metaG | ecosystem: Environmental > Terrestrial > Soil > Wetlands > Peat | place...
ACCGGGCGATAACGGACCATCGCCGATCTGTTGCCGTCATTGCGTCAGCCGCGCCGTCGAAATGGCCTGCTGGAACAGCGCCTGCATGGCGGCGGTGATATCGCCGTCGGTGGTCACCGAGAAAAACATCCCGTCCGACGCGCAACTTTCCAAGTTGGGCCCGATCTTGCTTTGAAACGGCGCGATCCAGTCATTGTACCAAGAATTGGTCGGCAGCGGCAGATAGTCGGTGTACAGCACCGCGATTTGGATGCCGCGATTCTTGATCGTGGTGCACCAGGTCGTGCTGAACGGTTGCTGGCAGCGGTTGCCGTCCAGCGACTGCGAGCAGGTCGACGAGGTTTCGTCATCGACGCCGTCGGAGACAATGAACAGCACCTCCTGCGGCGTGCTGTTCGGGGTGCCCAAACCCGGGTTGGCCATGATACCGTTGATCGCTGACATGGCGGTTTCGAAATCGGTATCCGTGTCGTTATTGTTATTGGTTTTCGTGAGCCAGTTGTTGTCGTAAACCTCCAGCACGTTGATATTGGCCGCCGCCGCCTGCGCGTTCGCGAGATTCGACGTCAGCGCCTGGATCGTGCTGAGGCCCGAATTGTTGAACGTGTAAATCGCCATTTGATATTGCGTGCTGTTCGACCCCTCGGTCGACGACGCCGTGCTCATCAGCGATTGGGTCGCGGTCGCCAAATTCTCCATCCGTGTCACCACGCCGAGGTTCTTCGCCAGCGTGTAGTTGTCCTCGCCATTGGGATTTCCGAGATTGTCCGCGGCTGGATTGGATTCATGACAGGCGAACGCACAGCCGCCCTGAGCCGACGTGTTGGCCACCATCGTGTTGATGCCCGCCGTCGTCGCCGCAATGTTCATCGACGGCGAATTGTCGAGCAGCAGATAGAAGTTGATATTGACCGACAAGCCGGCTTGCGCAGTCGACTGACCGCTTATTGTCGTGGTCGGAATGCCCAACAGCCCCATGAACAGATTGGTCTTGATCGCCGCATAGGCGACGGTCGCGGTACGGCCGGTAGCGCTGTCCGTCACCGTGACGGTCACATTCCCGATCGTGACATTATTGAGATTGGTCGCTTCGGAGCTGAACACGTTCTCCGCCGTGGTCTGGGCCGCAGCCGCAGTACCCGATATGGCGGTGTGATCCACCGCCGAGAGCGCGGCGGCATCGGCGACCGCTTGCAGTTTGCTTTTCGCCATGTTCGCGGTGCTGTAATCGATCCCGGCACCGACCGAGAAGATGATGGGAATGGACGTCAGGCCCACGAACAGCGCCATTGCGCCGCCCTCGTGATGACGGAAGCGTCGTATTTGCTCTATCGCGTTGCGCAGAAGCCGACCGACATTCGTCATGCAAAGCCCAGAAGCTGCTAGCTGAACGCCCTCAACAGCCGCAGGAAGTCGATGATGAGGTGCGTGGCCGGCGCGCGCTCGAAACGCGCGGCTTGCGGCAACGATGAATTCGAACTCTGAAGAATACGTGAAATTACCTAGCGAAGAATCGTTGCTTCGCTGTAACGTCTTTTTCGACAAACTGCGATGATCCTTTCAACACTTTGGCAAGCATTTCGGTCGTCGCGCGAGAAAGACGACTCGCAGGTCTATGTCTTGAAAGCTGAAGCGCTCTGCCGGCCGAAACAGACCAATCTTGCGATCACTGGGTCAGGGATGGCAGCGCAACAACCCGTCCCAGTCGCAATAGCCGTGACCGAGACGGCAACAGCCGAAGGACGCTTGCGAGCAGTAATAAAATTGGTAGTCGATGCCGCAATGGTCCGAGCAATAAGGCCGACCGGTAAAATTCTCGACGGTGCAATGGTTGCGCAATCGCGGCGGCAGCAGCGCAGGGTCCTGCCAGTCCACGCGCACAAACAGACCGCTCGCCGGCGAAAAATTCAATTCAGCTGCGCGACAGACCGATGCCGATGCAACACAGGCCAGCACAGCAAGCGCGATGGCTTTCGACGTCATCATGCTCCGCCTCGCCCGCTTGCGCGCGATAAAGCGGCTTGGGAAGCATCCGACGGATCGGCGATCGACGGCGCATCCTTCATCGCAGCCGAATCCACGACGATCGGTGACAATTCCTTCATCGAGGATGCGCGCTTTATTGGCAACCGCACGGTGAAACGCGAGCCCTTGCCCTCCTGGCTTTCGACCTCGACGCTGCCGCCGTGCATGTCGACCGCCATCTTGACGAGGTAGAGCCCAACGCCGGTTCCGACAATTCCCGACACGTTGCTGCCGCGGTGATAGCGCTCGAACAACCGATCGAGGTCGGTCCGGGGAATGCCGATACCATGGTCGGCAATGGCGACGACGACCACATCCGTGGCAATGTCGGCATCGACGTCGATCGTGCCGCCGCCTGGCGAGTACTTGATGGCGTTGGCAAGGAGATTGCTAAAAACCTGAAACAGCAGCTTGGAATCGCCGACCATACGTATCGGCGCGGTGGCGATCCGCTCGGTGATTTTCGACCCCGCCACCATCTCCCGGTGCAATTGGCAGACCTCTTGCAGCAAGGCAGCCACGTCCATTTCGGCAGGATGGAAATAATGTCCGGCGCCGCCGTCGATCAGGCGCGAAGAGTTGAGCAGATTGTCGATCAAATGGGTCATGCGCAACACGGCACTGCGGACCTTGCCGGCGCGTTCATCGATTTCGCCGGGCGTCACGCTGTCTTTCATCTTGACCAGACGCCGCGCGTGGCCGTCGATGATTGTCATTGGCGTGCGAAACTCGTGGGAGGCCATGGACACGAAATTTCGCTGGAGCAGAGCTAAGCGCTGCTCCTGGGCCAATTGCTCCTCGAGCAGCGCGGCCTGGCGGGCGAGCATGCGCTGGCTGCGCATCAGCTCGATCGCGTTGTTGCGAAAGACCACGGTGGCCTGCGCCATCTCGCCGATCTCGTCCAGCCGCTCGGTTTCCGGGATATCGATTTCGGTGTCGTTGCCGGCAAGGCGGCGCATGCGATCCGCGAGATGCAGAAGAGGCCCCGAAATGGAACGGCTGGTATGAAGAAGCGCAGCGACAACCATCACCCCCGCGATCGCCATGGCGAGGAGGATGAGCCAGAAAGCTTGCCGATAGGCGACGGCGACACGATCGCTGGCAACCTGGGCGCTGGCGACCGCCTGGTCGGTGAGTTGGCCCAGCGTATCGCTGGCCGCATTATAGGCAACGCGCGAGCTACTGCCGTAAATCGCCAGCGCATCAGCCTTGCGGTTGGTGCGCGACAGCACCAGTATCTGGTTGACGATTTTACGATAGTCGTTCCAGCGCACCTTGAATTGGCTATACAGACCATCTTCGGCCGCATTGTGCGCAATCCGTTCGAAGCCGCGCTCGGCTTCCGCAATGAATCGATCCAGGTCCGCCATGTCCTTCTCTGTCGCGGCGATCTCGGTTGAATCCGATGACAAGAGATTGCTACCTTCGATGGCACGAAAGTCCGATGTGAAATTGTTGAGATCGCCCAGCACGCGGGTGGTGGGCAACCAGACATCGGCGACATCCGCGGACCGCAGGTTGAAATCGCTCAGCCGCCAGATGCTGAACGATCCGAGGATGACGACCAGCAAAAAGAAGACCAGAAATACCGCGGTAAGATGGAAGCGAATCGAATGCGGCTGCCGCGTGAGGCCGGACCATCGCCGAGGGAAAATTTGCAAGCGCAAATAACAGTCTCCTTAGACGTCAAGGACGTATAGTATAGTTTGTCGCCGACGGGAAACCGGATTCCGGTGGATTGTCGGCCATGAACGTCGTTACGGGTTGGCGATTTGCGGGTTCGATTTAGGCTCGAATTGCGCCACATTCCCAGTGTCAAGGTGCCTTGCATGCCCGAAACGCAGACGAAAATTCTCTGCATCGAGGACGACCGCGAGACCGCGGCGCTGATCGCCGAGGAACTGGTCGACCGCGGCTATGACGTGACCGTCGCACATGACGGCCGCGAGGGGCTCGCCGCTATCCTCAGAATCATGCCCGACCTGGTGTTGTCGGATATCAGCATGCCGGCGCTGTCGGGATTTGAGCTGCTGGAGCGTTTGATCGCGCTCGCACCGCGGTTCGCAAAAATGCCGTTTGTCTTTCTGACCGCGCTGACCGATCGGGACAATGAGCTCAAGGGCCGGCAACTCGGAGCCGACGACTTCGTGACCAAACCGATCGATTTCGAGGTGCTCGCCACCATCATCACGGCGCGCCTTGCCGGCGTCGCACGCACGGGGCTGTGGCCGCAGACAGTCGCGCTCAACGAGCGCGAGGTGGAGGTTTTGACCTGGGCAGCGCGCGGCAAAACCTCGGCCGAAATCGCGAAAATTCTCGGCTTGACCAAGCGGACAATCGATTTCCACATCGACAATGCGCGGGGCAAGCTCGGCGCGGCGACCCGCACGGAGGCGGTCCTCAAGGCGGCGACCGGGCGCCTGATCGAGCCGTAGAACATGATCCCGAAAAAGCCTGCCCCGGACTTGATCCGGAGTGGGTACCGATTTTCGGAAAAGATCGTGCTCAAACAAAACTTATCGGACGGCGACTCATGACGCGAGGGTTGGCGCGGATGGACCCGCCGATCTTCCCGATCATTGACCCTGAATACGCGTCGCACAGTCGCGCCAGGACACTGGCGACTTCGGTCTTGCTTTGCTCGCTCAGTTCAACAAGCGGCAAGCGAACCGTGGGCGCCATAAGACCGAACAGGCTCAGTGCGTATTTGAGCGGAACCGGATTTGATTCACGAAATAGCGCGGCGGTCAGTTGCGCGAGCGCAAGCGCCAGCCGCTGCGCCCTCGCCGTCTGCCCCTGCTTCCATGCCAGGAACATGTCTCGGCAAAGACCCGGCGCGGCATTGGACGAAACTGAAATGCAGCCGTCGCCTCCTTGCGCCAAGAAGCCTAAAGCTGTCGTATCATCGCCCGAAAGGAGCCTAAAATTCGCTCCGAGAAGAGCGCGTAAGCGGGCCGGCCGCGAAATGTCACCGGTGGCATCTTTGAGGCCGAAAACCCGCGGCACCTCAGCCAGCCGCGCGACCGTTTCATCGGCGAGGCCGCGTGCCGTTCGCGACGGCACGTCGTAGAGGATGATCGGCAAGCCGGTCGCGGCTGCAATCTCACAGAAGTGGGCGTAAAGACCCTCCTGTGTCGGTCTATTGTAATAGGGTACGATAGACAAGACTGCGTCGGCTCCGTTCGCTTCCGCATCTTCGGTCAACTCGATCGCATGGTCGGTGGCGTTCGAGCCCGCTCCGGCGATGACAGGCACGCGACCACGCGAAACTCCGACCGCAATGCGGATGAGCTCGCAGTGCTCTGCGGGGCTCAAATTTGGTGCTTCACCCGTCGTGCCGCAAACAACCAGTGCGGTCGCCCCGTTCGTTATCTGAAGATCGCAAAGCTGCTCGAATGCGTCGCCATCGATGCTGTCGTCATCATCGAACGGTGTCGGTAACGCAAGCGCGTAGCCGGACAATTTCAAGACGTGTCGGCCGGTCATGGACATCGTTGTTCCTCACGCGGCGTTCACGAGGTAATTCCGCTCATGGCGGCGAGCCGCAAGAACAAAACCGCTCTCGCACTTGGTCCCACACTCGATGCGGAAGCCCAATCGCTCGAGCAATAGTTGAATCCTCTTGCCGCGTTGTGGACCGACAGAATCTATCCACACCGCTATCATCGCCTGGCTGTTCAGAAAGGGCACGATGCGGAGCAATACCGCTTCGAGGGCTTGAATGGTATGCTCTCCGGCAACCAGCGCCACATCGTGCTGGGCGCAGCCGACGCTACAAGTCGCCGTCGTTGACACCCGAGAGAATCCGCGGCGACACAGGCCACGATAGATGTCGACGGCGGTCGATCCGGCCGCGATCACCCGATGTGATCTTGCGGCGAGTGCGAGCTGGATCATGGCGTCTAAAATCGGTTCGTTCGCGGCTATCGCGTTAGGCTCACTCATCAGCTGTCCCGCCACAGGGCCGGCACTCGATGGGACGAAGCACTTCGATTCGCTCAGGCGACCCGGCGCTCGCGCAGAGCGTTGTTGGCAAGCCGCTCGTGGAATGCCATGGTCGGCCTGCTGGTCACGTCGAGTTCAAGAATTCCGCTGACCATCACGACCGCCTGCGGCTGATTTCCGTTTTCGGAGCGCACGAATTTAAGCGCCTCCGCACGATCAACAAAGAGGCCGCCGCGGCTCCCGCTTTGGTCTCGAACCACCCAGTTTCCTCGGCTGTCCTGACCAATCATGAACAGCGGAGCTCGCAAGTACGAGGGAGGTTCAGTCTCGTTCGTCATGAAAGTCTCTCCTTCGAAGATCACTGAGGAAGTCCATCCATCGGGAGAGCAACATCCAAATGCCGAGTCATGGAATCGGCAAATCGTCGTCGTTCTTCGAGGACAGGGTATATTGGCTGTGGAACAGCTCCTTTTCGATCGCCTTCCGATTCCTGCGTTCGCCGGCGACAGCGCGTGAGACTTGGGCGACAAGCTTCCGCCATTCCGCAACGGCCATCCCGATGAATGCCGCGAGAAACGGCGCACGGCGCGCCGCAACACCCACCGCGGCAGCGAGTAGGGCGACAAACGGACTGCCGTGGTTTTCCACGTCAAGTTCAACGGGCTCGGCGACAAACATTGTCGCGCATCCGACAAATGCGCTGTTCTTTCTGGCAAACCGCAGAGCCGACCGTTTGAACAGAAAAATTCCACCCGTGCGCGCTTCCGCCTCGCGCGCCACCCAGAACCCATTCTTGTTCCGGCCGATGAAAAATAGCCGGATTGTTTCACTGATCACGCTGGCATCGGGTCGTCGCGGGAAGTTGGTCACCGCGTCCAATGTCGTGAACATCGTGCGGCATAGATCCGGCCTTTGCTCATAGCCTGCAAAGGCAACGCACAGGTCGCCCGGCAAGCGCGCGCGCATTGTGTTGAAACGTTTGATCTGCCTGATCATCATCGCGCCTCTATCGATTTCGAGACGATGCGAGTCACGACGCCAATGTGCTCTCGGTCGCATAGGAATTCGAGACGGATCATCGCGCATCGTCATAAAGACGGCATAGGAGCGTAAGCAGAATTTGAATTGCGCGGCGTTTCTTAAAGCACGCCGCAGGATCGGCGCGTCGTAAACGAAGTCACTTCGCCAGTTCCGTTCGACCCTTCGCTGCCGATCCGCCGACTCAAAGCCGCGCTATCGAAACAGTCTCGCCCACCGGGGCAGCGTCGCATCGAATCCGATCCGGGCCTCTATAGACCGCATGATTTCACTGAACCTGTCCATGTGAACGTTATCGTTGGGCCGGAATACGACATGGCGTGAGTCTGACAAGGGGGACTTTGGTTCGATCTCGTAGGTAATCTTGTCGAGGACGCCGAGATCTTTGAGGACGATTTGGAGGTCGATAGGAAAATTGCCGGTTAATTTATACGCCCCGAGGATTTCCAGAGCGGAATCGTAGGCTCGCGATTCGGACAGATCGACCGTGTAGCTGATTTGTCCGTCTTTCATGCTCACTTGCAGTTGACTTTGCGCCGCCGTTTGCACGGCGCGGCGCGGTCGGTCTCGATCGAGGCTTGCACCCACTGACAGAGAATCCCTGTGCATCGGCTGCCGGCAGCTTCCGACATCGTGGTCGGCGCGGCGCAGTGCGTGTTCGGGTCCCTTGCGGCGGAGCCGGTGCTCGACGACCCGATCGATCGCTGAGGCGAGTCGGCTGAACAAGCCTGCCAGCTTCGGTGTGCGCTTTACCGCGCCAGGGACTCCATCGATGGAAATAACGCTCATCGGAGTCTGTCCTTGTTGTTGCTTTTTGCGGACACAAATGTGCTCTCGAGCGCATAGGAATTCGAGACGGAACAAGGCCCATTCTCATAAAGGCGGCATAGTGACGTAAACAGAACCTGAAATCCGCCGCTACTCATGCAAAATTGTCACAACAGATCAACGGATTAAGACCGGTCCCCAATCGATCGGTATGACCTCGACCCCCATCTGTTGATTGAAGTCGTCGGCGTGCCGTCGCATGGCACGGACGGATTGCTCATCCGCGCCAGTAGGACATTGAACGCTGTCGTGATGGCGACCCGAACGGTTGAGGAATTGATGAAAGCCGTCTTCCAACGCAAACCCTGTTGCGTCCGTGAGGAACGGGGCGGTGATGTAGATTTTATGTTCCTGATCGGAGGGAGCGATGCAGAACACCCACTCGGAGGCAAGTGCGAATTGCGAACCCGCGATGCTGATAATCAGACCTGCACCTGCAACATTTAGCAGCCTCATCCGATTTCCCCCAGATTGCCTCGGTCGAAACCAGGACAGGCTGATGGCCGTGGGCCAGAAGTTTGAAGTCTGGTACCGACAAGCAGCATCCACTCGTCTTTCACCTGCCATAATACGGTACTTGTATCTCTTCAGCGCTTGTAGCGGGCTCAGCGAGCTTCATGCCCATATATCCAAGGACAATAAACACGATCGTGGCAGTGACGATCCGTAGCATTTGGCCTTTTTCAGTGTTTGGTTCATTTTGATCCGTCATCGATTGCTCCGCGAGCTATGGCTGAATTGTTGGTGACGGAAGGGATCAGGCAGCAGCGGCTTGAGTTTGCATTCTGATGACCGCGACTCCATCCGTGAACAGCACGCACCTTTGTCTTTAGTGAGTGGCGATATAATTGCTGAAAAGGCGGCGGGCGGACCGACTTTCATGCGCGCCTCCTCCTCAGGGATGAACAGTCGCGGCTGCATCGTCACTCAGCCGGTGCAAGGTGTTCGCCGGAACCCGACGGGTTCGCCGCTTGCGGATCGCTCTCGCGGCCGAGCAACATCATCCGCAGCGCCGGCACCACCACGAGCATCATGACCGGACCGATGAGCATGCCGCCCGATCTGATTCTGTGCGACATCAGCATGCCGGGCATGTCCGGCTTCGAAGTGTTGCAGCTTCTGACCGCAATCGCGCCTCGCTTCGGCAACATGCCGTTCGTGTTTCTGACCGCCCTGACCGACCGCGACAACGAGCTCAAGGGACGGAAACTCGGGGCCGATGACTACGTCACCAAGCCGATCGATTTCAACATTCTTGGCGCGATCATCGCGGCCCGCCTCGCACATGTCGCATGCGCCAGCATTTGGCGGCAGGCCGTGCAGCTCAACGACCGCGAGGTGAAGACCCTGACCTGGGCGGCGCGCGGCAAGACGGCGGCCGAGATCGCGCCGATTCTCGGGTTAACCAAGCGGACCGTCGATTTTCATATCGACAATACGCGCAAAAAGCTTGGGGTCACGACACGCACCGAGGCCGCCAGCATGGCGGCGACGGATCGGCTGATCGATCCATAATCCTGCGTCCGACACGAGCCGGCGGCCTGATCGCACCCTTCATCGGCATCACGCTGATCGATCTGCTGGTTGCACTACAACGCTGCGAACACGACGGCTTCGAATCTGGGGCGGCATTAGTTATTTTTCTATTTGAGGAGCGTCAGATTTTCTCTGCCTTTGTTCTGTTTGGGTGCCCATCTTTATGGAATTCCTATAACTTTGCCCCCCCTGCCCTCTCGAATTCATACGCGAAGAGTGACAGGTAATCGCGCGGGAACGGGCGGAGTATTTGCTCGTTCTTGATTCAAATCAAGGTTGCGCGCCGCCCGCAGGCATCTGCTGACGGAGCGCAGCATTCATTGCTCGGAGCATTCCCATGATGGACGTCATCATGTTGGCCATCGGTTTTGCCTTTTTCGCGCTGTCGATCGCCTACGTCTACGCCTGCGATCGGCTTTGAGGGGACCCGCCATGAACTTCGATTATACGCTCGCCGGCCTCGTCACCGTGGGGCTGCTGTTCTACCTCACCTACGCTCTGATCAGGCCCGAGCAGTTCTGAAGGAATAACGACCATGACCGTCATCGGGTGGGTGCAGATTGCGCTCTATTGCGCGATCATCGTCGCGATTACGCCGTTCCTCGGCGCCTACATGACCCGCGTCTTCAACGGCGAGCGCACGTTTCTGTCGCCGATCCTGCGGCCGGTCGAGGTCGTGCTCTACAAAACCGCCGGTGTCGACGCGCGGCACGAGCAGCACGCCGTGACCTACACGGTCGGCATGCTGTTGTTCCACGTCGGCGGCTTTCTCATTCTTTATGCATTGATGCGTCTGCAGGCCGGGCTTCCCTTCAATCCGGCGGGGCAATCCGCCGTCTCCGAGGATCTTTCGTTCAATACGGCGATAAGCTTCATCACCAACACCAACTGGCAGAATTACGGCGGCGAAAGCACGATGTCCTACCTCGTGCAGATGCTCGGGCTGACGCATCAGAACTATCTGTCGGCGGCGACCGGCATCGTGCTCGCGATGGCGCTGATCCGCGGCTTCGCGCGGCATTCGGTCCGCACCGTCGGCAATTTCTGGGTCGATATCACCCGCTGTACGCTCTACATCCTCATTCCCATTTGCGTGCTCTATGCGCTGTTCCTGGTCTGGCAGGGCATGCCGCAGACGCTCGGCGCCTATGTGGACGCGACGACGCTTGAAGGCGCCAAGCAGACCATTGCGGTCGGCCCGGTCGCCTCGCAGATCGCGATCAAGATGCTGGGCACCAATGGCGGCGGCTTCTTCAACGCCAATGCCGCGCATCCGTTCGAGAATCCGACCGCTTTATCGAATTTCGTGCAGATGCTCTCGATCTTCGCGCTCGGCGCCGCGTTGACCAACGTGTTCGGCCGCATGGTCGGTAATCAGCGCCAGGGCTGGGCCATTCTTGCCGTGATGGGCGTCCTCTTCATTGCCGGCGTCTTCTTTTGCTACTGGGCCGAGGCGCACGGCAACGACGCACTGAACGCGCTCGGCCTCACCGGCGGCAATATGGAGGGTAAGGAAGTCCGGCTCGGCATTATCGGCTCGGCTCTGTTCGCCGTCATCACCACTGCCGCCTCGTGCGGCGCGGTGAACGCCATGCACGATTCCTTCACCGCGCTCGGCGGCATGATCCCGCTGATCAACATCCAGCTCGGCGAGGTCATCGTTGGCGGCGTCGGCGCCGGCATGTACGGCATGCTGCTGTTCGTCATCATCGCGATCTTCGTCGCCGGCCTGATGGTCGGCCGCACCCCCGAATATGTCGGCAAGAAGATCGAGGCCAAGGAAGTCAAGATGGCGATGCTCGCCATCCTCGTCCTGCCGCTGATGTATCTCGGCTGGACCGCCGT
>Ga0181536_10006973_pt1 | contig 11214 bp, 9 predicted proteins | sample PEATcosm2014_Bin_41_FD_121105 | JGI IMG/M metagenome (GOLD analysis project Ga0181536, IMG submission 121105) | Peatland microbial communities from MTU Mesocosm Facility, Houghton, MI, USA - PEATcosm2014_Bin17_60_metaG | ecosystem: Environmental > Terrestrial > Soil > Wetlands > Peat | place...
AAACGGCGCGGCGTTTCTGCTTCACAACGCCTGGACCTTCGTCGGCATTACCCTGGCGCTGGCGCTGGCGCTGTTGTTCCTGATCAAATGGAACGACCGCCGGCGGCCCGTCGCGCAACCGCTACAATAAGATTTACCGGGAACCAAACGGAACTCCCGTCAACGCATGCCGAAGCGAATCGCGGTTGTGGAAGACGAGGCCGAACTCTCCGCCCTGATCGATTACAATCTCAGCCGGCAAGGGTACGAGGTGCAGGTGCTGGGCGGCGCCAAGGGCACGTTAAAGGCTTTGGAGCAGTGGAAGCCGGACCTGGTGGTGCTGGACGTGATGCTGCCGGAAACCGACGGTTTCGAGCTGTGCCGGCAGATTCGCCAGTCCGCCGCGCTGGCGCGCATTCCCGTGCTGTTTCTGACGGCGCGCTCCGATGAAGTGGATCGCGTGCTGGGCCTGGAAATCGGCGGCGACGATTACATGACCAAGCCCTTCAGCCCGCGCGAGCTGATCGCGCGCGTGAAGGCGCATCAGCGGCGCGAAGACATGGACACGGAACCGGCCGCGCAGGAGATCGGGCCGTTCCGTCTGGACCGCAACGGCCGCCGCGTCCACGCGGGCGAGCGCAAGCTGGAATTGACCTCGACGGAATTCAACCTGCTGGAATTCTTCCTGACGCATCCGGGCCGCGCCTACAGCCGCGAGCAGCTTCTGGAAGCGGTGTGGGGCGAACAACGCTACGTCACCCCGCGCACGGTGGATGTGCACGTGCGGCGGCTGAGGGAGCAGATCGAGGAGCAGCCGGACAATCCGCGCTACCTGACCACGGTGCGCGGCTTCGGCTACCGTTTCGAGGAGCCGGTTTGACCGGCGAAAGCGCCTGTCCCACACCATCCCGCCTCTTAATCCCGAATTCACCGGGCGTTAACCGTTTTGTAACAGAGCCGCTGTTACTTTGGGGCTGAAAGCCCCGGTGCCCCATGAAGAAGATTCTGTTGATCGAAGACGACGCGGACTTATTCTCGCTGTTGAAATACAACCTGGAAAAAGAGGGATTCGCCATGACCGGGTTGCAGACCGGCAAAGGCGCCATCGAGCTCTGCCGGCAGACGCGGCCGGACCTGATTCTACTGGACATCATGCTGCCCGATTCCGACGGTCTGGATATCTGCAAAGGCATCCGCCGCGATCCGGAGCTGCTCTCGATTCCCGTCATTTTCCTGACGGCGCGGGCCAGCGAGACCGATCGGATTGTGGGGTTGGAACTGGGCGCGAACGATTACGTGGTGAAACCGTTTTTCGTGCGCGAGCTGATCGCCCGCATCAAGCTGCAGTTCCGCAACCAGGCGCCGCCGGTGCGCGTGCTGGAATCGGGCGGACTGGAGATGGACACCACCAGCCGGCAGGTGCGTCTCAAGGGCTCGCCGCTGGCGCTCACCGCGACGGAGTTTCGTTTGCTCGAGTTCCTGATGAGCCGCCCGGGCGTGGTATTCAGCCGCGAGCAACTGCTCAACGCGGTATGGGGGCAGGACCGCGCCATCACGGACCGCGCGGTGGACGTGTACGTGCTGCGGCTGCGGCAAAAGATCGAACAGGACCCGGCCGCGCCGGTGCTGATCCATTCGGTGCGCGGCTTCGGCTACACGTTCGAACCGCGGCGCGCCATGGCGGTGTGAGCGGCCGGTATAATAGGGCCGAATGCGCACGCCGGCTCTTTTCCTCGCGCTCGCGGCCGCGGCATATGGGCAAACCATCGTAAAGCCGGAAGCGGCGGAATGGCCGCCGCCGAGCGGCGAATTGCGCTGCGAGATCGAGCCCATCGCTCCCACGCTGAATTTCAGCTTTCGTTTTCAGGCGGGCTACGTGGTGCGGGTGCCGCTGGGGCAGTTTCGCGGCGCGGGACACGGCTACCGCATGACCATGCGCATCCAGCCGCAGGGCAGCGGGCGGCCGGTTTACCTGGCGGGCAGCTTCGATTTGCCGGAAGTGCCGGCCACCGATATGCTGGGCGAATCCGCCGGCGGCTTTCTGCTGGGCGAAGGCCGATACGATGCGAGCCTGACGGTGCGCGACGATCGGGGCCGCGCCTGCCATCGCGATTGGACGATCGAGGCGAAATTGACGGCCGGCGAGCGGGCCGCCAAGGTTCCCATGCCGCCCGGTTCGGTGGCCGAGCTTTCCGAAGCGGGGATTGCCGAAGCGGCCAGCGGCGAGGATTCCGGCGGCCCGCGGCTCAGCGTTCTGCTGCACGCCGCGCCGGTGTGGCCGCAAGCGGCCAAGGTGCCTCCACAGGATGTGGAATTGCTGCTGGGGGCGCTTTCTTCGCTCATGCACCAGGCCGGGGCAACGACGGTGAAGCTGGTGGTGTTCAACCTGGATCAGCAGCGCGAAGTTTTTCGACAGGATGCGTTTTCGCTGCGCGACCTGGACCAGGTTTCGCGCGCGATCTACAGCCTGCAACTGGGGCTGGTGGACTATAAGACGATGCTGGGACAAAAGCCCGCGGGGCTGTTGGGGTCGCTGGTGAAGGGCGAGATGCAGGCGGCCAATCCCGCGGATGCGGTGGTATTTCTAGGACCGCGCGGGCGGGCTGAAGCCCCGCCGGCAAAAGATGCGCTGCCCGCGCCGGCGGCGGGCATGCCGCGATTTTTCTATGTGGAATACCAGGCGCCTTTGCCATTCCGCGAGCGGCCTATGCCGGGCGATGCGAATGGCATGGGGGGCAGGGGCGGGCGCGGTATGGGAGGGATGGGCCGCAATCCGGCCGCACCCGCAGAGCCGAGTCCCGCGTTGTTTCTGGAGAAGCCGGACGCCATTGAACGGGCCGTGCGCTCCTTGAAGGGCAAGACTCTGGTGGTGCACAATGCCGGGGAGTTCGCGCGGGCGATCGAGCAAATTAAGCGGGTGAAGCGCTAGGAAGCGGCCGGGCTCGGGCCGGTCCCGCCGCGCTCAAGTCGAATAGACCGCCACGCTCGTGACCGTGCGGAAGCCCATGCGCTCGTAGAGCCGCAAACCGGCGGGCGTGGATTGCAGAATGGTGCGCTCGATGCCGTACTCCCGCCGGGCGTCGGCCAGCGCGCCGCGCATGACAGCTTCGCCGAATCCCCGCCGTTGATAACCCGGCAGGGTCGCCACGTTGTAAACCCCCATGACTCCACCGCCCAGCACGATGGCGGTGGTCGAGACGGCTTCGCCATCCACATACCCGACGTAGGCGCGAAAAAGCCGCCACACCAAATCGCTATCGAACACTTCGTGAAACCAGGAGAGCGGCACATGGAAGCAGACCGAGCCGATGGCGCAGAAAGCGTCGTGCGTGGGGCCATCGGCGACCCGCCGGATTTCGAGCTGGGGCAGAGCATGGACGGGTGGGGCGATGCGCTCGGCCATCATGCCGGGCAGATCGACGGAGTGACGCATGCCGGCGCGCTCGAAAACCTGGCGGGAACGGCGCCGCGCGCGTCCCTGCATCCAATCTTCGCAAACCCAGTAGGCCCATTCCAGGCCGCGCGCGTTGAAGTGCACGGCGGGCAGCACGATACGCTGCGCCAGTTCGGCCTCGGTGGCCACCGGCGCGGACAGGAAAGCGGCGTTGAACATCTGGAACGTCACGCCCGCGGCCGCGATACTGACCCCGCGCAGCTCGCGATTCTCCCCGCGCCCGCGGCTGCCCGCGATGATGCGGAAGGATTCCCGCAGATTCCCGGCGACCGTCTCAAAATCCACTTTACTTACTTTGGCACAAAGCCGCCGGCAGGCGGAGCAAGGTGCCGCACGTTGGAGAACTAACCGTTTACGCCCGGATCTGTTCCAGGCTCAACTTCTCCTATGCTTGCACGCTGATGGTCAACTCCCAGCACGCCGCATCGCGTCTCCAGGCTCATCTTGCATGAGACAATTCGAACAGCCGCCGGTGATTGACAAGTTCGATGGAGCTGGATACAGGTGAGGCAGTGCGCTAACAGGGCGTCTCCTACCCGCGGCAAGGGAAGCATCCCACCTGTTTTCGTTTTTCAGGCTCAGTAACCTTCTTTCAGCCTGGTATCAGCGGGACACGGGCACATATGAAAGGAGGTCTTGTGACCCCGTCGAAGTCTTTACCCCCTCAATCATCCTTTGAGTCCCTCCGGAAGCAGGCAAAGAAACTCGTCCGCCTGTTCACCGCCGGCGATCCCGATGCTCTGGCTCGTGTTCACGCCCAACTGCCGGCTCCGGATGTTCCTCTAACGCTGCGCGATGCGCAGCTTATCCTCGCACGCGAATACGGCTTCGCCGGTTGGCAGGATCTTCGCACCGCCGTGCTCCGCCAGGAAGGCAAGGGCCTGGAGCGGGCTGTCGCCGAAGCGGAGCGCGTAATTCACGACAACAGCGTTGAACGATTGGCGCAACTGGTTCGGGAGTACCCTGCGCTTCTATCGTGGCGCGGCGATTGCGGAGAATCGTTACTCGGGTTTGCCACAGGTTCGTTCGGCGATAGCGGCGATGCTTCCCGCGAGCAGGCGTTCACGCGCCTCGAATGCGCCGAGTTTCTCATAGACGCTGGGGCCGTCCAGGACCCTGCGGGATGGGAAGGCGCAATTCGCGCTCGGGCCAAGGGAGTGTTGCAGCTCCTTTCGCGCAAGGGAGTTCTGCCGCCTACGCTCGATGTTCTGACGGCGCTGGGCGACTACGATAGCGTGCGGGATTGTCTTCCCAGTTCCGACGCCGCCGCGGTAACACAGGCATTCATTATCGCGTGCCGGTTCGATCATCGGGCGATCGCCGCTTTCCTCCTCGACCGGTGTATCGAGCTCGACCCCGCTCTCGGCGAGCGAGTGGAGAGATGGCTTGGACGAAGCGGGTTCATCGAGTACTTGGCCGAACATCCGCCAGGGTACGGAAACCTCTGGCTGACGATCGTGAGGAACGAACTGCAAGCGGCGATGCATGAACATGACATGGAAGGGTTCAACCGGTGGCTACAGCGGGAACCCGGTCTGCTCAGCGAATCCAATCTCGGGCTGCTGGTGGGTTTAGTGGAAAATGCGTCGTATACCGACCGGGGGGCCTTCATCGCGCGGCTGTTGGAGTTCGCCCCCGCGATAAAGGGGAGGCGCCCACCCTCGTCCGCGGTGGCGTTCGCGCTGGAGTATGGGAATGCGCATCTCATCCCTCTACTGACTCCGATTTGGCCGCTGCCCAATGATCTTCCCCACGCAGCGGGCATAGGGGACTTCGCAGGAGTGAAGGGTTGGTTTGATGAAGCCGGCCGTCCGCGGCTGGGAAGCCTGAGTCAGCATCACCCCACCAACAGCCCCGCGACATTGCGGAACCTGCATTGGATCCCTGCCAACGCGCAACACGTCCTGGACGTAGCGCTGGCCTGGGCGTGCATGAACCGGCATTTTGAGATAGCGGCTTTTCTACTGGAGCGCGGCGCCGATGTCAACACGGACTGGAGCACGCACGAGCCGGCCAGCATTCTGCACGAGTGTGCCATCAGAGGGAACTATGAAGCGGCACAATTCCTCATCGACCATGGCATCGATATGACGATTCGCGACTATCGCTGGGATGGGACTGCAGAAGGGTGGGCTATTAACGCGTACGCAGTGGGCCAACCTCCACTTGGGGATACGAACATGGCGGAGTTCCTGGCGCGCGCCGAGCGCGCACGGAAAGCCCAGTCAGAAGGGCACGATCGCGGCTCGAGTTCCGATCGCCCTTGAACTGACGCCAGGTAGGATTCGAACCTGAGAGCAAACGGGTTGGGGATCTTGGGCCCTTAGACGCTCAATAGAATCAGCGCGAAGGACTGTGGCTCCCCACACTGGACACGAACCTACAACCATCCGTTAACTGCCGATGGTCTTCTTCAGGACGTAATCGAAAAAACGTTCGATCTTGTGGTTATCGCCCGAAATCCATTCGGCGCGAAGGGTGGTCTTGCGCTCCACCCTCCGCAAGGCGGAAAGCAGCGTGCGATTCAGTTCCCGGGCGCCGGCTCCTTCCACCTCCGCTTCCACAAGGAATCCTTCAGCCCCTTCTTCGACAGAGCCTTCCGCGCCCAATTGACGGAGCGCATCGCGGATGCTGGCGGCGTCCGAGCGGCCGATCCGCGCCTTGAGCTGGAATTTCATCGGGCCTCCGTTTCTCCCATCTTGCCGTCACCGAATATCCGGAAAGTCCTCCTCGAAAAACTCGCGCGCGCCCTTTTCGGCCGGCCGGCCCGCTTCGCTCCTGCGCAATTCGGCCCGCCGAATCTTCCCCGAGATGGTTTTGGGCAAGTCCGCGAACTCCAGCCGCCGGATGCGCTTGTAAGGCGCCAGATGGCGCCGCGTGAAGATGAAAATCTCGCGCGCCAACTCGGCGCACGGTTGGTATCCGGCGGCCAGTATGATGAACGCCTTGGGAACCGCCGTCCGCAGCGGGTCGGGGCTGGGAACCACCGCGGCCTCGGCTATGGCCGGGTGCTCGACCAGGGCGCTCTCCAGCTCAAACGGGCTGATGCGGTAGTCCGATGCCTTGAATACGTCGTCCGCGCGCCCAACGTAAGTGAAGTATCCATCCTCATCGCGCGCGGCGATGTCGCCGGTGTGGTACCGGCCGCCGCGCTGCGCTTCCGTGGTCAGGGCCGCTTCGCCGGCATATGCGGTCATCAGTCCGGCGGGACGCGCCGCAAGGTCCACGCAGATCTCGCCGTCTTCCGCCGGCAGGATGCGGTAGCCCGGCAGCGGCCGGCCCATCGAACCGGGTTTCACTGCCTGTCCGGGCGAATTGCCAAGCATGGCGGTGGACTCGGTCTGGCCGTATCCGTCGCGCACCGTCAGGCCCCAGGCCGCCCGCACCTGCTCGATCACCTCCGGATTGAGCGGCTCGCCGGCGCTGGCGGCTTCGCGCAGCGATACCGCATAATCCGTCAGCTTCTCCTGTACCAACATGCGCCACACGGTCGGCGGCGCGCACAGCGTGGTAACCCGATTCCGGCTGAGCACCCCCAGAATGTCCGGGGCGTGAAAGCGCCCATAGTTATACGCGAAAACCGTGGCGCCGGCATTCCACGGCGCGAAAAAGCAGCTCCACGCATGTTTCGCCCAACCCGGCGAGCTGATGTTCCAGTGCAGGTCGCCCGGCCGCAGTCCCAGCCAGTACATTGTCGAGAGATGTCCCACGGGGTAGCTTTCGTGCGAATGCTCCACCAGCTTGGGCCGCGTGGTAGTGCCCGACGTGAAGTAAAGAAGCAGGGGATCGCAGGCGCGCGTGGGTCCATCGGGAACGTAGCGCGCCGATTCCCGGCCGGCGTCTTCCAGGCTGCGCCAGCCCGCTACCGCGCCGCCCACCGCAATCCGCGTATAGCTCCCCTCCAGGCCGGCGAATTTACCGGCATGCGCCGCTCCCGCCACGACGTGCCGCACCGCGCCGCGTTCCAGGCGGTCGCGCAGGTCTAACGGCCCCAGAAGGTTCGCCGCGGGAATCACCACCGCCCCCAGCTTGAACGCGCCCAGCAGCGTTTCCCAGAGCGCGGGCTCGTTGCCCAGCATCACCAGGATGTGGTCGCCGCGCCGCGCCCCCGCCGCCCGCAGGTAATTGGCCACGCGATTGGAACGCTCCGCCAACTCCATGAAGCTCAGGCGGGTTTGGCCGCCGGCTTCATCCACAAGCTGCAGCGCGGTATTCCCATTGCCCTGCGCCAGGGCGTCGAAATAGTCCAGCGCCCAGTTGAATCGGTCCAGTTTAGGCCACCGGAATTCCCGGTATGCCGTCTCGTAATCGGTGCGATGCGCCTGCAAAAAATCGCGCGCTTCGCCGAACGCCCCTAGCGAACTCATATCGGCTGCCGGGTATATTCTATCGCGTGAATTACCGATTCGTACCGCGCGCGGAACAGCCGGATCACAAGCCCGCCCGCGCCGCCAGGGAGATGGAGGGCGACTGTCAGGCGAGGCGCCGGCGAAGGAGCGCCCGGCAGCGGACGGCGGATCACTTCTGGATCATCACTTCGGTGGATTTGATCACCACGGTGACCGCGTCACCGGTCGTGAGCTTCATTTCCTCGGCGCTGCGGCGCGTGATGACGCTTTCGACTTCGTTTTCGCCGACCTGCACGACGATGTGCGCCATAACGGCGCCGAGGTTCACTTCTTTGATCCGGCCGGGGAGTTGGTTGCGCGCGGAGAGTGCCATGCGCACCACCATACACCTGGGGGCAGTTGGGAAGCAAACGCCGGACGCGATTGGCGTCGCGAGTTGTTCTTTCAATAGTGAAATCTCCAGCGGAATTCGGCGTAGATTTGCCGCGGGTCGTTAAAGTGGAATCCGCCAAAGGTCAGGCTGTTGTCGAGTAAGACGCGGAGATTGGTTACATTGGCAGCGGTCAACGAGACCCTGTATCTCTCGTGCTCACCGAAACTTTTTCCCAGGGCAATGTCAAATGTAGTGTGCGGGGGCAGATAGTTTCCCGGGTACTGCGCGTCCGGGTTCCCGTTGGTGAATCCCGAGCCGTAGTACACATTCGCCGAAACGAACGCTTGCCGGGGAAGACTGGCATTGAAACCGAAGTTCAACGTGTTTCTCTGGTCATGGTCCACCGGCGCATATCCCGGCGGAATGGCCAAGGGGCATGCCGCCGAAACCGGAACGGGACAGACCACGCCTCCGGTGATGGGCCCCTCGGCCTGCGCGATCTGATTCGAGTAGGCCAGGTGGACCTGAGCGCGCCGCCAGAGGCGCGGGGAACGCAGCGTGGTTTCCCAGCCTTGAACCAGCGCGGCAGTCCAGGTGATGGGCCAGAAGATGTTCGATTCGCCGATGTTGTTGTGGTCCAGCCAATTCTGCGCGCGGGTTTGAAAGGTGTCTTCCTCGAGCACCCAGCCGTGAAAGGGAATGGAGACGCCGAACTGGTATTCTTCGTCGCGCTCTCCCTTCAGGGGCGCGAAAGCCAGAGTCTGGCTGGTGGCTAAATCGAGCAATGGCCCAGTCGCGGTCAGGAGCGGAGGCGCTTGATAAAAGCGGCCGTAAAAGCCATGAAAAACCCAGTTCAGCCGCGGGACCCGGAGAGCCACGCCCAAGCGCGGATCCGTGGCATTCTCCGCGACTCCCGGCTGAGTGGCCACTCCGGGGGTGGTGAAGTGCGATTCGCGAAGGCCGGCGATCAGCGTCAACCACGAGGTCGCCTTAAACCGGTCGCTGACAAACTCTTCGGCCAGGCCGCCGGTTACGGCCGCCGAAGACGGGCCGAAGTTCTGACAGCTCGAACCGCAATCCGTAAAAATGTTATTGAAGAAGTTGCTCTGGTGCTGGACGAATCCGTACACGCCCGCTTCCACGCTGTTCTTCCCAACGGTGGCGTTCAGGGTGGATTGCAAGCCGCCGTAATTGGCGGCCTGGTCCACTGTCGAGATCACTGGAAAATCGTTCGCCCCGCCGCTATAGCTGGCCTTGTTGTAATGATAAAACGGCGAAACCGTCATCAGCAGGTTGGAATTAAATGTGTGGACCCAGGAGAAGGTGAGGTAGCCATCGGGTTCCCGTTCACTATCGCGAAGGGCGTAACTGGGATAAACCTGATTTCCGGCTGAGTTGGGATCCGGGTCGATGGGGATCTGGTAATAATCCTGGCGCAACGAGGCGACCAGCCGAAGCTGGTTGGACGCGCTGGGGTTGAATATGAAAGACGCGAATCCCCCATAACCGTTCTCCGCGTCGTGAACCACCTGCCCGATGGGAGCCTGCAGACCGTAGTCGCTGCGATTTCCGTTGAGGCTCGCGTAATAGGCGAAGCGCTCGGTGTGCCCTCCGAAATTGAGCTGATCGTTGGTTTGGCGCCAGTTGCCGAAAGAGGTGACAAGTTCCGCCTCATTGTCGCGCTCGAAGCCGGTTCGCGGCACGATATTGAAGATGCCATACGTACGGTCTCCGTACTCGGCGTCGTAGCTGCCCCGCTGCACTTCCAGATAATCGATGTCTTTGGGATCGATCTGCGGGCCCAGATTCGTCGCGATATTGGTATTGGGTATGGGTACGCCGTCAATCATCCAATCGACTTGATGGCCTCCGCGCATGTGCAGCATGTCATGGGTCACGTATGCGGCGGGCACGTAGTCGGTGATCATCGCCATGCTGTTGGTGCGGTCGGCGCCGGGAGTTTCGGCTATATCCTCGCGATCGATCAGAGTCGTGGGGGTTACCGAATCCATATTGACCGCTTCCGCGTGGCCGGTGACCACCGTACTTTGACTCAGGACCGCGATGGCCAGTGGAAAGTGAAGAATCGGCGACGATCCGGAACCGACTGTGACGGTCTGTACCGCCGTCTCGAAATTAGCCTGCGTGACGGTGATCTGGTAGTCGCCGACCGGCACGGCGGTGAACGAAAACTCGCCGTTATCGTCGGTTTGCGCGGTTTGCGACCAATCCGAAGTTGCCGCCCGCAGCTTTACCGATGCTCCCGCGATAGGCCGATGGCGCGGGTCGTGCACGACCCCTTGGATTCTTCCAAAAATCGTCGCGTGCAGCAGGGAACCGGACAGTAACAAAACCGTCAGACACAGCCAGGACACAAGCTTTCGCATGTTCTGCCCGTGCGGCGGCCGGTCCCGCGGGTCGTGGCCGGCGGCGCGGAAGGCCGCCGGAAAGAGAATGGCAAAGACAGCGGTCCGTTTATCAAGCAAATTCATTTTAATTTCCCCTCGTTATGTTTCTTAACGGCGCGCGCGGGACAGACGTTTTCGTCTGCCGATCGGGCGGCCGCGGCTCTAATTCGGATTGGAGTTACGAGAGGGGCGTGGGAGGAGCGCGCTTCTGACCGGCGCGGCTATAGGAGATCCGGCAAAGGGCTTCGGTTTGCGGACGCGATGCCGGATGGCCCATCAACGCGGCGAATACCGCCTGCGAGATGGCCGGCGCGCTCACCGTTCGAGTTGCGGGACTGGCTTTCGCGGCCGGAAAAAGAGCGCATGGGGCGGCGCGCAGGGATGGGCCGGCGGACGATGCCGCGCGGCTCGCCATCAGCGCGCAATGATGCTTCCCGCCGTGCTGGCAGCACGCCGGAAGGTTCGATTCGGTGTCCGATGGGAGCGCGGCTGGAGCGATCAGCGAAAAGCCGAAGACCGCCATCAGCAGAAACGAGACAGCACCGCGCATTGGAATTAGTATACACGGGCAGGGAGGGCGTGGAGTTGGGGGGGGGGTGCGCGACGTGGGCGGGGCAGATTGATTGGTTTCTTTTTTTGTGCTGCTTTTCT
>Ga0181536_10006974_pt1 | contig 11213 bp, 9 predicted proteins | sample PEATcosm2014_Bin_41_FD_121105 | JGI IMG/M metagenome (GOLD analysis project Ga0181536, IMG submission 121105) | Peatland microbial communities from MTU Mesocosm Facility, Houghton, MI, USA - PEATcosm2014_Bin17_60_metaG | ecosystem: Environmental > Terrestrial > Soil > Wetlands > Peat | place...
GAGAACGTGGCGCCGGGCGACTGGGTTCTCATCCATGTCGGCTTTGCCATGGCGAAGATCGACGAGGCCGAGGCGCAACGAGCTCTAGCGAGTCTCCAGCTGATGGGTCAGGCCTACACCGACGAGGTGCAAGCGGTCGTCGAATCGCAGATCGCGTAGTGGCGATGGGGGCGGGTGCGGCTGAAGCCACCGCAGCTGCGGCGGCTTCAGGGATTCCGGGGCCTCGCGTGCAGGCGAGGGAGGAACGTCATGCGATTCGTCGATGAGTACCGGGACCCCGCGGCGGCGCGTGCCCTCGTGTCCTGTATAACCGAGCTCGCCGGAGATGGGCATTACAAGTTCATGGAGGTCTGCGGCGGCCACACGCACACGATCTACCGTCACGGGATCGAGCACCTTCTCCCGACGTCGGTCGAGCTTGTGCACGGCCCCGGGTGCCCCGTGTGCGTGATCCCGATGGGTCGCATCGACGACGCCGTCGCGGTGGCGGAGGTGCCCGGGGTCATCTTCACCTCCTTCGGCGACATGATGCGCGTGCCCGGCTCGAAGGGCAGTCTGCTCGGCGCCAAGGCGCGGGGAGCCGACGTCCGGGTCGTCTACTCGCCGCTCGATGCCCTGCGGACCGCCGCCGAGAACCCCGAGCGGCCCGTCGTGTTCTTCGCCGTGGGCTTTGAGACCACGGCTCCTTCGACCGCGGCAACTGTGCTGAAGGCGAGGAAGGACGCGGTCATGAACTTCAGCATCTTCTCGAACCACGTGACGATCGTCCCCCCGCTCAGGGCCATCCTCGAGTCCCCGAACCTCCGCCTCGACGGGTTCATCGGGCCCGGTCACGTGTCGACGGTTGTCGGCCAGCTCGTGTACCGGTTCGTCGCGGACGAGTACGGCAAGCCCTTCGTGACGGCTGGTTTCGAGCCGCTCGACATCCTCGAGGCGATCGCGATGCTTCTGACTCAGTTCAGCGAGGCCCGCTGTTGTGTGGAGAACCAGTACACGCGCTGTGTGAGCGAGGCCGGCAATCCGCGGGCGCTTGCAATCATGAACGAGGTCTTCGAGGTCCGGCCGCAGTTCGAGTGGCGCGGCCTGGGCTTCATCCCCGAGAGCGGCCTCAAGCTGCGCCCGCAGTTCGCCAGGTGGGACGCGGAGCTTCTTTTCGACGTGCCGGGCGTGCGTGTCCCGGACCCGAAGGCCTGCCAGTGTGGCGAGGTGCTGAAGGGTGCCATCAAGCCGTGGGAGTGCAAGGTGTTCGGCACCGCATGCACTCCTGAGACCCCCATTGGCACCTGCATGGTCTCCTCCGAGGGGGCGTGTGCGGCCTACTACAACTTCGGTCGCCTTCACAGGCAGGTCGCCGTCACCATGGGCGGCCCCGTTAGTGCCGGGACCGTTCCCTAAAGACGCGTGCCGAGGGCGGCGATCGCCGCTTGGCCGACGCTTATACCGCCGTCGTTGGGGGGCAACGACTCGTGCGTGAGAACGGTGAGCCCCTCGGCGATAAGAGCGTCCTCGACGACGTCGCTGAAGCGCACGTTCTGGAACACGCCCCCACTCAGGGCGACCGTATCGAGGCCGTGCCTGCGGCTGAGTCGTGCCGCCAAGGTGGCGGTGGCGCGCCCGAGACCCTCGTGGAACCCGGCTGCGATCACGGCGCGGTCGGTTCCCTGTTCCACCTCCTTCAGCACCCTGGCGATCAAAGGGGACGGATCGAGCACGTCGAGGCCGTAGGGGCTGGCGGCCTCGACGATCTCGCTCGGGTACGCCCGCGCCGACGCGCGGGATACCGAGCGCGCAAGGGCTTCAAGCTCGATCGCGGCCTGGCCCTCGTAGGTGACCCGTGCGCGCAGGCCCAACACTGCGGCGACGGCGTCGAAGAGGCGGCCGACACTGGTGGTGACGGTCGAGTGGCGCTGACCTCCGTCACCGACAGCGAGAGCCAGGACCTGCTCCCAGCGGGGATCGAGCCCGGCGCCGAGCCGGGCGGCGGCGTCCGGGCCTACGGCTTGCGCCGTCCAGGCGAGCGCCATTCGCCACGGCTCGCGAACGGCGGCCGCACCACCCGGCATCGGGACCGGAAGCAGGTGTGCGACCCGTTCGAAACCGTTGAAGTCGGCGACGAGGAACTCGCCTCCCCACATCGTCCCGTCCGTGCCGTAGCCGAGGCCGTCGAAGGCGATACCGAGCACCGTGCCGGTGTGCCCGTGCTCAGCCAGGCACGAGGCGATGTGGGCGTGGTGGTGCTGCACGGGCCACGGCTCGAGGTCGAGATCGAGGGCGTACTTAGTGGAGAGGTACTCGGGGTGCAGGTCATGGGCGACGACGTCCGGTTCGATCCCGAACAACCGGCACAGGTGGACAGTCGCTTGCAGGAAGGCCTGATAGGTGGCGAGGTGCTCCAGATCGCCGATGTGTTGGCTGCACACGACGAATGACTCCTTGGCCACCGAGACGGTGCTCTTGAGCTCGGCGCCCACGCCAAGCACTTGGCGGGCCGCCTCGCGTGGCAGAGGCAGGGTTTCCGGCGCATAGCCGCGGGACCGCCGCACCATTTGCAGGCGGCGTCCTGACGCCCGCACGACCGAATCATCGCAGCGGATGTGAATCCGGCGATCGTGCGCCAGCACGCCGTCGACCATCGGTCCGAGGCGGGCGAACGCGTCCTCGTCCGTTTGCGCGATCGGGTCGTCGGACTGGTTGCCGCTGCTCAGTACGAGCGGTCGTGCGACCTTGGCCATGAGAAGGTGGTGCAAGGGCGTGTAGGGGAGCATCAGCCCCAGGTCGGGCATTCCCGGTGCCACGCCCTGCGCGACCGCGGCGCCCGGTCTTCTGCGGGCCAGCACGATGGGGCGCGCCACCGAGCAGAGGGCGGACTCGGCGTCGGGGTCGAGCACGCACAGGGACCTCGCCACCTCGAGGTCCGCCACCATGAGCGCGAACGGCTTGTCGTCCCTTGCTTTGCGGTGTCGCAGTTCTGCCACCGCCTCGTGACTGGTCGCGTCACAGGCCAGGTGATAGCCCCCGATGCCCTTCACCGCGGCGATCCGACCTGCACAGAGCGTCTCCGCCACCGCGTCGAGCGCCGCGCCGGCTTCGGCCAGAAGACGGCCACCCGGGTCGTAGAAGGAGATCTGCGGTCCGCAGGTGGCACAGGCGTTCGGCTGCGCGTGGAATCTCCTGTTCGCCGGGTCGTCGTACTCCGCCTGGCACTCAGCGCACATCTTGAAACCGGCCATGGTCGTGGCGGGCCGGTCATAGGGGACCGAGAGCACGATCGTGTAGCGCGGCCCGCAGTTCGTGCAGTTGGTGAAGGGATAGCCGTGCCGGCGGTCGTGAGGGTCGTCCACCTCGGACAGGCAGTCGTCGCAGGTGGCGCTGTCGACGCTGACGGCCACGTTCGGGACCCGATCCGCGCTGCTCTCGACGATGCGGAAGCTGTCGAAGCTCCCGCCTGGGGGCAGCGTGGCCCACTCGACCGACGTGACCCGGGCGAGCGGTGGCGGGTCCTCCCGCAACAGCCGGCAGAGCTCCGCCACGTCTGCTGACCTGCCCTCGACCTCGATCAGGACACCCGAGGAGTCGTTCAGCACGACGCCGACGAGGCCGAGGGACACGGCGTGGCGGAACACGAAAGGCCGGAAGCCGACGCCTTGCACCGTCCCTGTCACCCTCACGCGCCGACGCTCGGTGAGCCGAGGCAACTTGCTCACCAGGCGCTAGCAGATCCGCGGCAACGGGTCGCCGACCAGCATGTCGACGATCCGGGTTCCCCCGAACGATGTGCGCAGCACGACGATGCCCTGAGGCTCGGCGCGGATGTCGCCGATCACCATGGCGCGGGCGCCGAGCGGATGGCTGCGCAACGCCTCGACGGCCGCGTCGGCCTCCTTGGCGGCGACGACTGCCAGGAGCTTGCCTTCGTTCGCAACATAGAGGGGATCGATCCCGAGCAGGTCACAGGCCCCGCCGACGGCGGGATCGATCGGGAGCGCAGATTCGTCCAGCACGACAGCGAGGCCGGTGTCGTGGGCAAGCTCGTTGCACACGGTCCCGACACCGCCGCGCGTCGGGTCCCGCATCCAGCGGGTCGATGGGGCGGCGGCGAACAATACCTCGACGAGCTCGTTCAGCGGGGCGGTGTCGGACTTGAGCTCTGCCTCGAGGGCCAGGTCGCCTCTCGCCAGCATCACCGCCATGCCGTGATCGGCAATCGTGCCGGAGATGAGAACGCGATCGCCGCGCGTGACGAGATCGGCTCCGACGCGGCGTCCCGGAGGGATCACGCCGATGCCGGCCGTGGTCACATACAGCCCGTCGGCGGCGCCTCGGCCGACCACCTTCGTGTCCCCGGTCACGATCGTCACGCCGCAGGCCGCGGCGGCCTGGGACATGTCGGCGACGACCCGGCGAAGCTCGCTTATCGCGAAGCCCTCCTCGATGACGAACGCCGCCGAAAGCCAGCGGGGCCGCGCTCCCATCACGGCCAGGTCATTGACCGTGCCGTGGACCGCGAGGTGACCAATCGATCCGCCGGGGAAACGCAGCGGCTTCACGACGAACGAATCGGTGGTGAACGCCAGCGTCTCACCGTGACCCGGCGCGATGAGGGCGGCATCGGTCAGCGGCGGCCTCTCGAGACCCCCGAAAGCGTCCAGGAACACGGCGTCGATCAACGCTGCCGATGCCTTGCCACCGGCGCCGTGCGCCAAGGTGATGAAGTCATCCCGGAACCGGGGCCGCCGCCGCCGGAAGGCCTCGATGCGCTCGAGCACGGCGGCTTCGCCCCCGCTCGGACCCTCACCCGCTGTCGTCGGTGGCGACGCTGTGGCCCCCGAGTTGCCTGCGCCTTCGTCCTCCTCGCTCACCTTGCCTCCTCTGTTAAGAGTGGTCCGTGGTCAGCGGCAGTCTGCTGCCGGCTCAAGGTTTGATGCTCGCCGTCCGGTGTCAGGAGTTGTTCCACCCTCACCCAGAGGTCATAACTGAGTGCCGTCACGGCTTCCCGGATCCGGTGCGGGTTACGCGAGGGCACGGCGAAGCAGTGGTCGGGCACGTCGCGTGTTGCCATCTGGCCGCGCACGCATCCGAGGAAGCCGACGGTCAAGAGGCCGTGTCGTCCGGCCTCTTCGAAGGCGCCCATGACATTGTCCGCCTCCGGATCTGTCGAGTAACCGATCGCGATGTCGCCGGCGCGAGCCAAAGCCGCCAGTTGCCTGGAGAAGTTGAGCTCGTGGCCGGTGTCCTGGCAGGGCGCGGTCATCCCAGCCCCGTCGGCGACGAGACACCTGGCAGGCGCCGAGGCACCTCGGGACCGGCTGAACAACGCCGCCCCACAAGCGGCGTCAAGCGAGCTCTCGCCGCGGCCGAAGGTGTGCACGAAGGCACCGGCACGGAGGCGTTGCGCGATCGCCTGCGCCGCCCGCTCGAGCTCACTGCCGAGAGCTACGAGGCTGGAGCGCCACAGGCGGCCAGCCTCTCGAGCTTCCGCGTCGGCCCTTGTGGCCAAGTCGCTCAGCAGCGCCCGGCGATCCTCCTCGCCACTCTCGACCGGTTGCTGGGGAGAACCGGTACTCTCCCGGCTCACCTGGGCGACCTGTCGACGAGCGCCACCGCCAGGCCGGCGTGGATCAGCACGAGGTCGCCTTGACGGACAGTTTCGATCAGGGTCGTGTCCACCGTCTCGAGACCGTCCGGGGTACGGACCTCGGCGCGCCCGTCCGCCCCGATCGCCACCACCTCGCCGAGGCGACCCTCGTCCGAGCACGTGATGCAGACCTCGTCTGGGCACGCGGCCCGCCCCGACGTGAGAAGGCGAGGATGCTTGAGGCAGCTCAGCGTCAACTCGGAGACGAGGTCGATGACAAGCGCGACGCGACCCCCGTACGCGGCGGCCGTCTCGTCACCGTCGGTCCACAAGACGTAATCGGCCGAGCCCGGCGCGGGCCGGGGGCCCGCTCCGATCCACACGGTGAGCAGACCCCACGCCTCGGCCCGTTGCCTGATCCCCGCGAGCGAAGGCTCGTCGGATCCCGAGATGACGAGCAGTATGTCGCCCGCGCGCGCGAGTGGCCTCAAACTCTCCGACAAGGGGCCGTCCGGCACGGTGTTGGCGGGAAGGGGTCGCCTGCCGTCTTCCGCGGGCCGAGCGAGCTCTGATACCACCTGACGGGCATGCCAGGGCCACGAGGGCGCCGCGCACCAGAGCGTGGCGCCTGAGGCGAACCGGCACGCCATCGCCAGGGCGGCGGCGGCGAGGTCTGCTGCGTCCGGTCCCCGCAGGTCCTGGCTCAGCGCGTCATCGGTCGCCAGCAGCCCGTCTTTGCTCACGCGCTCCGACTCTCGTGCCTCAAGGGCGTCGGCATGTGCTAGATCGCGATCGGGTCCGTGACCCAACCCGAGATCGTGTGATCCATTGCCGCTCCTCCAAGAGACCTGTCAGCCTCAGTTTAGGCCGGTCGTTCACGACGGCCCCTGGCGTGCCCGGCGCTGTGAGTCTTCGGGGCGAGTCGTCGATCCCTCCCCCTGGCCGCCCGGGCTCAGATGCTCGCCGCCCAGGTCGTCGCTTGACGCAGCGCCGTCGCCATGATCGTGAGGGTCGGGTTGTGCCCTCCCGAGGTCGGAAAGGCCGCGCCGTCCGCCACGAAGACGTTGTCGAGGTGATGGTGGCGTCCATGCGGGTCCGTGACGCTGGTCCTGGGGTTTTCCCCCATCGGCATGCCCCCCATCACGTGTTCGGTCGCGGGCACCTGGTCCTGCGCGATGGGGAACCGGGAGGAGGGGAGCTCTGGAATCGAGATCGCCACGTCGGCACCGGCCGCCTTCAGCAACTTGACAAGCCAGGGCATGTAGAAGGCCTGGGCGGCGATCTCCGAAGGACCCGGGCCATAAGTGACGCGCGCCACCGGGATCCCCCGCCAGTCGCGCACAGTGGGGTCGAGATCGACGCGGTTGGTCGCGTATGGGAGGTCCTCGCCGATCAGCTCGATGCCGCAGAGCCGGTCTCGCAGCAGGCTCGAGCGCATCAGCCTCTTGAAGTCCGCCCCGAAGGGCTTCTGTGGTGCGAGCAGGCGCAGGATCTCCTGGTAGCTGCTTGCCTCGTCGAGCGGCAGCTGGGTCCCACCGAGCTCGACCTTGCCGGCACGGAAATACGGTAGGCCGGCGACCTTGGCGGCCTTCCTGGCACCGGGGAAATCGGGGTCCGCGAAATCGTCGATGTCGTGGGTGTGGTCACGGCCGCGGTAGTTGTGCAGCCGTTCCGACAAGAAGATGCCCGAGCCTTCGGAGAACCAGTGGAACATGACCCGGCGGCCGGTGAGGTCGTAGGGGTCCGGCAGTCCGGAGAGCAGTGCCAGCCTGGCGGTCTCGATGGCGTTGGCCGCGAGCACGACGAGGTCGCCGGACTCGGTGTGCCGCTCGTTCTCGTTGTCGAGCCAGTCAACGGCGGTCGCCTTGCGGCCGTTCGTCTCGATCTTGACGACCATCGCGCCAGCACGGAGCTCCGCGCCGGACCGCAGCGCCTCGCGCAAGGGCGCGAGCGCACCCACGCGGGCGAGGATTGGACACCCGTAACCGGAGCAGAACCCGCAGTTGTCGCACCGCGGGCGTCCCTGGTAGGGACGGCTGTTGATCGCCATAGGGGCGAGGAACGGATGCAGCCCGACGCGGCTGCAGCCTTCGGAGACAAGGAGGGACGAGTACTCGGGCGGGCCCGCCGCCATCGGGAGGGGCCTGGTGCGCGGTGCGTGGGTGAGCGTCGGTTTTTTGGGGAAGAGATGGACGTCGCCCGCAACCCCGATGAGCTCTTCGATCTGTTCGTAGTAGGGGGAGATCTCGCCGTAGTCGAAAGGCCAGTCGGCGATGTCTGCTCCCGGGACGGGACCGAGCAGGGAGAGCTTCTTGAAGTCGATGTCCCAGAGTCTGGGCGTCTTGGCGTCCCAGTGAACCGTGCCCCCGCCGACGGTTTGGGGCAAGGACTGGACCGCACCGGTGAACGGCTGTGCCTGCGGCGACGCGCGGAACACCCGTGGTTCGGCGCTCGGGTCGGGTTGGGAGAAGGCGCGGCTCTTCTTGAGCTCGTCGTTCGAGAACACGGTGCCGGGGCGGTCGGAGCTCAGGTCCGTGAAGTAATTGGCGCCCTTCTCGAAGATCGTGACGTCCCAGCTGGCCCGTGCAAGCACCATCGCCGCGACGGACCCGCCGGGCCCACTGCCGACAACGAGGGCGCGACGAGCCATCAAGGTGAGGTCCGCAGCAGCTGGAGCAGCTGCGCGCCGATGCCTTTGGGCACGTACGCATCCGGCCCGTCGGAAAGGCTCACCGCATCTTCGCTGTAGCCGCGGGGTTGACGGTCGCCCGGCCAGGAGATCTCGTGCCAGCCGGCGAGCCCCGCGTTGCCGCCGTATTCGGGGGCGGAGTACATGCCCTCGATCGCGTGCGTGAACAACAGCGTCATGAAGCCGCCCGGGTCTTGGGCGAGGATCTCGTCCATCTTCTCGCGGCTGGCAGCGATGAAGTCCCCGCCGGCCATCCTGTCGAGCGTCTTGATGCCCGCGCGGTAGCGGGCGCGAAAGCCGGCCAGACGTAGGGTCCATCCGCTCACCTGCGCAGGGGTGAGGGCTAGGAACTTCGCCATGTCGTCGACGGGCCACCCTGACCTGTTGCTGAACGGTCCTCCGGCAAAGATCCTCGGCGGGCTGAGCTCGAGCGCGCCGAGCATGGTGTCGATGTACCGGGTGACGTTGGCTTCGCGCGCTCCGGGGTGCCCCGCCTCCGACGGGTCGTCGTCCGGACCGGGGATCAGCCGGCTCGTTGCTTCCTCGACGACCCTGGCCTCGTGTGCGTCCAGGACGAGGAACGACTGGCCTTTCGCTCCGTCGGCGGTGGGAGATGACGCCGTGCTGCAAGCGGCCAGCAGCTCGGGCGGGAACAGCACCGCGAGGCCGGCAAACCCTGCGGCTTGCAGCACCTGGCGGCGATGGAAGACTGCCATGGCCAAGAATCCTCCCATCAGCTGAGGGCAACGTCGAGCAGGCCGGACGGTGGGTCGCGGTCGCTGGTCGCGCGCCAGAGCGCGGTCCGAGCGCGGGTAGCGTCCCGCCCATGACCGGCGGCATCGGGCAAGAGAGCGCGGTTGGCCCGGGATCCGGTCCGCTCTGCGCGGTTTGGGCTCGGGAGCAGCGTCTCGATCCGATCGGCACGGCCGGCTGCTATCGGGGCTACCTGCTCGTCGAATGGCCGCTGCCCTGGCCGCGTGACTTGGGGGACGATCCCGCACTCGCACCCGTTGTGGAACATGCCCGCAGTGCCGGGATGCGCCTGCAGGGACTGGTGCCTGTTCAGGAGGGCGGGGCGAGCCATGTGATCGCCTACCGCTGGCCTGAGGAGGGAGGGGCACGCTTCGCGCGGGCCGAGCTTGTCGTCGGAGGTGGCGAAGTCGTCGCGGGGGCGCTGGCGGTCCTGGACGAGCCGCCGAGCACGGCTGGGACCACCGATGTCCTTGTCTGTACTCACGGCAGGCGCGACCGATGCTGCGGCTCGCTCGGGACCGCGCTCGCCCTGGAGCTGCTGGTGGATCCCCTCCAGCTCGGGGACGACGTTAGGGTGTGGAGGACGAGTCATACGGGCGGGCATCGTTTCGCGCCGACGGCGCTGGTCCTGCCGCAAGGCACCTCCTGGGCGTTCTGCGACAAGGCGGCGCTTACCAGGATCGTGCGGAGAAGCGGGCCGATGGAAGATCTCCTGCCGCGTTACCGGGGCTGCGGGGGCCTGGCCTCGCCGGCGGTACAGGCGCTCGAGCGGGCCGTTCTCTCTGAGCTCGGGTGGCCGTTGTTCGACATGACGAGGCGGGGCGCGGAGCGCGAGGAAGGCCGGACCGAGCTTGTCGTCGAGGGCCCGGGCGGGGAGCGGGTGGTCTGGGGGGCAGACGTGCGTGTCGGCCGAGAGGTGCTATCGCCGAGTTGCGGTGTCGCGATGGAGCTTGTCACCAAGACCGAGCCACAGCTCGTTGTGGAGCACCTGCGTCGCGACTAGCACCGGCGCGAAAGGTCCGCTCGGGTGCTCTCCCGGCGAGCCGGTGCCGGTGCCGCCTTAGGCTCACGGTCGTGCCGCCGTCATGTCGCGTGAGGAGCTGACATGAGGCTCGCCACCGTCCGGACCGCAGACGGCACCCGCGCCGCCCGGCTCGAGGGCGATCGCTTGGTACTGCTGCGGGCCAGTGACGTCGGCTCCCTGCTCGTCTCGACAGACCAGGGCTCGCGCCCGGATGCGATACAGACTCTCGAGACGACCGGGGAGACCATCGCTGCGCAAGCCTCGTTCGCACCGCTCGTGCCGCATCCGGAGAAGATCTTCTGCGTCGGGCTGAACTACCGGGCCCACATCCTCGAGATGTCAAGGGCTCTGCCCGGCTATCCGACGCTGTTCGCCAAGTTCGCCTCCGGTCTCATCGGGGCGCAGGACGACCTAGTCCTCCCGTCGGTGAGCAACGCCGTCGACTGGGAGGTGGAGCTCGGCGTGGTGATCGGCCGTCAGATCCGACGCGCGACGATCGAGGAGGCACGGGACGCGATCGCGGGTTTCACGGTTGTCAACGACATCTCCATGCGCGACTGGCAAGGAAGGACGACGCAGTTCTTGCAGGGCAAGGCCTTCGACGCCTCGACTCCGGTCGGTCCGGTTCTCGTCACCGGCGATGAGATTGGCGATGCCGCCGACCTCGAAGTTCGCTGCGAGGTCGATGGTGTCGTGATGCAGCGGGGCCGCACGTCCGACCTCTTGTTCGGGCCAGCCGCGATCGTGAGCTACATCAGCCAGTTCGCCACCTTGTGCCCGGGCGACCTCATCTCAACCGGGACCCCTGGGGGGGTAGGGGCCGGGCGCGACCCGCAGGTGTTCCTCCGGCCCGGCCAGGTGCTCACCACGGCGATCGAGGGAATCGGCAGCTGTGTGAACCGCTGCGTTGCCGAGGCGGGCTGAGCGAGCCCCGGGACGAGCTGTGCCCCGGGGCACCGGTCGAGCCGGCGCAGCAGGACAACTAGTAGCTGCGACGCACACTGGTAGCGTCGAACCATGCGTCTGCGCCCCCTTCCCGTCATATTGACCGCGGCGATGGCGTTCGCGGCCGGCTGCGGCAGCTCCGCAGGGGGGCCCGGCGCCCCCAATGGCGTTCGGATGAAGTCGGGTGCGCAGATTATCGCGGCTGCAGTCACCGCGACCAAGCGGGA
>Ga0181536_10006975_pt1 | contig 11210 bp, 6 predicted proteins | sample PEATcosm2014_Bin_41_FD_121105 | JGI IMG/M metagenome (GOLD analysis project Ga0181536, IMG submission 121105) | Peatland microbial communities from MTU Mesocosm Facility, Houghton, MI, USA - PEATcosm2014_Bin17_60_metaG | ecosystem: Environmental > Terrestrial > Soil > Wetlands > Peat | place...
GCCAGCGGCACCACTAGGCCGATCAGCAGCGTGCCGACATAGAAGTAGACGGCGACGCGGCCTGTTAGCATCTCGCGCACCGAGCGGCGTGCCGCGGAATTGCCGCCTGTGAGAGCGCCCTGGATCTCGAGCGCGAACAGGATGATCACCACAGCGGTAACGGCGATCCAGATGGTGACCAGGCTCGTGGTGGCGCCCGCATTCGGCGCGCCGAACAGCGCCATCGTCACGAGGAGCGCGGCAATGCCGCCACGCAACGCGTAGGCCATGTAGAGGACGGGATGGAGCGGCGAATTCCAAAACGGAATGCCTTTGGAAGCGGTGTAGACAAAGCCCATGTAGACGATCAGCACGACCATGCCGAACGCCGCCATTCCCCAGCCGAGGTATCCGATCGCGGAATCTGCAGCCCACGGCCAAGAGGCGAGGAGCAGCGGCGGCAAGTAGAGCACGGCGCCGACCAAAAACACGGCAAGGCCCAGGAAGCCGCGCGCCACCCACGCCGTCCTGATCCGCCGCGCCATCTTCCAGAAGCGCTCGGGCCGGCCGAGAAAGGCGAGGTGGGCGATGCCCCCGGCGCCGGCCAAGAGAAATCCCGCGACCAGACCCGGCAGATAGCCGAACAGCAATCCGAACAGCCAGGCGCCGGCCGCGACTCCCACCAGAAAATGCCCGATCACCAGGAACAGGCCGCGCCCCTCGCCCCACTCGCGCTGCGGCCGGAAATCCCGGCGCAAATCCTCGATGAGCCGTTCGTATTTCATGCCGATGTCCGTCATCTGCGGTTCCTCAGGGCGGCAGGTAATAGACCGAAGGCCCGGTGCCGAGTTCGGGATGCAGCGTGAACCCGCCGCGCTCCTTGATCAGCACCGAGACCTCGCTCAAGGGGTTGTCGAGATCGCCGAAAATGCGGGCGATGGTCGGACAATTGGCGACGCAGGCCGGCGGCTTGCCCGCCCGCACGCGGTCGCGGCAGAAGTTGCATTTCATCACCACGTTCTGCTGGTGGCTCCCGGTGCGCGCTTCCTCGTACGGCGTCATGCCCTGCGCGAAATAATGCTGCCGCTGATCGTTCATGTAACGGTTGGTGTAGGGACAAGCCATCATGCAGGAGCGGCAGCCGACGCAGAGATCGTGGTCAATGTCGACGATGCCGTCTTCCTCCGACTTGAAGCTCGCCCCGGTCGGGCAGGCCTCGACGCAGGGCGGATCCTCGCAATGGTTGCACAGCACCGGCAGAGAGAGTTGACGGACCGTGGGGTAATGGCCCTCCTCCTGCTTGAGCACGCGCGCGTAATAGACGCCAGGCGGCGTGCCGTGCTCGGCCTTGCAGGCGAGCTGGCAGCCGTAGCAGCCGATGCACCGTTTGAGATCGATCACCATCCCCCATCTCATGACGCGACCTCCACCGGCACAACGCGCACTTTTGCGCATAGATCGAGGCTCATGTTGGCCGGGCTTACGTGCTCCCAGTCGAGCTCGAGCAGTTCGTTGAAGAACACGCCCTTGCCCTTCGCGACCGGCATACCATCGCTCCAGTGGCCGCACATCGCGGCGATGCCGAGGCCCTCGGGATGGACGGCTTCGGTGAGCTTCAGCCGCCCCTTGACCTTGCGTCCCGCCTCGCTTTCGATCCAGACGAGTTGGCCGTCATGGAGAGATCTCTTGCGCGCTTCCGCCGCATTGATCGCGACCGTGTAGGAGAACGGATCGAGCCGCGCCGCTTCATCGAGCCAAGGGTTCTCCATGGTGAAGCTGTTGGTGTGGACGACATCGCGATAGTAGAAGGCGTAGAAATCGAAATCCGGTTTCTGGCAGCAATGCGAGACGCACGGCAGGAAATCCGGCATTGGTTCGTAGTATTCCATCGGAATCTTGAGGCCGCGCGGCTCGGCGATCGCAGCGATCTTGGCGCCGATCGGCAGCATGAACTCCCAGTAAATGGGCACGCGCACGTCGACGAACGGGCGCCAATAAACTTCCTCCGGCTTCTTCTTCCACTTGATGAGGCCATGCTCCTTGAACCAATCCAGGCCGCGCTCGGGGCCGAAATTGTTCTTGAGCTCGGCGTCGCAAATCTGTGCGTAGGAATAACGGGTCTCTCGGTCCAGCCGATGTGGCGCCTGCATGTTGAGCGAGGCGTTGTAGGCGGCGTTGAGGTCAGCGCGGAAGCCGACCCGGTCGGCGATTTCAAGCAGTACGTCGGCACATTGGCGCTGCTCGCCATCGGGCGGCAGCAGCGGCTGGCGAATCGGCCAGCACCATTCACCCATGCCGGCCGGCAGGTTGAAGAGGAAAGGAAAATTTGAGCGCGAATCCAGCGACTGCAGATAGCTGCAGTCCGGCAGCACGATGTCGGCAAAGTTTGAGGTCTCGGTGAGGAAGAGGTCGAACGACACCATGAACTTATAATTGGCGAGCGATGCCGCGACCGCCTCCTTGTTGGCGATGCTCATTAACAGGTTCGCGCCGAAATTGACCATCACTTCGGGGCGGTAGGGGAAGTCGAATCTCTCCCACATCTCCTCGCGGTCCGTCGAATCGAGAAACGGCGAGATCATCCCGAGGACGAAGAGATCCTGCATCCCGATATTGGTTGGTAACCGCGGCTCCGATGGCGGATAGGGGTAGTGGTAGCCCATCCACATGCCGGACACCATCAAGCCGTCCGGGTCGGCGCTCGGGATGTAGCGCAGCTTTCCAGTGTCGGGATGGCCATGGCTAGCCGGATTGAACCCGAGGCACGAGCCGACCACGTCGGCAGCACCAACAAGGTGGTTGAGAAGATCGACGGCGTAGAAATTGTAGAGAGAGTTCAGGTGGCCCTGCGACCCGCGAAAGGCGATGGCCGCGACCGGTCGATAGGGCAGCGTCACGCCCTCGATCACGATGGTACTGCCGACACGGGCTTCGGTGCCGAATTCTTTGGCGAGACGGCGTATGGTTGCTGCTCCAATCGTCGAGATCTTCTCCGCCCATTCCGGCGTGAACTTACGCAGATGGTCGCGCAGACAATGGAATGATGGGCGACAGCGCTTGCCATCGACAGTGAACTCGCCTTCGAGCGCCATGTCGGCGGCCGCGACCTCGGTGAAGGGGTGAGCATTGTTGCTCCGGGTGTCCCAAACCAGGGGCTGCTTGCTCTCGGGATGGCGGACGTAGAGTTTGTCCGGGCCGATCAGGTACGGCGCATTGGTCTTGGCTTGAAGGTAAGGACCATCGTAGATCCCGAGTTCATTCACCATGATGTTGCACATGGCGAGCGCGAGCGCTGCGTCGGTGCCAACGCGCAGCGGCACCCATTCGGTCGCTTTCGCCGCGGCGAAATTACAGATCGGATCGACTACGACCATCTTCATTCCGCGCGCGCGCGCGTCTGCCGCCTTGCCCATGTTGGAACAGGAGGCGTGGCCGGCCGCGTGGCCCTTTGAAGCGCCGAAAAAGATCGCGTAATTGCAGTATTCGAAGTCGGGTACGATCGACCATGAGGCGTGCATGATGCCGCTGATCAGATGGGCGCCGTTGCCACAATGCAGGCCACCGCCAGACGTCGATAAATTCGGCGTCCCGAATGCGGCAGCAAATGTCTGGAACAGAACCCGGCTCGCGGTGACCGTGGTGGTGCGCTGGACGACAAGCTTGCGCGGATCTTCGGCGCGCACTTTCCTCAGCACCGCGCTAATCTCGTCGAGCGCCTCGTCCCAGCTGATCTCCTGCCATCTCGGATCCTCGCTCAAGCCCTTTTTCGGGTTGGTACGACGCAACGGACGCGTGAGGCGATTGGGATCGTAGTGGGTCATGATCCCACTCACGCCCTTGCCGCATAGACGGCCCTTACCCACGGCGCTTTCCGGATTTCCCTCGATCTTTACAACCACCCCATCGACGCGGTGAGCGAGAATCGAACATGTGCCGTAGCAGACCGAGCAGCTGGAAGGGATCCAGACGTCGTCCGTCGGCCGAGGGTCTGTGCTTACGACGTTGATCATGTTCATGTGGATCTCCTGACAGGAAGCTGGTCAGCCGCCCTCGGACGCATTCAGCAGAATCATTTCGATCTCGATCGAGTCGGCATCGATCGGCGTTCGCAAGTCCTCGATTGGAACGCCCGCGACGAAGAGCCGGCAGTAGCGATGCTTAACACCAGTTTCATCGACTACGCGGGCCAGAAACGCGCCGCCCAAGCGTTCCCCTAATGCTGTCACGACATTACCGAGCGTCGCCGGCTTCGGCACAACAAGGTTTGGCGCTCGTTCAATTGCCATGGATGCCAGGGCCCCGAATAACTGAACATGCACACGGACGTCATTTGCCAGCCCGTCCCCGTCACGCCATGACGGGACGGCGGGCGTCACCGAGGAGCGAACGAGAGTGGAATCCACCGCATCGTCCCAACGGACGTTCATGGCGCACCTATGGACAGACGGATTGGCATGGCTGATAATCAGACGTCTGTTTAATCGCCAAATTTACGCGCGCCCGCGTCGCTTGTCAAGACGCAGATTGCTTCGCAAGTAGGGCAGAGCCAGTTGGAGAGCTGCTGACGGCCGACACTTTGATCCCTAATCCGCCACCCCGGATAACCGCCGTTATCCAGGACGGCCCCTTTCATTACAACCGCCAGAGTCACCCCCCAACGGGCCGCGGCCTAGCCGAAGGTCGCCTTCTTCGGTCCGGTCACGAACAGGATCAGCGCGATCGCGATCACCAGCACGATCGACGCGTAACTCACGCCGATCGTGAAGGTCCCCGTCCTGTCGCGCAGAATCCCGATGATCGACGGCGTGAGCGCGGAGGCGAGTAGACCGACCGAGTTGATGAACGCGATACAGGTGGGCCGGGTCTGCTCGGGCAAAAGGAGCGGCGGCAGGGTCCAGAAGATCGTCATGCCGCACCAAGCACCGATCGCGCAAAGCACCAGCCCGAGGAATCGGATCTCCGGCCCCGCCGCGTAGCCAACAAGCATCCAGCCGACCGCCGCTACGACGAATGCCGCAATCGTGTGCCAGACGCGCTCTCGTGTGCGGTCCGAACTCCGTCCCCAGGCGAATAGCACGAGAATCGCGATGGTTGGCGGGATCGCGGTCATGAAGGCGACATCCGAGATCGAGTATTTGCTCATCAATTCCTTGACGATCAACGGAACCCAGCTCGAGTTTGCGCTGATCGTCGTCACCAACCCGAAATAGGCGAGGCCGAGCAGCACGCTCTCCTTGCGCAGCATCTGGCGCCAGATCGAGCCAGACCTTGCGACCTCGACCGACTTGGCAGCCGCCTCGTCACGGTCGAAGGCGCGCTGGAGGATCGCCTTCTCGGACGTGGTCAGCCACGTGGCTTTTTGCGGATTATCGGACAGGTAATAGAGGCCGAACAAGCCGAAGAACGTTGCCGGCAATCCTTCGATCAGGAATAGCCAGCGCCAGTTCTCGAGCCCGAAATAGGGCGGCATCTTTAGGATGAGACCGGAGATCATCGAGCCGGTGACCACCGCTAAAGCGAGCGCGATGATGAAATAGCCCGTGGCACGCGCCCGGTATTTGCGCGGGAACCAGAAGGTCAGGAATAGCAGCACGCCGGGCGTCAAGCCGGCTTCGGCAACGCCGAGGATGAACCGCATCACATAGAGCGAAGTTTCATCATAGATAAACATGGTAGCCGCCGAAACAATGCCCCAGGTGATCATGATGCGCGACAGCCACATCCGTGCGCCGAACTTGGCCAAGAGGACGTTGCTCGGTACCTCGCATATCACGTAGCCGACGTAGAAGATGGTTGTAGCGAGCCCGTATGTGGTGCCGGTGAGGCCGAGCGTCTTGTTCATCGACAGCGCTGCGTACGAGATGTTGATCCGGTCGAGATAGGATATGGCCGAAATCAGGAACAGAAACCACATCAGGCGGTGGAAAACCTTGCGGACGACTGCCGCTTCCCCCGCATCCTCGGCGTGCGTGCCGACCATCGAGCCAGGCAGTTGCTGCGTATTGGTCTTGGCCATGGAATCCTCCCTAGTCAACAGCGCGCTCGCTGCGTGGTCTCATCGTCCCGTCCGGTCGCGCAACGATGAGCCAAAAAATCTCTCTTATTCGGTCAGGCTATTCTGTCCAACAAGTGCTGACGGCCTACAATTGCGCCGGCGTCCCCGAGCATTGATTTGAATCGTTTCAGGTCTGCGTCCCGCGTCACTGGATGGCTGCACGAGACGCTGCGGGGTTACTTGAACAGATGCGCCCATTTTTCCTTCGTCGCTTTGGTCAGCGCCGGCGACGCCTCCGCGACGGGTGCGAAAGTATTCAACCGATTGAACGGCCTGCATGCGTTAATGATCGCCCGGCTGTTTTGCAGTCGGTGCTGAGCCTTGTCCTCGTCGGTAATTGTGGGATCGAGCGGATTGCTCCAGCACTGCCGCAGAATGTCGATGTCGCTCGCAGGGTCCGACCGCGTACTCAACGCCCAGATCACGTCGTCATTGTTGGACGGATCGATGTCGTCATCGACGACGATCGAATACCGTGCCATCAACCCGCCGGCCTGGCAGCTGAAGGCGATGTTGGCCGCCTGGCTGGCGTGACCGGCATATTTCTGCGTGAGGCTCGTCACGACCCACATGCGGCCGCACCCAGCTTGGCTGACCCACACGGCTTTGATCGCTGCAATTCCTGCCTTGCGCAGGCTTTCCTTGATCGCGGCGGACTGCATGACGCTGAATTGGTAGGAGTAATCGTGGGGCGGGCGGCAGGGCGGCGAGCCGATGAGGATCGGATCGTTCCGATAATAGAGCGCCTTTACGCGAATCACCGGCTGCTCTCTCTTGCCGCCAGCATAATAACCGGTGTACTCGCCGAACGGCCCCTCGATCATCGTATCGTCCTTACTGACATACCCTTCCACGACGATCTCGGCATCGGCCGGAATCGGGAGGCCCGTCACCAGTCCCTTGATGACGGGGACGCGCTGACCGGCGATGGCGCCAGCCCAACTCAGCTCGTCGACCCCCTCTGGAACTACGGACGATCCGACGAGGAGGAAAAGGGGATGGGCGCCGAAGCCCAATACAACTGGGCAAGGCTTGCCTCGGTCCCAGTATTTCTGGCGGATAATATGTCCATGGTGGCCCGGCGAGATGTAATTGCCGAGCATGTTCTTGCCGAGCAACTGGTTGCGATAGGTGCCGACATTGGTCCAGCCCGTGTCTGGGTCCTGGTGGACCTGCCAGCAACCCGTGCCGATGAATGGGCCGCCATCCAGTTCGTGCCATGTCGGGGTTGGGAAGATCGTGAGATCGACGTCTTCGCCGGTGATGACGTTTTGCATCACGGGACCGTCGGTGACGTAGACCGGCGGATAATTCTCGGCCCTGGATTCAGTCGATCGCATTATCTCCGAGACCTTGTCGACCACATCCAGGTTGTTCAGCTGCCCTTTGAAGCCCATCGTCAGTCCGAGCGTCGCAACATTCATCATTGCTCCCGTGAGGACGCGGAAGCCATCCTTGTAGCCCTTGAAATTCTTGAAGAGCAGGGGTGAACCGCTGCGCTTCGCGTTCAAATCGGTGATGCAGCCCAACTCGTATTTGAGATCGGCGCCTTCGACCTCAATTAGCTGACCAATTGCCTTCGCCTTATCGAGCCACAGACGCAAGTCGAAGGTGCGAGCTGTAACAATGCTGTCGGGCACAGGGGCCTCCCTAATATCGGGCGGTGATGATTATTGCGCCAGCGTCCCCAAGCATTGATCTAGATCAACCAAGCGCAAGAGGTGTCCTATTTTGGGCGACGTTCTTCTGCCGGACGGATTGGCCGGAATGTGGAGTCGAGCCGACCGGCACGACCTTCTCGCTTCAGATGAGCGGTCCGACGCGCCGGGACAAGTTAGTGCTCGATGCCGCGCACGCGATCAAAGCGCGGGACTTGTCGATTGCCAATTGAAGCGCCGTGCCTTCGGGATCGGCGAAGGCGGCCTCGCGCGCGGTTCGGACGGCTTGGGCGACGGCACGCACATCCGAGCGCTTGAGATCGGCGTCGAAATAGTTCTCGGCAATGAGGTCGAAACTGCGCCGCGCGTGCCGGTGCGTGTCGCCATAGCCTTTCACGAGTTGCCCGCACGCCGCGATCTCGAGCGCAAGACCGGTGTCGCACGCTGCGGCGCGCTCGATGGCCGCGAGCCAGCGCACGATCAGGGCCTGTTCCTCGACGTAGCGCCACGAACGAGGCCGCCACCACCTGAGTCCGTTAAGGAGACGGAGTAGGAGAAAGCCCGAAACGTCGGTCGAGCGGATATGCAGACCAACATTGAGCTTGTCCTCGATGCCGCGTCGGCGCGCATAGGCGAGAAGCGCCTTGGCAAGACGCGGCGGCAGGACCGAGCACAGCTCGTCGAGGCCCGGCTTCAGGAACTCGGTCACGCGTACGATGTCGGTCGGGCGCGCGTGCTCGTCGCCGCGCACCTCCGTGAAGCGGTCGGCGCGGGTCTTGAGATCGGCGACCCGGATCACGTCCTCATAGCTCATCCAAAGCGCGAGGACCCGGGCGGTCTCGCGCGTGAGCTCGTAATTGCCCGCACCTGCCGCGCGATTGAGGCGGAGGATCGGCGCGAGGCGGGCAAGGTACAATTCGGCGTAGGATTTGTCCTGATAGTCGATGAGGCGCCGGGCGCCAAGCATAACGACATCTTGAACCTCGGGCGGGAAACCCGCACGGATCGTCGCATCGAGGCGGTAGCAGTCGGAGGATGTCGGCCGAGATGAGGGTGCGGATGCCTCGGGTGTGGTGCTGGCCGATGCGCCCTCGGCGGGCGCCCGAGTCGCGCGGTCGAAGCCGGCGGCGAAGCCGCGCAGATTGAGTTCGACCGATTTGCCCGCACGCCGGATTGCGTTCTCGGCGGTTCCGCGCCCGATCGGCAGCGCGCCGGAACCGATCAGCGCGCCGAACATGACCGCGTTGATCTGGCTGCCGGTCTCGCGCGCGGCCGCACTCATGTCGAACAGGATCGCGCGCCGGGCGAGCGCTTGCGCCGCCTCGAGGAGACGCGTGTGGTCGAACTGCCCGTCCGTCATGGCGGATTTCTCGCCGATCGCGTACACCCGGCTGGTCGAGGTGATGAGGGTGGTGCGCTCGGGCGTGACGAAACCATTCTGAAGCGCGCGGCCGCATTCGACCAGCTCGGACGCGACCACTACGTCGATGTCCGCGGGCGTCGGCGTGAGCGCCAAGATCGGCTGCGCGGCGCGGTTCTGGACCAGGCGCTCGGGGAAAATCTCCAGGTAATAGGTTGTGGCACCCGTGCGCTGAGCGACCCCGGGGATCGACGTGCTTTGCACCGGATAACCCTCAAGGATCGCGGCGGCGGTAAGCCAATCGGCCAGCACGCCGCCGCCCTCGCCGCCGAGTGCGGCGACCAGGATATTGAATGCGCGCACCGAATCGGTCATCGAGACGATCCGGTCAGCGCGTCGTGATGGACGATGCGAGCGGCCGTGGTGCAAGCGCACCGATGATCCAGCGGCGCAACCGGTCGGCGACGCGATCCCAGGCCGAGGGATTCTGGATCACATCGGCGCGGTAGAAGGATGGGCACAGCACGGCGGCATGCGCGACCTCGCCGCATACGCCGCAGCCGACGCAGTTATTGTCGACCTTCGCCACCGGGTCCTTGCGCAAGGGATCGGGATTGGGCGCGATCGTGAGCGACGGGCAGCCCGAGAGCCGGATGCAGGAATGGTCGCCGGTGCATACATCTGCGTCGACGCCGAACCGGGTGCGCACCACGCGCTCGCCGGCTTCGAGCTTCTTGGCCAGGATCGGCCGGTTGCGACGCTGGTAAGCGAGCTGGCATTCGGCGTCGGCGATGATCACCTTCAAGCCGCGCTCAGGACTTGCAAACGCTTCCTTGAGTGCGCGGACCATGGTGCCGATATTGTAGGAGCGGATGGTTTTGAGCCACTTGACGCCGAGGCTCTGGAGGGCCGCATCGATGCGCGGCCCCGCGCCGCGTCTTTGGGCGCTCTTCGTTTCGCCGTCGGAGGGCGAGGAGGGGATGCGTTGGCCCCCGGTCGCGGCGGCATAGCCGTTCTTCATGATCACCAGGATGCCGTCGCCATTGTTGTTGATCGCATTGACGACGCCTGTGGTTAGGCCGTTATGCCAGAGGCCGCCGTCGCCCATGATGCTAATGACGCGTCGGTCGGACGCGGCGGCGACGCCGACGCCGCTCGAGAGGCCGAGGCCGTAGCCGAGCATGGTGTTGCCGAGATTGAAGGGCGGCAGGGTCGAGAAGATGTGGCAGCCGACGTCGGCCGTAACGTGGGCCTTGCCGACGCTCTTCTCGACGATCTTGATCGCGCTCAGCACCGGCCGTTCTGGACAGCCGACGCAGAAGCCCGGCGGGCGTGCTGGCACCGGGCCCGCGAGCAGCTCCGCCGCGCGCGCCTTGACGGATTTGATACCTTCGATCGCGGCGCGCCGTCGCGGGGCCTCGCCCTCGGGCCAAGCCGCCTCGAGGAATTTGGCAATGCCCGCGAGCACCGCCTCGCCGGTGTATTCGCCCGCGGGCGGCAGGCAGTCCTTGCCGTTGACCTCGATCGCGCTTAAACGACGCTCTTGGAGGATCGCCTTGATCGCCTGCTCGATGTAATTAGGCTGGCCCTCCTCGACCACCAGGATCGCGCTCTTGCCGTCGCAGAACTCGACCACCTCGGACGTGATCAGGGGATAGGTCACGTTGAGCACGTAGATCGGCACGCGCGACCAACCGAAGGCATCGGCGAGCCCGAGGCGCATGAGAGAGCGCATGACCGCGTTGTAGATCCCCCCTTGGACCACGATGCCGATCGTGCCGCGCTCGCCGGGGAAGACTTCGTTTAGCTTATGCTCGGCGATGTAGCGCACCGCGGCGGGCCAACGCACCTCGATTTTGTTCTTCTCCTGGGCGTAGGTCGAGGGCGGCAGGCAGACACGCGCGAAGTCGAAGCTCGGCGCCTCGATCGGATGGTTGCGCGAATAGACCGGCGCGCGGTTGTCCTTGCACACGAAGCTACCGTGGACGTGGCACGCTCGGACGCGCAGCTCGAGCATCACCGGCGTGTGGCTCGCTTCCGAGAGCGCGAATCCGTGCTCGACCATGTTCACGATCGTGGGCAGAGTTGGGCGCGGGTCGAGCAGCCACATCTGGGATTTCATCGCGAAGGCGTGAGTGCGCTCCTGGATGATGCTCGC
>Ga0181536_10006977_pt1 | contig 11208 bp, 11 predicted proteins | sample PEATcosm2014_Bin_41_FD_121105 | JGI IMG/M metagenome (GOLD analysis project Ga0181536, IMG submission 121105) | Peatland microbial communities from MTU Mesocosm Facility, Houghton, MI, USA - PEATcosm2014_Bin17_60_metaG | ecosystem: Environmental > Terrestrial > Soil > Wetlands > Peat | place...
ACGTTCTTTGTCGAGGACGCCGGACGCTACGGCACCCAGATTGTCGCTGGTGTGTCACCGGGGCGTGCTGGAACCGTCGTCGGAGATGTTCCCGTCTTCAAAAATGTCGCTGAGGCCTGCGCCGCGACCAGTGCCGATACGTCGATGGTGTTCGTGCCGCCGGCGCAAGTGTTGGGCGCCGTCGTCGAGGCGATCGAAGCGGGCTGCCGCCTCGTCGTGGCAACAGCCGATGAGGTGCCGGTGCGCGATTCGATCGCGATCCGCACTCTCGCGCGGCGGGCGGGCGCCGCTTTCGTCGGCCCGAATACGCCCGGGATCATTTCCCCGGGGAAAGCGAAAATGGGCTTCATGCCGTCATTTTGTTACAAGCAGGGCCGTATCGGTGTGATTTCCCGTAGCGGCTCGCTGTCCTATGAGTGCTGCAAGCGGCTCACCCTGAACGACATCGGCCAATCCACTGTAATCGGCATCGGCGGCGATCCGATCAAGGGAACGACGGCGGGGGAAGCTCTGCGTCACTTCCACAGCGATCCCGAAACCGACGCCGTCCTCTATCTGGGCGAGATCGGCGGAAGCGAAGAAGAGTTCGTCGCGGCCTATGCGCGCTCGGCAGGTGCGAAGCCGGTCGCCGCACTGATCGTCGGCGCTGCAGCGCCGCCTGGAAAAAAGATGGGGCATGCCGCCGCCTTGATCGGATCGAAGGCCGAAGGTCATGCCGCCAAGCTCGCGCTGTTGCGGGACTCCGGCGTACACGTCACCGGCGCCGTCGGCGGCGTGGTGTCGGCCACGCGGTCCGCCCTCGAAAATTGTGAACCTCATGACCATGAAATGCCCATCTGGAGTAAGCAAGCATGAATGAACACGTAGAACTAACGATTTCCGACGAGGCCCCGGAAGGAAAGATCAACGAAGCATCGATGATAGCGGCGCGTGCGCTCATCGGCAGCAAGCTGCGGCCCGAACAGTATCTGCGCGACGCGAGCGTCGATTCGTTGACGATTTTCGCCAATGGTATCGGCGACCTAAATCCGCTGTTCCGCGACCTGGAGTACGCACGCTGGACTCGCTTCGGCGGCCTTATTGCACACCCCTGTTTTCCATGGACGCATCATTGGCCGGGCCGGTCGTACTGGGGCCTGCCCGGCGTGCACGGCTTCGGCGTGATGATCGACTGCGAATATTTCCGCAACGTGCGGCCGGATGACCGGATCAACATCTGGAATCGCGTGATCGACATCCAAGAAAAGCCATCGAAGTTTTCCGGCACCATGGCAATGCAATACCTTGAATCAACTTACACCAATCAGCGTGACGAAGTGCTATGCAAGGCGCTGGGCATGACCGCGCGCCACGAACGCAAGGCTTCGCGTGATACGAACAAGTACAAGGACGTCAAAACGCACAGCTATACGGACGACGAAATTGCGCGCATCGAGGATCGGGTGATGAGCGAGCCCTCGCGCATTCGTGGGGGCGTCACGCGTTACTGGGAAGATGTCAGCGTCGGCGAGAAGATAGACGAAATCGCGCGCGGACCCCTTTCGATGTCGGACACAATGGCATTCGTCATCGGCTCCGGCCGCGGCGCTGCGCACGGCGCGCTGCTACGCCATGCGACCAAGCATCCAAAACACTACGTGCGCAATAAACTCGGCCGCGGCGTCGAGTACACGGGCATTGGTCATCATCGTGAGAATTTCGCGCGCGAGGTGGGGGTCCCCGGCATGTACGACTATCTGCCGCAGCGCGCCTGCTGGTTCGCGACGGCCGTCACCAACTGGATGGGTGACGACGCGGTGTTGAAGCGGCTGCGGATGGAAGCGCGGATGTTCAACATTCAGGGCGACACCACTTTCATTGGTGGTACGGTGGTGAAGAAATATGTCAAAGATCGCTGCGCCCTCGTCGATATCGAGATGAAGGGCGTCAACCAGCGCGATGAAGTGACGTCGCCCGGCTTTGCCACGGTGATGTTGCCATCAAAGGACGTTTCCACCCAACTGCCGCTTAACGGCGCCGTCGTCGATCTGGAACTGCCAACTGTGCGGTGAGGGAAGGGGACGGACGATGGCCAAGGCGATGTTGCTGGTGCTGGACATGATCAATGACCTGGTCCACGCGGATGGCCCCAACGGCGGCCCGAAAGGCTACGGACCGGAGCTTGCGCGGCGCGGGACGATCGCCAACGCCGCTATCGCCATCAGCAAGGCACGTGCGGCGGGTGTCCCCATCGGCTACGTCCGCATTGGCTTCTCGCCCGACTATCGCGAAGTGTCGCCTACCTCTCCTCTGTTTCAAAGTGCGAAGAAGGCGGGTCTGTTCAAGCTCGGCACTTGGGGCACAGAAGTGCACCCCGACCTGTCGCCGCAGTCGGGCGATTTCGATATCGTCAAGCACCGCGTTAGTCCGTTCTACGCCACGTCGCTGGAAGCTCTTTTGCGTGGGGGAGGTATACGCAGACTTTACCTACTGGGCGTGTCGACAAGCGGCGCCGTTCTGTCGGCGGCAAAGGAGGGTCACGACCGCGATTATGAGATCGTCATCGTTGAAGACGCATGTTGCGCGTTACCTGCGGCCCAGCATGAGGCGGTGCTGGACCAGGTGCGCCGCTTTGCCACGATTGTCACGGCAGGGGCGCTTGCGTTCGGAACCGTGGAGCATTGAGCGAACAAGGATAAGGGTCCGTTTCTGGCCGGACCGTGCTGCGCTCGACGGCACGTCGATTGGTAGGAGAGGCAGATGATGGTCGATCACATAAGGCGCAGTCTTGTAATGGCGGCCCTCTTGGGCGTGTCGGGCCTGGCGCGGGCTGCCGACAGGGTTACGCTCCCCGGCGGCGGCAGTTACCCGGACCATCTGATTCGTTTTGTAGTGCCGTTGCCGGCCGGCGGGGGCGCCGACATCGTAGCGCGGCTCATCGCGCAGCAACTGTCGCAGGACCTGGGGCAGCCGGTTGTCATCGAAAACCGGCCGGGTGGCGGCACTGTCATCGGCGCAGAAGCGGTGGCGCGCTCGCGGCCCGACGGCTACACGCTGCTATTGGGAACGGCGACCACACACGCGACCAATATTTCGCTGTACGAGAACCTGCCTTACGATCCGGTGACGGACTTCGAGCCGATTGCACTCGTGGCTGTACTGCCGCTCATCCTGGTGATCAATCCCAGCGTGCCAGTGAATTCGCTGCAGGAACTTATTGAATATGCGCGCAAGAGACCTGGCAAGCTCAACTTCGCGTCCACCGGCAACGGCAGTTCGATCCACTTGGCGGGCGAGATGCTCAAGATGGTCGCAGGGATCGACATCGTCCACGTTCCCTACAAGGGCGCAACACCGGCATTGACCGATTTGTTGGGCGGCCAAGTGCAGTTCATGTTCACAACGATTCCGCCCGCGCTGCCGCATGTCAAAGCGGGCAAGCTCAAGGCCTTATGTGTCGCCAACGCTAAGCGTTCGTCGATTTTGCCCGACTTGCCGACAACGGCGGAAGCTGGCGCGCCCGGCGTGGAAGCGAGCTCTTGGAACGGCGTCCTGGCGCCAGCCAGGACCCCGCCCGAGATCGTAGGCATGCTCGACAAGCGTATCGCCAAAGTCATGCAGGTGCCCGAGATCGTCAGCAAACTTAACGCCGGCGGAACTGAGCCGTCGTATCTGCCGGCGCGGGAGTTCGCTCGATTCATATCAGACGAGACAGCTCGCTATGCGAAGGTAATCAAGACTGCGCACGTTCACATCAACTGAGCATTTTTTTAGTTCCTCATTCGAAGCTGGTGCAGGAGACGCCGCAGATGGCGCGTAGCAAGGAATTCGAAATCGGCGTGTTGGCCGGCGATGGTATCGGGCCGGAGGTCAGCGAGGCAACCGTCGCGGTGCTGGCAGAAGCGGCAAAGCACTGCGGCCTCGGTTTGCGTTTTGTACATGCGTTGGTCGGCTGGAAAGCACGCGAAAAATTCGGTAATTTATTGCCAGACGAAACGATGAACGCGCTGCGCAATGCCGATGCTTGGATCATGGGCCCGACCTTCGCCGGTGAGTATCCGAAGGACGACCACACAAAAGGCCATCCGAGCGGTTATTTGCGCCGCACCTTCAAACTGTTCGCCAATGTTCGACCGGTGCAGGCTTGGTCGCAACTCGATCCGCTGATTCCGGATCTTGATATCACTGTGCTGCGGGAGAACACGGAAGGGTTTTATCCGGACCGGAATCTCGCCTGGGGGTATGGTGAATTCAAACCCACTGATGATGTCGCTCTGTCGTTGCGCGTCATCACCGGCGTCGCGTGCGCTCGCTTTGCTCGCTTCGCAATGGAATACGCGTCATCCTCCGGCGTGAAGCGCCTGCATGTGGTGCACAAGCGCACCGCCATGCCGCAGACCGAAGGACTATTCATCGGCGCGTTCGAGGCCCTGAAACCGGAATTCCCCGATGTGGAACTCAACCTTCTGCGTGTCGATACTTTCAGTTCGGCCTTTCCGCGCCACCACAAGGAATACCGGCTGGTAGCTACCACTAATCTGTTCGGCGACATCCTGTCGGACCAGGCCTCCGGCCTTGCCGGCGGCGTCGGACTTGCAGCTTCGCTCAATGCCGGCGCGGACCACGCTATGGCGCAGGCGGTGCATGGCACTGCGGCCGACATCGCGGGCAAGGGCTTGGCCAATCCGGCCGCGCTGATCCTATCCACGGCGCTGCTGATGCGCTGGCTCTATCAGCGTACAAAAGTCGATGCCGCACGCGCCGCCGCCCAGATGATCGAGCACGCAGTGGGAGCAGCGATCCACCAGGGTACAGTCACGATCGATCTCGGCGGCAAGGCGACCACGGCGGGGTTCACCAAGGCGGTCATCAACAAACTGAAGTCCGCGGAGGCGCTACCGGCTTGATGGCGCACGTTGCGCAATGTCGCCCGCAAAAGGCGGCAGCGCGGGAGGGAAAAGCCATATGGTGAGCCGCCGCGCCGTTTTGTCGGTTATGCTGTACGCGACTGCCTTGCACAGGGTAGCCGCCGCAGACGCCTATCCGGCGCGGCCGATCCGCGTGGTGGTGCCGTTCAGCGCCGGTGGCGGCACCGATATCGTCGCCCGCACCATCATGCCGAAAGTCGGCGAAGCTCTCGGCGGCACCGTGGTTATCGACAATCGTGGCGGTGCTGGTGGCGTTATCGGCACCGGTATCGTCGCCAATGCAGAACCGGACGGCTACACGCTCGGTCTGGTCAGTGCAGGCCACGCGGTCAATCCCAGCCTCTACAAGAACCTACCCTACAATTCCGTCAGCAGCTTCCAGCCGATCTCGCTGCTGTGCACGGGACCGGGCGTATTGGTGATCAACCCATCTTTGCCAGTGCACACCGTCGAAGAGCTGATCGCCTATGTCAAAGCGCAGCCGTCGCCGCTTCCTTTCGCATCGGCGGGGGTAGGCACACCGCCGCACCTTGCGGGCGAACTGTTCCTGGCCATGGCCGGGTTGAAGATGACCCACGTCCCTTATAGGGGCAACGACCAAGCGATGCTCGACGTCGTCAGCAACCGGGTGCCAATATCGTTCCCCACCGCGCCATCCGCGTTGCCGTTTATTCGCGCCGGCAAATTGCGCGCCGTGGCCGTAACAAGCGCTGTACGCGCCAGCTCGTTACCCGAGGTCCCGACCATCGCCGAGGCTGGCTTGTCCGGTTACGACGCCAGTTCATGGTACGGGTTGCTGGCGCCCGCGCACACTCCGGCGCCAATCGTCGCGACGCTGCAGGCGGCGGTCGCCAAGGCGACGCGCAATCCTGAACTGCGCCAGCGTCTGCTGAGTGAAGGGCTGGAGCGGTGGCAAGCACGCCCGACGCCTTCGCCAAGACAATCCAAATCGATATCGCAAAATGGGCGGACCTCGCCAAACGTGCCGACGTACATCTAAACTGATCGCAACCGAAGGACTGCTTCGAATGTCGCTAGCCGCAATTTATACCAAACCGACAATCCCTGGCCCGATACAGGATACCGTACAGCCCCAGTTTACTCTGCCGCCGGGTTCCTGCGACTGCCACGCGCATATTTTTGGTCCGCAGAGCCGCTACGCCTATGACCCGAAACGCCGTTACACCCCGCCCGACGCGCTGATCACTGACTATGTCCGCATGCTGACCGTCCTCGGAATCAAGCGGGCGGTGTTGGTGCAGCCCAGCGTCTACATGACCGACAACGCAGCTTTACTGGACGGACTGGCGGAATCGCCGATCCCAATGCGCGGCATCGCGGTAGTCGGCGCGGATGTCACTGACGCCGAATTGGAGCGAATGCACGCGCTTGGGGTGCGCGGTCTGCGGCTAAATTTACGTTTCGACAACGGGGTTGGGGCCGATATAGCCCCCTTGCTCGCTCGCCGTATCGCCCCGCTCGGTTGGCATCTGCAATTCCGGATCATGAGCGAGAACTACGCCAGCGTGCTGCGTATGCTCGACGAACTCGCGGTCGATATCGTGGTCGACCATATTGGCCAGGTGCCGATCGAGCAGGGCACCGGCGGCAAGGATTTCCAGGCCTTGCTCGGTTTGGTGCGGACCGGGCGCGTCTGGGTCAAGCTGTCAGCGCCGATGCGCATGTCGAGCCACGAACTGCCCTACGCGGACGTGACGCCATTCGTGCGGGAACTGGTGGCGACCGCGCCTGCGCAGATGTTGTGGGCGACCGACTGGCCACACACCACCATCACCAAACGCATGCCGAATGATGGCGCGCTGGCTGACCTGCTGCTCGATTGGATTCCGAATGAGACGACCCGCTGCCGTGTACTGGTAGATAATCCGGCGAAGCGATATGGATTCTAGCGGTGTGTTAGGTGAAGGGACAATGGCGCAAAACAATCTCCGAAATTTTCCCCGCCATGTGTTGCTCGCACTCGCCGCGGCTCTGATTGGCCTCGCCAGTTTGCTGCTCGTACCGTCGGCCAGGCGGGCAGCCGGCATCACGCCGCAATAACTACGCACCATTAAGGGATGAAGCATGGTCACTCGGATTTCGGACAAAAAAACGCGTCGATCTGTGCTGGCATTATCGGCTGGTGCTGCGGCCGCGCTGCTGGCTCCAGTCCGTGCACGCGCAGCTGCCTATCCGGAGAAACCGATTCGCTTCGTCGTGCCATTCACACCCGGCGGCGGCGCCGATGTGCTGGCGCGGATCACGGGCCAATTTGCCTCGGGCCGGCTGGGCCAGCAGATCTATATCGACAATAAGCCGGGTGCCGGCGGCAACATCTCGGCAGAGTTGGTCGCCAAAACCGAACCGGATGGCTACACGCTACTCGAAGGCAATCTCGCGCATGCCATAGCCATGACCATGTATCGCCACCTGCGCTACGACATCGAGAAAGATTTCACGCCGGTAATCGCGCTCGGGTCGGTGCCGTTTGTACTGGCAGTCACGCCAGGTCTTCCGGTGAAATCGGCACAGGACCTGCTTGCGATGGCGCGGGTGAATGCAGCCGCGCTTAATTATGCGTCTTCCGGCGTCGGCGGGCCGAGCCATCTGGCAATGGAGCTTTTAGAGACCTTGGCCTCGGTGAAGCTTACGCATATTCCCTACAAGGGTGCGGCGCCGGCGGCGGAAGACCTGATGGCCGGCCGAGTCCAGGTTTCCTTCCTCACTACGCCGGCCGCGGTGCCGCTGATGAAGGCCGGCCGCATCCGCGGCCTGGCGCTGTCGGCCTCACATCGTTCCGAAATGCTGTCAGATCTGCCGACGATCGTCGAATCTGGCGTCGCCGATTACGAGGCGACCACCTGGTTCGGCGTGCTCGCGCCACGCGGTACGCCGGACGATATCGTTCGGACGCTGCATCAGGCCTTCGCCGCTGCCTTGCAGGATGGTGATGTGCACAAGCGAATGCAGGCCGCGGGCTTCGAAACAATGGGTGGCTCACCGCAGGATTTTGCGACCTTCATTCACGCGCAGACGGCGAAGTGGGGATCAATCGTCAAGACTGCCGGCATTATTATCGACTGAATGTCCTGATGACTGGGCGTACTATATTGTGACTGCATCACCACCCGTTCTGCGTCTAGTCCTTGGCTTCTCGCCCGGGAGCGCTTCGCACAATGTCGCGCAGGCAATCGTTCCGGGTCTCGCGGCCTATCTCCGCCGGCAAGTCGACCTGGTGCTGCACCCCGGCGAAAGCGGCACGCTCGCCGCGCGCATGGTCGCAGCAGCGCCGCCGGATGGGAATACATTGCTGATCGCCACGCTCGGCACCCATGCACTGATTCCTGCCGTCGATCCTGCCTGTGGTTACCACCCGCTGAACGATTTCACGCCGATCTCGCTGTTGCTGATGGCGCCGCTCATCCTGGCGGTACCGAGCTCGGCCGGCATCCATAGTATCGCTGCGCTGATAGAGAGGGCGCGCGTGGCTGATCCGCCGCTCGTTTATGGCAGTTCGGCGATCGGCGGTGCGCCGCATCTGGCGGCGGAGCTGTTCGCACGTCGCGCCGGCGTGGGGCTGCATCATGCCCGCTACAGCGACACGCGCCAGCTCTATGTCGACCTGGTCGCCGGGCGCATTGACCTGAGTTTCAACAACGTCATGTCCATGCTGCCCTTGATCCGCGAACGCCGCCTGGTGCCGCTCGGCACCACCAGTCCGCAGCCGCATCCGGCGCTGCCCGACGTTCCGCCCATCGCAAGCGCTGGCCTTAGCGGATATGCGGTCACGAACTGGCTCGGCGTAGTCGGTCCCGCTAATCTACAACCGGCGGCGGTCGCGGAGTTTGGCGCAGCCTTCGCCGCCGCCGCTCACAAAGTTTCAACGAATGCTGCGTCCGATATCGCCACTAGCACCCCGGAGGCATTTGAAATGCTGCTTCGGCGAGAATCGGAACGCTGGACGCCGGTCCTGCACGAACTCGGTTGGGCTCGGCGTCTTGGTTAGCTCGGAAAATGGAGCTTAATTTGGCGTGGTATTTTTGAACTTGATGTGGACTCGGACCAGGTGCGAAAAATTCGAACCTCGGCTTGTGATCGCAGAATCGGGCAATACTTGAACTTTTCGAGATAGCGTAATTACAGAGGAGGGAACGACAATGAACCGACGTAGCTTTTGCGTCCAGCTGTTGACGTTATGTCTCGGCACATCTTTGCTTCCGCGCTATATATTCGCCGAGGCAGCGTATCCGAATCGGCCGATACACCTCATTGTCCCCTTTGCCCCTGGCGGCAGCAACGACATCATTGCCCGCATCGTCGGCGATCGGCTGAGCGAGGCCCTCAAAGTACCGGTTGTGGTAGACAACAGGGGTGGTGCTGGCGGTACGATCGGAACTGAATCTGTGATCAAATCGCCTCCAGACGGTTACACGCTGATGATCGGTGCAACCAGCACGATGGCCGCCAATCCAAGCCTTTACACAACTAAAAAATTTGACCCCACTAAGGATCTTTCGGCAATCATGCAGATTGCCACCGGCCCGTTTATATTGGCCGTTCCGTCTTCATTGCCGGTAAAATCGGTCAGCGAATTGATTTCATTTGCCCGCAGCAATCCGGGTAAAGTTTATTTCGGCTCTTCGGGTACTGGTTCTTCACTACAGCTGACTGCCGAACTTTTCAGATCAATGGCCAAGATCGACATTATTCACGTCCCATATAGGGGGCTTGGACCCGCGTTAATCGATCTTGTGGCGGGAAGAATCCAGGTCGTCTTCTCGGACATGGCTGGACTCCTGCCTTACGTTCAGTCCGGCAAGCTGCGCGCGCTCGCCGTTACGAGCGCACATCGTTCGCAGGACTTGCCGGACCTTCCCACAATGTCGGAAGCAGGCGTCCCCGGCTACGATGCCACGTCGTGGTACGGTGTGCTCGGACCGGCGAAACTGCCGCCGGACATCGTGGCCTCTCTGAACAGCACGCTAAGGAAGATCATGACAACTCCGGATATCAAGCAGAAGTTTGCAAACCTGGGAGTGGAACCTATTGTCGGGAATCCAGAAGAATTCAACGAATATATGAAAAAAGAAATTGTTAAATGGCGCGATGTTGTCGCTGCCGCTCAAATAAAGGTTGAGTGAGATGGATCCAGCAGATTACGGACCATTCCCGTATAGTCCGATTAACCGCAGACCGAAGATAGCGTGGCCCCATGGAGCTAACCTTGCTGTTTGGGTTATTCCAAACATCGAGTTCTTTTCGCTGAAGGATGCGCTTTCGGGCCATCCTTTCGAAGGGAAAGGCCCTGTGCCCGGCGTTCGTGCCTGGTCGCAGAGAGACTATGGAAATCGCGTCGGCATTTGGCGCATCATGGAAGTGCTGAATAAGCACGGGATACGGGCGTCGGCGACGGTCAATAGTGATATCTGCGATCATCACCCGCAGATAATTGAGGACGCGGTTCAGCTGAATTGGGAATTGGTCGGCCATAACAAAACGAATACTCAACGCCTAAACGCGATACCCCCTGAACAGGAACGAGAGGTTATTCGTCACGCGTTGAAACGTCTCGAGCAGGCGAGCGGACGAAAAACAGTGGGTTGGCTTGGCTCAGCCCTGGCGGAAACCTGGAATACACTCGACTATTTGATCGACGAAGGGTGCCTCTATGTTGCTGATTGGGTGAATGACGACCAACCATACTTGATGAATATCGGCGGACGTACAATAGCTTCGATCCCTTATTCTTATGAAATAAATGACTCGCCCCACATCTATTACAGATTTGGTACCGCGGATGAGTTCGAGAACATGATCAAACGTCAGTTCGACGTGCTCTACCGTGAGGGAGCTGAATCGGGTCGCGTCATGTCGATTTGTCTGCACCCGTTCATGATCGGAGTGCCCCACCGCATTGGCGCCCTCGACCGAGCATTGCAATACATTCGCTCGCATGATCGCGTTTGGTTCGCCACAGGCGAAGAGATTATCCGCCACTACCTTGCGAGCGGGACGACATTCTAACACGCGAATCACGATGCTTGATGGTAGGAGAAAGGGAGTGCGCGAGCTCGGTGCCATTAACGAAATGACGGCGGCAGAAATCGTGCGCTTGACCTCTTCCGACGCCGTGACTGCCGAATCCGTGGTGCGAACCTGTCTTGAGCGCATTGCAGATCGCGAAGGTGACCTGCATGCATGGGCCTTCATTGACCCAGTTTATGCCATCGCTCAAGCACGAGAAGTCGATCGCCGATCGCAGCAGGGGCCGCTGCACGGCCTGCCGGTTGCGATCAAGGAG
>Ga0181536_10006983_pt1 | contig 11202 bp, 6 predicted proteins | sample PEATcosm2014_Bin_41_FD_121105 | JGI IMG/M metagenome (GOLD analysis project Ga0181536, IMG submission 121105) | Peatland microbial communities from MTU Mesocosm Facility, Houghton, MI, USA - PEATcosm2014_Bin17_60_metaG | ecosystem: Environmental > Terrestrial > Soil > Wetlands > Peat | place...
CGAGGCACGATCGAGCCAGGTAAACTTGGCGACGTCGTGGTGCTGGGTGGGAATCCATTCGACGGTTATTGGAACTTTCTCACCGCAGTCGTTGTGGTGAAGGGCGGCGAAATTGTGGTCGATAAACGCGGCCAGCCGGACGCGGGCAAGCCGATTGTACGCGGTTACTGATGCATTCACAGGGGTGCGTACTTTCGGCATGAGCATCCACGGCGAGGCGTATATGGGCGGCTCTGGAAAAGCTTGTTCGCAGGAGCCCGGCCATTTCGGTCTGTCGTTGATCGCGCACGCTGTAATGGAAAAGGCGTGTGCGTGGAAGTTTGTCCAGGTGATGTGTTTGATTTGCGCGCTCCCGAGCCCCGCCGAAGTCTTTGATAACTGGCAACGATGCGCAACCGAGCGCAATTATTGTACCCACTGCTATGAAAGTACGTTTGTTCTTGCCTCCGGAGCAAAAGGTCCCGCGTTCGAATCGCGGCGGGCGCACCACACGACTTCCGCTTTCATGAAAGTACGGTTTCCCTCTCGCTTTTTGCGGAATTGTTCGCTTTGGGATTTTGCCCAGAACCGTGCCCACCCCTCCGGCGCCGGCCCGTTCCATCGCCACGCGACTCGATTCCATAGGGATGCACTGGAGAAGCGGTGCACCGGAGAAGCGGCAAGTTGGGCCGGGCGCGATATTCCTTTATGACCTTCGATTTTTCCACTCCGCTCTTCGACGCGCCGCGACTGCCCAGAATAGACTGGAAACCTAGGATGACTTCCGAGCGCCGCCGTCATCCAGGCGCAACTTGCTTTTGATGAGGTACACTAACTGCATTCCGCGTATGCGGCCTTCTGTCCGCGAAAAACTCGGCCCGTATGAGATCTTGGCTCCCTTCGGCGGGGGCTGCGATTTGTATCGCGCCCATGATTTTCGGCAGAATCTGATGTCGCGATCAAATCGGGATGTCGCCATCAAAGTGTCCAATGCGCAGTTCAACGAGCGCCGGAGGGGCAGTTTTTTATCATGAGCACACCGCGCCCTGCTAAGTCCGAGTCCACCGCAACGACGAGGACCGTATTTTGCTGGACTTTCCCAGCCGCACCGATCCGCATTCACATACCCCTTACCCTCATTTCGAGACTTCGGGCCGAATTGGCTCAGCATGAGAGTTCGGGCTACCGCATTCCTAGCGTGGAGGCTGGCGGTCTGTTGCTCGGCCACCGGGTGGCACGGAACACGATTGAGATCGACGACTATCTATGGGTTTCCTCGGAAGAACAGCCAGGCAGCCGATACAGTCTGGATACGTCCGCGCTGGAACGCTTGCGCGCGGAGTACTCGGCTCGCGATGAGAAGGCGCGTCGATCGCAGGTCGTCGGGTACTTCCGCACCCAGGCGGACGATAACTTGCACCTTCGAGACGAGGAAATCAGCCTCGTCCGGGAACATTTCCGGGATCCAACAGACGTGGTCCTATTGATCCGGACTTCAGACAAGTCCTACACTTCGGGATTTCTTTTCTGGACGACGGCGGATGATTTTGCCCCCTTTCCGCTCATGGAGTTTCCTCTCGATGCGGGGCGCTTGCAGACCGACGCGGGTTGGATCGGGAACCTGACAAACGAACCGTCCGAAGAAGAAGTAGAGGAGACGACGCAGCGGTTGCCGGCCATTCCCGATAAGCCTGCGGTGCCGCTCGCGGAATCCGCATCCACTTCCGGCGCGAAGCCGATATCCAGACCTGCCGAGGACGTGAGTTTTAACCTGCGGTTGAGGTCTCATCCAGAGTGGCCCCAGAAGCGCCAGTCGATTCCCAACGCCGGCGGACAAATCAATCAGGCCGAACCGGCGGACATCCCCGCTCCAGAGACAGTCGCGGCCGCGAGGCGGGAACCAGCCCGTGTCTCCCTGCGAGTGGTGGTAGCGGTCGCCGCGGTATTTGCATTTCTGGCTCTTGCCGGTCTATCCGCGTTTCTGCTCCGCGACCGCTGGTCGCCCGCGCCAAAGCAGAAGGCGCCCGCAACCGTGGCCGCATTCCCGCTGCAACTGGACGTGGAAGCGCAAGGCGACGGCCTGAACGTTCGTTGGAATCCGCTGAGCGCCCCTGTCACGCAAGCGCGCGAAGGACGACTCACCATATTGGAAGGCGACCAGCAGCCTCCGCGGATCATCCCGCTTGATCTGCAACAACTAACCAGCGGACACATCTACTATCGGTCGGCCGCGGAGCGAGTCCAGTTTCAATTGGAAATTGTGGGTAATTCCGGCGGGATCTCCAGAGAGTCGGTCCTGGCATTGTCCTCCACGCCGGCGCCGCCAGTTTCGCGCGCCGCCCCGCCGCAGCCGGGAACTGCGCCAAGTCCGGTTAGGAAAGTGGAGACCATTCCCATCCCCAGCACGGATACCGGTGCGCCTCCGTTCGCGAACACAACGCAAACACCGCCCAGCCGCCAATCTGTAGCACGTACGTTTACGGCACCCCCTAGCCGCGATCGCGTCGGGCAACCACCGGCGATTGCGTTCGATCAGGCGCCCGCAATTTCAACCAACGCCGCCCTGCCGCCGGCAGCGGTTTTGCCCACCACACTGAGTAACCTTCCGGCGAATAACCCACCCGCGCCACAAGCGAAGGAACCGCCTGCGACGAAGCAGATCAGGGTCGGCAGCCTGCAAGCGGCGAACTTGATAAAGAGGGTTACCCCTGTATATCCGCCGGTGGCCATGTCGCAACACATCCAAGGAATTGTCCGGTTCACGGCCACGATTGGCAAAGATGGCACGGTTCAGAACTTGCAACTTATCAGCGGTAACCGAGCACTTGTGCAAGCGGCGACGGACGCAGTCAAGCAATGGCTTTACCGGCCCACGCTACTTAACGGCGAACCCGTCGAAATCGTGACTCAAATCGACGTGAACTTCACGTTGAACCAGTAGCGCGACATCTGCAGGTTTCCCAGAAGCTATTGAAACTGCCGGCGGAAGTCCTCAAACTGCTGCTGGAGGTTTTCAAATTGTTGTCTCATCTGCGCCACTGCGAGCTCCAGGGCTTCGAGGCGCTCCTCCATTCGCTGTTCGATCGCTGGCCGTTCGACGCTCCCGGCGGATTCTTCCAAGCCGCCATGATCCACGCGCCCTCCGAATAACTGCGTCCATCGGCCTCGCGACGTTCGTGCGACCAACGGATCTGGTTCCCGCGTGGCCAGCAACTCCAGGCATCGCTCGACCTCTTCCAGATCCGTGAAATCGTGCATGCGCTCGGTGCGGCCGCGCAATTCGCCCACGGTTTGCGGCCCGCGCAACATCAGCACGCAGAGGAGCGCCAATTCCCGCCGGCCCAAGTTCAATTTCTCCCCGAGCCGGTGCCCGAATTTATCCACGCGATGGCCGGCTCCGGTAACCCGGACGACCAGCCCTTTGTCTCTCGCCAGCTCGATCGCCCGGGAAACCGTGTCTTCGTCGTAATTCACCACTGGATCCCGGTTCGATTTCTGGTTACACGCCGCTTGTAACGAATGGAGTGTCAGCGGATAGTATTCCGGCGTGGTCATATCTTTTTCGAGGAGCGCTCCCAAGACGCGCGCTTCCGAAGGACTCAATGTTTCCATTTCCATCAACTTTACCTCAGTAGCTTCGAACGTCAACGATCCTCACCCTTTGACTTTGGTATTTGCCTTGGATAAACTTGCGCCGCTTTAGAGTGTTCCGCCCGGAATACGAATTCAATTCGCGGAAACGGCGGTCTGTCTCGAGGTGGGGTTCAAATTTCAGTCAGAATGCTGAGGATCAACAGCCATGCTGAAGAAGATTCGCAACAGCGTGCATTTCGTTTTGGTAGTGCTGCTGTTTGGCATCTGGGGAATGGAGCTGGCGCCCCGGATGGCGGCGCAAGTCACCACGGCGACGATTCTGGGCACGGTTACCGATATGTCCGGCGCGGCCGTTCCTGGAGCGGTGGTCCAAGTGAAAAACATCGAAACGGGGAGCACCGAGTCCGCGACTTCCGACGCGCAGGGGAGATACCGCGTCCCTGAATTAGGAGTCGGCGAGTATCAAGTGGAAGCGTCGAAAATGGGCTTCTCCAACGTGGTTCACATGGGGATCACACTCACGGTCGGCGCGCAGACGGTAATCGATCTGGCAATGCCTGTTGGACAGCAAACACAGACTGTGACCGTGGAGAGCCAGGTTTCGCAGGTCGAAACGACCAACGGCGCGGTCGGTTCTTTGACCGACCCGACGCAGATGAAAGAGCTTCCGCTGAACGGGCGCAATTTCGAGCAACTGATCCAGCTCGCGCCTGGCGTGCAGACCTACAACGCTTTCAATGCGAGCGCGCTTCAAGGCAGAGGAGCCCTGTACTCCATCGCGGGCTCGCGGCCCGCGGGACAGGCGATCCTGATGGACGACGAGAACATGCAGGGCTTCTCGAACCGCGGAATCGGATCGATTTCCGGGTCTTCTCTCGGCATCGAATCCATCGGCGAATTCCAGACGCTCACCAACTCTTACGGCGCGCAGTTTGCAGGCAACGGCGCGGTCATCAACGCGGTCAGCAAATCGGGGACCAACGCGTTCCATGGAACCCTCTATGAGTTTTTTAGAAATGACGCCATGGACGCCGACTCTTTCTTTCATGCTTCCGACGGCGTGAAGCAGGAGCTGCGCAAGAATCAGTTCGGCGGCAGCTTCGGCGGCCCCATTAAAAAAGACAAGTTATTCTTCTTCGCGAACTACGAAGGCATTCAGCAGGTCCTTGGGGAGACCAAGGTCGCTTTGGTCCCCAATTGCCCGAGCGCTTGCGTTCCTCCCGCCAGCCTCCCTGCGGCGACACGGGCGGCCATCATCAATACTTTGGCGATTTTCCCTCTACCGGACCCGGGCACCGTCGGCTCCAACAACATCGGCACATCCGTGCAGACCGGCATCCAGCCGTCGAATGAAAACTATGTCCTCGGCCGCGTGGACTACAATTTTTCGTCCAAGGACTCGATATTCGGGCGGTATCTTTCGGACAAGGCGAATTTGACCGAGCCCTTCGGTGGGGGCAATCCCGGCGGTGGGCCGCTCAATTTTTGGACGGAATTCGGCCATTCGCATAATCAATTCACAACGGCGGAAGAACGGCACCTCATCTCGCCTACCCTGGTCAATCTGTTTCGGATTAGTTTCACGCGCCAGGTATCCTCGGCCCGGCAGCCTGGCGTCGTGACCGTGAATGGCACCGAACCGCTCCAGTTTTTCCCCAACATGGGCTTCGGCGACGGTGGAGTCCAGATTACCGGGCTCTCCAACTTGGGCGAAGACCTCACCATTCCCTTCAACCAGAATCAAAATCGCTTTACCGAAGCGGACGACCTCCTGTGGACCAAAGGCGCGCACAGCCTGAGATTCGGAATCGCGATTTCGCGCTTTCAGACGAACCACTATCTGGCAACCAAGCAGCAGCCGATCTGGACGTTCCAGTCAGGCTTCGCGTCATTCGTGAACACCGGTGTGGCTACGAACGTGGCCGGGGTAAATTACAACGTGCCCGGGGTCCTCTATGCCGATCGGGATTTTCGGGAAATCGATTTCACGCCTTATGTCCAAGACGATTGGAAGGTGTCCAGGAAGCTGACAGTGAATCTGGGATTGCGGTGGTCGCCCATGACCAATCCCGTCGACGCGCACAACCAGCTCTTCGCCATCACAAATTTTGCTACGCAAACCAATGTGGTAAACGTGCCCCATCCTTTCGCATCGAATCCGTCTGTGCATACTTTCGATCCCCGCGTTGGCCTCGCCTTCGATCCGTTCGCCGATCATAAGACGTCAATCCGCGCCGGTTTCGGAATTTTCCACCAGCCGATTGTGCCGGGAGATTACGTGAGCGGTTTCCACAACGCGTATCCCTGGACTCAGTCGGTCGAAAACAGTGCCCTCTATCCCAACGTTTTCGTCGGCAATGTCCTGACGCAGCTTACAGCCACCACCGGCTGGGCCTATCGAACCGACGAGACGCCATACAACATGCAATACAATCTCAACATCCAGCGCGAGCTCCCCGGGGCGACCGTGTTGATGGTGGCGTATGTTGGATCGCGCGGCGTGAAGCTCCTCTCCGCGATCGAGGACAATCCATTCCCCGTGACGGTCAATGCGAACGGCGCCTACGTCTTTAGCGTCAATCCCGCGTGCCCCACCGCCGCCACCGGATCGGGCCGCATCAATTGCGCCCTCGGCAGTTTTTCGGACAACACCAACCTCGGCGACTCACGATACGACTCGCTGCAGGTCACGCTGAACCGCAGGTTCTCCAAGAATGTCCAGGTGCAAGCGGCGTATACCTATTCGGTGTGCATCGACGACGACGGAGGTGGCGGAGGGGGCGGAAACACAACCAATAGCGGAGGGAGTGCGGCGGCCACAAATACGCCCGAAAACCCCTACAACGTATTAATGGACAAAGGGCTCTGTGGTTTCGATATCCGCAATACTTTGAGAGTGAACGGCGTGTGGTCTCTGCCCTTTCATGGCAACCGGCTGAAGGATGGCTGGCAGTTCTCGGGAATTGAGACCGCGTATGGCGGCGTTCCCGTGAATATAACCACTGGCGTTTCGCGGGCTTTTACCCAGAGTCCCGACAGGCCCAATTACGCAGCCGGTTGCGCGATTCAGCAGGGCAACGTGAACCAGTGGTTTAACCCGGCGTGTTTTACGCTACAACCTGCGGGGACACTGGGCGATCTGGGACGCGATGTCGCCCTCGGCCCCGGCCTTTTGACCACCGATCTGGCGCTGTTAAAGGAAACCAAAATCAGGGAGTCGATGAACCTCCAATTTCGGGCGGAGTTCTTCAATATTTTCAACCGTGCGAATTTTGGACTCCCCGTCGCTACCGTGTTCAGCTCCGCGACCGGGCCCGTGGAGAACAGCCAGTTCGGCAAAATCACCAGCATCGTGGGCACTCCGCGGCAAGTTCAACTCGCGCTGAAATTGATTTTCTAGGTGAACCTATGAGCAGTCATCCCGAGCGAAGTCGAGGGATCTGTTTTTTGCTCGCCCTTCCAATGCCTTAAAAGCAGATTCCTCGCTTTGCTCGGAATGACGAGGTTTTAGCTTTCAATTCGCGTCCTGTGCGCACGCTACGCGTACTGAGGCATCATCTTGACCGCATTGTCGCGATAGATGCCCCGCAGTTCCGCCGCGCTGAGGCCGCAGGATTGCAATCCCGCGAGCTGAGCCACGCCATTCGCAAACGGGAAATCGGTTCCGAATACGATTTGCGAAGTCGGAACCAGGAGCTTGAGCGCCTGCATCAGCGGCGGGTTGGTCGATTGGGCGGTATCGTAATAGAACCGTCTCAAGTGATACAGCCTCGAATTCGGCTCCGCGGCCTTCGCGAGAGCGTCTCCATTCCCGGCGGGACCGAGAAATCGCCCCGCGATGGAGGTCAGCGTCCCTCCGGCGTGAGAGAAAATGAATTTAATATCCGGGCAGCGCGTTGCCGTACCGCTCACAATCAGGCTCATGATGGCGCGCGTAGTGTCGCTGGGATATTCAAGGATTTGGGGAGCGACGCCCTCCACCAAAGTGCCGCAGCAAGCCAGAGCAAGAGGGTGCGTGTAGACGATGGCCTTACGACGATTTAGCTCGTCGAAAAGCGGCGCGAACAGTTTATCGCCCAACATCTTGTTGTCGTAGCTGGTCAATATCGCGACGCCGTCGGCCTTGAGCGTGTCGAACCCGTATTCGATTTCCTTGAGACTTCCCTCGACATCGGGGAAGGGCAGCGCCGTATACAGGCCGAAGCGGCCTTTGTAAGCTCCCACCATCTTCGCAGCGGCGTATTCATTGATTTCGCGAGCGGCCTTGCGTGATTCCTCAATATCGCCGAACCACACGGCGGGCGCCGTGGGAGAAATCATGGACGTGGCGATGCCCGCTTTATCCATGTCCTCAACGTGTTTGGCCGGCGTGTAGTCCTTCCATTGAGGGCCCCCACCCATCCGTTTACGCATCAGCAGCGCGAGATAGTCGGGTGAAACGAAATGCTGGTGGACGTCGATGATCCGGCGCGCGTCCGTTGCCTGCGCCGGCAGTCTTCCGCTGGGCAGAAGCGTGCTCGCGCCGAGCGCCGCGAACCCTCTTAATAGGTCCCGCCGCGAGGGGCGATTGAAAGCGTTTATGCGAGCCATGAACGAAGAGCCTACAGGGATGGTTTCTGCGTGTCAAGCCTGGACGCCCCAATGTGTCGCCCCAATGGGATTCGCCGGGTCATCGTGAAGATGGCTTGCTTGATGCGATCCTGCGCTCTTGGTATACTCGCCACCATGCGCAAAAGTTCCCTCGTCCGGTTGGGCTTATTGATTATTCTCAGCGGAGCCTGCTGGGTCGCCTACAGTCAGATGGGCTCGACGCCCGCGAAGCTGAACACGGTCAAGATCGCCAACGACCTGTACATGATCCACAACGAAATCGTGCCTGGCAACACGACCGCGCTGATCACCGACGACGGCGTTCTGCTGGTGGACGACAAGTTCGCCGTGGATCACGACAACCTCATGGCGGAGGTGAAGAAGCTCAGCCCGAAGCCAGTGAAGTATGTGATCAATACCCATCACCACGCCGATCACAGCGGCGGCAATCCGGCCATGCAGAAGATGGACGTGAAGGTGATCGCCTCCGAGCAGGCCCGTCAGAATATGCTGGACGCCAAGCAGCCCGGCCAACCCGACATCGCCGTGGAGCACCGCGCCACCGTCACTCTGGGCGGCAAGACCGCTGAAATTTACTACTTCGGACGCGCGCACACCAACGGCGACATCGTGATTCTGTTCCCGCAAGATCGCGTGCTCTCGGCCGGCGACATCTTCACCTTTGGCGACGCCACTCCGCAGTTGATCGATTATGCGGGCGGCGGCAGCGCCAAGGAATGGACGACGACGCTCGATGGAGCATTGAAGCTCGACTTCGATAGCGTCGTCCCCGGCCATGGAAACCTCGCCAAAAAGGCCGATATGATGGCGTTCCGCAATACGACGCTCGCTCTGCGCAACAAGGTTCATGAAATGCAGACGCAAAAGAAAAGCCGCGACGAAATCAGCCAGGTGCTGAAGAGTCAGTTCAAGTGGGGCGATCTGCAGTTCTTGCTGAGCTTCGACGGAATTCTCGCCGAGACGCGGTAGAGCGCAAGAACCCAACTCCGACAAGTGTCATCCCGAGCGTTAGTCGAGGGACCTGCTTTTTCCGACGGGCGGGCGTTTTGTGAACACGCGTAATAGCCCCAAGCTGACGCATGGGGCTGAACATCCGAACATATTCCGAGGAGCCCCATGCGTGAGCTTGGGGCTTATAGTGTTCCGGCGGGGCGTGTCCGATAGGGCGCGTCACTCGTGTCTGTGCGGTAGGATGATACCGATGAAACGCGGCCCGGCCGTAATTTGCATCGCCTTCCTTGCCGTAGTACACCTTTCGGCTGCCGACAGGCCCACGCTGACGAGAGGCGAGGCGCTAAAGTTGGTCCACGCAGCCGATCCTGAGCTCAAGGAGGGAACTCCAGGCGGACCCAAGGGCCGCATTTCGGGCCTCATAATTGACTTCGATCACGAGCACGACGGGTGTGCGGTTTATCGCGCTTACTTTGAAAACAGCGAAAGAACCTTCACCATTGGATGGTGGTCGGTCGACGTGCGCACCGCGGAAGTCTGGGATGACGTTAAGAGCGAGCGGATAACCAGCCAGCGAGTCGCTTCCATCCAGCAGGCCATCCGAAGACGACTTGGCGTGACAGAGGAAGAACGGAGTCGGTCAATCTCTAAGCCCTGCCGCGACCGCAATTCACAGTAGCGGCACCGCACGCTGCCCCTTGCTCCCCACGATTTGCTTGGCTATGATAGACGCGTAGTTTGTAACATTGCCCAAGGAGGCACGCGCCGTGAAGATTATCGCCGTGAATACGATCAAGGTTTCGATATTTGGTTGCCTGATGGGAGCGGCTGCTCTCGCCGCTTCGAACTCCCCGGTCACGTTTAACAAGGACGTTCTTCCCGTGCTGCAGAAGAACTGCCAGGAGTGCCATCGACCCGGTGAGATCGCGCCGATGTCGCTCTTGACGTATACGGAGGCGCGTCCGTGGGCCAAGGCCATGAAGGCCGCCGTGATTGCAAAGAAGATGCCGCCGTGGTTCGCCGATCCCAAGTACGGCCACTTCGCCAACGATCGCAGGCTGAGCGAAGCCGACATCAACACGCTAGTGGCGTGGGCGGACGCCGGCGCGGTGGAAGGCGATGCCAAGGACCGTCCGGCACCGGTGAAGTTCCCCGAAGGCTGGCAGATCAAACCCGATGTCGTCGTCGAAATGCCTAAGGCCTTCGAACTTCCCGCCAAGGGCACCATCAACTACAAGTACATCCTGGTGAAAACGAATTTCCCTCAGGATATGTGGGTCGAAGCGGCCGAGATGCGGCCAGGCAACCCGAAGGTGGTCCATCACGGCAAAGTGTGGGTCCGTCCTCCCGGATCGCACTGGATGGAAAAGGCCGTGCCTGGCGAAGCGTATGAACAGGAAACGCAGCGCGAGATCCTGGGCCGCAACATGGGCGCCGACGGAAACGACATCCTTGGCAAATTTAATCCCGGCCTCGGCTCGCAGGAGTTCACGATCGAGGGCGCGGCGAAGTTCGTACCCAAGGGCTCCGACCTGGTGTTCGAAATGCATTACACCGCGGATGGCCAGCCGACTTCGGACATTTCGAAGGTAGGCTTTGTGCTGGCGAAAAATCCGCCGCAGCGCCGATACTTCTTTGCCACGGGCCCCTCGGCGGGCAATCTTGTCATTGCACCGGGCGATAGCAATGCCGAGGCCGTCAGCGAGCTGACCGTCAGCCTGGACAACGTCAAACTTGTGTACGCCCAGCCCCACATGCATCTGCGCGGCAAAGACATGGAGTTGCGCGCAATTTATCCGAACGGTGAAACCGAGATCTTCATGAACTCGAAATGGGATTTCAACTGGCAGCAGGGCTTCGATTTCAAGGAACCCATCCCATTGCCTAAAGGAACGCGATTGATCGTCGTTTCCCATTTCGACAATTCGCCGAATAATCCGAACAATCCCGATCCCAAGGCGGAAGTCCGCTGGGGCTTCCAGAATTGGGAAGAGATGAGCAATTGCTTCATCGGTCTGACGATGGACCTGAAGGACAACCCGGATAAGATGTTCCAGCGCTCTGGTC
>Ga0181536_10006984_pt1 | contig 11201 bp, 7 predicted proteins | sample PEATcosm2014_Bin_41_FD_121105 | JGI IMG/M metagenome (GOLD analysis project Ga0181536, IMG submission 121105) | Peatland microbial communities from MTU Mesocosm Facility, Houghton, MI, USA - PEATcosm2014_Bin17_60_metaG | ecosystem: Environmental > Terrestrial > Soil > Wetlands > Peat | place...
AGCGGATACGGCTCATCGGCAAACATGATGATCGAACAAGCCGCGTCAGCCTTGCGCAGTTGCTCCGCGCAGGTCGTCCCCGCAAACCCGTTCCCAATGATGACGTATCGTCGAACCGAGCTATCCATATCGTCCTATTCAAACGTAGTGTTCATTTTGTCCGTCCCGGACAATCGTCCCATACACCGACACAGTACTTTAGCGCGCCCAAGGGGAATCGGTCTACTGCCATGATCGTGAGCGCGCTATGGTCTGGGGGCCCCACGCAACGCGTGGGGGGCGCGGAGCCTGGGGCGTAGCGCCTTTGGACCAGAAGCTGGTTCGGGCGCTCTCTTCGTTTATCACGCGCAGCAGCGACTATTCGCTGGCGCGCCTCGAATTCGCCACGAAGAACCCTCAGCTTCCGGCGCCGCCGGTCTTGGACCGGCTGCCCGACGCGTCCGAGCGGACGTTGCGCGAGCGCTGGCACCAGCTCGAACGGCAGCTCGACGTTATTCTAACGTTCATCCGGGAGATCGACGAAGCCGAAGGTCGGAAGGTCAGCGACGATGCAACCTTTCGCTGGTTGGCGCGTACCGCCAAGGAACTGGACCAATACGGACGAGCTCTGCGTTGGGTATTGACCGTAACGGAGCGAGATTCACCCTAGACGCCCGAGGAGTACCGTGAACAACGATTTCGTGAATAAAGCCCTGGAAAGCGCCCGCCAGCTGCAGCAAACCGTCGCCGATGCGGCAACCAAGGGAGCCGAACAGGCCAAGCCCTTGGTTGCGGATGCCATGGCCCGGGCTCAGGACCTGCAGAAGACCCTGGCCGAGCAAGCGCCGCAGTACGGCGAGGCTGCGCAGGCGCACCTGCAGACGGCCAGGGGCCACCTGACCACCTTCATCGGCACGGCCCAAGACGTCATCGCCAAGGGCGCCGCCGGCGCGCAAGCCACGCTGACGCCGCTCGCCGACAATGCCCGGCAGGCCGTTCACCAAGCCGCGAAAGCCGTTACCGAGGCGACGGCACCGAAGCCACCGCCGGCTCCGCCGGGAGGCTAGGCGGCGGGGCGGGCACGCCCGGTGCGAGGTGCACGAACTTGGCGGCCGAGCCCGGCCAGTCGGTGAGCAGCGCTTCGACGCGCGGCGAGCCGGTCGCGGCGAGGTGCTCTTCGAGGAGCGCGTAGAGCCGGCCGGTCGCGGCGGCATCGAGCGGGCGCGGGCGCAGCTCGGTCGGTCCGAGGTGCGCGCTGAGCTCGGTTTCGGTCGCGAGGAAAAACGCCTCGCCACCGCTCATGCCGGAGGCCGCGTTGCGGCCGACCGGGCCGACGATCGCCACCGATCCGTTGGTCATGTACTCACAGGCGTGCGCTCCGGCGCCTTCGACGACCAGCCGCGCGCCGCTGTTGCGGACCGCAAACCGTTCGCCCGCCGTCCCGGTGATGAACGCCGAGCCGCCGCGTGCGCCATAGAAGCACGCGTTGCCGACCGACGGTTCGTCGGGCGCGCCCGGCGTGCGGACGATCAGCGTGCCGCCTTCCATGCTCTTGCCGACGTAGTCGTTGGCTTCGCCGTCGAGTTCCAGCGTTAAGCCGTCGGTGATGAACGCGCCGAAGCTCTGCCCCGCGCTGCCGGTGTAGCGCCGCGTTTGCGGCGTCACCGCGTCACCGTTGTTGCGCGCTTCCACCACGTAATGGGCGAGCCGCGCACCGACCGCCCGATCGGCGGGCCGCAGGCGCACGACCTCGTTCGCCCCGCACATGTCGTCCACGTGCGGTTCGTCGGCGTTGCGCACGTCGCTGAACGGCGAACGTTCGGGCAGGCGCAGCACCTCGCTCAAGTCGATTTGCATGTAGTACTCGTCGAGATCGGTGCGCATGCGCAAGAGATCGGAGCGCCCGCGCAGATCCTCGAGCGAGGACGCACCGAGCGCCGCCAGCCGGCGCCGTACGTCGGCGGCGATGAAGGCGAAGAACGTTTCGGCCTCCTCGGGCGTGCCCTTGTACTTGGCGCGTAACGCGAGGTCTTGGGTCGCGATCCCGACCGGGCACGTGTTCAGGTGACATTGCCGGGCATAGATGCAGCCCAGCGCGACGAGCATCGTCGTGCCGAACCCGTACATGTCCGCGCCCAGCATCGTCGCGAGCACGACGTCGCGGCCCGTCTTGAAGCCGCCGTCGACGCGCAGCTTCACGCGCGAGCGCAGCCCGTTGGCGACCAGCGTGTGGTGCACTTCGACCAAGCCGAGTTCCCACGGCAAACCGGCCGACTTGATCGAACCCAGCGGCGAGGCGCCGGTGCCGCCGTCGTGTCCGCTGATGTGGATGACGTCGGCGTTGGCCTTGGCCACGCCGCTGGCGACGTACCCGATGCCGGCTTGGCTGACGAGCTTGACCGCGATGCGCGCTTGGGGCGCAGCCCGGCGCAGATCGTAGATCAGCTCGGCCAGATCCTCGATCGAATAGATGTCGTGATGCGGCGGCGGCGAGATGAGGCCCTGGCCGGCGACGGCGCCGCGCAGGAACGCGATCTCGGCCGAAACCTTGAAGCCGGGAATCTGGCCGCCTTCGCCGGGCTTCGAGCCCTGCGCCATCTTGATCTCGATCTCGTCGGCACTGGCCAAATACGTCGCGCCGACGCCGAAGCGGCCCGACGCCACCTGCTTGATCGCGCTGCGGCCGGAATCCGGCGTGCGCGCGAAACGGTCGGGTTCCTCGCCGCCCTCACCCGAGTTGCTGCGCGCACCGAGACGGTTCGCGGCGACCGCAATCGTCTTGTGCACTTCCGGGGCAAGCGCGCCGAGCGACATCGCCGCGGTAACGAAGCGCGGGTAGATCTTGGCGGGCTCCTCGACCTGCTCGACCGGAATCGCGCGGTCGAGCGGCACGGGGCTGAGCAGATCGCGCAAGTTGATCGGCTCGCGCGCTTCGAGGCGGTCGGAGAGCGCGAGGAACGCGGGCTCGTCGCCCTTCATCGCGGCGGCCCGCAGCGTTTTGAGCAGGCCCGGATCCATGGCATGCCTGATGCCTTCACGGCGGTAGCGGAACAGGCCGCGATCCTGCGGCACCTCGCCGTTCGCCGCGGCGGTGCTCCACGCGTGCAGGTCTTCCTCGATGTGGGAGAACCCGACCGCGGGCACGTGCGCGTGCATGCCGGGGAAACACGTGTCGACGACTTCGCGTGCGAGCCCGAGCGACTCGAACGTCTGCGCGCCGATGTACGAGCGCAGCGAACAGATGCCGAGCTTGGCCATGATCTTGATCAAGCCCGAGCGCACCGTGTAGAGAAACGCGTTGCGGGTGCCGTTGCGCTCGGCGTAGCGTAAGGCCAGCCACGGCGAAACGACGTTCGCGCCGACGCCGATGACGGTCGCGAGCGAGTGCGCGTCGCGAGTGAACCCGTCGGCGACCGCGATCGACGCCTGCATGCGCAAGCCGACCGTCGTCAGCCGCTGGTGGATCGCACCGGCGGCGAGGATCCCGGGGATCGGAACCGTGACGCCGCGGTCGTCGAGCACGAGATACGTGGCACCGTCGCGGACGGCGCTCTCGGCTTCGTCGCACAGCTGCGCGATGCGCGTGCCGAGCTTCTGCGTCCCGAGCTCGAGCGGAATGCGGTGCTGCACCAAGCGCGCGTCGAACCGCAGATCGTCGAACGCCGCCTCGTCGAGCACGGCGGTTTCCAGCATGATGATCGAGCCGATCGCCGGCACGTCGCCGTTGGCATCGCCCGAGCCGATCCACGCGCGCATGTCGAAGACGAAGCCTTCGCGCACCGAGTCGATCGGCGGGTTGGTGACCTGCGCGAATTTCTGGCGCAGATACGTCGAGACCGGCATGCGCCGCTCGAGATACGGTTGGGCCGCATCGTCGCCCATCGAGAGCACCGGTTCGCCGGCGCCCGACGCGATGACGGACACGACGTCCTTGAGCTCGTCCTTGGTGTAGCCGAAGCGCACCAGATCGCGCTCGACCGACGGATCGTTGCCCATGCCGGTCGCCACCGGCTCCGGCAACGCGAACTCCCACGACTTCACGATCGGGCGGAAGTCGGCGCGATGGCGCCGCTCGTCGCGGAACGCTTCCGGCGTGATGAGCTGGTGCGAGGCGAAGCGCACGACGAGCCGATCGCCCGGGCCGAGCCGGCCGCGCTGCACGATCTCGTCGTCGCCGAAATCGACGACGCCGGTTTCCGAGGCGGCGAGCACCTTGCCCGACGCCGTGCGGCACCAGCGCAGCGGCCGGAAGCCGCTGCGGTCGAGCGCCGCGCCGACCGTGTCGCCGTCGGCGAAGATGATCGCGGCCGGGCCGTCCCACGGCTCGACGGTCGGGATGTGCGCATCGTAGTACGCGCGCAGCCGGTCGTCCGACGGTTCAACCGACGGCGAGAGCATCATGTCGACGGCTTCGTCGATGCGGTAACCGGCGCCGAGCATCGCGTCGACCGCGGTATTGAAGTTCAGCGAGTCGCTGGCCCACGACCGCACCGGCACGCCGCGCGCCTGCATCCAGGCGCGGTTGCCGGTGATCGTATTGATCTCGCCGTTGTGCGCGATGTAGTTGAACGGCTGCACGAGCCGCCATTGCGGCGAGGTGTTGGTGCTGAAGCGCTGGTGGAAGACGCCGAAGCGCGAGACGAAATTCGGATTGCGCAGATCGGCGAAGTAATCGCCGAGCTCGGCCGAGGAGAGCAGCGCCTTGTAGACGACCTTGGTCGCCGACGCGCTGACCAGCACGGCGCCGGGGATGTCGCGCACGGTGCGCCACACGAGCTGGCGCACGACGCGCATGCGTTCGCGCACGTTGCCCGGACCCATGTCGACCAGCAGCTGTTCGTACGGCGGCGCGGTGCGGCGCGCATACTCGCCGAGCACGTCGGCGTTGACCAGCGGAACGCGCCAGCGCAGCGGCGCGACGTCGGCGAGGCGCACGGCGGCCTCGACCTTGGCGCGCGCGTTGGCAGCTTCGTCGAAATCGCGCGGCAGGAACAGGCACACCGCACCGACGTGGCGCTCCGGAATGCGCACGTGATCGGAGGTCAGCTCGCGCATGTAGAGCGCGCGCGGCGTCTCGACCAACAGGCCGGCGCCGTCACCGGTGCGGCCGTCGGCCGCGCGCGCGCCACGATGCGCCATCGCCGCCGCTGCTTCCAGTGACATGCGAATAACGTCGTGGGACGCCAAATGAGAAAGATCGGCCAGGAAGCCGACGCCGCAGGCGTCGTGCTCCGGCTCGCGCGCGAGGTTCGACATCGAACCTCTACTGTAGGCCATGGAAGGGCTCTGCGTCACTATGCAAAGGTCGAAATGGAGCGCGATTTCTTCGCAGGGGCCCCGGCTAGGAACTCATTCCCAGGCCAACCATCATCCGGTACGCCACATCCAGCGAGCGCTCGTCGATGTCGAAGCGGGCATTGTGGTGCGGATAACCGCTTGCCTCGCTCCCTCGCGATCCGACGATGAAGTACGCGCCCGGGCGGAGCTCCTGCATGAACGACATGTCCTCGGCCCACATGACGATATCGTGCTCGATCACGTTTTCCGCCCCCAGCAGTTGCCGGCCCAGCGCGCGGACGACCTCGTTGGGCGCGGCCGCGTTCACGGTCGGCGGGTAGGACCAGCGGTACTCGACCTCGATCTCGACCCGCAGCGCCGCGGCCAGGCCGCCGGCGATCCGCCGCAGGCGCTCGGGCATGCTCGCCCGGACCTCGGCATCGAAGGTCCGGACCGTGCCCTTCAGGAGCGCTTCGTCCGGGATGACGTTGAAGGTCGTGCCGCTGGTGAACTGGCCGACCGTGAACACCGCCGGATCCTTGGGGGCGATTTCGCGGCTGACGATCGTCTGGAGCATCGTCACGACGTGGGCGCCGGCGACGATCGGGTCGACCGAGTTTTGCGGCATCGCACCGTGGCCGCCACGGCCGCGAATCGTCAGGATGAACTCGTCCGCCGAGGCAAAGAACGGGCCGTCGCGGACGCCGATCCGGCCGACGTCCAGCCCACTGTAGAGGTGGAGCGCGAACGTACGGTCGACGTGCGGGTTCTCGAGCGCGCCGTCCTCGATCATGAAGCGGTTGCCGGCCGCGCCTTCTTCGCCCGGCTGGAAGCAGAACACGAGCGTCCCGGGGACCTCGCTGCGCCGCTCGGCCAGCGTTTTGGCGGCGGCGAGCAGGACCGCGACGTGACCGTCGTGGCCGCACGCGTGCATCACGCCCTCGCGCGTGGAGACGTAGTCGACGGCGTTCAGCTCGCGGATCGGAAGCGCGTCCATGTCGGCGCGCAGCAGCGTCACCGGACCCGGCTGCCCGCCCACCAGGGTCCCCAGCACGCCCGTCTTGCCGACCTGCGTGCGGATCTCGTCGAGCCCGTATGTGCCGAGCGTCTCGGCGACGAAGCGCGCCGTGTCGAACTCGACCATCGACAGTTCCGGGCTCGCGTGCAAACGGCGCCGCGCGCGGACCATCTCGGCGTGAGGGATCGTTTCCGGTGCCGGCATGGGTACCCCGTTCGGGCAGAGTATCGGCGGCTCTTTCGGCAAATAGGTGCGCGATGGCAAAAACGGTCACGGCTCGAGCGGCGCTCGATCGCGGCGGACTCACGGACGAACAACTCGTCGCGATGCTCTGGAACATGTTACTCCAGCGCCAGCTCGACAACCGCGGCTTCCAGCTGAACCGTCAGGGCAAGATTCCGTTCGCCCTCGGAAGCGAGGGCCACGAAGCGCTGCAGGCCGGTGCCGCCATGGCCTTCGTGCGCGGCAGCGACGTGCTCGTCCCCTACTATCGCGACCTGGGCCTGGTGCTCGGGGTCGGGATCACGCCGCTCGACTTGTTGACCAACATGTTCGCGCGCGAGGCCGACCTCTCGGGCGGCCGTCAGTTTCCCAACCACTACACGGCCCGCGACCGCGGCGTGCTCTCGATCTCGTCGATTATCGCCGCGCACTGCAGCCACGCCGCCGGCGTCGCGTACGCGTTGACCTATCACGGGGGCCGCGGGCGAGCCGTGCTGTGCTCGACCGGCGAAGGCGCGACCAGCGAAGGCGAGTGGCACGAGGCGATCAACTTCTCGGCGATCCACAAGCTGCCGATCGTGTTCTTGGTGCAGAACAACGGCTGGGCCATCTCGACGCCGCAGTCATCGCAAATGGCGATCACCGACGTCGCGGACAAAGCCGCGGGCTACGGCATTCCCGGGCTGATCTGCGACGGCACCGATCCGATCGCGTCGTATCGCGCGATGAAGGTCGCCATGGAGCGCGCGCGCAACGGCGGCGGCCCGACGCTGGTCGAAGCGAAATGCTATCGCTTTCTCGCGCACTCGACCGACGACGACGATCGTACCTACCGCGATCGCGATGAGCTCGCCAAACAGCGCGCCGACGATCCGGTGCCGAAATTCGAGCGCGTGTTGCTCGAAGCCGGCGTCATCGACGACGACGGCCTCGCGGCGATGAAAGCCGACGTGCTCAAAGCGGCCAACGATGCGACCGACGAGGCCGAAGCGCTGCCGTATCCGTCCGTCGACGACATGACGACGCACGTCTACGCCGGCGCCGCCTACGAGCCTTGGCTGGAGTGAGCGAAGCGAAGACGGTGCCCGAAGCGAGCATGGTGCCGGAGCGAGCGCAGGACAATCGGGACCCGGTTCCAGGGTTCGATGCGAGCTCGGAAGGGGGGCCCCACGCCCTAGGCGTGGGGGGCGCGGAGCCTGGGGCGGAGCGCCTTTCCAACGTCGAGGCGGTGCGGCTTGCCCTGCATGAAGCGATGGTTGCCGATGAACGCGTGCTCGTGATGGGCGAGGACGTGGGCGCGCGCGGTAACGTCTTTTTGATCACCAAGGGATTTCTCGAAGAGTTCGGGGCCAAGCGCGTCGTCGACATGCCGCTGGCGGAAGCGTCGATCGTCGGCGTCGCGGTCGGCATGGCGATGCAAGGGTTGCGGCCGGTGGCCGAGATCCAGTTCGCCGACTTCATCTATCCGGCGTTCAACCAGATCGTCGGCGAGGCGGCCAAGACGCGTTACCGCTCCAACGGCGACTACAGCTGTCCGCTGGTGATTCGCACGCCGTATGGCGGCGGCGTGCACGGCGCGCTCTCGCACTCGATCTCGATCGAGGCCCTGTTCTATCACGTGCCGGGGCTGAAGATCGTCGCGCCGTCGACGCCGCGCGACATCAAGGGCTTGTTGACCGCCGCGATCGAGGATCCCGATCCGGTGCTCTTCCTCGAACACAAGAAGACGTATCGCTCGGTCAAGGGCGAGGTTCCGGCCGGCCATTTCACGATCCCGATCGGCAAGGCCGACGTCAAGAAAACCGGCACCCAGGCGACGGTCGTGTCGTACGGCTACAACCTGCACCAAGCGCTCGACGCGGCGGCGCAGCTCGAGGGCGAGGGCATTTCGGTCGAAGTGATCGACCTGCGTTCGATCCGGCCCATGGACAAGACCGCGATTCTGACCAGCGTGCGCAAGACGCGCAAGCTGTTGATCATCCACGAAGACAACAAGTTCGGCGGCATCGGCGCGGAGATCAGCGCGATGGTCGCGGAGGAGGCGCTGTTCGATCTCGACGCGCCGATCCGCCGCCTGTGCGGTCCCGACGTGCCGGCGATGGGTTACGCGCAGCCGCTCGAGGACGCGTTCATGATCTCCACCGAACGCATGCGTGCGGCGATGGCGGAGCTGGTGGCGTTTTGAGCACGACGATTCGGATGCCGCAGTTGGGCGAGACCGTGACCGAAGGGACGGTCGCGCGCTGGCTCAAGCGGCCCGGCGAGAACGTCGACAAATACGAGCCGTTCGTCGAGGTGTCGACCGACAAGGTCAACGCCGACGTGCCCTCGCCCGTCGCGGGCACGATTCGCGAGCTGATCGTCGCCGAAGGAGAGACCGTTCCGACCGGAGCGCCGATCGCGGTCATCGACGAAGTCGGCGCACCTGCGGCCGCGCCGTCACCCGCGATCCCCACCGACAAAGGCGGTCCGACGCCGTTGCAACAGGCGGCGCCGCGCGCGGAAACCGCCGTGCTCCCGGTCCCGGCGACGACGCAGCGGTCGAACGGCGCCGCGGTCAACGGGATGCGCGTCTCACCCGCCGTGCGCCGCCTGGCGCGCGAGCACGCCGTCGACGTCGCCACCGTCCACGGCACCGGCGCGAACGGCCGCGTCACCGCCGCCGACGTCATCGCCGCCGCCACCGCGACGACGACCCGCACGGCACCAATCTCACCACCGGCAGCTGTCATTCCGAGGGGCGCGAACGAAGTTGAGCGCCCGTCGAGGAACGAGCCGCCCCCCCCGGTGCAAGGCCTGATCCCGCTCTCGCCGGCGCGGCGGCTGATCGCCCGGCGCATGGTCGAATCGAAGCACGCGGCGCCGCATGCCTGGACGATGGTCGAGGTCGACGTCACCGACTTGTGGGCCTGGCGCATGGCCGAGAAAGACGCCTTCGAGCGCGAGCACGGACTGAAGCTGACGCTGCTGCCGTTCTTCATGTTCGCGGTGACGAAATCGCTGCGCGCCTTTCCGCTGATGAACGCGTCGTTCCACGAGAACGGGATCGAGGTGCACGCGAGCGTCAATCTGGGCATCGCGACCGCGACCGACGAGAGCCTCGTCGTGCCGGTCGTCCGCAACGCCGAGGAACGCTCGATCCGCGGCATCGCGCTGGCCGCCGGCGCGCTGATCGACAAGGCCCGCCGCGGCAAGCTCGGCGTGGACGATCTCAGCGGCGGGACGTTCACCGTCAACAACAACGGTGCGGCCGGTTCGATTCTGTCCGCACCGATTCTCGTACCGGGACAAGCCGGCATCGCCACGATGGAGGCCGTCGTCAAGCGACCGGTCGTCCGCAACGACGCGATCGCGATCCGCTCGATGATGAACGTCTGCCTCTCGCTCGATCACCGCGTCGTCGACGGCGCGATCGCCAGCGGCTTCCTCGCCGACCTGAAGAAGCGCCTCGAAGCGATGGGCCCGGCGGGAGCGCTCTGACGAACCGCGCGCGCGCCGTTTTCGTTGTCATAGGGTGATACGCACCTTCGTTTGCGTGCTCGCCCTGGCGGCCCTGATGAGCGGTCGCGCCTCGGCAGCCGTCGACGACCCTCCCGCCGGACTGATCCCCACGAGCACCTCGCTCGTCACGGTGCGCGCGCTCTACCTCAAGACGCACGATCGGGAGCGGACGCGCGCGTCCACGATCATCGAAGAGTGGCGGCTGACGCAAGACAAGATGAGCGGCACGTTTCACGTCTTCCGCTTGGGCCGCGACGAGCGCGACATCACGCTGCTGGGGCCGTTCGTCTCGGAATCCGGCGTGCACAACGGCACGCGCTGGCAGCAGACGCGCAACGGCATCACCTACACGTACAACGGCGTGCACGAGAACCGCGACGCGCGCAGCGATAGCGCTTGGCTCGCCGACCTCGATCCGCACGACGTGCGACTGATCGGCGAATCGGTGCCGCTCAACGCGTACGTGGTAGAGCTCGATCCGCCCGGCGGCCGGCACGAGTGGTGGTTCCTCGACAAGCGCACGGCCGACGTCCTGCGGCGCGACTACATCGAGAAAGGCCGCCGCTACACGGTGGCCTACGACGACTACCGCACCTTCGACGGGATCCCCGAGCCCTCGCACGTGCGCACGGTCGATTCGTTCGGGAACGAACGCGATCTCACGCTGCTCTCGCGCACGCTCGACCTCACCCCCGATCCGCACGACGTCGACATTCCGGCGAACCGGCGCACGCTGGTCGAGTTTCCGGCCGGCGTCACGACCTTGCACCTGCCGATGCGCATCGTCGACGGCCTGTGCGTGGTGAAGGTGCACATCGGCCTGAAGGACTACGATTTCTTGCTCGACTCGGGTGCCGCCGGCATCGTGATCGACCCATCGATCGCCGACGACGCGCATCTCGAAACGTACGGCACGCGCATCGGCGAGACGGTCGGCACCTTCACCGAAACGACGAGCGTCGTGCCGTTGATGTCGGTCGGCGGCCTGCGCCTGCGCTCGGTCGTCGCACGCGTCGTTTCGATCCCGTTCCGGCTCGACGACCGCACGCACATCACGGGGTTATTGGGCTTCGACTTCTTCCTCGACGCGGTCGTGCACGTCGACTTCGATCACGGGATCGCCAACGCGATCTCACCGGTGGCGTTCAAGCCGCCCACCGACGCGACGGCGATTCCGCTCGCGCTCGACGACCGCACGCCGGTC
>Ga0181536_10006989_pt1 | contig 11195 bp, 9 predicted proteins | sample PEATcosm2014_Bin_41_FD_121105 | JGI IMG/M metagenome (GOLD analysis project Ga0181536, IMG submission 121105) | Peatland microbial communities from MTU Mesocosm Facility, Houghton, MI, USA - PEATcosm2014_Bin17_60_metaG | ecosystem: Environmental > Terrestrial > Soil > Wetlands > Peat | place...
AAGATTCACCTTATGTTTGATCCGGCCAAAAGTTTTCGGCGCGGCCGCGCCCGCGGCTGCGCGCCGCCCCGGGAAGGTGTCGGAGCCGGCCGTAGTCGGTCACAACGAGCGCTCGGCAACGGTTTGCGGAATCCGGCCGCTTAGCCCGAGGACCTCTTCGAGCATCGCAAGATGTTCGCGCGTGGTGCGGGCCCAAGTGAAGGACTCGACGAAGCGGCGTGTGGCGGCCCGGTCAGGATACGCCGCAAACAGCCGGCGAACCGCCAGCGCAACGGCGCCAGGGCTACGTTCGGAGACGAGAACTCCGGCTTCCGGTTCAGTGACGACTTCCGGCGCTCCCCAGACCTTGGTGGTGACGACTGGCGTGCCGCAGGCCATCGCCTCGAGCAGCACGTTGGCAATGCCCTCGCGGCTCGACGCCAAAACGAGGGCGTCGGCAGCGCCCAGATAGGTCTTGAGCTCCCTCTGATCGACATGGCCGAGGAACCGCACGCGCTCGGCAACGCGGTGGCGCTGCGCGAGCTGCCGCAGCGTCTGCTCCATTTCACCATCCCCGGCGATGAGCAGCTCGAACTCGGGAAGTTCCGTCATCGCCTCGATGATGATGTGGTGCCCCTTGCGCTCGATCAGGTGACCGATCGAAATCAAGGTCGGACGCGCGAGGCGCAGGCGTCCGCGATCGGCCTCGCGGTCGTTCGGCGGCCGGAACAGCTCGAGATCGACACCGTGCAGAATCACGCGGATCTTGTCCTCGCCCACGCCCAATTCGACGAGGCGGTCCTTGAGCGCTTGGCACACGGCACTGATCCCGGCGGCGCTTTGTGCGGCCCAGCGGATCATTTGCCGCGGCAACAGGCGTTGAGGGATGAGATTGATGTCCGTGCCGAGCGCGTGAATCACCACTGGCTTGCGGAAGTACCGGCCGAGCATCGCCGCTGCGACTCCGTCGGGATAAAAATAGAAGGCGTCAATCACCTCGAAATCGCGGCCGGCTCGAATGAGGTCGCCGATCGGGCGGACGAGCGCAGCCGCAAGAAGGAACGGCGCCAGGGTCATGCCGACCTTGGGGATTGCGAGATAGCGGGGATGCCGGATCTCGAGGCCATGTCGCAAGGCGGCGCGCGGCGCTCGCGCGAATGCGGCGTAACTGCCGAAGCGTTGGTTGGTGAACGGAAACCACGGAACTGGCGCCAGGACTTCCATGGCGATCCGGCCTGATTCATTCATGTTCCGCAACCGATGCTCGATGAAGATGCCGTGCCGCGGCTGGGCCGAATTGGGAAAGAGCGTGGAGATGACAAGGCTCTTCAGGCGCGGGGTATTCGCAGCGGAGAGCCTGCCCGAAGCAGCCTGGCCAATTTGTGGGTGGGTTACGGCCACGCCGTTAGTCATTCAGGGCAGCCCAATCTGTCGAGCGATGGCCAATCATAACTGAGCACGATAAAGCCTGTCATAATTCTCGACCATCGTCGCCAAGCTGAATTTCGCGAGAACCGCGGCGCGGCCCGCCTCGCCGTGGGCGCGGATCAGCGCTGGGCGGTCGATGTAGTCGAGGATTGCGGCGGCAAGCGCATCTGGATCGTTGGGCGCCACCAGCCGTCCGGCGACATCCTCCGGCAGGATCTCCGGATTGCCGCCGACGCGCGTCGCGATCACGGCCCGGCCGCTCGCCATGGCCTCGAGGATGGTGTTGGAAATGCCCTCGCGCAGCGACGGCAGGACGAAGATGTCGAGCGCGCGGTAGAGATCGGGCGCGTCGTCGCGAAAGCCCGGCATCCACGCGAGGTCACCGGCCTGACCTTCGGCCAGCGCCTGTTCGATCGCGCTCCGCTGACTGCCGTCGCCGATGAGAACGAGGCGCAAGACTTGGCGCAACGCCGGGCGCCTTTCCAGGACGCGGAGAAAGGCGTGGGCAAGCCCGAGCTGGTTCTTGACCGCCTCGAACCGGCCGAGCGTGCCGAGTACGACCGTTCCCTGCGGCGCGAAGCCGGCCGGCAGCACCTTGCGCGAGGCTCCTTCCGGCGTGAAGCGGTCTGTATCGACCCCGTTATAGATGACGGCGAGGCGCGACTCAGGAATGCCGATATCGCAGTGAAGCCAGTCATGGAGATCGCGCGACACCGTGACATAGCGGTCCACCGCCAGGCGGCTCAGCTGCCTAAGGCGGTTATAACGCCTGTTGGTGCCTGCAAGTTCACGCATGTCGAGCCCGTGCTCGCTATGGACGAGCCGCGGCACGCCGGCGAGCCAGGCCGGCGCTAACATGTCGAGGGCCGGGAGATTCCTTGTATGCACGATCTGCGGCTTGAGACGGCGGAGCAGACGCCACATGCGTCCGTAGGCTGCGACGTCCTTGCCGGGCAGTTTGTGGATCTCGTAGATCTCGACATTCCTCGGCTGGATGCGGTTGCGGAATTCGGTCGCATTGGTGATGCAGATGACGGCGTGCCGGTAGTGGTCACCGGGAAGATGGTTAATGAGATTGACCACGCCGTTCTCGAGCCCGCCCACCGCGAGTTGATGGATGATATGACAAATGAGCGCTGGCGGTGCGGACATGGGGGGCGGGGATCAGAAGGTTCCGGCAACGATCAAAAGGAGGGCAGGGGAGAGATTAAGAAATCATTGACCATCCGCCCATCGCGACCTAACCGCCGCGGCTGGGCACCAGCCGAATAATTCGCTGCAAATGTAACCATGTGTTAAATTTAAATCTATTAACCTGAGAAACCTCTCGGTTCCCCTCTCTTTGCCGCGTGATGAGCGAGCTTCTCCACCAACTCGTCCAGGATACGGCGCGACGCACCCCGTCGCTGCCCGCGCTAATCTACAAGGACCAGGCGTTGGATTACCATGCCCTGTGGCACCGCATCGAACAGGCGGCGCAGGGCTTGGCCGGCCTTGGCTTGAAGCGCGGCGAGCGTCTCGGAGTCTATCTCGACAAGCGCCTCGAAACCGTGGTCGCGATCTTCGCTGCCGCCGCGGCAGGCGCGGTCTTCGTTCCGATCAATCCCGTTCTCAAGCCCCGGCAGGTCGGCTACATCCTACGCGACTGCAATGTGCGGCTGTTGGTCACCTCGCGCCAGCGCGCCGCCGATCTGGCCGAGGAGATCGCCACCTGCCCGGATCTCGCCTGGGTCGTTTCGGTTGATGAGGGCGAGCCGGTTATGACCGGCGGGCCGACGCGTCTCTCCTGGCAGGAAGCCGTCGCGGCGCGCGGGCCGGGCAGCTTGAGCCGCGTCATCGACACGGACATGACGGCCATCCTTTATACCTCCGGCAGCACCGGCAATCCAAAAGGCGTGGTGCTGTCCCATCGCAACATGGTCGCGGGCGCCAAGAGCGTGAGCCAGTATCTCGAGAACGCGCCGTCCGATCGCATCCTTTCGGTCCTGCCGCTCAGTTTCGATGCGGGCTTGAGCCAGCTCACGACCGCGTTTGCGGCGGGCGCGCGGGTCGTGCTCCTCAACTATCTCCTGCCGCGTGATGTTCTCCGCGCTTGCGCCGAGGCGGACATCACCGGCCTCACTGGCGTGCCGCCACTGTGGATTCAGCTCGCAGAACTCGAATGGCCCGAGGCGGCCTCGGGCGCCATGCGCTATTTCGCCAATACCGGCGGGCGCATGCCCCGCGCCACGCTCGACCGTCTGCGCGCAGTCATGCCCAAGGCCAAGCCCTATCTGATGTACGGGCTGACCGAGGCCTTTCGCTCGACATATCTCGATCCGGCCGAGGTCGACCGGCGTCCGGATTCGATCGGCAAAGCCATCCCCAATGCCGAGATCCTGGTCGTGCGACCCAATGGCGAGGAATGCGCTCCGGATGAAGAAGGCGAGCTGGTGCATCGCGGCGCGTTGGTGGCATTGGGATACTGGAACGATGCGGAGAAAACCGCGTTGCGCTTCCGCCCGGCGCCAGGCCGGCCGAGCGGGATTTGCCTGCCCGAGACTGCCGTCTGGTCGGGCGACCGGGTGCGGCGCGACGCCGAGGGTTTTCTCTATTTCGTCGGACGGCTCGACGAGATGATCAAGACTTCGGGCTATCGCGTCAGCCCGACCGAGGTCGAGGAGGTGATCTATTCGACTGGCCATGTCGGCGCGGTGGCGGCGCTGGGCATTCCCCATCCTCGGCTGGGGCAAGGGATCGTCGTGGTTGCGACGCCGCCGGTCGAGGGCCGGCTCGATCAGGAGGCATTGCTTGTCGCCTGCCGGCGCAACATGCCGCAATACATGGTGCCGCTGCTCGTCATTGAGCGCGCGAGCCTGCCGCGGAATCCGAACGGCAAGATCGACCGCAAGCTGCTGGCCCACGAGCTTGCCGACAGCTTCGAACGCGAGAGCGCATGAGCGCGCCACCCACCGCGCATTCGACGATCGCCGCCTTCGGCATCAGCGCCGGCTGTCTGGAGGTAGGCGGCATGCCGCTGACGAGGCTCGCCGATCGCGTCGGAGAGACGCCTTTTTTCGCTTACGACCGGCGGCTCATCGATGAGCGAATCCAGCACTTGCGGCGGCATTTGCCGCAGGAGGTGGCGCTCCACTACGCCATCAAGGCCAATCCGATGCCTGCCGTGGTGCAGCATCTCGCGCATTCCGTCGATGGCTTCGACGTGGCCTCGGCGCGGGAGATGCAGACCGCGCTCGACACGCCGATGTCCGCCGATCGGATCGGCTTCGCCGGACCGGGCAAGTCGCGCGGAGAGCTGGCGCAGGCGATGGCCGCCGGTATCACCATCGAAGTCGAATCCCTGGGCGAGCTGCGCGCTATCGCGCAGCTGGCGGAGCGGTCGGGCATGCGCCCGCGAATCGCGCTCCGCGTCAATCCGGATTTCGAGGTCAAGGGCTCGGGCATGCGCATGGGGGGCGGGCCCGCGCAATTTGGTATCGATGCCGAGCAGGTCCCGGACGTGCTGCGCGAGTTGGGCGCGCTCGGCCTCGATTTCCTGGGCTTTCACATCTTCGCGGGAGCGCAGAATCTGCGCGCGGATTTGATCCAACCCCTGCAGGAGCGCACGATCGAGCTCGCGATCGCCCTATCTCGCCATGCGCCCGCGCCTGTCCGGCACCTCAACATTGGCGGCGGCTTCGGCATCCCTTATTTTCCGAAGGATTTGCCGCTCGACATCCGCCCGATCGCGGAAAGCCTGGCGCGGCTCATCGAGAAGCGGGTGAAGCCGGCGTTGCCGCAGGCGCAAGTGATCATCGAGCTCGGCCGCTACATCGTCGGCGAGGCGGGGATCTACGTCACGCGGATCATCGACCGCAAGCAATCGCGCGGCCAAGTGTTTCTCGTCACCGACGGCGGCCTCCATCATCAGCTCGCCGCCTCCGGCAATTTCGGCCAGGTGATCCGGCGCAACTATCCCGTGGCCATCGGCAATCGCATGGACGAATCGCCCACTGAGATCGTCAGCGTTGTCGGCTGTCTGTGTACGCCCTTGGATCTGCTGGCGGACAAGGTCGAGCTGCCGCGCGCGGAGGTGGGCGACCTCGTCGTCGTCTTCCAATCCGGCGCTTACGGCCTGACCGCCAGCCCGATCAATTTTCTGAGCCATCCGGTGCCGCCCGAAGTGATGGTGTGAGGCGCCGATGGCCATGACCACCTTGCTGGGTTGGCTGGGCAGTGTCGTCGAGGAGGGCGCGCGCGATGCCGTGCTTGCGGCAATGACCGCGGCGCACGCCTTCGGCAATTCCAATTCGCGCGACTCCCGCACCGGTCCGGCGACGGCACTGTCGGTCTCCGGAGGGGCACAGGAATGCAGCCTGTCGTCGGATGGATTGGTGTGGGCTGCGATCATCGGGCACCCGCGATGGGAGCATCCGGAACTCGCAGCGCTGGCGATGCGCTCAGGTCATGCGGCGGCGCTGATCGATGCTTACCGTCGGCACGAAGAGGGGTTTCTCCAATATCTGCGCGGCCCCTTCGCACTCGCGGTCATGGACGGGTTGGCAAGCCGAGTGCTGCTTGCCATCGACCGGTTCGGGATCGGCACGCTTTGCTACAGCCAGCCAGTCTCCGGTGGGCTGGTCTTCGGCTCCAGCGCCGATGTGCTGCGCGCGCACCCTGCCGTTCACGGCACCGTCACGCCGCAGTCGGTCTTCAACTATCTCTATCTCGGCATCTGCCCTTCACCTCAGACGATCTATCGCGAGCAGTTCAAGCTGCTGCCGGCGCAATATGCGGTCTATGAGAAGGGCGCGCTCCGCACGGCCTTCTATTGGTGCATGCCATACCGCGAGCACAATGCCAGGACGGTGGCAAACCTCGCGCAAGAGATGATGGAGCGCCTCCGCGCGGCGGTCGAGCGCGCGATCGGCGACACGGACCGCACGACGCTCGGCGCTTTCTTGAGCGGCGGGCTCGACAGCTCGACCGTGGTCGGGCTGCTGAGCGAGGCGACGGGCAAGCGCGCCAAGAGCTTCACCATCGGCTTCTCGCACGACAAATATGACGAGGTCCATTACGCCGACATCGCGGCGCGGCATTTCGGGGTCGAGTCCTACAAACACTATCTGACGCCCCACGAGGTCGCGGCGGTCCTTGGTGACGTGTCGCGCGCTTTCGATGAGCCTTTCGGCAATTCCTCGGTGCTGCCGGCCTATTATTGCGCGCGGATGGCGCGGGAGCAGGACGTCAAGCTCATGCTCGCGGGCGATGGCGGCGACGAGATCTTCGCCGGCAATTCCCGGTACGCCGATCAGGGCATCTTCGAATTCTACGGCAGACTGCCTCTGGCGCTGCGCCGCCGGTTTATCGAGCCGATCGTCTTGGGCTTTCCCGGCTTCGGCGAATGGCCCATCGGGCGCCGCGCGCAAAGCTATTTACGGCAATCGCTGATTCCGCTGCCGGACCGGCTCCAATCCGGCAATTTCTACAAGACAGTCGAGCTATCGCAAGTCTTCGAGAGCGACGCGCTCGCGGCAATCGATCCGGAGGAGCCGCTCGCCAATTGTCGCGAGGCCTACGAGCGGGCCGCCTCCACCTCGCCACTGCAACGCATGCTCCATCTCGATCTCAAGATCACGCTCGCCGACAACGATCTGCGCAAGGTCGAAACCGCTTGCGACATGACCGGAATGTCCGTGGCTTATCCGTTTCTCGACGACGATGTCGTGGAGTTTTCGGCGCAGATTCCGTCCGATTTGCTCATGCGGCACGGCAAGTTGCGCTGGTTCTATCGGCAGGCCGTCAAGGGTTTCCTAGCGCCCGAGACGCTTGCCAAGCGCAAGCATGGCTTCGGCATGCCCTATGCGGAATGGCCACGCGAGAACCCGGAGCTGCGGGAGATCGCCAGCGACTGCCTCAACGGCTTCAAGCGCCGGCATTACCTGCGCGCCGATTTTCTCGACCGGATGCTGACCGAGGGCGACGCCGCGACCTACGGCGCGCTGGTCTGGGACGTGATGATGCTCGAGCTTTGGTTTCGCGAGCGCGAAGCGAAAGCGCGAGACGCCCGCCGGAGCCGGAGCGTGGCCTAAACGCCGAAGTGGCCGCGGTACCAGGCGACGAATCGGGGAATGCCGTCGTCGATGGAAGTCGTCGGGTGGAACCCGAGATCGCGCTGCGATTCCGTGATGTCGGCGTAAGTCGCGGGCACGTCGCCCGGCTGCATCGGCAGCAGCTCGACGATCGCCTTTCGGCCGATCGCCGCCTCGAGCAACGAGACGAAGCGGCGCAGATCCTCGCTGCAGTGGTTGCCGAGATTGTAGAGTCGGAGCGGCACGCCGTCGGCATCCGGCTGCGCCGGCCGGTCGAGCGCGGCCACCACACCGCCCACGATGTCGTCGATGAAGGTGAAATCGCGCTGCATGACGCCGCGATTGAAGAGCTTGATCGGCTTTCCCGCGATGATCGCCTCGGTGAAGAGCCAGGCGGCCATGTCCGGACGCCCCCAGGGTCCGTAGACCGTGAAGAATCGCAGGCCGGTCATCGGAATGCCATAGAGATGGGCGTAGCAATAGGACATCAGCTCGTCCGCCTTCTTGGTGGCGGCATAGAGCGATTGCGGGGTGTCGACCCGATCGCCGATCGCGAAGGGCAGCTTGGTGTTGCCGCCATAGACCGATGAGGAGCTGGCAAAGACCAGATGCTTCAACTGGGAACGATCGCGGCAGGCCTCGAGGATCTCGAGATGACCCTGAATATTCGCGGCGATATAGGCGCGCGGATGGGTCAGCGAATAACGCACGCCCGCCTGCGCCGCGAGGTGGATCACTCGATCGACATCGGGATTGCGGGAAAGGAGCTCCGCAATTCCGCCGCTTACCGCCAGGTCCAGGCGGTGAAAGGTGAAGCGCGGCTCGCGGTTGAGCTCAGCGAGCCGGGCCTCCTTCAGCGCAACGGAGTAATAGTCGTTGAGATCGTCGACGCCGATTACCCGCTCGCCCCGCTTCAACAGCGCGGCGCTGGTGTGAAAACCGATGAAGCCGGCGGCGCCGGTAACGAGGACGGTCATGACGGACGCTTGGCGGAGCTCGAATAGGGCTGAAGAAGGAAGGAAAACTATCGCGCGGCAGTTTATCGCCGAATCAATCGTGATTTCCAGAGCCGACCGTATCGCAGACGTGCTCGCTCATAAAGTCGAGAGTCCGGCGAAGCCCGTCGCGAATCGAGGTCGCGGCGGCAAAGCCGAAGGCCTTGGTTGCCGCGGTCGGATCGCCTAGGGAAACGCGGATGTCACCGACGCGCGCGGGATGATACTCGATCCGCGACCGGCGGCCGACGATCTCGCCGATGATATTGGCAAGCTCTATAACCGAGGTCGCGCGGCCCGTGCACAGGTTGAAGATCCGGGCGCCGGAGCGGAGATCGGCCATCGCCGCCAAGAGATAAGCCACGATGTCGGCGACATAGATGAAATCTCGCACCTGAGTTCCGTCGCCAAAAATATCGATTGTTCGGTGGTTGACGGTTTTGTCGACGAAGACCGAGATGACGCCGGAATAGGGCGACCGCGGGTCCTGCCGCGGTCCGTAAACATTGAAGAAACGCAGGCCCAGATTGGGAATCCGGTGGACCGGCCAAGCGATTTGCGCATGCAGCTCGCAGCCGAGCTTGTCCGCTCCATAGGAGGAAAGCGGATGCGTCGCCGCGGTCTCTGCCAGCGGCATGTGCGGGTTCGCACCATAGACGGCGGCCGAGGAAGCATAGACCACGGGGAGGGGCGCCATGGGATTGATGCGCCGCGCGGCGTCGAAGACCGTGATGGTGCCGGTGAGGTTGCTGCGATGAGTGCCCAGCCAATCCTCGGTGCAGCGCTGGACTGAGGCCACTGCGGCCAGATGGAAGCAGCCCTCGACCCCGGTCATGGCGTCCAGGACAATTTTGCGATCGGCGACATCGCCGATCAGAAGCTCCGCGCCCTCGATCTCCGGGTGCCGCCGTGCGTTGGAGAGATCGTCGAGAATCCGCACGCGATCGCCGCGTTTCAGTAGCGCTTCCACGAGATGCGAGCCGATGAAGCCGCAGCCGCCGGTTACAAGCCATCTCGCCATAGTCAAAACCTGCGCCTCGGTAGGCAATCTCTGACAAGCAATGGTCGGCCAATTTGGTTCCGATGCAGCCAGATCGACGGTGCGCGGCCGAACGCCGTCACTTTCGCATCGAGAGAATGCTGACCCAATCGACATGACCTAATATGTCGAAGCAGGCGCGGCACAACCGCCGCCGGAAACTCACGACATCCTCCTCGGCCATGCGGAGCCCGCACCAGCCGCAGCGCGGGGCGAGGCCGAAGGTTTCGACTTCAATTTTCGCCTGTGCGCCGCCATCCATTAACGAAATCTCCGCATCTCTTACGCAAGATTTTACCTGAAGGCGGTAAAGGAAAGGTATCGAAAACCTAGGCTGTCCGCACAGCCGGCGCGGAATTGTCGGCGATTTCCTTCTTTGCTACCATCTTCTGATGACAAATCGACGTGCGCTGATCCTCGATCGGGACGGCGTCATTAACCACGACTCGGGCTATCTTCATCGCATCGAAGAATGCCGTTTCATCGACGGCATCTTCGAGATGGCGTCAGCCTTCGCTACCGAGGGTTTCGTCATCGTCGTCGCCACCAACCAATCAGGCATCGGCCGCGGCTATTATGGCGAAGCGGATTTCGAGAAGTTGATGGCGTGGATGAAGGGCGAATTTGCGCGGCACGGTGCGCCGCTCGCCGCCGTCTATCACTGCCCCGACCACCCGACGGAAGGGCTGGGCGCCTATCGGCGCGACAGTCCCTGGCGGAAGCCAAGGCCGGGCATGTTGCTGCAGGCGGCGGCCGATCTCGGGCTGGACCTCTCTCGCTCCTGGTGCGTCGGCGACAAGATGCAGGACATCGAGGCGGGACGCGCCGCGGGTGTCGGAACGCTGGTCCTCTTCGATCCGGCGGCGCCCACGACCGAGCGCAACGAAGATTATTGGATCGTGCCGCGGCTGGCCGAGGCGACCGCTCTACTGCGGGCAGAGCAGGAACGCCAGCGTCGTCAACCATAAGGAGGAGGCAAGATTGGCACAAAGGCAGCGATCGTTGGCGTTAAGGTGAGGGCACGTTCGGACTTCTTTCGTCAAGGGCGTGTATGATTTGCCGCTCGATCGTTGGAAACGCCGGGACTGTCCCCGTGCACTTGATAGGCTCAGTCGCCTTGACACCTTGTATGTGCATTGACCGACCGCTCGTCACAAGACCCCTCGTCGAAGGGCAACGATGGTTTGCCGGTGGCTGCGATGTCGAAGCTCGCCGGCAATAACGCGATCGACGGCACCGTGCGCGCGGGACATCTTCTGTCGCTGGCCTCTGGTCCCGTTCCCGAAGATTGCTCCAAGGAACACCTGCTCTTCCTTTCGCAGCGCATACCCTACCCACCGGACAAGGGTGACAAGATCCGGTCGTGGCGGATTCTTCGCCATCTCGCTGGTCAATATCAGGTTCACCTCGGTTGCTTCTACGATGCCGTCGAGGACGAGCAGCATATCCGCGTTCTAGAGACGATATGCGCCAGCGTTTGCTGCCTGCCGCTTCGTCCTTTCCTGGCGAAGCTTCGAAGCATCACCAGTGTCATCCGTGGTGAGCCGCTGACGCTCGGCTATTTCCGGGACCGCGCGATGAAGCGATGGGTAACGGACACGCTTCACCGTCACAATCCGTCGCGGGTCTTCGTCTTCTGCTCCGCGATGGCGCCTTACGTCCGCGAATACCGAAGCGCTATAC
>Ga0181536_10006990_pt1 | contig 11190 bp, 3 predicted proteins | sample PEATcosm2014_Bin_41_FD_121105 | JGI IMG/M metagenome (GOLD analysis project Ga0181536, IMG submission 121105) | Peatland microbial communities from MTU Mesocosm Facility, Houghton, MI, USA - PEATcosm2014_Bin17_60_metaG | ecosystem: Environmental > Terrestrial > Soil > Wetlands > Peat | place...
GCTACGACATCACCGACCTGGCCAATGTCGGCGGCAAAAACGTCGTCGCGGTGAAGGTGGACGCGTCGCGATTCGAGGGCTGGTTCTACGAAGGCGCCGGCATTTACCGCCACGTCTGGCTGGACAAAACCGCGCCGGTGGCCATCGCGCCGGATGGGATTTTTGTTTACAGCCAATTCAAAAACAACGTGCCGGAAGGTGATGCGAAGATTCACATTCAAACAACCGTTCTGAACAAACTGGCAAATAGAGCCATTGCGACTGTTGTTGCCGAAATCGTTGGGCCGGATGGAAAAATTATTGGAAGCGCACAAAGCCAAAATGGCGTAGGCCCTGACGCGCAGTCCGGGTTTGAACAAACCATTTCAGTTTCAAAGCCAGTGCTTTGGTCGCCAGAAACGCCCAAACTTTACAAAGTCGTCGTCAAAGTTTATGGCGCCGATTCGACTGACCATTCTACGAATACGTATCCGAAAGAGACAGTTGATTTGAAAGAAACCGAATTCGGCATCCGCACCGTCGCGTTCGACGTGGAAAAAGGGTTTCTGCTGAACGGCAAACACTACGAACTCAAGGGCACCTGCAACCACCAGGACCATGCGGGCGTCGGCGCGGCGCTGCCGGATGCCTTGCAGTCTTTCCGCGTGGCGAAACTCAAGGAAATGGGTTGCAACGCCATCCGCACCTCGCACAACCCGCCCACGCCGGAATTGCTCGAGGCCTGCGACCGGCTGGGAATGCTGATCATGGATGAAAACCGCCTGCTCGGCAGCGACGAGGAAAACCTGCACCGGTGGAAAGGCCAGATCCAGCGCGACCGGAACCACCCGAGCGTCGCCATCTGGTCCATCGCCAACGAGGAATTCCGCGTGCAAGGCACGCCCACCGGCAAACGCGTTGCCGAAACGATGCAGAATCTGGTCAAGCAGCTTGACCCGACGCGGCCGGTGACCTATGCCGCACCGGTCGGCAATGAATTCCAGGGCATCAATTCCATCATCGAAGTCCGCGGCTGGAATTATCACATCGGCACGAACAACATGGACGCCTATCACGCGGCGCACCCGGCCCAGCCGAACGTCGGCACGGAACAGGCCAGCACCGTGAGCACCCGTGGCATTTATGCGAACGACAAAATCCACGGCTACGTGAGCGCCTACGACGCCAACGCGCCGGAGTGGGCAAACCGCGCCGAGGCGTGGTGGAGTTTCTTCGCCCCGCGCCCGTGGCTCTCCGGCGGGTTCATCTGGACGGGCTTCGATTATCGCGGCGAACCCACGCCCTACGGCTGGCCGTGCATCAACTCGCACTTCGGCGTGATGGACACCTGCGGTTTTCCCAAGGACAATTTTTATTATTACCAGTCGTGGTGGACGGATAAACCGGTGCTGCACCTGCTGCCGCACTGGAACTGGCCGGGCAAGGAAGGCACGGACATCGAGGTGCACGCCCTGAGCAACTGTGAGGAAGTCGAGCTGCTCCTCAACGGCCAGAGCCTCGGCAAACAATCCATGCCGCGCAATTCGCACCTGACCTGGAAGGTGAAATATGAGCCGGGCACGCTCTCCGCCAAAGGTTACACCGACGGCAAGGTCATCGCCGAAACCAGGGTGGAAACCACCGGCGACCCCGCCGCCGTTCAATTGACCCCCGACCGCGCCGCCATCAACGCCGACGGCGAGGACGCGAGCGTGTTCACCGTCTCCGTGACCGACGCCCAGGGCCGCATCGTGCCGGTGGCGACCAATTTGATTCATTTCGAACTGAGCGGCCCCGGAAAAATCATCGGCGTCGGCAACGGCGATCCGAGCTGCCATGAACCCGACGTTTTCCTCCCGCAATTTTCCGCGCGCTCGGTCCCGTTGAACGACGGCTGGCGCTGGAAGAAATTGCCCAACGTGGACAACTCCAGGCTCGCCGAATTCAAACCGAATTTTGACGATTCCGCCTGGGAGACGGCGAATCCGCAATCCGACAGCGGCCCGCTGGAAAAGCGCGAGCAGGCGGTCTTCCGCGTGAAAATCCAGGTGACCGAATCGGACCTGGCCGCCCAGGCAGTGGAATTGCGCTGCGGTAAAATTCAAGAAGACGGCTGGGTTTATGTGAACGGCAAACAGATCGGCGAAGCGCATGACTGGCAGGTGCCCGCTGTCTTTGATTTGAAGCCGTTCCTGCATCCGGGCGAAAACACCATCGCCATCGCCGTGGCGAACTGGAACGGCCCGGGCGGGCTCAACAAGGGTGTGACGCTGAACTTTCAGGAAAAGGCCGTCGCGCCGGAATGGCAACGCAGCGTGTTCAACGGCCTCGCGCAAATCATTGTGCAATCCACGAAGGAACCCGGTGCCATCAAGCTGACCGCCAGCGCGGACGGCTTGTCGCCAGCCACCGTGCCCGTGCAGTCGCAACCCTGCACCCCGCGGCCGGCGGTGCCGTAAAAAACTGTTGGCGGGGCGGTGGAGTGTTGTAATCTCACCGCCATGAAGCGGGACGCTATTTCTGCACTGGCGGCTCTTGCCGTTTGCCTGTCAGCCACCGTCGCCTTCGCCGACGAGGAAACCTGCGTGGCCTGCGACCGGAAGGTTCTGGTCAGCGGCCAGTTCGACCACGGCCGGGGACATGAAGGCCTGGCGATTGAAGGCGCGGCGCGGCGCGGCGACGAAGCGTTCCGCGAGGAAATTTACGGAACGAATTTCACGGTGTCCGTGCCCAATCTTCCGGCGGGCAAATACACCGTTCAAATCGGGCTGGCGGAAATCGTTTTCACCAACGCCGGCCGGCGCGCTTTTGACATCACCTGCGGCAACCAGACGCTCGCGCACAATCTCGACATTTTCACCGCCGCCGGCGGCGCGGGCAGGGTTCTCCTGCTGACCAACCGGATTGATTTCCCCGGCGATGCCTCGCGCGGGCCGCTCACACTCACCTTCACCGGGCGCACCAACACGGCCAAGTTGAACACGTTTGAACTCAAGGATGCCTCCGGCCAATCCATCATTTCGATGTGCGCCGCAGATTTGATCACTGCCGAAAACAACAGCGCGCTGCAACCGCCCGTCGTCACCGGACCCGAAATCTGGAAGGACGCCGCGCAACCGGTCGCCGCGCGCGTGGACGACCTCGTGCGCCGGCTGTCGCTCGCCGAAAAAGTGCAGCAGATGCGCAACAGCGCCCCGGCCATTCCGCGGCTCGGCGTTCCCGCCTATGATTATTGGAACGAATGTCTTCACGGCGTCGCGCGCGCCGGCAACGCCACGGTTTTCCCGCAAGCCATCGGCATGGCCGCCACCTGGGACGCACCGCTCCTGCATGAAGCCGCCGGCGTCATCGCCACCGAGGCCCGCGCCAAGCACAACGACTACGTTGCCAGACACAACGGCGATAGCGCGCGCTATTACGGCCTCACGTTCTGGACGCCGAACATCAACATCTTCCGCGATCCGCGCTGGGGCCGTGGCCAGGAAACCTATGGGGAAGATCCGTTCCTTACCGCCCGGCTGGGCGTGGCGTTCATTCGCGGTTTGCAGGGCGACGATCCGAAATACGTGGAGGCCATGGCCTGCGCGAAGCACTTTGCCGTCCACAGCGGCCCGGAACTGGAACGGCACCGGTTTGACGCCACGCCACCCGAACGGGATTTTTACGAAACGTATCTGCCGCACTTTGAGGCCGCCGTGCGCGAGGGCCACGTTGGCGCGGTGATGGGCGCCTATAATTCGGTCTATGGCAAGCCGGCCTGCGCCAACCCCCTGTTGCTCACGGAACTTCTGCGAAACCAGTGGGGTTTTGACGGCCATGTCGTTTCCGATTGCGGCGCGATTTATGACATTTGCGCCAATCATAAATTCACGGCCACGCCGGCGGAGGCCGCGGCCGCCGCGGTCAAGGCCGGGGACGATCTCTGCTGTGGCAAGGATTACAACTCGCTGGTGCGCGCGGTCAAAGACGGATTGATTTCGGAAGCGGAAATCAACATTGCGGTCGGTCGCGTGCTCGAAGCGCGGTTCCGGCTGGGACTGTTTGACCCGCCGGCCATGGTGCCGTACGCGCAAATTCCCATCACGCAGAACGACACGCCCGCCCACGAAGCGCTGGCCCTGAAGATGGCGCGTGAATCCATCGTGCTCCTGAAAAACGACAACCTGCTGCCGCTCGACCGCACGAAAATCAAACGCATCGCCGTCATCGGCGCCAACGCCAGTTCCATGGCGGTTCTGCTCGGCAATTACAACGGCATGCCCGCCCGGCCGGTGACCATTCTTGAAGGCATCAGAGATGCCGCCGGCACCAACGTCCAGGTGGACTATGAACCGGCTTGTCCGCTGGCACTGGGACGGGACGGGTCGGGACGGCCCGATGCGCAAACGTGGACGAAGGCCATTGCCACCGCGTGGACGGCGGACGTGATTATTTATGTCGGCGGCATCAGCCCGCGGCTCGAAGGCGAGGAGATGCAGGTGGATTACGACGGATTTTCCGGCGGTGACCGCACGCTGATTGAATTGCCGGCGGTGCAAAGTGAATTGTTGGTGGCGTTGGAGGGAGCTGGCAAACCGGTCGTATTCGTCAATTGCAGCGGCAGCGCCATCGCCATGCCCTGGGCGGTCACCAACCTGACGGCGATATTGCAGGCGTGGTATCCGGGCGAACAGGGCGGGCGCGCCGTGGCCGACGTGTTGTTCGGCGACGTGAATCCCGCCGGGCGTTTGCCGGTCACTTTTTACCATGCCACCGCCGATCTGCCGGCGTTTGACGATTACTCGATGTCCAACCGCACCTACCGTTACTTCAATGGCCGGCCGGACTTTGCCTTCGGCCACGGCCTGAGCTATACCAGGTTCGATTACAACAGCCCGAAGCTCAACGGGACCAATTTCGCCGCGGGCGACACGATCAAACTCACGTTTTCCCTGCTCAACGCCGGCGCCTGGGACGGTGATGAGGTCGCGCAGGTTTATTTCCGGCACCTGAACTCCGCCCGGCCCCAGCCGAAACTCGCGCTGTGCGGCTTTGCGCGGATTCATTTGCAGGCCAGCCAGGGGGCCCGCTTCACCATGAACATTCCGGCGGAACGGTTCCGCAGTTGGGACACAACCAAAAAGCAATACACCGTCGAACCCGGCGACTACGAACTGATGGTGGGCGCGGCGTCCGACGACATCCGCCTGCGCGTGCCGCTGAAAATCACCGCCGCGAAATAACGGACCTTGGCAGGCGGCAACACCAACAAACAGGGTGAGCCGGAGCGAGCCGACATTGTAAAAATTTTCGCAACTGAAAACAGAACCGGGCCGATGCTCTGCATGAACCGCACTTTTAAAAAATTCACGCCCGCCGTCGGCGCGTTGCTTTTTTCCATTTCAACCCAGGTCCACGGCGTTCCCGGCGAGACCGCGAATTCCCTTCCAGCCCTCACCGCAGAACTTTCAGGCGAGGCTCCCCCACCGGCGGAACCGTTGAGCCTGTGGTATCGCCAACCCGCGACCAATTGGGTCAGCGCGCTGCCCGTTGGCAACGGCCGGCTCGGCGCGATGGTTTTCGGCGGCATCACCGGCGAGCAACTGCAACTCAACGAAGACACGCTCTGGGCCGGCGGGCCGTATGACCCGGACAACACCAACGCGCTCACCGCGCTGCCCGAGGTGCGCCGGTTGATTTTCGACGGCAAATACGCCGAGGCGCAAAAATTGGCCGGTCAAAAAATGATGGGCAAGCCGCTCAAGCAGATGCCCTATGAAACGATCGGGAATTTGTTCCTCGAATTCCCAACCCCGGCGACCGTGGAAAATTACCGCCGTGATTTGAATCTCGACACCGCCGTCGCCAGTGTCAGCTACACGGCCAACGGCGTTTATTTCAAACGTGAAATTTTTTGCAGCCCGGTGGACCAGGTCATCGTCGTGCGACTGACGGGCCAGCCGGGGCAGATTTCCTTCACCGCCGGACTGAACACGCCGCAGAAAGTGGAAGTGAACGTGGAGGTCAGCACCAATGGGCCGTTCGTCGGGAAGACCAACGGCGCGACGCTCGTGATGCGCGGCGTGAACGGTCAAGCCAGTGGAATCCGGGGCGCGCTGAAATTCGAAGCGCGAGTATGCGTGCTGCCAATTAATGGAAAAATATCGGTTGACACGGACAAAATTTCCGTCGCCAATGCCGATTCGGCCACGTTGCTCATCGCCGCCGCGACGAGTTACAAAAATTATCACGATGTCAGCGGTGATCCCGAAGCCATCACCCGACAGCAAATCGCCGGAGCCTGCCAGAAATGGTGGAGCGGCAATGTCGCCGACGGCTTTGACACAACGCTTGCCGATCATATTGCCGCACACCAAAAATTATTCCGCCGCGTCGAATTGAACCTCGGCGAGACGGACGCGATGAAGCTGCCGACGGACGAGCGCATCGCCCATTTCGCCGACGGCAACGATCCGCAACTGGCCGCGCTTTATTTTCAATTCGCGCGGTACCTGCTGATTTGCAGTTCACGGCCCGGCGGCCAGCCCGCGAACTTGCAGGGCCTCTGGAACAATTCGATGAGCCCGCCGTGGGACAGCAAATACACCATCAACATCAACACCGAGATGAATTACTGGCCCGCCGAGCCGGGCAACCTGGGTGAATGTGTCGAACCCCTCACGGCCATGGTGATGGACCTCGCGCAAACCGGTGCACACACCGCACAGGTGATGTATGGCGCGCGCGGCTGGGTGGCCCATCATAACACGGATTTGTGGCGCGCCACCGCGCCGATTGACGGCCCGCAATACGGCCTGTGGCCGATGGGCGGCGCGTGGCTCCTGCAAAATCTTTGGGAACATTACCAATTCAGCGGCGACAAAAAATTCCTGGAAAAAATTTATCCGGCCCTGCAGGGTTCGGCGCAATTCTTCCTCGATTCGCTCGTCGAGGAACCGACGCACCACTGGCTCGTTACCTGCCCGTCGTTGTCACCCGAAAACCCGCATCCCAACGGCGCGAGCCTTTGCGCCGGGCCGACGATGGACCTGGAAATTTTGCGCGACCTCTTCGCGAATTGCATTCAAGCCTCGGAAATTCTCGGCCGGGACAAAAAATTCCGCCAACAGCTCGCCGCCACGCGCGCCCGGCTCGCGCCGCTGCAAATTGGCTCGGCGGGACAACTGCAGGAATGGCTCGAAGACTGGGACACGAATGCGCCGGACATTCATCATCGCCATGTCTCGCACCTCTACGGCCTGTTTCCCAGCGACCAGATTGATTTTTACACCACGCCCGAACTGGCCGCCGCGGCGAAAAAATCGCTGGAGATTCGTGGCGACAAGGCGACCGGCTGGGCGACCGCCTGGCGCATCAATCTTTGGGCACGGCTGCGTAACGGCGATCACGCTTATGAAATCCTGAAATTTCTACTGGGTCCGGAGTTTACTTACCCGGACATGTTCGATTCGTGCCCGCCGTTTCAGATTGACGGCAACTTTGGCGGCGCTTCCGGCATCGCCGAAATGCTGCTGCAAAGCCAGCAACGCGAACCCCGAACTCCCATCCTTCGCCCAGAGGCTGCGGAGGGCAGGCCGGACTCCGAACTCCGAATTCTGGAGCTGTTGCCCGCGCTGCCGAAGGCCTGGCCCGACGGCAGCGTGAAAGGCTTGCGCGCGCGCGGCGGCTTCGAGGTGGACATGGCCTGGAAGGATGGAAAATTGACTTTGGTCACATTGCATTCGCTCCTCGGAAATCCATGTAAGGTCCGTTATGGTGCAAAAACGGTTGAGCTGAACGTCAAATCCGGCGGCACGGTTCAATTGAACGGCAGCCTCCAGTCAAATTCCACACCATGAAAAAACTTTTTTTAGTCGCCGGGATGGTCTTGGGCGCCGGAACGGCGTTGAATGCCGGCGATCTCTTGCTGTGGTATCAGCAGCCGGTAGGAAGCACCTTCAATGGAGCCGCACCGCCCTTCATCAACGAAGCGCTGCCCATCGGCAACGGACGCCTCGGCGGGCTGATTGCCGGAGGAACGGCGCGCGAACAAATCGCGCTCAACGAGGACAGCCTGTGGATCGGCGATGAAAACCACTCGGGCAACGACAACACCATGGGCGCCTATCAGTGCTTGGGCAACCTGTTCATCAATCTGCCGGGACACGAAAACTTCGCGAATTACCGCCGCGACCTCGACATCGGCGACGCGCTGGCGCACGTCAGTTACCAGTCGGGCGGCGTGAATTACCGGCGCGAGTGTTTTTGCAGCCATCCCGACGGAGTCCTCGTCATGCGGCTCACCGCCGACCAGCCCGGCGGTTACACCGGCAGCATCGAATTGAGCGATGCCCATGGCGCGCAAACCGTCGCCGGGAAAAACCACCTGGTTTTTGCGGGCACGCTCAACAATGGCCTGAAATACGAGGCGCAATTGATCGCGCTCCCGGATGGCGGGACGCTGCAAATCAACGGCGCGACCCTTGAATTCAAAAATTGCAACGGCCTCACGCTCATCGTCGCCGCGGGCACGGATTACGCCATGGATTATTCCGCGAAGTATCACGGTGCAGACCCGCACGCGCGGGTGACGAAACAGGTCGAAAAGGCCGCCGCCAAAAAATACGACGATCTCAAGGCGCGACACGAAAAGGATTTTCATTTGTTGTTTGATCGTGTGGCTCTCGATCTGGGCAGACCCTCCGCCAAACAGAACGAATTGCCCACCGACGTGCGCAAGACCGTGGCCGTCGGCATAACGGACCCCGGCCTCGAGGAACTGCTGTTCCAGTATGGCCGTTACCTGCTCATCTCCTGCTCGCGCCCCGGCGGCCTGCCCGCAAATCTGCAGGGCCTCTGGAACGACAACAACAATCCGCCGTGGCATTCCGATTATCACGCGAACATCAACGTGGAGATGAATTACTGGCCCGCCGAGGTCGCAAACCTGTCCGTGTGCCATCAGCCGTTCTTCGACCTCGTCCTGAGCCAGCTTCCGGCCTGGCGCAAAGCCACCGACGCCTCATCCGAGCTCAAGACGCCTGCCGGCGCGATGACCACGCGCGGCTGGGCCATCCGCACCTCGCATAATATATATGGCGGCATGGGCTGGAAATGGGACAAAACCGCCAACGCCTGGTATTGTCACGGTTTCTGGGAACATTACGCCTTCACCGGCGACAAAAAGTTCCTGAAAAAAACGGCGTGGCCGGCGATGAGGGAAACCTGCGAATTCTGGATGGACCATCTGAAGGCATTGCCCGATGGCCGGCTGGTCGTGCCCAACGGCTGGTCGCCCGAACACGGCCCGACCCTGGACGGCGTGAGTTACAACCAGGAAATTGTCTGGGACCTGTTCAACAACACGGTCGCCGCGGCGGACGCACTCGGCGCGGACAAGGCCTTTCGCGATAAAATCGCCACCATGCGGGACAAGCTGGTCACGCCGGGAATCGGCAGGTGGGGCCAGTTGCTCGAGTGGATGACCGAATTGCACAGCCCGAAAAATCCGGAACTCGACACACCCAACGACCATCACCGCCACACGTCGCATCTGTTTGCGGTTTATCCCGGCCGGCAAATCAGCATCGTCAAAACGCCCCAACTGGCGGCGGCGGCGAAGGTCTCGCTCGACGCGCGCGGCATTGCCCCGGACAGTGACGTGCGCGAATGGTCGTTCGCCTGGCGGACAGCTCTTTTTGCGCGGCTGCACGACGCCGAAAGCGCGCATCGGATGCTCCAGCAGTTGTTTGCGGCGCGCAACACCTGCCCGAATCTCTTCGGCCTGCATCCGCCGATGCAGATGGACGGCAACTTCGGCATCACCGCCGGCATTTGCGAAATGCTGCTGCAATCGCACGAGGATGAAATCAATCTGCTGCCCGCCCGGCCGAAAGCGTGGCCCGACGGCAGTGTGAAAGGCCTGCGCGCCCGCGGCGGTTTCGAAGTGGACATCATTTGGAAGGACGGAAAACTGGTTTCCGCCACGATTCATTCTTTGCTCGGCAATCCTTGCCGCCTGCGTTACGGCGACATGACCCGCGACGTGAAAATCAAAAAGGGCAAAACGTTCCAGTGGGACGGCAACAAGGCCTGAATTTGGATTGATCACCCCGGCGCGGAAATTTTCAGCGCGCGGCCCTGGTAAACCACTTCGACATCGGCGTTCTCCATCACCGCGCCGCCGATGCCGTGGTTGGGCGACACGAACACGATGCGGAAGGTTCGTTGTTTCAACATTCCGGGAAATTTTCCCGACCGCTGGCCGAGGGTGAGCGTTTTCGATTTCTCGTCCCACAAAATTGGGATGGTCGCGTGGACGCCGCGCTCGTAATTGTAGTTGTCGCCCTCGTCTTCGTAGAGCGTGAAGGTTCCATCGGCTCCGGTATAAACACGCAGTTCAATCGGGTCGGCAGGTTTTTCGCCGATGTATTGCACGGACGGGCCGAGCGGAATGATCGAGCCGGCTTTCACGAAGATCGGGAGCGTGGCGAGCGGCGCGTCGGTTTGGATGTGTTGCCCGCCGGTGAAACGTTGCCCGGTCCAAAAATCAAACCAGTCCTGGCCGGCCGGGAGATAAACGTCGCGATTCGTGGCGGCAGGTTGAACCACGGGATTCACCATGATGGCCGGGCCGAACATGAACTGGTCGGCAATGTTCAACACGTTGTCGTCACGGCGAAAATCAAACGCAAGCGGGCGCATGAGCGTGTAGCCTTCGCTCGTGACGCGCCACGAGGTGGAATAGATGTAAGGCACGAGGCGGTGGCGAAGTTCGTTGTAGCGGACGAGAATTTGCTGGATGTCCGGGGCGAAGCGCCAGATTTCCTTCGGTTTGCCCGTGCCGTGAACGCGGAACATGGGCGTGAACGCGCCGAACTGGAACCAGCGGGTGAACAGTTCCGCGTAACCGGCCTGGGCCGGGTCGCCGCCGAAAAATCCGCCGATGTCCGTGTTCCAATACGGGATGCCGCTGGCAGTGAAGTTGAGGCCGGCGGGAATTTGTTTGCGGAACACATCCCAGTTGCCATGGATGTCGCCCGACCACGCCACGGCGGCGTTGCGTTGCTGGCCGGCATAGGCCGAGCGCGTGAGGATGAACACGCGCCGGGCGGAAGTCTCGGCGCGCTGTCCCTGATAAACGCCCGTCGTGTGCATCAGCGGGTAGGCGTTGAAAACTTTCGCGCCCGGCCCGTCAGCGGTGTTGAAGCTGCGGAACTCGCCCCATTTGCC
>Ga0181536_10006995_pt1 | contig 11186 bp, 8 predicted proteins | sample PEATcosm2014_Bin_41_FD_121105 | JGI IMG/M metagenome (GOLD analysis project Ga0181536, IMG submission 121105) | Peatland microbial communities from MTU Mesocosm Facility, Houghton, MI, USA - PEATcosm2014_Bin17_60_metaG | ecosystem: Environmental > Terrestrial > Soil > Wetlands > Peat | place...
CGCGATTTGTGGGCCTTGGAAGCAATCCTCAACCCGTCCGCGACCGCCAGCCAAAAGGCGGCGTAGTAACATCAACCTAACCGCCGCTCAGCAACTTTCAACTACGCGCGGGACATCCTCCTGCGCAATCCGATACCTGGCAACCATTTACTTCCGCCGATGGACGTTTCAGCGTCCTGTTTCCCGGAATCCCGCAGCAATCCTCCAGACAGGTCGATTACGGGAACGGCAAACCGATTACGCTCTACAAGTTCTCCGTTAGTACTGAAAACATCAAGTATATCGTTTCGTATGCTGATTTCCCACCTGATGCCGTTGGGCCTTCACCGGATGTCTTCCTCCAGAGAATGGAGAAAAGCTCCATCGCCGATAAATCTGTGATTGGGGAATACGGCTTCGATTTCAACGGCGTGCCAGCGCGCGCGTTCACAACCGCTGATCCCACCAAGACCCTTTACATCTCACAGGAATTTCTTGCCGGAACCCGCTTCTATTATCTGCTTACGGTTTCTCCGTTCTTGCCTAATCATGATCCAAATATGCAATTCATGAACTCGTTCAAGATATTCTGAGATGGGGATGAAGAGACGCCCAACAAAGAGGCAATCTGCTGTTGACGCCCACCCCGGAAGCTCCTAATCTCATCATATGGACGTGCAACTCAGCGCCGAGCAGGAAGCGCAGTTCTCTCAGATGGCCGACCAGACCGGCAGGAGCGCGGATGAGTTGGCGCGCGAAGCCGTGGATCGCTATCTCACGGAAGAGGGTCGTTTTCATGCAGGGTTTCAAGCCGGGCTGGATGCTGCCGCCCGCGGCGACTTCGTTCCCACATCCGAAGTTTGGGCAAGAGTGGAGCGCGAGTTGAAAGCCTGAGACCGCATCTTGCACATCCCCCCTGAATCGTCCGATCAATCTGCGATTCTTTAGCATCCGGCGTACAATCAATCATACGGAGGCCCATCCGCATGGCTGCGACCGCGACCCCGATTTCCATCGAGGAGTACCTGAAGACCACCGCCGACCCGGACTGTGAGTTTGTGGCCGGGGTGCTGGAGGAGCGTACTGTGGGCGAATACGATCATGCAACCTGGCAGATCATTCTAGCTGCGTATTTTCATCTTCGCGAAAAGGAACTGGGCATCATCTCACGTCCAGAACTGCGGGTGCAAACAGGAGCGGATAGTTTCCGTGTTCCCGACGTAACGCTGCTCAGCCGAAACGCCCCCCGCGAACAGATCGTTACCCATCCGCCGCTGGCGGTCTTTGAGATTCTTTCGCCGGAAGACTCGATGACGCGCACCCTGGAAAAGCTGGCGGATTATGAGCGGATGGGAATTGGAGCCATCTGGGTGATCGAGCCTAAGCAGCGGCATTACTTCCGCTATCGCGACGGGCAGCTTTCGCCTTGCGCGGTCTTCGAGCTTCCTGGCAGCGCGTTCAGCGTCCCGCTGGCGGAGATTGCCGCGCTGGCGGACTGATTTCTGCGGCGAAAAAGAAAGAGGCGGATGCCTGAGCGTCCGCCTCTTCGCGCAATTAGGCCTCGATTCGCTCCGCTCAGAATCTGTACACAATGCCGAACGAGGCGCGGGAATTTCCATGCTCGTGCGGGGAGTATCCCAGCGAGGGAGAGTTTCCGATCACGGAAAACGACGAGGCGATGTCGTCGCCGGAGGCGCGCAGGGCCAAGCGCGGACTCAGCTTGTACTCCAGGCCGCCGCCGGCCCCGCCGGCAAAGGAGACAGTGGGGGTCTGTTCCTCGCCGCCGGTGTGTTCGCCGCCGATCAGCACATGAACGAATCCGCTAACGCGCCCGTAGAGGGGTCCATGAAGGACCGGTCCAAAGAGGACCGCATCCACCGTCGGCGTACAGGAGGCGACCAACGGCGGGCAGGGGTTCCCGGCTGCGATCGGAAAGGAGTATGAGGCGCCGTCCACGGTGATTCCGAAGTATTTTCCCCAGTCGCGGGTGATCGACAGGTTCACTCCCTGCAACCCGTAGCGTGACGCGTTCACCTGATTGAGGCTGGTGTAGCCGTAGCCGGCGAAGGCCTCGTACTTGTAAGTGTGTTCAACCCGCTCGGCAGAGGCCGAGCTGGCGGCTTGGGCAGCCTGGCTTGCAGCCGCCAGGGGCATCAGAGCGGCCGGAACCGCAGCCAGGATCGAAAGCAGCAACTTCCTGTTCAACGTGTGACTCTCCTCAATATCGTGCTGTAACGTTTCTGCCGCCTTCGGGCCATGCTCCGATGCAGACGACGCGACTGTGGATATGTACCTTCATAGACTATCCTCTCCGGCCCGGTTCGATGAAATCCAGTCAACGGGTTTGGACTGGAACCGGCTCGGAGAGGCGGATGAGTTTACCCGAAGTGTCTGTTACTGTGACGGAGATTCCACCGGGAAGGTAGCGGGCGATGACCTCGGGCTGAGCCCAATCCAGCTCCCAGCCGTCCTGGATGGCCACCGCGGTGTATTGGCCGGGGGCCACGTCGCGCAGGGCAAAGCTGCCGTCGGAGTCGGATTGATCGCGCCGGACGAAACCCCGGATTGCGCTCAAGTCTTTCGGGATCAGCACCACCATCACGCCCGCAACCCCTTTGCCGTCTCTGCGGGCATAGCCCTCGATGCGCGTCTCCTGGCGGCTGACGGCCGCAACCAGCGAGAGCGGGATATCCCGCACCGTCACCAGGTTCCCGGCGTGGGATTTGTCGCCCACGGCGATTGAAGAGATCGGCAACTCCGCGCCGGAACTCTCGGCCCAGAGATTCCAGGCGCCCGGCGGAACCGCGGGAAAGCTGAATGCGCCTCGCGCGCATCCGGTTGTGAGCGGAGTCTGGCGATGCGCGCTCTCCAGAGACTCAAGGGTAACCGTCACCTCGCCGGGCAGCGCCAATTCCGAAGGCTCCGGGCTGGAAGATGCAGAGCCGGAAGGCGTTGATCTGGAAGGCGGCGAACTGGGACGCGCTGAACTGGAAGAGATTCGCAGGGTTCCGGTGACAGCCACTGTGGGTGTGCCGAGCATGGGGTCCACCAACTGGCTGCTGGCGGCGTCCAGATCGACGATGCGCGGCGGATCGCCCTGCGTCAGTTCATAGCGGCCGGGGGCGATGCCGCCGAACTCGGCGGTCTTCTGCCGGGGATCGTTGCTGAAAGCAAATATCCGCGCAAAAATCTGTTCGCCGAAGATGGGCTGGCGCAGCATGGGCTGGCCGGAGCTGGCCAGACTATCCAGCCCGTGCGGCGTTTCCACCGCGATATGCAGCGCCGGAACCGCGTGCAGGCTGATGTTTGCCACCTCGCGGCTGCCTCCGGCGAGGGTGATCGTCGTGGCCTCGGCTTCGTTTACCGTCGAGTCGAAATACGTGACCTGGTAGGCTGCGTCGAGTGCGGCGCTGGGGTCGCTGGCCTGCCTTTGCCGGGATTGAGGGTTAAGGTGGTGCAGCGCGTACCACGGCTCCGCCTTGACCGCCAGCAGGTAGTCGCCTGGGACAAGATTGGCGAACTCATAAGCGCCGGTATCGTCGGTGTCGGCTGCCCCCGCCATGACGATGTGTTCACCCGGCGAGTGGGCGCTCGGCTTGCGGAAGAGAATCACCTGGGCGCGCTCCACCGGATCTCCGCCGTCGGCTGTGATTACCCCGCGCAGAACAGCGCCGGGCGCAAGCAGGAAGGTGAGGCTGCCGGTATCCAAGCCCTCGCGGCCCGCGCCGGTGACGATGGCGGTATTGAACTCCTCATGCTGGTCGTAAAACGCGGTAAGGAATCCGCGCTTCGAGGCGGTCAGTTGGAATTTGGCGGCGGGCAGCCCTTCCAGCGCGAAATGCCCCTCGTTGTCGGACTCGACCGACCGGACGGTGTGGCTGTCCGCTTCAGCCAGCAAGGCCACCGTGGCCCGCGCCACCGGATCGCCCGTCGCCGCATTCACCACCGTCCCGGCGATGCGCTCCAGGCCGGGGGCATCCGGCGACGCGGCTATTGAAACCGATGGCGCGGCTTGCCCCAGGGCAGGCAAATACGCCATCGCCAGCAGCAGTGCGACGACGCAGAGAACCGAGACTGCGGAAAAAGGACGAATTGCAGCAAACGATATTCCCGATAAATATCCCTCTGGAGCTAAAGCCCGCGTTGATCTTGCAGGGATAATGTACGGGCTAAAGCCCGTACCCTTCACTGGGAAATGTTTTTCCGCAGTCATTGAAGCCGTTCTCCGCATCAGTGGCTCTCCACCTCCAGCACCAGATTCCCGGTTGTCCCCGGAGAGAGCGTGATGGCTTGGCCAGGACTGGGCAGCGCCGCGAGGGCGGCGGGGTTGCGGTACTCCAGCCGTACCGGCGCGTCAAATGTATATACGTGGTAGTTGCCCGGTGTAAGGTCCTCCAGCGTGATGCTCCCACCCGATGAGGGGCGGAGGGTTATCGGTTGCACGTCCACCGTCGAGTCGAAATCCGGAACCACGTAGACGGAATAGAACGGCTCCTCGCCGGGAGCCGGCGCCGAGAGCGCAGCCGGCAAAGAGAGCATGAGCTTGGCGCAGTCGTCGCGCAGAGTCAGTTCCATGTGCGCGGTCAAGCCGGAGAATCCCAGATTGGCAGGTTCGCGGGCCAGGCTGGTTCCTCCGGCGGTGAACGATGCCTCGCAAAGACCTTTCTGTCCGATGTGGGTATGCACCCACCAGGAGCCGGGCAAAGTAAATGTTGTCTCCATCGGTCCAGGCCTGGAGCCGTTTGCATAGTCGCTGACCGTGCCGTCGAGGACCCATCCGCCGCTGGGGCTGAGCATCACCTGGGCCAAGTCCTCTTTACTTTGGAGCGTACCCGGATGAACCGAAGATGGGAAGCTGCGCTTGATCGAAAGTTCGATCTGATTCAGATGCGATGCCGAGACCGGGATGCGCAGGTTCCGCACAGCGTGCCCGGCGACGGTAAAATCCACGCTTCCCGCCAGCGGCCCGGCATCCGCGGCGGCGATGTGGCTCATCTTTTCATAGTCTTGCAAGGAGAAAGCCAGCAGCGTGTAGCTTCCATCCGGCAACAGGGTCTGGACGGCGTGCGTCTTCCGGTTGTAATTCGTATCGTAGAGAAGCCGATGGCCCGCGGCATCCATGACCGCGCCGGAATAAACGGCATCGTCCGGTTCAGCGGCTTTTCCAGCTTTTGCGGGGGCGGGGACCCGGTCTTCGGGAAGCACAACCGTTGCCGAGACAGTGTGGAAAGGCTCCAGCGTGAGCGCGAAGTTGGCCTGCGCCTGCTCCCCGCGCTCAAGCCTGATCTTGGTAGCTCCGGCCAGGTCCCGCGCATTCAGATACAGGTCGCGCGCATCCAGATAGAAGACGCTCACGTAGCCCGCGCGCTCCACCGTGCCGCCGCCCCCGGCAGGCGTCGCCGCCGGTTCGCTGTCCATAGCCGTCTCGGTGTAGATCGCGTACTCTCCGTCGGCCAGTCCTCCGAAGCGATAGAATCCTTCGCTGTTGGTTTTGGTGAAGGCTGCCTCCGGCCATACGGCCCGCCCGTCCTGGACCGTTCGCCGCAGCAATGCGACCGTTATGCCCTCGCCCGGATCGCCGCTGGAAAGCTCGACCTGGCCGCGAATCGCCGAGGTGGGCGCCAGCGTGAAGGTCAACTTCGGCATCTCCGCGTCGACCAGCACGTTGTGGTTGGATTTTTCTATTGCGCCCACGCCGAGATCCCCGGCGGCGGCGCCCCGATCATAGAAGCCGGGCTTCACGACCTCGAATATCTGCGGCCCGGTGGGCACGCCGGGTATCTCGAAGCTGCCCGCGCCGTCGGTGAGGGCGCCGCTATCGGCGTCGCCCTCAATATGCACCAGCGCGCGGGGCAGCGGCTGGCCGGTGGCGGCATTCAGGACCACGCCGCGCACCGTCACCCGCACAATCTGGGGTCCGATTGCGGGCGCGGCTTGCTCCTGGTCCGGCTCCGGAGCCGGTTCCTGGGCTTGCGGCGCTATGGAAGCCAACAGAAATACGACCGGCCACAGGCCCAGCGCAATATAGCCCCGCATCGCCAGCCGAAGACGGCTTTCCGCTGAACGGTTGTTACCGCCCGCGCTCCCATGGATTGATTGAGGGTCCACTCCCCTATTCTGACCGTTTTTGGCCGGGAAGGGAATTGGATCGAAAAGAAATCCGGCCTAAAAGTTTTGCGCAGACTGTGGGAGTTTCAATCCGGTTCCATCTCACTCGATGTACCAGGGAATGTTGATGATCACGATGCGGCGATTGCCGCGCATCAGCAGTATGAACTTCAGCATATCGGCGCGGCGATTGTGCAGCAGGTTTTCCCACCAATGGCGCACCACCAATTCCGGCACCAGTACGCAGACCTTGCGATAAGTGGACTCCCGTTCCACTGCCAGGACGAAATCGACCACCGGGGCCAGGACGTAACGGAAGGGCGACTGAAGAATTTCAAGCTTGGGGACGCACTTGCCCGCGTCGCGCAAGGGCGCGGCCACGTTCTTGTCCCAGTCGCGGCTGATCTCGTCCGGCTCCTCGCCGGTCTGCACATGCAGGCAGCGAATATCGGTGGACATCGACAGCGCAAACGAAATGGCCTTCTCGCTGATGTGGCTCCAGCGGTCGATGGGGATCACCACGATGGGTTCGCTGATATGGGCAGGAACGATGGGCCGGTCGAGGGCGGTTTCGCGGGCCACGCGGACATAGTGGCGCTTGACGGCGTGCATGCCCACCATCATGGCCGCAACCAGCAGCGCGGTGATCCAGGCGCCATCGGCGAACTTGGCCACCAGCACCACCAGCGTGGTGATGCCGGTGGCCGCCGCGCCCAGGCCGTTGACAAACATACGCAGCGGAGCCTTGCCCTGGCGCTTCCAGTGCATCACCATGCCTGCTTGAGAAAGCGTGAAAGCCAGAAACGCGCCGATGGCGAAAAGAGGAATGAGCCGGTCGGTAACGCCGCCAAAGACGATCAGCAGCAAAGCTGTGAGCGCGACCAAGACGTAGATGCCCCAAGAGTAGAGCAGCCGGCGGCCGCGGAGCAGAAAGACGCGCGGCATATAGTCGTCGAGGGCGATGGCGCGGGTGAGGCGCGGAAAATCGGCAAAGGCGGTGTTGGCGGAGAGAGCCAGCACCAGCAGCACCGAGCCGATGGTGACGTAGTAGAAGGCTCCGTGGCCCATTACCGCGCGGGTCAGCATGGAGAGCACGCTCTCGTAGCCGGGGCCGTCGGGGTTGGTAGCGCCGATGCCGTAGGCGCGGCACAGCAGCGCGATGCCGGCCAGCAGCGCCGCCAGCAGAACGATGATGATGGTCAGCGTGATCTTGGCGTTCTTGCGGGTATCGTCGCGAAAGGCCATCACGCCGTTGCTCACCGCCTCGACGCCGGTCATGGCTGTGCAGCCGGAGGCAAAGACCTTGGCTAACAGCCAGAGGCTGATGGCGGCCGTGGCGGCGGGCAGCGCGGGCAGCGCTGTGGCCGGGTGGGGATGGCCCCCGCTGTGCAGCACGCGCCAGACGCCGACCGCGACCACAATCAGCAGCGTTCCCGTGAACAGATAGGTGGGAATCATGAAGACCACGCCGGTGTCGTGGACGCCGCGCATGTTCACTATGGTGAGAACGGCCAGTACTCCGAGGCACAATTGCAGCGTGTGAGGCTGCAAGGCTGGGACAGCGGAGATCAGCGCGCCCACGCCGGCCGAGATGCCCACGGCGGCGGTGAGGATGTAGTCGATCATCAGGGCAGCCGCGGCCAGCAGGCCCGCGCTCTCGCCAAGGTTGCGGCTGGCGACCGTGTACGAGCCTCCGCCTTTGGGATAGGTGTCGATGGTCTGGCGGTAACTGAAGTAGACGATGGCCAGCAGGATCAGGATGGCCGCGCTGACCGGGACGATGTACTTGACGCCCAGCAAGCCCAGCGGGATGAGCAGCGTGAGCGCGGCTTCGGGGCCGTACGCGGCGGAACTGAGCGCATCGAGTCCGAAGATGGGGATGCCGGCGAGCGGGCCGATGTGCTCGGCGCGCTCCTCGCTGGTAGCCAGCGGGCGGCCGAAAAGCAGATTGAGAACGCGTGAGGATACAGCCATGAGTTGTTTTCCGGCAGCCGGAGAACTGGAGCGGAAAAGCTGCCGAGGGCATTGTCTCATGGCGCGCGGAGATGCCGCTGGCGCCCACGACGACGGTGCGGCAGTGGGTGGCCTATAGCGGGTTGGACCCGGTGCATCAGTTGCCGGGAAGCAGCATGCACAAGCCATCGAGGATCAGCCGTGCCGGCAATCGCCACCCGCGGCGCGCTCTATATGCCGATCTTCCACGCCGCAGGTCCCTTTGAGAGGCCGCCAACCATAAAGCTTCCGGCTTGGCCGGAGGATACTCAGAGCCTATCCGCAAATTGTAGCGCCGGTCTCCAGACCGGCTGTAACGGCGGCTTCCAAGCCGCCAGATGCGATGTATGCGGGTCTGGAGACCCGCACGACAGCCGCTCTGGAGAGCGGCGCTACGATCAACTCAATTTACGGATAGGCTCTTACTTTGGAACCTCCGCAAAATCCCACAAGGTCTGAAAGGTTTTGATATAGCGGTCAAGCTCCGCGCTGCCGTAAACCTGATAGCCGCGATCTTGTTTTACCATCCCGCCATCGCTTCTTTCTCCGGCCAACTCGACGATGCCGACTTCCCGCGTTTCGTAAACCGAGAAATCCGTCAGCAGGCCATCTTCCGTCCGGCGCAGATATTTTCTTGCGGAGTCTATGTTGAGCACGCGAACAATTACACCGCGTCCCTGGTGGTCCTTGATGACTTGATTCAACGATTCATCTATCGAGTCTGGGGCGCTAAGAAAAATTCTCTTTACGCATGCGTTCTTTGCTTCGATCTGCTTCGCCTCCGCATTCAGAATCTCCACGGCCCGGGATTTCTCTGTGGAGTTATAGCGCCCGGGAAACAGGTCCACGCTGAATTTGTTCCCCTGAAGACTCGAAGCAGCTTCGATCGACCACTCTTCCAGTTCCTCAGGACCAATCCGCTTTTGCCAGCCGTTCACGCGCGGGATATCCAGCAACGGTATGATGACCGGTTCAACGCCTGGAACATTCTCCCGCGCAAGACTATCCATAATTTTCCCGACAGCCTCACGGACTTTCCTTACGGAAGCGCGTTCTACAGTCATGGCGAACGGCAGATAATTCAACGCGCACGCGCTGCCGCTCGATAGATGACCGGACTTGAGAAGGTCCTGGATTTCTTCCGCTGTGTGCTCAAGCTGCAAGACCTCGCGTATGTCGATACCGGTATCGCCCAATATTTTCGCTATATGGCCGACCAGACCGGGCCGGTCTTTCACCACAAAACGAAGATAATAGCCTTCAAACTCCACATCGTCGAATTTGTTGATCGTCAATTCAGGAGCGGAGGCGCGTTGCGCCGCGCCCGCGGCGAGGCCGATTGCCTCGGGATGCATAGCCCGTTCGCGAAGAATGTAGAGCAGATCGGAGACGATTGCATTGGCGGTGGGAGAAGGCCCGGCTCCCGGTCCCACGCCGAGAGTGGTGCCAGTGAAGTCCGAAGCTATGAGAAGAGCGTTGTTTTCGCCGTCGACCCTGCATAACTCATGCCCCGCCGGCAGCATGACCGGACTGTAAAATACATCGATGCTCCGCTTGCCCGATGAGTTAGTTACTTGACGGGCGACACCGACAAATCTGATCGCATGGCCCAACTTCTCTTTCGCGTAGCGAAGATCGCTGCGCCGAATGAAGGATGCCGAAAGCCCGTGGCTCTTTGAATCCGCTCCGCCATCGCCGGCCGCGCATCCCCAGGCTAGTCTGGCTAACAACGAGATTTTCGCGTATGCATCCGGACCGCTTAAATCCGCGTCTGTCTCGACCTTCCAGTCCTTGCGGAACGGTTCCGCAAGGCGCCGCTCGCGAGCCTTCTCAATCGCCCTGCCGAATTCGCAACCCTTCTCCATCGCGGAGAGAATATAGTTTGTGGTCCCATTGAGTATCCCCGCTATCAGTCTGATCCTGTCGCTGCCGAACATATCCCGGAGCAGCTTGATGGTGGGCATTCCACCGCCGACGGCCGCTTCGAAGAGCAGCGGAACCTTGCCTTCCCGGAAGGCGTCCAAAACGTACAGATTCTTGGCTAGAAAAGCCTTGTTCGGCGTAATGACCGGAACTTTGCTCGCAAGACAGAAATCGAATAACTTGGCTAGCTCCAGGCTGCCCGTGCATTCTATGACTACAACAGACCGGCCTTCGGCCTTCGATTCGGCAAATATCTTTTTCAGCTTCTCGATCGAGGCCGATTCATCGTTGGCAAAAAAAAGGCCGGCGGATGGAAAATACCTGTCTAGAAAATCTCTCTTTTCCGCTCGATCTTTTTGGTCGGGCACGCAGTCGATGACCGAGTGGAGCGCGATGCCCAGCGGCAGCGGCGAGGAGTTTCCGTCTTGGAAGGCATGAAGATGGCGCACAACGCCCTTGCCGATAGCGCCCATACCGATCAGAACAACGTTAACGGTCGATTCTTGTGGCATTCAAAAACACTCCTTTGTCCGCGATAAACACATTGCCATATATCGGTCCAAAAGGTACTATACACTACTCATGATCGGCGAGCCGGCGCCGTGCGAGCCGCGTCGCCGCATGGTGAGATTTACGATGCAAGACAGTTCATTGCCGAAGGTGGAAAGCTGACTTTGGCCGCCACTCTCCACAAAAGTTCCGAACCCATTGTCGCGCCTTTCCACGACCCCGCCCCCATCGTTTAATCTCAAATCGTCACGTTCCCCATGACTACCGCCGCCGCCCAAGCCCGCTACCCGCTCACCCAAGGCGTGAACCCGTGGCTGGTCACGGTCTCGGTGATGCTGCCCACGTTCATGGAAGTGCTGGACACGGCCATCGCCTCGGTGGCCCTGCCGTACATTGCCGGAAGCCTCTCGGCCAGCAACTCCGAAGCCACTTGGGTACTGACCAGCTATCTGGTCGCCAACGCGGTCATCCTGCCCGCCTCCAACTGGTTCGCCCGCCGCTTCGGCCGCAAACGCTTTCTGCTCACCTGCGTGATCCTCTTTACCATCGCCTCGTTTTTCTGCGGCGCCGCGCCCTCGCTGGCAGTGATCCTTCTGGCCCGCGTGCTGCAAGGCGCGGGCGGAGGCGCAATGCAGCCTCTCTCTCAGTCGATCCTGCTGGAGAGCTTTCCCCCC
>Ga0181536_10006996_pt1 | contig 11183 bp, 8 predicted proteins | sample PEATcosm2014_Bin_41_FD_121105 | JGI IMG/M metagenome (GOLD analysis project Ga0181536, IMG submission 121105) | Peatland microbial communities from MTU Mesocosm Facility, Houghton, MI, USA - PEATcosm2014_Bin17_60_metaG | ecosystem: Environmental > Terrestrial > Soil > Wetlands > Peat | place...
AGAAACTGCACCTCGAGGAGATCGAGACGCCGGTCGCGGGTCCCGGCGAGATGCTGATCAAGCTCCGCTACGCCGCGTTCAACCGGCGCGACGTCTTCATCACGCAAGGGTTGTATCCGGGGATCGTCTTCCCGGTCATCTCCGGCTCCGACGGTTGCGGCGTCGTGGCGGCGCACGGTCCCGGTGCGAACGGCCCGGCCGTCGGTACGACGGTGCTGATCAACCCGATGTTCGGCTGGGGAGACGATGCGCGCGTGTGGCGCAGCGACAGCACGCTCTTGGGCATGCCGCGCCACGGCACGTTTGCCGAGTACGTCACCGTGCCGGCCGAGAACGTGCATCTCAAACCGGAGCGGCTGAGCGACGAACAGGCGGCGGCGATTCCGCTCGGCGGCTTGACGGCCTACCGCGCCGTCTTCACCCGCGGTGGCTGCACGGCGGACGACGTCGTGCTGCTGCCCGGCATCGGCGGCGGCGTGCAAACGTTCGCGTTGTCGTTCGTGAAGTCGACCGGAGCGCGCGCGATCGTGACGTCGTCGAGCGACGCGAAGCTCGCGCGCGCCAAGGCCCTCGGCGCCGACGTCGCCATCAATTACAAGACCAGCGAAAACTGGTCCAAGGAGGTGCGCGCGCAGAGCGGCGGCGGGCCCACGCTGGTCATCGACTCGGTCGGCGGCGAAACGTTCGCCAAAGCGCTGGACATCGCGCGCTACGGTGCGCGCGTGGTGACCTACGGCGGCACGACCGGCGACGCGAAGATCCGCCCGTTCTCGGTGTTCTGGAAACAGCTCGACATCCTCGGCACCTCGATGGGCAGCCCGGCCGACTTCGCCGCGATGCTGCACCTCTTCGCCACAACGTCCCTCGAACCGGTGATCGACGAAGTCGTCGACCTCGCCGCCGTTCCGGCCGCCGCCCAGCGCATACTCGACGGCAAACAATTCGGCAAACTCGTCGTCCGCATCAGCTAACCTCCCCCTGTCATCCCGAGCGTTGTCGAGGGATGCGCCACAATCTTCACTACCGAGTGCGAGCGCGAAGGCGCGAGCAGTGAATTTGAAAAAGAAAAGAAGAAAATACCCACAGCTCGCGCCTTCGCGCTCGCTCGCAATCGCCGTGACTGTGGCGCGTTCCTCGACCAGCGCCCTTCGGCGCTGCTCGGAATGACAGTTAGGAGGGCGACACTATCGCGTGACTAGCGCGTATTCGACGAGGCGGGCGGGTTCGGTGCCGAAGCCGAGTTCGGCGCGTGCGACCGCGAGGTCGCGTTCGTGGAGGAGGCGGCGCAGGTCGGGGTCGAGCAGACGGTGCTGTTCCGGGGTGAGCGGGACGTCGAGCGGCGTTGCGGTGACGCGGCTCTCGCGCTCGAGCGCGATCAGGTAGGCCAGCACTTGGCGCGCGGCGGCCGGCCACAGGCCGCGGTCGACGTCGCGATAGATCGACTCCACCAACGTCGGAATCGTCGCCGGGCCGGCGGCGAGGATGGCCAGGATCTCGGCTTCGCGGCGTTCGCGATGGGCGATGTACTCGTCGATCTTCGCGCGAGCGTCGCGCACTTCGGGACCGTGCCCGCCGTAGATCGCCGAGGCGTCGCCGTAGTCGTCGCGCAAGCGGTGCAACGTGCGCTGATAGAGGCGCATGTCGCCGTTCGGCGGAGCGATCGAGACCGTGCCGGTTCCGAGGATCACGTCGCCGGTGAAGAGCGCGCGCTCGCCTTCGAGAACGAAGACGAGATGATCGGGCGCGTGGCCCGGGCTCTCGAGCGCAACGATCGTCGCACCGCCGGCGCTGACGCGATCGCCTTCGGCGAGGGTGCGATCGTGCGGAAAACGCGCCGCCGGATGCGCGTACACCGGGGCGCCGGTTGCGCGCGCGAGCGGCGCGGCGGCGGGGTAATGGTCGGGGTGTCCGTGCGTGACGAGGATCGCTTCGTAGCGCGCGCCGCGTTCGCGCGCGGCCTCGACGAACGCGTCGACGTGCGTCTGGATGTCGGGACCCGGATCGATCGCGATCCACGCCCCATCGCCGCCGTCGACGACGTAGCCGTTGGTGCCGTCCAGCGTCATCGCCGACTTGTTCGGTGCGCGCAGCCGCGACACGCGCGGGCTGAGCGCTACCACGTATTTTCGAACTGTGGCGGCAACACGAACGTAGGTCCCGGGCGCACCTCGGGGGTGATCGGTATCGTCTTCTTCGTTTCGGTGAACGCTAGCAGGTCGTACACGTTCGCGAAGCTGCCGATGCGCTCGAGATGCTTGATCGTCGGAAAGATCATCTGAACCTCTTCGCGTTCGACCTCGCCGAGGATGTCCGCCGGACGCACCCAGCGCCCCTGGAACGTTTCCAACTCGTCGGCCTCGGCAATTTGATCTTTCGGCGCGCGCGCGACGAAGAAGCGCGCGTCGAAGCGCAGCGGGTTGACGGTCGGCGTGATCCAGCGCGAGAAGTAGCGCAGCGCTTGCGCGTCGAGGCGCACGCCGAGGTCGATCAGCGTGTCGCTGAACGAGCGCTCACCCTTGAGCATCCGCGTGCGGGCCGCGCGCAACGCCTCCTGCTCCACCGGCTCGACCGAGAACAGCAGGCCGCATTCTTCGTACGTCTCGCGGATCGCGGCGTAGGTGAACGCCGGTTCGGCGGGACGCCATTGGCCGGCCAAGCGCATCCGCGCCTGCGGCGAGTAGTCCGTCTTGTCGAGCGTGCCGCCCGGGAACACGTAGGCGTCGGGGAAGCCGGGCGATTTGGAGCTGCGCCGCAGCAGATACACTTCGATGCCGGCCTCCGTGTCGCGACAAACGATAACAGTCGAGGCATCACGGGGTGCGGGCACCCGGCGTCATTCTGCACAAATGGAATGGACCCCGGGTGCGGGGTCCATTCTTCAAGCCTTCGGGGGATTTTGCGGTTCCAAAGTTGGATCCGCCCTCCTTCTGCGGTCGACGAGTGGGGTGGCGTCGGACCGCACCAAAACAGCGAGCAAATCAGCCGTTTCGGTGCCTAGAACCCAGGTGGATCTTGCGACGTCAAGCCGCCCTCCTTGGGTCGAGTGAGTGGTGAATACCTCGAGGTTGACGTATCGTACACCCGCCCCCGGGCGGCCGCAATAGGTCAAAATCGCACCTAGGTCATCCACGGCTTATCCACCGACCGGACGCTTGTTGCGGAGGCCTCCGCGCCGTGCCCGCAAAGAAACCGCAGGTGAGGACCCGTCTCGCGGCGTTTCTCCGCTGGCTCGAGGCGGTGCTGATTTTCGGCGTTTCGTTCGCGCTGGCGGCATTCGTTGTCGCGCGGAAGCCGGAAGTCGAGCACTTGCTCGGCGGATTGGGAGCCAGCCGCTATCCGCTGGCGGTGCTGATCTTTGCCGTCGTCGCGTCGGCGCCGTTTTCGGTGACCGACGCCCTGGCGATCATGAACGGCGTGATCTTCGGGCCGCTGGTCGGCTCGATCGTAAATGCGGTCGGGATCGTGGTGGCGGCCGTCATCGGGTACGCCGTCGCGCTGCGCACCTCGCACCTGCTCGACATCGAGCGAACCGTGCAGCGGCTGCCTAGCTGGGTGCGTCATTTCAAGATCGGCTCGCCGATGTTCCTGATCGTCGTGCGCATCATCCCGGGCCTCGGCGGGACGCTCGCCACCCAGACCGCGGCGGCGCTGCGCGTGCCGATCTGGCGGCAGATCTACACGATGTCGGCCATCGCGATCCCGATCTGCACGGCGCTGGCCGTCGGCGGCGACGTGCTCTCGAACTACATCGACGATTTGGGGGACCGGGCGAGCGCCTACGCAGAACGGCACCACGTGCACTTTCCGCATCGCCACCGGCACCTTCCGACCCCCGCGCCCCACACGACGCCGTGAACGTCGACCTCGTCACCGATCCCACCGCGCTGGCAGCCCTCTGCGCGCGCATCGAGGCGGCGCCGCGTATCGGCCTGGACACCGAATTTCACACCGAAAAACATTTCACGCCCAAGCTGATGGTCGTGCAGGTCGCGTTCGACGACGCGGTGGCGATCGTCGATCCGCTGGCGCTCCCCGACCTGCGCCCGCTGGCCGAAGCGCTGACGCGCGCCACGGTCGTCGGGCACGCGCTTTCCAGCGATCTCCGCATTCTGGAGGACGCGTTCGGCGTGCTGCCGGGCGACGCGTACGACACGCAGCTCGCAGCCGCATTTTGCGGCTACGGCATGTCGATTTCGCTGCTCGACCTCGTGCGCGACGTGGCCGGCGTAACGCTGCTCAAATCGCAGACGGTCAGCGATTGGAGCACGCGGCCCTTCACGCCGCGCCAGCTCGACTATCTGGTCGACGACGTGCGCTACCTGTTCGCGGTCGCCGACCGGTTGAACGCGAAGCTGATCGTGCGCGGACGTGATGAGTGGGTGCGTGAGGAGATGCGCGCGCTGATCGATCCGCGAACCTACCGCACGGACAAGCGCCGGCTCTACCTGCGCGTCGCGGGGAACGCCCGCATGAACCGCCGCGAGCTCGGCATCCTCAACGAATTGGCGCTGTTGCGCGAGACCATCGCGCGCGAACGCAACATCCCGCTGAAGTACGTGCTGCCCGACGACGTGCTGGTCGGCCTGGTCGGTCTGCGGCCGCAAACCGTCGAGGAGCTGAGCCAGCTGCGGCGGCTCGACGCGGGCATGCGCAAGCACATCGGCACGCGCATCATCAGCGCCGTGGCCGCCGGCGAAGCGATTCCGGAAGATGCGCTGCCGCCCCGGGCGCCGCGGCCGTTGGGCGCACAGCGCGACGCGCTCGTCGCGGCCATCGCGCTCTTGATCAATGCGGTCGCGGCGGCCAACGAACTGCCGGCCGCGCTGCTCGTTTCACGCGCCGAGATCGAGCGGATTGCCCGCGATCTGCCGCAATCGCCGGCGGAGCTGGCGGCGCTGCTGGACCTCACGCCGTGGCGGTGGGACCTGGTCGTGGGGCCCTTGTGGGAATTCCTGAGCGGGGAGCGGGTGCTGCGCATCGCCGGGTACCGCGACGGGTCGCCGCGGACGACCTGGGAAACGCGCCTCGAGGAGAGCTTGGTGTCGGAGTAGGCACCACTCCATGCGGCGAAGGGCGGTCAATGTGAACACGCCTGCTCATCCCAATTCATTCGGCGCTCGGGACACCTTACGCGTCGGGAGCCGCACCTATATCTACTTCCGGCTCGACGCCTTGGCAGCCAAGGGGTACGATCTCGCGACCTTGCCGTTTTCGTTCAAGGTGCTGCTCGAGAACCTGCTCCGGTTCGAGGACGGCCGGTCGGTCGGTGCGGCCGACATCGCCGCGCTCGCCGGCTGGAAGCCGGGCTCGACCGAAGACAAGGAAATCGCCTACCGGCCGGCCCGCGTGCTGCTGCAGGATTTCACCGGCGTCCCCTGCGTGGTCGACCTGGCCGCCATGCGCGACGCGATCGCCGACATGGGGGGCAAGCCCTCGAAGATCAACCCGCTGCAACCGGTCGAGATCGTGATCGACCACTCCGTGCAGGTGGACGCGTTCGGCACCAACTCCGCTTTCGAACGGAACGCCGAGCTCGAATACGAGCGCAACGGCGAACGCTACAGCTTCCTCAAATGGGGGCAGAACGCGCTGACCGGCTATCGCGCCGTCCCGCCCGACACCGGGATCGTCCACCAGGTCAACATCGAGTACTTGGCGCGCATCGTGTTCGGCGCCGGCGGTGCCGGCGAAGGGCACCCGACCGAAGCGGCGCCGCTGGCGTATCCGGATTCGGTGGTCGGCACCGATTCGCACACGCCGATGGCCAACGGCGTCGGGGTGCTCGCCTGGGGCGTCGGCGGAATCGAGGCTGAGGCCGCGATGCTCGGCCAGCCGGTGACGATGCTGATCCCCGAAGTGATCGGGTTCCGGCTCACCGGAAAGTTGCGCGAAGGCATCACCGCCACCGACCTCGTGCTGCAGATCACGCAGATGCTGCGCAAGAAGGGCGTGGTCGGGAAATTCGTCGAGTTCTACGGCCACGGGCTCTCGAACTTGCCGGTTGCCGTGCGCACGACGATCGGCAACATGTCGCCGGAATACGGTTCGACGATTTCGATCTTCCCGATCGACGAACAAACGCTGACGTATCTGCGCCTCACCGGCCGCAGCGAAGAACAGGTCGCGCTGGTCGAAGCATATGCCAAAGCGCAGGGCATGTTCCGCACCGACGCGTCGCCCGAACCGCGCTTCACCGACACGCTCGAACTCGACTTGTCGATCGTGGAACCCAACCTCTCCGGCCCGCGCTTGCCGCAGCAACGCGTACCGTTGCGCGACGGGGGCAAGTCGTTCGAGGCCGCGCTCAAGGAGTGGCGCAGCGCGAGCAACGTCGCACCGGCCGCGGTCGCGCGGCTCGAAAATGAAGGCGGCGGCGGAACGGCCGTTGCGGCGGAAATCGCGGTCGAAGAATACTCGCCCCCGACGCGGCACGCCGACGAACTGCGCGACGGCTCGGTGGTGATCGCGGCTATCACGTCGTGCACGAACACCTCCAACCCGGCCGTGTTGATCGGCGCCGGACTGCTGGCGAAAAAAGCCGTCGAGAAGGGCCTCAAACGCAAACCGTGGGTGAAGACCTCGCTCGCGCCGGGCTCGAAAGTCGTTACGGACTATCTGAAGAAGGCGGGCTTGACGCCCTACCTCGACGAGTTGGGCTTCAACCTCGTCGGTTACGGCTGCACGACGTGCATCGGCAACAGCGGACCGCTGCCCGACGACGTGGCCGAAAAGGTGCAGTCCGAAGAACTGATCGTGGCCGCGGTGCTCTCGGGCAATCGCAACTTCGACGGCCGGATCCATCCGCAAGTTCAGGCCAACTACATCGCCTCGCCCCCCCTCGTGGTCGCCTACGCCCTGGTGGGCTGCATGGACATCGATCTGACGACCGAACCGCTGGGCAAGGACAAGTCGGGCCACGACGTCTTCCTCAAAGACGTGTGGCCGACCGACGCCGAGATCGAAGCGGTCACCGCGACGTCGGTCACCGGCGCGCTGTTCCGCGAGCGGTATGCCGACGTGTTCGCCGGCGACGCGCGCTGGCGCGACATGCCGGCGCCGTCGGCCGAACGCTTCGCCTGGGATCCCAAGAGCGAGTACATCAAGCGGCCGCCGTATTTCGACGGGATGCCGAAACAGCCGGCGCCGCTGCAAGACATCACCGGCGCGCGCGCGCTGGCGGTGCTCGGCGATTCGGTGACGACCGACCACATCTCGCCGGCCGGCGACATCGCGAAAACCTCGCCCGCGGCGAAGTATCTGCAAGCCCACGGCGTCGATCCGAAGGACTTCAACTCCTACGGTGCGCGGCGCGGAAATCACGAGGTGATGGTCCGCGGCACGTTCGCCAACACGCGGCTGCGCAACATGCTCGTGCCGGGCGTCCAAGGCGGCATGACGCGCTTCTTGCCGACCGGCGAACAGATGTCGATCTTCGACGCGTCGGAACTCTATCGCAAGGCGGGCATGCCGCTGATCATCCTGGCGGGTCAGGAGTACGGTTCCGGTTCGTCGCGCGATTGGGCGGCGAAGGGGCCGATGCTGCTCGGCGTGCGCGCCGCGATCGCCGAATCGTTCGAACGCATCCACCGCTCGAACCTGATCGGGATGGGCATCCTGCCGCTCGAGTATGCGCCCGGCGATAACCGCGCGAAGCTCGGCCTCACCGGTGAGGAGACCTTCGCGATCCGCGGGATCGCGGCCGGCATCACGCCGCGCATGTCGCTGGCGGTCGAGGCGAAGGCCGCCGACGGCAAGGTGACGCCGTTCACCGTGGTCGTGCGCATCGATACGCCCGACGAGGCCGACTACTACCGCCACGGCGGAATCTTGCAATACGTGTTACGGCAGCTAGCTACGTGAAAAAGAAGAAGGCGGCAGCGCTTGCCGCCGCTGCTTTGGAAAGTACGAGGCCCCCTGTGGACTTGCCGCACCGCGTCGCCATCCTCGCGTTCGAAGGCCCCGACCGCTATGCGTCCATCGGCGGCCTCGGCACGCGGGTCTCGCAGATGGCCACGGCGTTGGGAGCGATCGGCTGCGTCGTCGATCTGATCTTCGTCGGCGATCCGGCCAACGCGGCGACCGAAACCAAGGGCAACGTCACCTTACGCCGCTGGTCGCAGTGGATCTCCGCGCATCATCCGCGCAACGCATATGACGGCGAACGGGAGAAGATCGCCGACTGGGAATCGAGCCTGCCGGGCTTCGTCGTCGACCAGATCGTCATCCCGACGGCCGCCGCGAACGAACGCACGCTCGTTATCTGCGAGGAGTGGCAGACGGCCGGGGTTGCGATCCGGATCGACCAGTTGGCCCGGCTGCGCGGCGTGCGCAACACGTTCACCCTGATCTGGAACGCCAACAACACCTACGGCTGGGAGCACGTCGACTTCCCTGCGCTGCGCTCGGCCGCCGCGATCACCGCGGTCAGCAAGTACATGAAGTTCGAGCTGGCGCGCTACGGCGTGCCCTCGCTCGTGATCCCCAACGGCCTTCAGGACCGGCTGCTCAGCGGCGCCGACCCGCGCTTGCTAGCGGAGATGAAGCAGGCCTTGGCGGGCCGTCCGACGCTGGTGAAAGTCGCGCGCTTCGACCCCGACAAGAACTGGCTGCAAGCCGTCGATGCGCTGGCCGAACTGCACGCCGTCGGCATCAACGCGCGCATGATCGTGCGCGGCGGACGCGACCCCTACGCCGACGTCGTCTTCGCGCGCGCGCACGAACGCGGCCTCAACGTCGAGCGCATCGGCTACGAGGGCTCGGACGGCCATAGGGTGATCGACGGCATCGCGCTGGCCGACGGCCCGATCGTGCATCTGCGCGCGTTCCTCGACGAGCCGACGCTCTACGCGTTGTATGCCGCCGCCGACGCGGTGCTGGCCAACAGCGGCAAGGAGCCGTTCGGCCTGGTCGGGCTCGAAGTGATGGCCGCCGGCGGCGTCGCGGTGTGCGGTGCGACCGGTGAGGAATACGCCGAACCGTTCGTCAACGCGATCGTCTGCGACACGTCCGACGGACGCGAACTGGCCACGTACCTGCGCGCGCTCTTCGCCAACCCCGGTATCGCCGAAGACATGCGCCGGGCGGGCGCCGAAACCGTCGGCCGCTACACGTGGGGTCACGCGCTGGCGGCGCTGGAGCGGAAGATCGCCTATATCGACGCCGTCATGGGCTAGCCGCGCTTGGATCCAAACGCGCTCGAACCGCCCGAACTCACCCCACCCGCCCCGGTCGCGGCGATCGTGCCGCAAGAGGCCGCGAACCGCGTTCCGCTGCCGCCGGACGAGCAGACGCGGCTCGACGGGCAGGTCGGCGATTTCATCCGTGACCTGACCACGCTCGATCCGCACGGTGCGGAGTTCAAGAAGCGCGTCGACGCGATTCTCGGGCTCGGCGAGAACGACATTCGCGCTTCGGCGAGCGTCGCGAACCGCATGCTCGAGCGGCCGATGAACGCGATGAAGCAGGGCGTCTACGACGCCAAGGCGCCGGTGTCGAAAGCGCTCTCCGAGCTGCGCGAAACGGTCGAGTCGCTCGACCCCTCTAAACAAGGCGATTTGCTCTCGCCGCGCAAGGTGCTCGGCCTGATCCCGTTCGGCAACAAGCTCAAGGCCTATTTCGACGGTTACCGCTCGGCGCAAAGTCATCTCAACGCGATCATCGAGACACTCTACCGCTCGAAGGACGAGCTGCAGCGCGATAATGCGTCGATCGAGCAAGAGAAGGCCGCGATGTGGGCGCTGATGCAGAAGCTCGAGGGCTTCGCGTACCTGGCCAAAAAACTCGACGCCGAAATCGACGCGCGCCTTGCGACGCTCGATACCGGCGATCCCGAGCGGGCCAAGGTCCTGCGCGAGGACGTGCAGTTCTACGCGCGCCAGAAGGTCCAAGACTTGCTGACCCAGATGGCCGTCAACGTCCAGGGCTACCTGGCGCTCGATCTCATCAAGAAGAACAACGTCGAGCTGATCAAGGGCGTCGAACGCGCGACGACCACTACCGTCTCGGCCCTGCGCACCGCGGTCACGGTGGCCCAAGCCCTGGCCAACGAGAAGCTGGTGCTCAACCAGATCGGCGCGCTCAACGCGACGACCGGCAACATGATCGAGTCGACGTCAGCGCTGCTCAAGCAGCAGAGCGCCGGCGTCTACGAACAGGCCGCCGCCGCGACGATCGACGTCGACAAGCTCAAAGCCGCGTTCAAGAACGTCTACGACGCGATGGATTCGGTCAGCACCTACAAGGCCGCCGCGCTCAACAGCATGCAGCAGACCGTCACCGCCCTCGAAGGCGAAGTCCAAACCGCCACCGCCTACCTCGCCCGCACCCGCGACGACCATCCCAGACTCTCACCCTAAGCGCTTCTTCGAAGCCACGGAAAGTAGACGCGTCCGCCCTTCTCGACGGAATAGGAAGAGGGGGTAACCGCGTCCGCCCTACGGCGTCCGCTTCTCGGGCAAACGTTACTCTGACTTAATGAGCGATTGTTTAACTTGTCATCGCGAGCGCTTTGTAGCTTGTCATCGCGAGCGGTTTTTTAGCTTGTCATCGCGAGCGCTTTGTAGCTTGTCATCGCGAGCGTTTTTTAGCTTGTCATCGCGAGCGTAGTCGAGCGACAGCCACGACTGTTGGCATTCGAGAAGGTCGACTTGGTCACGAGCGAAGCCGAGTGACCGCCACGACCCCCGCCATCGCTGCTATGTACCGGCGCTGAGGCGTTTCAGCAACGGCCAGTCTCGCTCGGCAAACGCGCGTTTCTTCTTGTGCGTCCAAACTTTCAGGCGCTTTTCCCAAGCAATCGCGTCGTAGACCCGGTGAAATTCGGCCGCATACACGAGACGAAGTGGACGGCGGCTGTACGTATAGGAGTGCCGATCGCGGCCGTTGCAGTGCTCGTCGAAGCGACGGACGACGTCGTTGGTCACACCAGTGTAGAACGTCCCATCGAAGCAGCGCAGCATGTAGACGTAGTAAACCCGCATGTCCGTCTTCTGCTGCCGGCCGGGCGAATGGCAAGATCGTGGTGGTCACTCGGCTTCGCTCGTGACCGAGTCGATCTTCTCGAATCCCAGCGATCGTGGCTGTCGCTCGACTACGCTCGCGATGACAAGCTAAAAAACGCTCGCGATGACAAGCTACAAAACGCTCGCGATGACAAGCTAAAAAACGCTCGCGATGACAAGCTA